>Ga0160447_101155_pt1 | contig 10565 bp, 8 predicted proteins | sample HID1973K_E1MG_FD_108222 | JGI IMG/M metagenome (GOLD analysis project Ga0160447, IMG submission 108222) | Enriched mosquito-associated microbial communities from UW Madison campus, WI, USA - HID1973K_E1 MG | ecosystem: Host-associated > Arthropoda: Insects > Digestive system > Unclassified ...
AGTGGCGCGGCGAACAGTGGAGTGGCGGTCAGCAACAACGCTGCCAGCCAACCTCGCCTCAAACCAGCACCTCAGCCAGGTTGCCCTTGGATTCCAGCCAGATCTTGCGGTCGCCCGCGCGTTTCTTGGCCAGCAGCATGTCCATGATTTCCGAGGTAGCCTCGAAATCGTCGAGCGTCAGTTGCACCAGACGCCGGGTGTTCGGGTCCATCGTCGTTTCGCGCAGTTGCGGCGGGTTCATTTCACCCAGACCCTTGAATCGGGTGACCTGTGGTTTGCCGCGCTTCTTCTCGGCCACCAGACGATCGAGAATCCCGTCCCGCTCGGCTTCGTCGAGGGCGTAGTAGATCTCCTTGCCCAGGTCAATCCGATACAGGGGCGGCATCGCAACATACACGTGACCGGCATCGACCAGCGGACGGAAATGCTGGACGAACAAGGCGCAGAGCAAGGTCGCAATGTGCAGGCCGTCGGAGTCGGCGTCGGCAAGGATGCAGATCTTGCCGTAGCGCAGTTGGCTCATGTCGGCTGCGCCCGGATCGACACCGATGGCAACCGCGATATTGTGAACCTCCTGACTGGCGAGCACTTCGCCGCCATCGACTTCCCAGGTGTTCAGGATCTTGCCGCGCAACGGCAGAATGGCCTGAAACTCCTTGTCCCGCGCCTGCTTGGCAGAACCGCCGGCAGAATCGCCCTCGACGAGGAACAGCTCGGCGCGCATCGGATCCTGCCCCGCGCAATCCGCCAGTTTGCCGGGCAGCGCCGGGCCCTGAGTGATGCGTTTGCGCTCGACTTTCTTGCTTGCCTTGAGGCGACGGCCGGCATTGTTGATCGCCAGTTCCGCCAACTGCATGCCCATTTCCGGGTGCGCGTTCAACCAAAGGCTGAAGGCGTCCTTGACCACGCCGGAGACGAACGCCGCAGCCTCACGAGAAGACAGTCGTTCCTTGGTCTGACCGGAGAACTGCGGCTCCTGCATCTTCATCGACAGGACAAACGCGATCCGCTCCCAGACGTCTTCCGGCGCCAGCTTCACACCGCGCGGTAGCAAGTTGCGGAACTCGCAGAACTCGCGCATCGCATCGAGCAGGCCCTGACGCAGACCGTTGACATGGGTGCCGCCCTGGGCTGTCGGAATCAGGTTGACGTAGCTTTCCTGAACGCTGTCGCCCCCTTCCGGCAGCCACAGCAGCGCCCAGTCGACCGCCTCTTTATTACCTGCGAACGCACCGCAGAACGGCTCGTCGGGCAAGCGCAGGGAGTCGGTGACTGAATCCTGCAGATACGAGCGCAGCCCGTCTTCGTAATGCCACTCGACTTTCTCGCCGGTGCTCTTGTCTTCGAAGCTGACCAACAGCCCCGGACACAGAACAGCCTTGGCCTTGAGCACATGCTTGAGGCGGCTGACAGAAAACTTGGGGCTGTCGAAGTATTTGGGGTCCGGCGCAAAGTACACGCTGGTGCCGGTATTTCGTTTGCCAACGGTGCCGACAACGGCCAGTTCGGTGGCCTTGAAGCCGTCGGCGAAGGTCATTTCGTATTCGTTGCCATCGCGCTTGACCCGCACCCGCACCTGGGTCGAGAGCGCGTTGACCACGGAAATCCCCACACCGTGCAGACCACCGGAGAACTGGTAGTTCTTGTTGGAGAACTTGCCGCCCGCATGCAGCTTGGTGAGGATCAATTCGACACCCGACACGCCCTCTTCGGGGTGGATGTCCACCGGCATGCCGCGACCGTCGTCGGCCACTTCCAGGGAATTGTCGGCGTGAAGGATTACCTGTACCGACTTGGCGTGACCGGCCAGAGCTTCGTCGACGCTGTTGTCGATGACTTCCTGGGCGAGGTGGTTCGGCCGAGTGGTGTCGGTGTACATGCCCGGCCGCTTGCGGACCGGGTCGAGGCCCGAGAGGACTTCGATGGCGTCTGCGTTATAAGAGCTAGCGCTGGGATTGGCCATGGGGTCTCGTCATCAAGTCGTTCATGAAATTTCGGAGTGACACTGTTCTACATGTTTGTTTCAGCAAAAGCTTCGGCCGGACACTTGGTTCAGAGCGCCGACAGGTCGATCGCCTGGAGCAGCTCAGGCGCGAAACCGGCAAAGCTCAGCAAAGCTGGCAGTCGGGAGGCAAAACCCTGAAAACCGTGATCGCCGCCGGCCTCGATGCGCAAGGCACAGGCCCGGTAGAACGTCTGGGCACGCCGGTAATCCAGCGTCTCGTCCCCGGTTTGCAGCCACACTTGAATACGGTGCGGATCCTGCGGCGCGGGCACTTCTAGCTCAGCCAGCGCAGCCACATGATCGTGAGTCAGTTCCCAGCTTTCCCCGGTGTAGAGGTTCTGTTGAGTGCCCAAAAAACCGTCGAACAGCTGGTGCGGGTTGACCGCCGGGTTGATCAGCACGGCCTTGAGGCTATGACGCTCAGCCAAGTGAGTCGCATAGTAGCCGCCGAGTGAGCTGCCGACCAGTAATGGCCGCCCGCCCAGTTCCTCGATCGCAGCTTCAAGCTGGTGCAGCGCCTGACGCGGGTGATGATGCAGCTCCGGCACGCGCAGTTGTTCGCTCAACCCCAGGGCTTTCATCAGCTCGGCCAGTTGCGTGGCTTTCTTCGACATCGCCGAGCTGTTCAGGCCATGTATATAAAGAAGGGTCGAGTGATCCGGGTTCACGTTGTGGCCTCCAGAAGCGGCGATTGGTTATCCCCCTGCGCAAGAACACCTGCGCAGCGGCAAAGCCGCGCAGTTTACAGGGACAACTGCGCGAAGACTCGTTTGATGATGATTTGCTGAGAAATCAGGACATTTCCTTCAATACCCGGCGCCGCTGAGGTCGACCTCGAACAGATCGGCAGCAAGGCGCGACACGCCGGTTTCAAGCTGACCGTCGTCGTGCAGGCGCAACCAGCGATAACCGGGCGCCAGCGAGTCCAGCGTGAAATCTTCGCTGTCGGGCGCGAACTGAATGCAGGTCGAGGGCGATGCCATCAACCGCAAACCATGTCGGGACTGGTCGAATTCCTGATGCACATGCCCCCAAAGCAACGCCTTGGCCTGCGGAAAACGCTCCAGCACTGAAAACAGCGCCTCAGGGTTGCGCAGTCCTATCGGCTCCATCCACGCCGCGCCAATGGCAACAGGATGATGGTGCAGACAGATCAAATGGTGGCGTTGTGGAGCTTCGCTCAAGGCTTGAGCGAGCAGTTGCAACTGCTTGTCTTCCAGATAGCCCGGAACCGAGCCCGGCACTGCGGAGTCGAGCAGCGTAATGCGCCAGTTGCCGACGTCAACAACGGGCTCGAGGAAGTCGCTCTGCTGGGCGGCAATCGCCATTTCGTGCAATTCGTCGTGATTGCCCGGCAGCCAGCGTTTGGGGGCCTCGAGTCGTTCGCTCGATTCGCGGAACGCCTGATAGGACTCCACCGACCCGTCCTGCGACAGATCTCCCGTCGCCAGAATCAGATCGATATCCGACTGCTCCGCCAACACCAGATCGACCACCGCATTCAGGCTGTCGCGCGTCGTCATGCCCAACAGCTTGCCGTCCGCTTCGGCGAACAGATGACTGTCGGACAATTGCACCAACAACACAGAGGACGAGTTAAAGGATGAGCTCGGCAATGGCCATCTCCTTGAGCAGATATGGCCGGATTATGGTGTCTATGGAGCGAGTCGGCAAACCTGGAAACAGGGCTGCAGTTCTCATTTGTGCAAAGACCTGCCGGTAGACGCAACGCCGTAGCGTCAAGCTTTGCCGGCGGCAGAAATCTCAAGGCCGCTTTTGTAGCAGCACGGCTTGCCGGCGGTAGCGATTTACGGGCGCCACCGCCAGCAAGCCGGACGGCTACAGGAATCGACCTGGCGATAGGTCCGGAGTCAGCGAACCGCCTCGAACTCATGCCCGCAGGCAAGGCAATGGCTCAGCCACTCGCCGAGGAACAGATTGAGTTGGGCCTTTTCGTCCGGCTGATGCATGTCGGCGTTGGGGTACGGGTAGATGCCGCGGAAGCGCCGAGCGTGTTCCGCACCGATGACCTCAGCCATGCGCGCGTCGTGGTACACCTGCACTTCCAGCACCGGAACCGGCAGCCACGGCAGGCTGTGTTCCTGACGGACCAGTAGAGTAGACGTGTACGGGCAATTCTGGACGACCTCGACGGCCAGCACGCCAAGCATTTGATCGCCCTGGGTGACTGCCACTCGCCGGGAGCGTTGTTCGTTGCGCATGTCAGGTAACAGACGCATCAAGCGCGCGTAGTTGGCCTCGCAGGCTGCTTGCAGCCCGGCAAGATCAACACGATAGCGCTCGCTCAGAAGATTCACGACCACAGCCCCCTGATTTCGGCGCGATTGAGCGCCAGCCACTGTATTGCGATGATAGTTGCCGCATTGACGATGCGTCCGTCTTTCACAGCTTGCATCGCGTCATCGAACGACCAGACCGACACACGGATATCCTCGGCCTCTTCCTCAAGACCATGGACCCCACCTGCCCCTTCACTCTCGCATTTACCCAGGTACAAGTGAACGAACTCGTTACTGCCACCGGGCGAAGGAAAGTATTTGGTGATCGGCCACAAGGCGCTGAAGACAAGCCCAGCTTCCTCTTCTCCCTCGCGGTGAGCAACCTCTTCAGGTTCCTCTTTTTTATCGATCAGGCCGGCGACCATTTCGATCAGCCATGGGTTGGGATGCTTGCCGACGACGCCGACACGAAACTGCTCGAGCAGCACCACTTCGTCACGTTTGGCGTCGTAGGGAAGAACGCACACAGCGTCGTGACGCACGAACAGCTCGCGCTTGATCTGCGGACCCATGCTGCCATCGAACAGTTCATGGCGCAGGTGCAGGCGGTCCAGTTGATAGAAACCCTTGAAGCAGGTTTCGCGTTGGGTAATCTCGTGCTTCGTGGGTGTCGACTTCGAACTATCGGTCATAAAATTTCTCACTGCAGAGCACTTGAGTCTTCGCGCCATCCTAACGTGCTGTCGCGCGGGATGCAGCCCCCTTTGAACTGGCAAATCCGGCAGTCAGGGTAGACGACGACAAGCGAAAGGCACTCTAATCCGCCCAGTGGCGAACTGATTGCGCGTGACGCAGTCGAAGCCTGTTGCCGTTACCTCCCTGTGATGGCCCTTTATGCCAACGCCAAGGATCAACATGTCGTTTCTGAAGATCATTTCAATGGCCTGCCTGGCCCTGATACTGGGCGCCTGCCAGAGCCTTTTTCAACCCAACTACCGCAGTCCGCTGACCGTTCAGCGCGACGCCTCCGAGCTGATCAAACCCGGCTGCACCTCGGACGATTGCCCACTGGTGAACATCGACACCGTGCATTTTCCAGATGAGCCGAAGCTGGACGCCATCACTCAGCGCACCCTCTTGCAGTTGACCCGCAGCGACACCGACGGGCCGGTTCCGCCCACGCTCAAGGATTACCAGGAGCAATTCCTGAGCCGTGCCCAGGCTCGCAACAGCAGCTATTTGCAGGCCAAGGTACGCGAGCAGCATGACGGTATCGTGGTAGTCGAGCTGTCGAGTTACCTGGACACCGGTGGCGCCCACGGCAACCCCGGCCGCGCCTTCATCAACTATTCCCGTCAACAGCAGCGCGTGCTGACGCTCAGCGACATGCTGGTGCCAGGCCAGGAAGCGGCGTTCTGGGACAAGGCCGAACTCGCGCATCAGGCCTGGCAGATCAGCGCCAAACTGGACAAGGACACCGAGTTCCAGAAGATGTGGCCATTCAAGCGAACTTCAAACATCGCCCTGACGTACGGTGCGGTGATCCTCAAATACCCGGTCACTACCATCGCTCCGTACGCCATGGGCCACATCGAGCTGAAGATTCCTTACCCGCAGCTCAACGGCATCATCAAACCGGAACTGTTCCCCGGCCGGAGTTGATCCCCTGATTCACGCAACCGATCCCTCGCAGTTTGATCCGGGATTGGTTGCTGCACCTATTGAGTTAATATCCCGGCGTCATCGTTCATAGCGCGTTCCGAGTCATAAACTCGAGAGCGCTATGTAACCGCAGACACCGAAGCAAATTGACTCATATATAAACATCGCCGAATCCCAAACAATTAAAGAAACGTCCTACACCAATTTGCATCGCTTCTTACATACATATCCCCGAGCAGCTCTACACAAGTTCCAACACCCCCCACTTAAACACTTTGTATATTGACGTACCCTGATCACGAACATAAGTTTCCACGCCAGATAGGTCTTGTACCGCTATCAGGGAGACGGGGATGTTTGCAGGTAGAGTTCTGCCCTCTTGGTTTGAAATTGAAGACCGACTTATTACGGAAGTTGAGTGCAGAGGGTTTGGGAACTTCCGGAGCAGTCTCAATGAAACCGTCATGTCCGTCGGCCTGGTGTTGCGCCGCGTCGAAAACATCAGAACCGCTTTTTATCGCGCCGACCATGAAGCCGCTGAATTACTAAGAAAACGCTTCGCCGACATCGACATCGCCAACGTCCTGAACGACTTGCTCGGTGCCGTCAGCCAGATGGCAATGATCGTCGCCGGCAGCGTCCTGACAGGGGGAGCCATCGGGGCCGGCGTCGGCGCGCTGGCCGGAGGCGCGGGCTCGGTGCCCGGCGCGTTCACCGGCATCGCCATCGGGCTGCAGGCCAGCACCTGGATATTGGGCGTACTCGGGCTGGCTTCCATCGCCGAATTTTTCGTCGACGGCCTGGCGCCCCTCATCGAGCACTACCTGCGGGGCATCGAGACCGCTTGGGAAGGCACACGCGGCGACGAAGGCCTGAGCCCCTTCAGCCAGGACGACTTTCTGGTGGTCGAGCGCGCCAGCCACCACTTCGCCCGCGGTCACGTGGAAGTCGTGGTGCTGCTGCTCAGCGCCATTGTCGACTACCTGACCCGAGGCCGCGGTCATGCAGGCCAACTGGCAAAAGAAATGCGCGTCAGCGGCAAGGGCCAACGCCTGGGCCAGTGGATGCTCAAGCACCAAGACGCCCTGAAAAAAAGTCCCGACCTGCAACCCCGCGCACCCGGCAAAGGGCCCCTTACACCACAGGAACCGCCGCCCGGGCCACAACGGCAGCACGAACGGAACGATCAGCAACACCGGAAAAATCCACTGGGCATGCCCGAGTACAAGGTGCCATGCTTCAACGCAAGCAACATGCACTACAGCAAGGTTCCGGAGTTTGACCGGCAATTGGGTGGGCAGGAACGCGGGTTGAATGATCTGACGGTGGATGATCAGACGGAAGATTACTATGAGTGCTTCTTAGAGGAGATGGGCGCGCCGTATTGCCGGAGAGAGGCTCCCGGATCCTCGATTGAGAAATACAAGAGTATTTTCCCACCCCTGCTACTTTCACATTGGGAAAAGTATGGCTGGACAGGTTACGGGGATGGGATTTTCTGGACGGTAGACCCCGGCGAGCTCTCCCCTATTATCCAGGCATGGGCGATGGATTCGGGTATCGAGCATGCCACTTCATTTCATGTTATCGCCAGAAACGCATTTGGAAATTTGTACCTCTGGCAAGAGGGCACCGGGAATCGTTTAAACATCAATACTAAATATGCGCGATACACGCTAAGCACAATAAATCGAATACCCGCCGACAAACTGGACATCAGTGTTCAGTCATTCTTCATATCAAAGAGTCGCGAGAGCAATGATTTTGACGACATGTTCAACAGCGCATTTAAAACCCTGGGCCCGCTACAACACGACGAAATGTATGGATTCGTCCCAGCCCTTGCGCTGGGAGGACCGAGTGATTTAGAACACCTGCAAAAAGTCAGAACCATTGAACACATGACTTTCCTCTCTCAACTCACGCCACTTACTGATTGGGGATTCCCGGACGTAAGTACCCTTTGAGCGAGCCCAGCAGTAACTGCAGCACGCCAGCCACAACCAGGGCTGGCAGTGTTGCACCGACATTGGGGTACAAGTTCGCCAGTAAGTGATAGGTAGAAATCCCGCCAAGCCAGGCCAGCAATGTCATCCAGCGCAGCTTTTCAGTCGTGGCGCTCTGGCTACGGTCGCCCGTCGCGGCACCATGACTGCGTCGACGCAGGATGAAGTGATCCACCAGCACCACGCCGAACAGCGGCGCGAATACCGAGCCGATCAACAGCAGAAAATTCTGGTATTGGGCCAGTGGCGCGAAGCAGGCGATCAACGTACAGATGATGCCGATCACCAGCGCCAGATGCTCAACTTTGGCTTTCAGCAGAATGCCGCTTGAAACCGCTGCCGAGTGAATGTCGGCGAAGGCGTTTTCGGATTCGTCGAGCAGGATCAACAGCAGCGGAATGCCCATCCCCGCACCGGCCAGCGCCAGCAACAGCGCATTGGCTTCCCCGCTTGGGGCGAATGCCAAGGTATACGCAACGCCCAGTGTCATCAGCCAGAAGTTACCGATGAAGAACCCCAGCACAGTGCCTCCAAACACGCCGGCAGCGCGTTTGCCGAAGCGCGAGTAATCGGCAATCAGCGGCAGCCACGAAAGCGGCATGGCGATGGCAATGTCGAAACCGACGGCAAACGGCAGCGAGCCATCTCCGGCACGCGCCCACAAGGCCGACAGATCGGCTTTGGCAAAGAGGTTCCAGGTGAGCCAGACGCAGGCGGCGAGCAACAGCCAGATACCCCATTTGCGAAGAATCTGCCTTACGAAAGTGAGCGGACCGCTGACGGCAAGCAATGTGGCGAGTGCGCCGAAAATCAGCGTCCAGAGCAGCGGGTTGGCCCATAGGCTGGATTCGGAGAAAGCGCCTGCGCCAAGCAGACTGGCGGCATCGCGCATGACGATGATTTCAAACGAGCCCCAGCCAACCAGTTGCAGCAGGTTGAGAATCGCGGGAACAGCAGCGCCTTTGCTGCCCAGACTGAGTTTGAGTGCAGCCATGGATGACAGGCCGGTGTCGCTGCCGATCACGCCGACGGCCGCGAGCAGCAGAACGCCCACCAGTGTGCCGAGAAAGATGGCGAGCATCGAGCCAGACATGCCCAGGCCTGGCGCCAGCAACGCGCCGGTCTGCAAGACCATCAGGCCGATCCCGAGGGAGAACCACAAGGAAAACAGGTCGCGTCCACCGAATACCCGCTTGGCGGCGGGGACGGGGATGTCGGGTGAGTAGGTGCTGGGTGTGTTCACAGGGTGATCTCAGAGGAACGTTTGTTAATTGTTTGCACGCCATGCCCTAGATGATCGTTCCCATGCTCTGCGTGGGAATGCGTGCCCGGAAGCTCCGCGTCCCTTGTGACGCGGAGCGTCACCCAAGGCGTTACCCCGCGGAGCGTGGGAACGATCAAGTCAGGCCATATGGATCAGACCTTCTTGTAAAGCTGACTGCCTTCCTGCTTGAACCGCTCAGCCTGCTCGCGCATGCCTTCGGCCACCGATAAATCCACCGCCTCGATCTTCTGATTCGCGGCGTACTCACGCACTTCCTGAGTGATCTTCATTGAGCAGAATTTCGGCCCGCACATGGAGCAGAAGTGTGCGACCTTGGCCGAGTCCTTTGGCAGGGTTTCGTCGTGATACGAACGTGCAGTGTCAGGGTCCAGGCCGAGGTTGAACTGGTCTTCCCAGCGGAACTCGAAACGCGCCTTGCTCAAGGCGTTGTCGCGAATCTGCGCGCCCGGATGCCCCTTCGCCAAGTCAGCTGCGTGAGCGGCGATCTTGTAAGTAATGATCCCGGTCTTCACGTCATCCTTGTTCGGCAGGCCCAAGTGTTCCTTTGGCGTCACGTAGCAAAGCATCGCGCAACCGAACCAACCGATCATGGCGGCGCCTATGCCTGAAGTGATGTGGTCGTAACCCGGTGCGATATCAGTGGTCAACGGGCCCAACGTGTAGAACGGCGCCTCGTCGCAGCACTCCAGCTGCTTGTCCATGTTCTCTTTGATCAGTTGCATCGGGACGTGGCCGGGGCCTTCGATCATGCATTGCACGTCGTGTTTCCAAGCGATCTTGGTCAGCTCGCCGAGGGTTTCCAGCTCACCAAATTGCGCCTCGTCGTTGGCGTCGGCAATCGAGCCCGGACGCAGGCCATCGCCCAGCGAGAAGCTGACATCGTAGGCCTTCATGATTTCGCAGATTTCGTCGAAGTGGGTGTAGAGGAAGTTTTCCTTGTGATGCGCCAGGCACCACTTGGCCATGATCGAACCGCCACGGCTGACGATCCCGGTGACGCGTTTGGCGGTCAGCGGCACATAGCGCAGCAGCACCCCGGCGTGGATGGTGAAGTAGTCGACGCCCTGCTCCGCCTGCTCGATCAGCGTGTCACGGAACAACTCCCAGGTCAGGTCTTCGGCCGCACCGCCGACTTTTTCCAGCGCCTGATAAATCGGCACCGTGCCAATCGGCACTGGAGAGTTGCGAATGATCCACTCGCGGGTTTCATGAATGTGTTTGCCGGTGGACAGATCCATCACAGTGTCCGAACCCCAGCGAATACCCCACGTCAGTTTCGCCACTTCTTCTTCGATGGACGACCCCAGCGCGCTGTTACCAATATTGCCGTTGATCTTCACCAGGAAGTTGCGGCCAATGATCATCGG
>Ga0160447_101156_pt1 | contig 10564 bp, 9 predicted proteins | sample HID1973K_E1MG_FD_108222 | JGI IMG/M metagenome (GOLD analysis project Ga0160447, IMG submission 108222) | Enriched mosquito-associated microbial communities from UW Madison campus, WI, USA - HID1973K_E1 MG | ecosystem: Host-associated > Arthropoda: Insects > Digestive system > Unclassified ...
CGAAGGCCACCGCGACGTAGGCGCGCGTGCGCAGGCCCTGGCGCACGGCCGCACCCAACGTGGCCATGCAGGTGTCCAGGGCCTCGTGCAGGCCCATGCGGATGTTCTTGCGGTTCATGGTCTCCGTGGCCGACAGCACCACGGCGATCTCTTGTGCGCCGGCCGCCGCCGCGCGCTCCAGTCCCCGCATGTTGGGGACCAGCACGGACACCCGCGCGTCGTCGGGCGCATCGAGATCCTTCATGAGTTCGCCGGCATCCGCCATCTGCGGAACAGCCTGCGGCGACACGAAGCTGGTCGCCTCGATGCGCCGCAGCCCCGCCGCAAAGAGCGCGCGGATCAGTTCGCGCTTTCCCTCGGTCGGCACCATCGAGGGCTGGCTTTGCAGGCCGTCGCGGGGCCCGACATCGGTGATCAGCAGTCGTCCTTCGGTCATGGGGCACCCACTGCGCCCGCAGCATTGAGCGCGTCGATCCTGGTGGTGTCGTAGCCGAGCATCTCCGAGAGGATCCGGCGCGAGTCGCGCCCCACGCCCGGTGGCGGGGTGAAGCGGGTCTCGCTGCTTTCCGAGAACTTCATCGGAATGCCGGGCATGCGGACCGTCTCCCCGCTCTCGAGCGGAACGGAGACAACCATGTCGCGCGCCAGAACGTGCGGGTCCGAGAAGGCTTGGCCGAAATCGTTGACCGGCCCGCAAGGGATGCGCGCTTCCCTCAACCGGGCGAGCCAGACGGACGTCGGCTGCTTCACGAATTCCTCCGCAATCGCGGCGTCGATCGCCGCCTTGTCGGCCAGGCGCGCAGGCTGCCGCGCGTACTCCGGCTTTTGCAGGGCAGGCAGCGGCAGCATTTCCAGGAAGCGTGCGAAGAATGCGTCGCCGATGCAGGCGACCACCACGTGGCCGTCGCTGGTGGGATAGATGTTGTAGGGCACGTGCACGAAGTGCCCGTTGCCGATCCGGTCGGGCACGTGGCCGGACATGAGGTGCATGGTGCCCATGTAGTTGAGCAGCGAAAGCTGCACGTCCAGCATCGACACGTCCACATGCTGGCCCCGGCCCGTGCTCTCGCGCGCAATCACCGCAGCCAGCACCGCGAGGGCACCGAAGATCCCGCCCCCCAGGTCTCCGATCGGGATGCCCGAGCGGGTCGGCGGCATCGACGGCTCGCCCGTGATGGACATGCCGCCGCCCATGGCCTGAACGACCTGATCGAAGGCGGGCCGCTGCGTGTCCGGACCGGTTTCTCCGAAGCCGGAGACGGTGCAGGTGATGATGCGCGGATTGATGCGCGACAAGGTCTCGTGATCGATGCCCAGGCGCTTCGTGACACCGGGGCTGAAGTTGTCGAACACGATGTCGGCGCGGCGCACCAGATCGTGGAAGACCTGCAGCCCCTCTGGCGACTTCAGGTCAAGCGCGACGCTTTCCTTTCCGCGATTGAGTGTGAGGAAGTACGCCCCCATGCCGTCGCGCGAATAGTCGGGGCTCTCGGCAAGGAGCTTTCGCGTCCCTTCGCCTTCTCCCGGTGGCTCGACCTTGATGGTTCGTGCGCCCAGATCGGCGAGTGTCATGGTGCCGTAGGGACCCGAGAGCATATGGGTCAGGTCCAGCACGGTCAGGCCCGCGAGGGGCGAATTGATGGATCGATTCATGGGGGTTGGATGGCAGGTGCCGGTGCACGCGTCACGCAGCCGGCAGCGGCGAAGCAGGACGCGGGGTTGAAAAGCGCTTGGTGCATGTCTTGCGAGGGATGCTCCTGCCGGGCGTGCCGCAGGAGCGACGAACTCAATGCGCCCGCTGGTTGACCAGCCGGCTGGGAATCAGAAGGGTGACGACGGCGGCCAGCACCAGGCTGCCGGCGGTCATGTACATACCGGCGCTTCCGCTGCCGGTGGTGTCGCGCAGCCAGCCGACCAGGTACGGGCTGACGAAGCCCGAAAGGTTGGCGACCGAACTGATGATGGCGATGCCGGCCGCGGCAGCCCGGTCGGACAGCAGCACCGTGGGCAGGCGCCAGAACTGGGCGAACGCGGTGAGGATGCCGGCGGTGGCGACGGTGAGCGAGGCGATCGCGAAGACCGTGTCGTCCTTGTAGGACATGCTCAGGTACAAGCCCACGGCGCCGACCAGGGCCGCCAGCGACAGGAACAGCTTGCGGTCGCCTCGCGCGTCGGCAAGCCGCGCCACGCACACCATGGCGATGGCGGCGGCGCCATAGGGGATCGCGCTGAACATGCCGATGTTGAGCAGGCCGCTGATGCCGGCCTCCCGCACCATGGTGGGCATCCAGAAGCCCATGCCGTAGATGCCCAGGCCGATGCAGAACTCGATCAGGCACATCACCCAGACCAGCGGCTGCGTGAAAGCGTCGCGCACCGAGGATGCGATGGTTCGCTGGCTCTCGCGCTCGATGTTGGCCGACAGCGTGCTCTTCTCCTGCTCCGTGAGCCAGTGGGCGTCCTTGATCCGATCGCGCAGCACCAGCAGCACCACGACGCCCAGGGCGACCGAAGGCAGGCCTTCAACCAGGAACATCCATTGCCAGCCCTTCAGCGAACCCACCTGATGGAAGCCCTGCAGGAGCCATCCGGACAGCGGACCGCCCAGCACGCCGGCCGCGGGCACCGCCAGGAAGAACAGGGCCAGCGCCTTGCCCAGCCGGCTGGGCGGGATGAAGTAGGTGAGATAGAGAACGATGCCGGGAAAGAACCCCGCCTCGGCCACGCCCAGCAGGAAGCGCAGCACGTAGAAGGAGGTCGGCGTCTTCACGAACATCATCGCCGACGACAGCAGGCCCCAGGTGATCATGATGCGCGCGATCCACACGCGCGCGCCCACCCGGTGAAGGACCAGGTTGCTTGGCACCTCGAAGAGGAAGTAGCCCAGGAAGAACACCCCGGCGCCCAGGCCGTAGACGGTCTCGCTGAACCCCAGGTCGCCCACCATCTGAAGCTTGGCGAAGCCAACGTTGATCCGGTCCAGGTAGGACATGACGTAGCTCAGGAAGAGCAGCGGAATGAGCTTCCAGAGCACCTTGCGGTAGAGGGCGTCGTCGGCCTGGGGTTGGGCGCTGGCGCCGTAGGAAATGCCTGGCGCGGAGGACTCCAGGGTGCGTGCATCGGACATGGTGGTGCTTCTTCGTGTTGGCTGAACGGTTGCGGTGAGGGGCGACTTGGAGACTCTATGTTGTCGACAATCACGCCGATCGAATTGAATTAATCTCTTGCAAATAGGTCGATTGTCGACAATCATAGGCGCCACACTGAATCCGTACAAGTACCGATCTCCAAGGAAATGCCATGACCGACGCCCTGGGCTGGCGCCAGAAGTTCGCCGTCCTCATCCCATCCACGAACACCAGCGTGCAGCCGGAGTTCGACGCCATGCGACCGGTGGGCGTCACCAACCACGTCAGCCGCATCCGCATTCCGAACATGCCGTTGAACGACGACGCCGACTTCCAGCGCCTGATCGACCTCATCGCCGCCGCGCAGGACGAAGCGGTCGATTCGGTGATGTCGTGCGAGCCCGACCGGCTGGTGCTGGGGATCTCGGCCGAAACGTTCTGGGATGGCCTGGCCGCCAGCCGCAAGCTGAAGGCACAGCTCGAAGAACGCACGAAGCTGCCGGTGACCATGGGCTCCGAGGCCTGCGAGTCCGCCTTCACCGCACTGGGCATGCGCCGCGTCGCGGTCGTGACGCCCTACCAGGAGATCGGCGATCGCAACGTGGTGCGCTTCTTCGAGGAAGCGGGCTACGAGGTGCGGCGCATCAAGGGCCTGCGCTGCGAAAGTCCGGTGAGGATCGCCCACGTTCAGGAAACCGAGTTGCGCGCGGCACTGCAGGAACTGGATGGCGATGACATCGACGGCATCGTCCAGGTCGGCACCAACCTCGCGATGGCGCGGCTCGCAGCGCAAGCCGAGACCTGGCTCGGACGACCTGTGCTGGCCATCAACACCGCGATCTACTGGCACGCGCTGCGCGCATCGAACATCCCCGATCGCATCGCCGGCTTCGGCTCCCTGCTTGAGCGATACTGAAGCGAAGTACGCGCGAGGGGACACGAGTGAAGCAAGTCAACGGTACGGCGACCGTCGCCCATGAGTTGTATGCGGTGGTGCGCGAACGCATCGTCAACGGCACCTACGGCCAGGGCACGCGCCTCACCGAACAGCAGATCGCCGCCGAGTTCACCACCTCACGCACGCCCGTGCGCGAGGCGATGCGTCAGCTCACCGCGGACGGCTTTCTCGTCTTCAAACCCAACAGCGGCACGGTGGTGCGGGCATGGAGCACCCAGGAGATCCACGAACTGTTCGACCTGCGCGTGCTGATCGAAAGCGAGATCGCACGCCATGCCGCCCAACATATCGAGCAGGCGCAGCTTTCGGAACTCGCGCGCTTGCAGGATGAGATCGAGGCGCAGGGCGCCGACACCAGCGAGGAAAACACCCTGCGCATCGGCCAGCTGAATCGCCGCTTCCACGGACTCATTGCGCAGGCCAGTGAAAGCGAGCGATTGACCGCGGTGCTGTCCAACGCCATCGCGCAGCCGATCGTGCAGCGCACCTTCCGCCGCTACACCGTCGCGCAGCTCGAGCGCAGCTTCAGCCAGCATCGCGAACTGCTGGATGCCTTGGGTGCCCGAAACGGGGCCTGGGCCAAGAGCGTCATGAGCTGCCACATCCACGCCGCAAAGTTCGCTCTGCTGCAAAGCTCCACCCCCATCGATGACTGAGACCATGGAATCCTCCTCCACCTCCTCCATGAGCGTATCGGCCAACTACGCGGCCTCGGGCGCCTTCGGCGCCACGCTCGGCACCGGCACGCGACAGGCCTTGCTGATGATCGACTTCGCCCGTGCCTACTTCGAGCCGGACAGCCCCCTGTACGCGGCCGCGCCGCAGGTGCTGGACGTTGCTGGCGACCTCCTGCGGTGGGCGCGTTCACGTCGGATGCTCGTGTGCCACACGCAGGTGGTCTACGACGAGGCCGGATTGAACGGCGGCGTCTTCTACCGAAAGATCCCTGCGCTTGAGAACTTCCGCCGCGGCCATCCCCTGGGCGCTTTCGTGCCCTCCCTGCAGCCCGAGCCTGGCGAGGCAGTGGTGGAGAAGCAGTACGCAAGCGCCTTCTTCGGAACCTCCCTGCTGAGCTTGTTGAACGCGCAGCGCATCGACAGCGTGCTGATCGCCGGCATGAGCACCAGCGGGTGCGTGAGGGCGACCACGGTAGACGCCGTGCAGTTGGGTTTCGTGCCGCTGGTGGTGGCCGACGCCTGCGGCGACCGCCACCCGGCGCCGCACGAGGCCAACCTGTTCGATCTGCAAGCGAAATATGCGGACGTCATGCCCTTCGAGACGCTACGCCAGAGGATCGGGAAACCCTGATCAAGTCCGTCGCTGACGCGAACGGAATCCGGTGCAGCCCACCACAGTTCATGCACCAAGGGCGTCAACCGCAAGAACGCCACGTGCGCGCTGCGCGCCGGCACACCCCCGGCGCCCCGCGGATGCAGCCGGACGGCACCCCCTCGGAGCGCCGCAACTCCGAAGGCGCGGTTCTGCGCAGCAGCGCATCCTTGATCCATCTGCTTGCAGTCAACCCAAAGATGTCCAGATAGCAGCGGAAGCGGTCGTTCGGCCCCAACGGTCGCAAAAGCCTGCAAGGCAGGGGTGAGTTGGGCGCTGTGTCCCGCTCTGTGGAACGCTGTCGCCAGAAATTCAGGCTCGCCTCTAGCATTCCGATCGTCACAGTAGCCAGGGCACCGGAATGATCAGAGACAACTCCCGTCTGCAGAAGCTCCTTTCGACCACGCGCGCCTTCGTCCGCGAAGTGGCCATTCCGAACGAATCGAGGGTGGAGCGAAGCGCCGACATCCCCGAGGACATCGTGGCCCAGATGCGCGAGCTGAGCCTGTTCGGCTGGTCGATTCCACAGGAATACGGCGGCGCAGGCCTGAGCACCGAAGAGTTGGCATTGGCCAACATCGAACTGTCTCAGTGTTCGGTGGCCTACCGGGTGCGCGTTGGCATCAACACGGGGGTCGGTTCCGAATCCCTGGTGCAAGATGGCACCGAGGCGCAAAAGCGCGACTACCTGCCGCGACTGGCCTCTGGCGAACTGACCTCGGCATTGGCACTGACCGAACCGGAGGCGGGCTCGGATGTCACTTCCATGCAGGCGCATGGTGAGCGGCAGGCGGACGGTACATACCTGATCAGCGGACACAAGCGCTATATCACGCTGGCGCCCATTGCGAATCTGATCACGGTCTTCGCCCGCACTGAGTCGGGCCGCAAGCCGGCCGATTCGATCAGCGCCTTCCTGGTGGAGCGCGGCACTCCTGGCATGCGTACCTCGGAGCCGACGCCCAAGATGGGCCAGGACGGCAGCCCCATCGGCGAGGTATTCCTGGATCGCTGCCGTGTTCACGAAAGCGCGATCATCGGGGGCACCCCCGGACTGGGCTTCCGGACGGTGATGAAGACGCTGAACAAGCAGCGCATCAACCTTGCGGCTTTGTCCATCGGACCGGCCATACGGTTGCTGGACGAGGCGATCGCCTATGCAAACAAGCGCCGTCAGTTCGGGCAGACCATCGGCAGCTTCCAATTGGTACAGGCCATGCTGGCCGACTGCAAGGTGGAAATCGAGGCCGCTCGGGCATTGGTCCTGGAAACGGCACGCAAGCGCGATCGCGGCGAGGACGTCACGACCGATGTCTCGATGTGCAAGCTCTATGCGACCGAGATGGTCGGGCGCGTGGCCGATCGGGTCGTGCAGATCTTCGGCGGCCAGGGCTACGTGAAGGAAGCTGGCATCGAGCGCTTCTATCGTGATGTTCGAAGCTTCCGCATCTATGAAGGCACGAGTCAGATCCATCAACTGACCATCGGCAAGGCGCTGTTGCGCCAGGCCAAGGAACGGGCCCAGAAGGAGCAAGCATGAGCATCAATCGACGGGCGTTTGCGGCGGCCGCGGGCTGCATGGGGCTTTCAGCGCTCAGCCCTGTTGCCTGGGCACAGGCGTCCTTCCCGAACAAACCCATCAGGGTGATCAATCCTTATGCTCCTGGCGGGGTGGTGGACATCCTGACGCGTCCGGTAGTCAACAAGCTGGGAGCAGCGCTGGGCGTGCCGATGGTCGTGGAGGCCAAGCCGGGCGGTGGAAGCACGATCGGAACCGACTTCGTGGCGTCGGCACCGCCCGACGGCTACACATGGCTGATCGCCACTACCAGCAATGCGGCAAACATGGCGCTGATGCCCAACATTCGCTCCAATCTCCTCAAGGACTTCGCGCCGATTGCCCAATTCGCCTACACGCCAAACTACTTCGTCGTGCCTGCTTCACTGGGTGTCTCCACACTGCAGGAGTTCGTCGCGCTCGCGAAGAAGAACCCCGGCAAGCTCAACTACGGAAGCGGCGGCATCGGTTCAACACCCTTCCTCGGCTTCGAACTGTTCAAGTACGTGGCGGGGATCGACGTCGTCGCAGTTCACTACAAGGGCTCGCCGCCCCAGATCCCGGACCTGCTGTCCGGCCAGTTGTCTGCAACCTACCTCTCGGCCGCGCTGACGATGTCGCAGTCGAAGAGCGGCCGCATCAAGGTGTTGGCCGTCGCCGACAACAAGCGCAGCAAGGAGTTTCCGGACGTGCCGACCCTCGAGGAAGCCGGATACGGCAAGGCAGCGGTGTCCCCATGGTTCGCGGTGCTGATGCCTGCCGCGACGCCCCAGGCGATCCAGGACCGTGTCGAGGCCGAGATTCGCAGGGCCGTGGCGGCACCCGACCTTGTCGAGACGCTGGAAGCCCAGGGGGCAGTTCCGGAATTTCGCAGCAGCATCGACCTGCGCAAGAAGATCGACAACGAGATCGCCACCTGGTCTGCCCTGGTCCGAGCCACCGGCATCAAGGCGGAATGAGGTTCGGCCGGCGATGAGTGTTCTCAAAGGGGTTCGCGTCCTCGAGTTCGAGGCGATTGGTCCGGTGCCGTTGTGTTGCATGCTGCTCGCGGATCTGGGAGCCGACGTCCTGCGCATTGAACGCGGCAACGCCGCGGCAGATCTCGGATTGCCGCGCGACCGCGCCTGTGACGTGCTGCTGCGCGGTCGTCGCTCGATCGCGCTGGACCTGAAATCTCGCGCCGGAACCGACGCCGCCAAGGAACTGGCAGCGCGGGCCGACATTGTGGTGGAGGGCCTTCGGCCCGGCGTCATGGAGCGCCTGGGTCTGGGGCCGGACGATCTGCTGCGCGCATCGCCACAACTGGTCTATGGCCGGATGACGGGCTGGGGCCAGACCGGACCCGCAGCCCCTGAGGCGGGCCACGACATCAACTATCTGGCGATGACCGGATTGCTCTCGGCCATTGGCCATGCCGGTGAGAGGCCCGTGCCGCCACTGAACCTGGTGGCGGACTACGGTGGCGGCGCGATGGTGCTGGCCATCGGTGTGCTCGCCGCATTGCGGCACGCCCACGCCACTGGGCAGGGCCAGGTCGTCGACGCCGCCATGGTCGATGGCGCCGCCTTGCTGGGCACGCAGTTCTGGGGTCTCTTGGCTGAAGGCCTCTGGTCAGAGGAGCGTGGCAGCAACCCGTTGGACTCTGGCCGTCCGTGGTATGACACCTATGAGTGCCGCCATGGCGGCTTCGTTGCCGTGGGCGCCATCGAGGAACGCTTCTACCTGAAGATGGTTGCCGGGCTGGGCCTGAACGCCGCCGAACTGCCCGGGCGCGACGCTCGTGAAAACTGGCCGCAGCTGCGGAGCCTCTTTGCGCACGCCTTCCTTCAGCGCACGCGAGACGAATGGGCAAGGGTCTTCGCGGGCACTGACGCCTGCGTAACCCCGGTGGTGTCGCTACGCGAGGCCCCAAGGGGACAACACTTGCGCGCGCGCGCCACCTTCGCCGAGATCGGCGGCATCGTGCAGCCGGCGCCGGCTCCCCGTTTCTCCGCCACGCCCAGCGGGACGCCGAAGCCGCCACCGCAGCGTGGTGAAGGAGGCCTCGCCGCACTGAGCGACTGGGGCTTTGATCCGCACGCCATCGCGCGGCTGCGCAAGTCCGGCCTGCAGGCAACTTCCTGAAGAGGATCTGGCGATCGGCGCTCGCCACCGTGTGCCGCTGGTGAATGCCTCGCCGGGGGCGTGGCGCGCGGCAACGTGTCAACGCCGCCCATACCCGAGGAGTCTCATGAACCACACCACGCTCGACAGTTCCCTCCAAGACCGCATTCTGACGGTGCGTCTGAACAGGCCGGAGCAGCTGAACGCCTTCACTGTCGAAATGGCCGAAGAGCTGATAGACGTGTTTCGCCGAGCGAGCGAGGACGACACCGTCGGTGCCGTGATCGTCACAGGCACCGGCCGTGCGTTCTGTGCCGGCATGGAATTGTCCCGACCGGGAAACGTCTTCGGCCTGGACGAATCGCAGCGACCCACGATGCAGGACCTGGTACAGCGCTACGAGGATCCCACCGTGATCCATGGCGTTCGCGATACCGGCGGCCGCGTCGCCCTGGCCATTCGCGATTGCAAGAAACCGGTGATCGCCGCCGTCAACGGGCCCGCCGTCGGCGTAGGAGCCACCATGACCCTGGCCATGGACGCGCGCATCGCATCCACGCGGGCGCGCTTCGGCTTCGTGTTCGGCAAGCTGGGGCTGGTGCCCGAGGCCTTGTCGAGTTGGTACCTGCCGCGTGTAGTGGGCATCGCCCAGGCACTGGAGTGGGTCTACACGGGCGAAATCTTCGACGCCGCCGAAGCCCTGCGCGGGCGACTCGTCCGCAGCGTCGTCGAACCCGAGGAGCTGCTGGGCGAGGCACATCGCCTCGCCCAGCGCTTTATCCGGGGTCGCTCGCCGGTGGCCATCGCGCTGGCCCGGCAGATGCTGCAGCGAAACGGAGCACTCGACCCTCACCAGGCGCACCGGGTGGAATCACTTGCCATGTTCTATGCCAGCATCGGCGACGGGAAGGAAGGCGTGGCTGCATTCATGCAAAAAAGGCAGCCCGCCTTCGAGCGACACGCCAGCGGCGACATGCCGCCCTTCTATCCGTGGTGGTGACGATCGGAGTTCAGATGACCTGCTGGGCGCGCAGTACAGCCAGTTGCCCGTCGTCCAGCCCGAGCGCCCGGTAGACCTCGTCGTTGTGCTGCCCCACGCCTGGGCCGGCGACCGGCGCCTCGGGCACGGTGCCGGAGAAACGCGGCACGATGCACGGCGCCGGAATGCTGCCCAGAACCGGGTCCGGCAGGCGGATGATCACCTCGCGCGCACGAAAATGCGGATCAGCCTCGACATCTGCCACGCTGTAGACCTTGCTGAAGGGAACACCGTTTTCTTGCAGCAGGGCCGACACCTCCTGGAAGTCGCGTCCGGCGCACCAGGCCGCAACGATGCCATCGACTTCGTCGAGGTGGCGCACGCGCTGCGGGTTGCTTGCAAAGCGAGGGTCGAGCGGCAATTGCGGCTGTCCCATCGCCTCGCACAGCCGGCGAAAGATCGGCTCTGACGAACCCACAACCGTGAGCCAGACACCGTCGGACGTGCGA
>Ga0160447_101157_pt1 | contig 10559 bp, 6 predicted proteins | sample HID1973K_E1MG_FD_108222 | JGI IMG/M metagenome (GOLD analysis project Ga0160447, IMG submission 108222) | Enriched mosquito-associated microbial communities from UW Madison campus, WI, USA - HID1973K_E1 MG | ecosystem: Host-associated > Arthropoda: Insects > Digestive system > Unclassified ...
AGTTTCCCGTATCGAAAATCCAAGGCAACGCTCAGCCACGCAGGCGGCGGCTCGTCGCCGCGCTTCTATCCGTTCCGGGTTTGATGCCCGCTCTCGCGCACGCCCAGCTCGCGGGCGATGCCGCGTATCCGCAGCCACTCGACGGCCCCGGCAGTCTGCGCCTCGCGCCGCAACTCGAAGAGCGCCCGCTGCAAAGCGGCCAGCAGCCGTCTACCTTCCTGCTGAGCGACAAGGCGACGGGCACCTCCGACGAAGACATGGCGGCGAAGGGTTCGGCGGAGATCCGCCGCACGGTGACTGTCATCAAGGGCGACGCGCTGCATTACGATCAGGACACGGACATGGCCGATGCTTTCGGCAATGTCAGGCTGATCAACAACGGCGTGTCGTTCGCCGGTCCGGAAGCGCATCTGAAGGTCGAGGCCAACGAAGGGTTCATGACGAACCCAAAGTACCACTTCAATCTGACGGGCGGCTCGGGTAGCGCCGAGCGCGCCGACATGATCGACGACGAGCGCGCGCGCATCGATCACGGCACGTACACCGCGTGCCAGTGCGAAGCCGATCCGGCCTGGTACATCAAGGGCACGTCGTTCGATTTCGACACCGGCGCCGACGAAGGCGTTGCGCATAACGGCGTGCTGTTCTTCCAGGGCGTGCCGGTGTTCGCGAGCCCGTGGCTGTCGTTTCCGCTCACGAGCGACCGTCGCAGCGGCCTGTTGCCGCCGACCTTCTCGCTCAGCTCGACGACCGGTTTCGAAGCGACGATCCCGTACTATTTCAACATCGCGCCGAATCGCGATCTGACCGTCACGCCGCGCATCATGACGAAGCGCGGCGTGCTGGGCGAAGCGACCTACCGCTACCTGTCGCCGACCTACTCGGGCTCGTTTACCGGCGACTATCTGCCGAACGACCGGGTGACGCACACGAACCGCTATGCGATCTTCTGGCAGCACCGCCAGAACTTCGGCAACGGCTTCGGTGGCTACGTCAATTACAACAAGGTTTCGGACTCACAATATCCGGAAGACCTGGGCAACGCGTCGAATCAGTTCCTGAACGGCACGCAGTTGCTGTATCAGCAGGAAGCGGGGCTCACGTACAACAACGGCCCGTGGTCCGTGCTCGCGCGCGAACAGCGCTGGCAGACGCTGCAGCCGTCGGTTCCGCCGTACGCGCGTGAGCCGCAGGTGAACGTTCAGTACAACAAGTACAACGTCGGCGGCTTCGATTACGGCGCGGAGCTGGACGCGACGCGCTTCACCATCACCACCGATGGCGCGACCGACGGCAACCGGCTGTATTTCAATCCGTACCTGAGCTACGGCATCAATGCGCCGGGCTATTTCGTCACGCCGAAGGTGCAATGGCACTTCGCGTCGTACGACCTGAGCCACATCGCGACCACGCAGGTTGCGGGTTCGTCGCCGCCGGTGGCGGGGCAGCCCAAGAATTTCACCGAGTCGATTCCGACCCTCAGCTTCGATACGGGGCTCGTGTTCGACCGCTCGGTGCGCCTGTTCGGCCAGGATTACATCCAGACGCTGGAGCCGCGGCTCTATTACGTCTACACGCCGTATCACAATCAGGACTTCGCGCCGATCTTCGATACCGCCGAAGCCGACTTCGGCCTCGCCGAGATCTACACGCCGAACACGTTCGTCGGCAACGACCGCATCGCCGATGCGAACCGCCTGACGGCCGGCCTGACCACGCGCTTCATCAACCCGGCGACGGGCGACGAGCGCGCGCGTTTCGTCATCGCGCAGCAGTATTATTTTCAGAGCCAGCGCGTCACGATCACGCCGGGCCAGCTGCCCGAGCAGGCGAAGCACTCGGACCTGATCGCGGGCGCGGCCATCAAGCTGGGCGCTGGTTTCGCTTCGGAAACCGCGTTCCAATATAATGTCGATAACAATCAGCTCGTGCGCTCGAGCGTCGGTTTTGCGTTCAGCCCCGCCGAACGCAAGGTGATCAACGTCGGATACCGCTACACGCGTTCCAACCAGACCACCCTGGTGAACGAGCCGATCAACCAGATCCTGCTGTCGGGCGAGTGGCCGCTCTCGAATCGGCTCTATGCCGTCGCCCGCGTAAATTATGATCTCGCGAGCCATCGTCTCGTCGACGGGCTTCTGGGCTTCCAGTACGATGCCGACTGCTGGGCGTTCGGCTTCGGCATGCAGCGTTACGCCAACGGCGTGAACACGCAGGGCCAGCCTTCGTCGGGCACGCGCGTGCTCGCGCAATTGACGTTCAAGGGCTTGTCGAACGTCGACAACGGCCTCGTCACCGCGTTCCGTTCGAGCGTCCAGGGTTACCAGCCGCCGCCGCCGGCGCCGGCACCGCTGTCCCGGTACAGCGATTACGAGTAAGCCGGAACGGGCGTTCTCGCGCGGGAATCCAATGACGAGCGGTCAAGAGCGGCGTCGATGGCCGCGCAGGCAGCACACACAAGCAGTACACGAACGGGTGAAGCTCGTATTTGATGGAGTATCTGTGGCAAACGTGAAAATGTTTCGATCGACGGCAATCGCAGCGGGCGCGCTCGCTGCCGCGCTGATCCTGAGTTCGCCGGCCGGTGCGCAGGCGTTGTCGAATCGCAATGCGCAGCTCGCCGATTCCGTCGTCGCGGTGGTGAACGACGGCGTCATCACGCAGCGCGAACTGCAAGAACGCACGGCGCTCATCGCGAAGCGTCTCCAGCAACAGAACGCGCCGGTGCCGCCTGCGGACCAGATGCAGCGGCAGGTGCTCGATCAGATGGTGCTCGAGCGCATCCAGCTTCAGCGGGCGAAGGAAGACGGCATCGTCGTCGACGACGCCACCGTCAACCGCACACTCTCGCGTCTCGCCCAGCAAAACCAGATGACGCTCGACGTCTACCGCTCGCGGATCGAGGCGCAGGGCGTGCCCTGGTCCACCTTCATGCGCGACGCGCGCACCGAACTCACGCTCTCCAAGCTGCGCGAGAAGGAAGTGGACAGCAAGGTCACCGTGTCCGACGGCGAAGTGGCGAACTACATCGCCAGCCAGCGCGGCCCGGGTGCGCGCAACGCGAGCGATCTGCGTCTGCAGCACATCATGTTCAAGCTTCCGTCGGATGCGCCTGAAAGCGAAGTCACGAAGGTTCAGGCTCAGGCCGACACCGTGCTCAAGCAGGCGCAGGCCGGCGACGATTTCGCGAAACTCGCCAAGCAGAACTCGCAGGACACCGACGCCGGCAAGGGCGGCGATCTCGGCTTCCGCGCGCCGGGTTCGCTGCCGGCGGGCATCGTGTCGGCGGTGTCGACATTGCGTCCTGGGCAGGTCGTGCCCACGCTTTTGCGCACCGACGGCGGCTTCGAGATCATCAAGCTGGTGGATCGCCGCGCGAGCCAGGGCACCGCGGCCGATGCGCCGAAGCTCGTGCAGACACACGTGCGCCACATTCTCTTGCGCGTATCGGATGGCATGTCGGAACAGTCCGCGCGCCAGAAGCTGCTCGACATCAAGCAGCAAGTGGCGGCGGGCGGCGATTTTGCCAACTTCGCGCGCACCTACTCGCAGGACGGCTCGGCGTCGCAGGGCGGCGATCTCGGCTGGATCAGCCCGGGCGAAACCGTGCCTGAATTCGAGCGCGCGATGAACAACCTCCAGGACGGCGCCGTCAGCGATCCGGTGCGAAGCGAATACGGCTACCACCTGATCCAGGTGCTCGGCCGCCGCGATGCGGAAGGATCGGCGACGCAGCAGCTCGATATCGCCCGTCAGGCGATCGGTCAGCGCAAGGCCGAGCAAGCGTATTCCGACTGGCTGCGCGAACTGCGCGACACCGCGTACGTGCAGTACAAGGGCATCGCTGCCCAGCCGCAATAAGAGCATGAACTCCGCCGACGCCCGACCGCTCGCCATCGCCATCACGACTGGCGAGCCGGCCGGTGTCGGCCCCGAACTGACCGCGGCTGCGCTCGGGCAGGCGCGCGAGCGTTGGCCGTCAGCGCACTTCACGGTGCTCGGCGATCGTGCTCTGCTTGAAGCGCGTGCCGGCGCGGACTGGCTCGAAACAAACGGTGCCGTCGACGTTGAACATCACGCGCTCGCCGTGCCCGCCGAACCGGGCAAGCTGAATGCGGCGAACGGGCGCTACGTGCTGGGTCTTCTCGATGCCGCCATCGACGGTGCGGTTTCCGGCCGTTTCGACGCCATCGTCACCGCGCCGCTGCAAAAGAGCACGATCAACGATGCCGGCGTGCCTTTCACCGGCCATACCGAATATCTCGCCGAGCGCACGAACACGCCGCGCGTCGTGATGATGCTGGCGGGTTCGAGCGAGCGGCCATTGCGCGTCGCGCTCGCGACCACGCATCTGCCGCTGAAGGACGTGTCCGCGGCGCTCACGATCGACGGCCTCGTCGAAACGCTCACGATCATCGATCACGATCTGCGCGCGCATTTCGGTCTGCGCGCGCCGCGCATACTCGTCACCGGCCTCAATCCGCATGCGGGCGAGAACGGCTATCTGGGCCGCGAGGAAATCGACGTCATCACGCCCGCGCTCGAACGCGCCCGCGCGCTTGGCATCGACGCGCCGGGTCCGTATCCCGCCGACACGCTGTTTCAGCCGCGCTATCTGAAAGACGCCGACTGCGTGCTCGCGATGTTCCATGATCAGGGCTTGCCGGTGCTGAAGTATGCGACGTTCGGCGAGGGCATCAACGTCACGCTCGGCTTGCCGATCATCCGCACGTCGGTGGATCACGGCACCGCGCTCGATCTCGCCGGCACGGGCCGCGCCGATCCGGGCAGCATGATCGCCGCAATCGACGCCGCCGTCACGATGGCGCGTCACAAGCGTCACGCGCGCGCGGTGTGAATCCGGGCCACGCGCCCGCTTCTTTCAAACGAGTATGTCGACCAAACATCAAGGCCATTTCGCGCGCAAGCGCTTCGGGCAGAACTTCCTCGTCGATCAGGGCGTGATCGATTCCATCGTCGATGTGATCGCGCCGAAGCGCGGCGAGCGCATGGTCGAGATCGGGCCGGGACTGGCCGCGCTCACGGAGCCGCTGATCGAGCGGCTCGCCACGCCCGAAGCGCCGTTGCATGCGGTCGAACTGGACCGCGATCTGATCGGCCGGCTGGAAAAGCGCTTCGGCGACAGGCTCGTCGTGCATTCCGCGGATGCGCTCGAGTTCGATTTCGCGTCGCTCGCGCTCGAAGGGGAAAAGCCGACGCTGCGTATCGTCGGCAATTTGCCGTACAACATCTCGAGCCCGCTGCTCTTTCATCTGACAACGTTCGCGCACAAGGTGATCGACCAGCACTTCATGCTGCAGGACGAAGTGGTCGAACGCATGATCGCCGAGCCCGCGAGCAAGGACTACGGGCGTCTTTCGGTGATGCTGCAATACCGCTACGTGATGGACAAGCTGATCGACGTGCCGCCCGAGTCGTTCAATCCGCCGCCGAAGGTGAATTCCGCCATCGTGCGAATGATTCCGTTCGCGCCGCACGAGTTGCCCGAAGTCGAGGAAGCCGTGCTGTCCGATGTCGTGAAGGCGGCGTTCGCGCAGCGTCGCAAGGTGTTGCGCAACAATCTGGGCGCGTATCGCGACACGATCGATTTCGATGCCCTCGGCTTCGATCTCACGCGCCGCGCCGAGGAAGTGCCGGTTGCGGAGTTCGTCGCGCTCGCGCAGGCGGTTCAGCGCTCGAAAGCCTGAACGCAGCCGACATCCGACAGCAATTTCAGCAGCCGTTCCAGTCGCGCGCGCTGTTCGCGATGCAGGCCGTGCGTCGCGCTCACCTGCCGCACGCGCGTGCGCCAGTAGGTCTGGCCGAACAGCGAGTTGGCGCCTTCCGCCGACAGCACGCGCTCCAGATGCCCGATCGCGGCATCGACATTCTTCGGTGTGTACGGGCTCGTGATCGTGGTGTTTCGCGCGAGTGTTTCGTTCATCGTTATCCTCGTGTCGCGTTGATTCCGAGTGGCCGATTCTGCGAGCGGCGCGGGACATTCGACGTCCCGAATGCGCAATATCGATCGGGACGCGATGTGTCCCGACCGGCTGCTATGATCGTCAGCCCCATCGGTCCGGGGCAGAAAGACATCCTTTAACGGAGACTGCATGCGCTTCATTCACGCCGCGGATATTCATCTCGATAGCCCGCTGCACGGCCTTTCCGCCTACGCGGACGCACCCGCCGACATGCTGCGCAACGCCACGCGCGAGGCGTTCTCGAAGCTCGTGTCGGTGGCGGTCGACGAACAGGTCGATTTCATGGTGATCGCCGGCGATCTCTACGACGGCACCTGGCGGGATCACAACACGGGCATCTTTTTCTGCCGCGAGATGGGACGCCTGCGACGCGCCGGCATTCCGGTCTACGTGCTGTTCGGCAATCACGACGCCGAAAGCGAGATGACGAGCCAGCTGCAACTGCCCGACAACGTCCACACCTTCTCGACGAGAAAGCCGCAGACCTTTCGCATCGACGCGCTGAAGGTCGCGCTGCACGGCCACAGCTTCAAGGAAAAGGCGGTCACGACGAATCTCGTCACCGCGTATCCGTCGCCGGTCGCCGGGTACTTCAATATCGGCGTGCTGCACACCGCGCTCGAAGGCGGCTCGATGCACGCGAGCTACGCGCCATGCTCGGTCGCCGAATTGCACGCGAAGGAATATCACTACTGGGCGCTCGGCCACGTCCACGAATACGCGATCTGGCAGGACGCGTCGACCATCGTGTTTCCGGGCAATCTGCAAGGCCGCAACATCCGCGAGACGGGACGGCGCGGCGCGGTGCTCGTCACGGTGTCGGACACGGAAGAGGTGAGCGTCGAGCGGCTCTTCATCGACGTGTTGCGCTGGGAAGCCGTCACGGTGGACGCATCACTGGCGAGCACGCTCGATGAAGTCGCGCTCGCGGTCGGACGCTCGCTGGAGGCGCTCATCGAAGCGGCGGCGTCGTCCGTGCCGCACGCGGTGCGCGTGACGATCACCGGCGCGACCGGAGCGCACGGCGAACTGTTCGGACTGGAGGCGCAACTGCGCGCGGAAGTGCTCGCGCAGATCGCCGCGATCAGCCACGACCGTCTGTGGCTCGAAAAAGTGAAGATCGCGACCGCGCCGCTCGCACACAGCGAACCCGCGAGCGGCCGCACCGACGCGCTCGCCGATCTTCACGGCCTGCTGATCGAAGCCGAGTCCGACCCGGAATTCCTGAGCATGCTGAAAGAAAGGCTCATCGCGCTGGCATCGCAGGCGCCGAGCGAATTGCAGAAGTCCGTGCCCGAGCTCGAGCACGTGCGCAACGGCGAACTCGCGAAGCTCGTCGGCGACGTGCGCTCCGGGCTGATCGCGCAACTCGCGGACGCGGAGTAAGCGATGCGTATCGGCAAGCTCGAACTCATCCGCTACGGCAAATTCACCGATCACGCCGTCGAGTTTCCGGCGGCGGAACATGACTTTCACTTCGTCGTCGGTCCGAACGAGGCCGGCAAATCGACCATCAAGAACGCGATCTCCGAATTGCTCTTCGGCATGCCGCACAGCTCGCCGCTCGCGTTCGTGCATCCGCAGAGCGACTTGCGGCTCGGCGCGTCGATCGAAGCGGGTAGCGAAACCTTCGCGTTTCATCGCACGAAGAGCCGTAAGTCGTCGCTCAGCGCGCCGAACGGCGACGCGCTTGCCGCCGACGCGCTCGCGCCGTTTCTCGGCTCGGCCGACAAGAGCTTCTTCGAGCAGATGTACTGTCTCGATCACACGGCGCTGATTCGCGGCGGCCAAGGCATTCTCGATGCATCGAGCGATGTCGGGCAGATGCTGTTTCAGTCGGCGGCGGGCATCGCGAGTCTCGGTGACGTGCGCCAGCGTCTCGCGGACGAAGCCGATCGTCTGTGGGCGAAGCGCAAGTCGGGCGACCGCGCGTATTACATCGGCCTAAAGCAATACGACGAAGCCACCAGCGAACTGAAAACGGCGAGCGTGCGAACGACACAGTGGCGTCGCGCGCATGGCGCGGTCGAAGAGGCCGAAGAGCAGCGCCGTGAGCAGGACGCGCGCCGCGCGGAACTGGAAGCGCAGCGCGGCAAGCTGGAACGCGTGAGGCGTGCCGCGCCGTTTCTGAATGTGTGGCGCGAGAAGGCGGCGGAGTTGCGCGAGCTGGGCGATGTCGTCGACTTGCCCGCGAACGCCGAAGCAACGCTGCAAAACGCGCTTACACGGCTCGCGACGGCGCAAGGCGCGCTCGACGTACACGCGAAGGCGGCCGAGCGATTGCACGCCGAACTGAACGCGATTCACATCGAGCACGCGCTGCTCGCCGCGCAGGCGCGCATTCGTGCGCTCGACGCCACGCGGCAGCGCTGCACGCATCACGCGAGCGATATCGCCCGCCTCGAACAGGAAGTCGCGATGCGACTGCGCCAGATCGCGCAGGACGGCGCGCAACTCGGCTGGCCGCACGACGAAGCGGGCGTGCGCCGCACGATGCCCGGCGCGCTCGCGCTCCAGACGGTCACGAGCCTGATGCTCGAGCGCGGCGAACTCGAACTCGCCGCGCGCAATGCCGAGCAGGCGGCCGACGAATGCGCCGCGCAGATCGACACGCTGAAAGCGAAGCTCACGGCGATCGCGGGCGGCGATGTGCCGCCGCGTCTGCGCGCCGCGTTGCGTGCCGCGCAGAAGTATCGCGATACGGGCGCCGCGAAGGCGCGCCTCGAAGACGCGCGGCGCGACGCGCAGCATGCGCTTGACGCGGGCATCGCCGCGCTTGGCCGATGGTCGCGGCCGATCGCCGAATTGAAGACGATGACCCTGCCGGCAGCCGAGCGCATCGCCGCGTTGCGCGCGCAGCGTCAGGAATACGTGTCGCGGCTGACGCTCGCCACGGATCGCGCGAAGGAAGCGCAGGACACGCTCTACGCGACGCGCAGTGAACTCGACGCGCTCGTCGAAGCGCACGATGTCGTGACGGGCGATCAGGTTCACGCCGCGCGCGCGTCGCGCGATGCGGCGTGGACCGCGATCAGAACCGGCGATGTCGCGCTCGATGAAGGCGCGTCCGGTTTCGAAAGCGCGATGCACGCGGCGGACCGCCTCGCCGATCGTCAACTCGGATCGGTCGGACACGCGACGCAACTCGCGGCGCTGAAACGGCGTGTCGCGAGCGAGGCATCCGCGCTCGCGCGCCGCGAGGAAAGCGTGTGCGAAGCCGAAGCGGCGCTGACGACGTTCGACGACGCGTGGCGCGCGCTCGCCGCACAAGCGCACATCGCGGACATGCCGCTCGACGATGCGCCGTCGTGGGTCGCATCGCGCGAGAAGGCGCTCGTCGCCGCGCAGACGCTCGACGCGCGCGCCGAGGAATTCGCGCGCGAATCCGCCGATGCCGATACGCGCCGCGACGAACTCGCGCGGCATCTTGCCGAGGCGGGCGCGCACCCCGATGCGCACGTTGGTTTCGACCTGCTGTGCGATATGGCCGAGGCGCATATCGCGGCCATCGACGAAGCCACGGTGACGCGCCGCAATGTCGCCGCGCAACTCGACGAAGCCCACGCCGAACGCATCGCGCGGCAGGGCGCGGCGAAAACGGCCCGCGAAGCGTACGCGCGCTGGCAGCGCGAGTGGTCGGCGGCGATCGCGAAGGCGGGCCTCGCGAACGCGGCGGATTCGCAGGCCGCGGCCGAAGCGGCCATCGATATCGTGAAGAAGATCGGCGAGCAATTGACGCAGATCGAGACCACGCGCACCGGCCAGATCGACGCGATGCGCGCTGCGCTCGCCGCGCTTGACGGCGATGCATCGCAACTGGCGCGCGAACTCGATGAATCGCTTGCGACGCAAGGCGCGAAGACAATCGCGACGGAACTGTCCGCGCGCCTCGATCGCGCATGCGCGGCGCATGCCGAGTGGGAGCGGTTGCAGAAGGCTCACGCGTCGGCGAGCGAGCAGGTGAGTCAGACCCGCGCCGAGGTCGAAGCAGCGAAAGCGACGCTGCGTCCGCTCTATGATCTGGCTGGCGTCGATACGCCTGACGTGCTCCAGGCGCTGATCGCGCAATCGCAGACAAAGCGCGCGCTGAGCGCCGCGGTGGATGACGCGCGCGCCGCGCTCATCAAGGGCGGCGATGGCCTGTCGCTCGACGAGCTCGTCGCGGAAGTGGAGGACGCCGACATGCCGAACGTGCCGGCCGAGCTGTCGCGCATCGGCGCGGCGCTGTCGGAATCGGTGCGAATCGCGAGCGAAACCGCGACCGCACTCGATGCCGCGCGTCGCGAACTCGCGGCCATTTCGGGCGAAGCGAATGCCGCGCGCGCCGAAGCGAAGCGTCAGGAAGCGCTTGCCGCGATGGCCGATGCCGCCGAGCGCTTCGTGAAAGTCGAGACCGCATCGACGCTGCTCAAGTGGGCGATCGACCGCTATCGCGAGCGCCGGCAGGGTCCGATGCTCTCACGCGCGAGTGCGATCTTCTCGGCGCTCACGCTCGACACGTTCGCGCGGCTCGTCGTCGATTACGACCGGCAGCCGATGGCGCTGTCGGCGGTTCGTGCGAGCGGCGAGCACGTC
>Ga0160447_101159_pt1 | contig 10554 bp, 6 predicted proteins | sample HID1973K_E1MG_FD_108222 | JGI IMG/M metagenome (GOLD analysis project Ga0160447, IMG submission 108222) | Enriched mosquito-associated microbial communities from UW Madison campus, WI, USA - HID1973K_E1 MG | ecosystem: Host-associated > Arthropoda: Insects > Digestive system > Unclassified ...
CGAAAATGCGTCCATCGTCTAGCTGTACGGTCGCTTCACCGCCCGCGACGCCACCTTTGAGGTCCTGATATTGCCCAGCGCCCAGATTGACGCTGTAGGTGCCCGGAGCGCTGCTCGGCTTCAGGTACAAATCGCCTTGGTTGATGCCTGAGTGATAGCTCAAACAAGCAGGTGACATATCCAACACAAGGTGTTTAATCCTTACAGCCGACATGATCGCTCTCCATACCTAATACCTTGGGAGCGGCAATGAGACACCATGTAGAGCTAAATTGCCACCAATAAAGTCCGGAATGGTCATTCTAGAGCGCTCAGCCGCTCTAAAGAGTGGGGTAGGAGAGAGCTTGAATGGCGTTCTCGATCTCCGTTATGGCCAACGCAACATGCTCAGGATCGTATTCAACACCCTCTCGCATGGCGTCGATAGCTGCTGCGCATACGCTATTCATGTCCAGCGACAGCCCTCTTACCGTCGCGAGCAGGGATTTGAGGGCGATGTCCAATGCAATTTCGCGGTCTTCGGCCATGACAGATTTCCTCATTCAGAAACAGTCAGCCTAGAACAATCTGAGGCGGTGCTTGGGCGCGGCGTCCGATGGACCGCATTCGTGTTGAAACATCGCCCTTGAGCAGACTCAGTCACTGGGCTTGGGCATGATTTCCATTTTCAGCCTGAAGGTCCGCTCGCTTGGCTGCTCTTTAGGACTGGAGTCTGTTTCTGAGGAGATGATCTCGCCGGCGTAAATGCGGCCGTCCTCCATCTGGGCGATGGCGCCTACAGCGCTGTAAGCGCTGCCGAACTGAGAGTATTGGCCTTCACGCAATATCACGCTGAAGAAGTGAACTTCCTCATCCGGTTCAAGATATACATCACCTGAGTTAATCCCCGAGTAATAGCTCAGCGGCTCTGGGAGTGTGTCTAAAACGAGATGTCTTACCCTGTAGTGTGACATTCTGGATCCCTCTCCGATGCTGATGCTCAGGGGCCATGAGACACCAATGTGGGTGAGGATGCCAGAACATTCCTACGAAGTATGTCGTCGCTAACATGATTGATTTAGTTGTTACAGGCTAAATCATGGAGGCGCCGGCCAGCAATGAGCAGTCTCAAACTGCCCGAAGCTGGCCTGTGCATAGGCCCCACAAGCCGTAATGACTACTGTTGCTGGAGACTGGCGACGGCGTATATGCGGCTCACTGCGCGGTATGGCTCAGATACCATTCAATCGTGCGCTGCAGACCGCTCTCCAGGTCAAACTGTGCCGACCAGCCCATTTCCCGCGCGGCCAGGCTGCAGTCCAGAAAGTTGACCGGCACGTCGAACGGGCGCCCCGGCTTGTAGATTCGCTCGATCGGTTTGTCGAGGATCTTTTCCACCAGATTGATGAGCGTATTGAGGGACGTCCCGACGCCTGCACCCACGTTGAAGGTCTGCTCTTTGCCGGTGTAGGCGAGTGCCTTCGAGAATGCATTTGCGAGGTCGTGGATGTAGATGTAATCGCGGGTAACGGTGCCGTCTCCCCAGATTTCAATCGGTTTTCCTGCGGCTGCCCGGCTGACGAATGCCGCGATTGCGCCTTGCGCAGTCTCGATTCGTTGGCGTTCGCCGTACGGATTCGCCACCCGCAATGTGACGGGCTCGATTCCGTGAAGCTGGCTGTAAAGATAGAGGTACTTTTCAATCGCCAGCTTGCTGATGCCGTAGGAGACCTCGGGTGTGGTCGGATGAGATTCGGGGACCGGCAGGAATTGTGGGCGGCCGTAAACAGTCCCGCCGGAGGAGATGAAGACGATCTTCTTCATCTTCATCTCGACCATGATGTCCAGCATGTTCAACGTGGCAATGACGTTGGTCTGGATGTCATAGATCGGATCATCATTGGAGGACTTTGGCAGCGTGGTGGAAACCAGGTGCAGCACGCCGTCCATGCCTTCCATTGCGCGATGCAAGTCGTGCTTGCTCTGGAAATCACCGGTGATCCACTCAACCTGTTCGGTCTCTTCGAAGTCGCGATACGGTGCTACGCGTGGCCGTTCGAAAATGCGCAGGCTGTGGCCTTCCCTGATGAGTTGATCAGCGATGGTCGAACCGATGAAACCACCACCCCCGAAAATAACGTATTTCATATCTATTCCATGTTGTCGTATGGCCGCTGTATCAGCCGAGTATACGCACTGTCCAGGGCGCTGGCGTATGTTTCAAGAGAGCTTCCGGCCATTCTAGCGGCACGTCGGGACGCTGATGGAGAGTCGATATGCGTCTGGCTTCGCTCATCGAGCAATTGAGCCAAACGGCGACTGTCGCCCGGCGGAAACAGCGAAACATCATCTGCGTCGTCCAGGTACTCGGTAATTCCCACGACATCGCTGGCGATAACAGGTGTCGCGCTCGCAACGGCGTTGAGCAGTACCAGAGGTGCGTTCTCACGCCAGGTCGACGGGATGACGAGCACATCGAGTTCACTGAGTACGTTGCCAATGTCGGCGGATGGAAAAGTCCCGCAGAACCGAACCCGGTGATCTTCCCCCACCATGGTTTTCAAGGTCTGCACGTAAGCTGGATAGTGCTCGACGCTGCCATATATTCGTACATCCATCTGGCGGTGCTGCAATGATTTCAAGGCTGAAAGTAAAACGTGACAGCCCTTGTGCTCAACCAGCGTACCAATGAACCCGACAGTGAATGCGCGAGCCGTGGCCGATGTGGCGATGACATCATGATTGATCGCGGGCTGCTCGATCGCGTAGCGCAGAGGCTGTATCTTTTTCGGCGCGATGCCGCCAGCCAGGAGCATGGCGTGAAGAGAGCTCGTTGGAGGAAGCAGCAAGTCGATGTTTTCCAGATGGCTGAAAATTCGTGGCTTTCTGTCCTTCAAGTCCGTCGCCAGTCGCTGGAGCTTCGTCGCCTTGGGCAGGCGAAGGTTCTGGAGTAACCATGCAAGGGTCGAAAACACGATACCCGGAAGTGCCTTAGCGGCCCGGACCAGAGAACCACGCTCGGTGTTGACGAGAATATGCCGCAGGCAGTTTCCGGCGAGGGGTTGTGGACCGGCGCATTCAGGTTCGCCCCAAGGCTTGAGCAGTTGGCATGTGCGGCATGTCAGCCAGTAATCGGTGGGGGTGAAGACTGTCGGAATAGATCGGGCAAAACACTCCCGCAGACAGGAGAGCGTCAGATTCTTTAAATGGAAGAAATGAACCAGATCTGGAGCGTAACGCTCGAGGATCGCCGCGAAAGCGGGCGAAGTGTCAGGATTGTCGTACTCCTTGACCACCGTTTGGGCATCGAACTGCCCCCTCACATACGGGGTGCTAATGCGATAGACAGTAAATCCCTGGAAGTCAGTGACGCTGCTGGAAGATTCCGGCGAATCAGTGAGAACCCCGGTGACGATCTGCACCTTGTAGCCAGCAGCCTGAAGCGCTTTGGCGGTGGAAAGGACCAGAACCTCAGTACCTGCGCTGTAATCCGGAAAGAACTGATGGACGCAAAGCAGAATTCGCGCAGCGCAGGCGCTGTTACCGGGTTTGTTCATGGTGCCTTGATCATCTTGCGTTCCTTGCCCGGGAGGTCAGCTGCATGTTTTCGAACTACCCGTGGCAGGGCTAACCTGGACCTGACGCCCCTTTGCCGGGCGTCAGGCAATGACCTTTACAACTTTCACTCACCGTACATTGCGAATGTCTCTCGGGCCATCACTTCAGGCGTTCGTTCGTAGTTCGTGGTCTTCGACATTCCGTAGAGGACATCGGGCTCGGTCACCAACGCCACAAGCTGTCTATGCAGATCCGTAGCGCTTCCACGCTCGAAAGACAGCCCGTTCAAACCCGGCTCCAGAAACTCGGTCATCCCCAGAACATCCGAAACCAGCACTGGAGTATGGGTCGCCAACGCGTTCAGCAAGACGAGCGGGCTATTTTCATACCATTTGGACGGAATGACCAGAAGGTCCAGATCGCGGAGGATGTTGACCATGTCTCCCTTGTCGAACGTGCCCAGGAACTCGATATCCCCGCCTTCAGCCTTGCTTCTCAGCTCTTGCATATACGCAGGATCCTGATCGGCCGGGCCGTAGATCTTCAGTTTGGCGCGCTGGGCTGGCAACTGTTGAAAGGCATCGACCAACAGATCGGTGCCCTTGTGCGGTGCGATCTGCCCGATGAAGCCAATGGTGGGAATGTGATCTGCAGGACGTTCAGGTTTTGCCGAGCGATCGATGTCGATACCGAACCACAGCGCGTGCATGGGCACTTTCACATCGTTGGACAGGTACGCTTTCTTGAGGAAGGCCGTCGGCGCTACCGCCCCCTTGTAACCCTGGTTGTAGAGCGAAATCAGGGTGTCCGGTCGGCGTGCGATGTCTTCGATGGTACCGTCGATGCTGCCGTTTTTCAGACCCGGCAACTTGCGCAGTGCAGTGGCCGAACTTGCGATCACCTTGGCGGCCAATGGCGATTTAGCATAGCCCATCCACCCACCCACGTTTGCTCTGGCCGCTTCCTTGATGTAGCACGCTACGCAGTTGGCTCGAGACTTCGACGGTCCCGCGCAGAGCGCGCCGTCTGCCGCCTCGAGCTTGTTGTTCAGGCAGAAACCGAAGAAATCCGTGAACGTGGCATAGGTGGCGATCCCCAGCGCTGAAGTGACTTCCAGCAATACGGATGTATGGTTGATCAGGTGAGTGACGTGAACGATGTCCGGCTGCAAGTCAGTCAAGACCTGGGTCAGCACTGTGCGCATGTCAGGCTGGTAATAGGTTTCCTTGATTCGACCGTGAGGAATCTTGTTCTTGTCCAGGCTGATGACCTTGATGCCCTCATACTCATAGTGCGAGATGAGTTCTGCGGCCGCGGGTTCGCCTTGAAAAATCGCGGTGACTACGGTGACGTCATGTCCCCACGAAGCATAGTTTTTCGCCAGCTCAAGAGTGTATGTCTCTGTTCCGTAGAAATGATCTGGAAAAAAACAATGTACAAAAAAGACGATTTTCATTTTTTCTTATCAACCATGATGCCGTTGTAAATGCCCCGATAGCCTTTGATCATTGCCTGAATGGAATAATGATCCTGAGCGCGTTTTCTATGGCGTTCTGCAATTTTCTGACGACGCGGAGTGTCGTTCAGGAGAGATACGATGATGTCAGCCAGCGCGTCAGAGTTCCCTGCAGGTGCAAGCAGGGACGGATCATCGACGATTTCACCAATCGCTCCGATATCGAAACCTACGACAGGGACCCGCATGTTCATCGCGAACGGGCTGACCTGGCCGAAGCTTTCTTTCCATACCGGCGCCACGAAGATATTCATCCTCTCGTAGATGCTCGGCAGGCTGGCATAGGACACATAGCCAGTGAACTCGAAGTTTTGAGCGACACCAGCGTCTTCGGTAGCCTTCATGAACTGTTCCATCAGGCTGCCGCCGCCAACGATCAGCACCTTGACGGATGGTTTCTTCTTCACCGCGAGAATGAACGGCATTATCGATTCGGAATTGAGCTTGTCGCTTTCCAGTCGATACACCATGCCGATGCAGTCTTCACTGGCCTTGCGCTTGCTCTTGGATTCGAAGAGCGAGAAGTCGGAGCCTGGGTAGACCGTTACGTGGGCCTTGTCTTGCGGGTTACCGAAAACATGCCGGACGTAGTCGCTGACGTAGACGTAGCGTGTGATGGCGTCCGAGTAGAACGGCGCCACCGGGGTGTTGATGTTTTCAACCACTGGAATCCCGAGGATTTCTGCCGCCTTCACCGATTTCGCGTACCACGGCTCGTCGCAGTCACCCCAGTAATGCATGTGAATGAAGTCCGGACGGATTTCCTTGAACGCTTCGATGAAGGGGGCTTCATCGTTCGGGAAGCGGATTTCGTCGATAGGGATGCCGATATACGCCGCAGGTGTCGGTGCATAACTGGTGACGACACGTTGATCGTACTGATTCCCCAGGTATTCGAAAATATCCACCACCAACCGGGACGAGCCGCCGGTCATGAAGTTGGCAATGATATGCACAACCACCGGACGGTTCTTCTCAGGTTTGCTCGGAAGCTTCACGATGTATCCAGACTCTGGCTCGGTCGCCAGAGCAGGGGTTGGAAGGTTCGGAGTCTTGCGCAGGCGGTTCACCATCGGCGATACCATGCTGCGCAGAGGCTTGCGCAGGAACTCCGGCGTCAGCAGGCCGGTCGTGAAGTAAGCAACCTTTGCCAGCCCACGGAGCGTCAGCGGCTTGGCCGCGACGGCATCCCGCCACCGCAGCAGGCGCGTCTGACGCAACTGGGCGTAGCGTACCTGCTCCTGTTCGAGTGCCTGAAGCAACGATTGCTTCTCTTGGGACAGCTCAGCGATGGACTTGTTAAGGTTGGCCTCGAGCTCGACATGATCGTCACGGCTGATGCTTCTGGCCAGCCATTGGTCATGGGCATGCTGCAAAGCAGCGAGCTGCTGGTTGACCGCCTCGGCGGAAATGTCCTGCTCGTCGATGACTAGATTCAGGCGGGACAGCTCGAATCCCAGCTCGCTCAGTTGCAGCTCTTTTTCGCGATGGCTGGCGTTGACCCTGTTGATTTCGTGGCCCAGTTCGTTGAGTTGAACATCCTTGTCGTTAATCAACCGATTAAGACGATCAATTTCCTCACCGGAGCGGTTCAGCAGCTCGTCCTTGGCAAAAATGACAGAGTCAAGACGTTTCTGCTCGGAGCCCAGTTCGCTCAGTTGCAGCTCTTTTTCACGATGACTGGCATTGATCCGGTTGATCTCGTTGCCCAGTTGATTGAGGAGCGCATCTTTTTCGGCAATCAACTGATTGATCCGATTGACGTCCTCACTGGTGCGGTTCAGTAATTCGTCTTTGCTGACGATATCGGAACCCAGTTCGCTCAACTGCAACTCTTTTTCGCGATGACTGGCGTTTATCCGGTTGATTTCATTGCCCAGCTGACTGAGAAGGGCATCTTTCTCGGCAATCAGGTGGTTGATCCGGTTGAGTTCCTCACCCGTACGGCTTAGCAGTTCGTCCTTGCTGGCGATCACGGTGGTGAGACGGTGCACGTCTTGACTGATTTCGTTCAGCAGGCTGTCTTTTGACTCGATCAGGAAGTTCAGACGGTTCAGCTCGAGCTCCGTCCAGACATGGGCCGAAGAGGCTTTCTCGTGATTCTGGGCATCGAGGGTGGACTGGCTGAGCATCTTGTTGATGGCAGCGGTCAGGTCTTCGATTTCCTGCCCTTTCTCGTTCAGCCGGTGATCTTTTTCCATGATCACCATATTGAGCCGCTGAAGCTCGATACCTGTTTCGCCAAGAAGACGATCCTTGGTCTCGATCAGCAGGTTGAGGCGTTGAATCTCGATGCCGGTCTGGTTAAGTACCAGATCCTTCTCGATGGTGTTGGCATACAGCGAGTCAGCTTCTCGTTGCGATGCTTCAGTGATGGTCTTGATCGCAACGTCTTTGCTGACCATCAGTTCGTTCAGTCTTGTGATTTCCTGATGTATCGCTTCTGTCTGGCGCAGTTGCGAAACGCGGTCACGATAGAGCTGGTGCCACCACTGAGGTGTCTTGTTGATCGAGTTGTCGCTGTACTTGAGGGCGTATGCGCACGAGGCGGCGCATTCTACGATGGCGCCGAGCTCATGCAGACCGAAATCAGTAGGGTTTTCGAGCGAACCGTAAGCGGTTTTCCAGTCCAGCTTCAAGGCCTGCTCGGCGGCGGTCACGCCTTGGCGCCAGTACGCTTTGGCTTGCTCGAGATTCTGCTGGCCAGACTCGATCAGGCCCAGATTCAGATAGGCATTGACCTGCTTGGTGATCAGCGTCGGGCTGTAGCGAGTGCAGTCGAATGCAACACAGCGTTGATAATAGGCAATGGCTTTTTCGCTACGGCCCCACTTCTGCCAGATCTGCGCCAGCAGATAGCAAAGAGAAACCTGCCAGCGGAGCTGCTGCGGCGAGGTCTGTTCAGCGTCCAGGTAGGACTGGCATTGGGCGTCGAATGACTCGATGTCTTCAAAGCTCGCTGCCTCATCGCCATACAACTGGTAGCCGAGGACGCACAAGCCCGCGCCTTGGTCGGGAGTGTTGTCCGACGAATCCAGTGCGACCTGGTAGCTGATCGACTGCAGCAGATCAGGATTGTCGATGCGGTGGCCGATAGTCACCAGACCTTTCACCAACCATGGATTCTGGTAGTCGTCGAACCGAGTGACGTGCCAGTCCTGATTGTCTGGATACAGATCGTAGGTGGTTTCCGTATAGGGTACGGAAGCGCCGTCCAGCGGTGTTTTCATCCCGACCAGCAGGCACCATTCGCATTCAGGGTCGTCATTCACCAGGGTGTCGACGCTGGTGCGGAACAGCTGTCGGGTCCCGACAGCCCACTGCTTGTTCCTTTTGAACTGATCCGCAGTCTGGGCGTATGCAGCCTCGACCAGAAAATGCTCCTTGGTCTCTTCCAGAATCTTGGCCCAGGTGTAGACATGGAAGTGGAAGGGGTTGGGGTCTTCGCCTGTTTCATCGGACCAGTCGTTGGGCACCGACAACACGATACGGCCCGTCGGCGTAAGGACGCGATGGAACTCTGCGAGCAATCCTTTGGGATCCTTGACGTGTTCGAGGGTCTCGAATGACGTGATCAGATCGATGGAGTTGTCAGGGATATCGACGATTGCCTCGGGCAACCAGCCTTCCTTGAAAGTCAGGCCGGGATTGCTCTGTGCGAAGTTGAGCTGAGCGTATTTGGCAGCGTATTCACTTCCGTCGATGCCGAGCACGCTGCTGGCGTCCGAGCATTTGAGCAGGATGTGCGATCCGTAGCCGAGCCCGCACGCCGCATCGAGGATTCGGTCGCCAGGACGAATGAAGCGACTGGCCAGCATGTACCGGATGATGTGAGCGTCGGAGCGACTGCCTGGCTCGCGCGTCATATCCATGTGCAGGTCGCGCTCTTCCACCAATGCGGAAAGCGGATACTCCAGCGCCGCCTCTGCCGGCAGTTTCTCGAGAGGGATCGCAACTTTACCCTGTTCCAGCTGAAGCGCCTGGTAGTCGTTCACGCGGTAATAGGCTGGGTGTTTGCGAGCGCCGACCTGAAAGAATTCCGCTTCGCATTTCTTGCGGAATGCCGAGGCCTGAGAACACTCTTCCGGCGACAGGTACAGGAATACGTTGGCATCCGAAACACGGAGAATCTGGCGCGCGAACCCGGCTGTTATCGCTTGTCCATCTGGCGTACCGGTTACCAGTACGGTAGTGAACGCGTCATCGGCAAAGGGCAGGGTCTCACCATCCCAATGCTTGAAACGGCCTGAGATTTTCTGTTCGTGCTCGTGCACGCGCGAGCTGTCCAGATCCACGTTGGTGACCTGGACGCCGCGGCTCAAGAACGTCTGAAGCAGTGACAGATCGCCCGGGCCAACATGCAAGAGCGGGCCGTTGCCACAGCTGCTCAGAAGCAGGCCGGCGAGCTTATTGACTTCGTCTCTCTGCAAGGTCGATTCGTCTGCCGCAGTAGGGGTAGTTTCAGTGAGGACAGTGGCCATCATATTAACCTTTCAAGGACATAGCTTTCATACGAAGATCCAAAACCCCACCGAAGTGGTACTCACGTGGTTTCGTAGCGATTGAGAAAAAAGCAGCTTCGTCGCGCCAGTGGAGAATGCGTTGTTCGGCGTAATAGGGTTTGCCTTCCTGGGAGATTGCCGCCTGTATCTCGTACAGATTGGCGCCCAGGCTGCACAGGAACTCGAAGTCGACCGTGATCTTCTCGCCAGCCTTGAAGGTTCTCTTCCAGAAATATTCGCCCGAGGTCAGGCCGGAATCGATGGCCATGTCTTGGTTGAGTGTTCCCCACGAATAGATTTTCACGCCCTCTTTATTGCGCAGTCGTACGCTGATATTCAGGTTCTTGAGGTCGCTGTGGCACAGGCATTCGACTCGTAGAATGGCCGTGTCAGTTGGGTAGAAAACCTGTTTTTCTGCCCCGTCGGTATCCAGGACTTTCACCGAAAGCACTTCCGCATCGAAGTTACCGAACGAGAACTTGTCCGGTGCTTTGGCAGCGGCGGTCTTGTCTGGCAGCGCGGGCGCCTTCTGAGCCTTGTTGGAGACGACTTCAGTAAGGTGCGCCAGATAGGCGCTTTCCTGCTCATGAAGATCGCGTCGGTAGTCCAGGATCACCTCTGCGGAAGGGCCAATGCTCTGGATTTTTCCCTTCGAAAGGAAAATTGCGCGTTGGGTCAGGGTGCGCACGGATTCTTCGTCATGGGAGACGAAGAGCAGGGTCGTTCCGCTGCTGGTCAGCATTTCGATGCGTTCGTAGCAGCGTTTTTGAAACAGCGCGTCACCCACGGCAAGCGCTTCGTCCACGATCAGGATATCCGGCTTGAGGTTGGCCTGAACGGAAAACGCCAGTCGGACGAACATGCCGCTCGAATAGGTCTTGACCGGTTGGTCGATGAAGTCGCCGATGTCGGCGAACGTGAGGATATCGTCCATCAGTTCGTCGGCTTGATGACGGCTCAACCCGTGGATGGCGCAGTTGAGATAGACGTTCTCTCGCC
>Ga0160447_101160_pt1 | contig 10547 bp, 8 predicted proteins | sample HID1973K_E1MG_FD_108222 | JGI IMG/M metagenome (GOLD analysis project Ga0160447, IMG submission 108222) | Enriched mosquito-associated microbial communities from UW Madison campus, WI, USA - HID1973K_E1 MG | ecosystem: Host-associated > Arthropoda: Insects > Digestive system > Unclassified ...
AGCTGCTTTCTTTGGTTACTTTCTTTGCAGCAGTGTATGGACCGGAGACATGGTTGACACATGTGCGGAGACATAGCTGACACTTCTATCTTGACGCATCGGGCTGATTTGGGTCAAAGGTCATGAGTCGATGATGAGCGAAATAAAAATCATAGGCGTCGGCAATTTCCGGGTTCATACGCGCTGCCACGTCCAATCGATGCAATGCGCTCGATACGCGTAGTTGGTAGCCTCGAAACGTTATCTTGCCGTTCCAGCCCACGCGCAACACTTCGTCGTCGGGACCGTACTCGATCGGCGCCAGCGTGCTGGGCATCGCGCGCGGGCTGCTGCGATAGCGCGTGATCGGCGTGGCCATGCCGATGCCCTGATGCGGGCGCTGGTGGTTGTAAATCTCGCGCCAGTAATCAAATTCGCTCTGTACCTGAGCCTGGGTGGTGAAGCTGCGCCCGTTGAGCACTTCGGCTTTCAGCGAGCGGTGAAAGCGTTCGTCCTTGCCGTTGGTCTGCGGGTGATAGGGACGGCTGTAGGTGACACGAATGCCCAGGCGAATCAGCCAGATGGCCAGCTCCGAGAGCTGACCGGGCTTGCCCGGCGAGCCCCAGGGCGCGCCGTTGTCAGTGTTGATCTGGGCGGGCAGGCCGTAGCAGGTGAAGGCGCGCTCCAACTGGGCGCGCACGGTGTTGCCATCGGTGGCGCCGCACGCGTGCAGCACCACGTTGTAGCGCGAATGATCGTCCAGCACGGTGAGCGGGAAACAGCGCGTCTGATCGAGTATGAGGAAATCGCCCTTGAAGTCCATCTGCCACAGCTCGTTGGGCTCGCCGCGCTCGAAGCGCTGCCAGGCGGTGGCATCGGCCGAGGCCTTCTGGCCGATGCGCCCGTGGCGATGCAGGATCGAATTGACCGTGCTGGGTGCGAGCTTGGCCAGCCCCATATCGATGAGGCGTCGGCTGAGCTTGCGCGCGCCCCAAGCCGGGTGGGCATCGCGCAGTTGCAGCACTTGCTGCTCGAGCTCCGGCGCACTGATGCGCGGGCTGGTGAGCGGGCGACGGGAGAGATCGGCAAGCGCTTGATCGCCGCCCAATTCATAACGTCTGAGTATCTTGTATCCCGTCTGCCGGCTGATGCCGAAACGCCGGCACAGCTCACTGAACGGGATCTCGCGCTTGAGCGCAAGGCTCACGAAATCAAGGCGAAGTTGCATGATGTCTTGGGGGTTCCACGGCATGGTTGGTCTCGGGCATGGCATGCCCGAAAGTGTCAACCATGTCCCCGCACACCTGTCAGCGATGTCTCCAGTCCATACACTGCTGCAAAGAAAGTAACCAAAGAAACAGCTCGTTTAAGCCCGCAGTCACACGCACGTTGGCCATGCTTGCCAGCCGCAAGCGGCACTCGCCTAAGTGTCGCCCTCACAGGCCCAATCGGGCTTGGCTCGCGCACGGTCTGACGCACTAAATGGTTAAGCGCGCTGGTTCAGCACGAAATAGCTTCGGCACAGCGCTACGCGCTGCCGTTGGGTATGCAAGGGAAACCAACGGAACACATGTGCAGTGCGTTGAGATGGCGGCGTTAGCACGAAGGTACGCGCAAACCCGATTGACCGGTCGGCCGCGAAGCGGGCTGGAGCTATATGGTGCTGAACCAGTGACGCAGGCGGCGCGAGGTGTCAGACCGTGCGCGAGCCAAGCCCGGTTGGGCCTATGGGGGCGACACTTAGGCGAGGGCCACTGCGGGCTGGCAAGCGTGGCCAACGTGCGTGTGACCGCGGGCTTAAACGAGCTGCTTTCTTTGGTTACTTTCTTTGCAGCAGCAAAGAAAGTGACCCCCGCCCCGGGGAGGGGCAGTGCTAATAGACCACCGCGAAATCGGGATTCCACGAAAGCCCATTAACACAAAGCCCCAGCAAAAAACCTCAACGATTCACCATTCGCGCCGGCACGCTCAACGCGAGCACCGCCCCGAGCACGAGAAACCCCGCAAGCATATACATGCCGCTCGCGGTAGAAGCGGTCACTTGCTTGAGCCACCCGACGAGATAAGGACTCAAAAACCCGGCCAGGTTACCCAAAGAATTGATCATCGCAATCCCCGCCGCCGCACCGGTACCGGCGAGAAATGCCGTCGGCAGACTCCAGAACAACGGCAGCGTGGTAAGAATACCCATCGTCGCAAGCGTGAGGCCGATCATCGCGAGCGTCGTGTTCGACGACCACACCACCGACAGCACCAGCCCGATCGCACCGATGAACGCCGGAATCGCGATATGCCAGCGACGCTCGCCGGTCCGGTCCGCGCTGCGCGCCGCGTACAGCATGCCGATCACCGCAGCGCCATAAGGAATCGCGGACAGCAGGCCGACCTGCAACGCATCGGAGACGCCCATCGACTTGATGATCGTCGGCAGCCAGAAGCTCACGCCGTAAAGGCCCATCACGAACGAGAAGTAGATGAGGCTCATCAGCCAGACCTTCGGGCTCGACAGAATCTTGCCAAGCGAATGATCTTCCTTCGCGACGTTATCCGCCACGATATTGCGCTCGAGCAGCTCGCGTTCTTCCTGCGTGAGCCACTTGGCTTTCGCGATGCGGTCGTCGAGCAGCGCAAACACGAAGAAACCCACGATGATCGACGGAATGCCTTCGAGCAACAGCAGCCATTGCCAGCCATGCCAGCCGTGCACGCCGTCGAAGGTCTTCATGATCCAGCCGCTGATCGGGCCGCCGATCAGACCGGACAACGCGATGGCCGTCATGAAGAGCGTCGTCATGCGCCCGCGTCTGCGCGCGGGAAACCAGTACGTCAGATAAAGAATGATGCCGGGGAAGAAGCCCGCTTCGGCCGCGCCGAGCAGAAAGCGCATCACGTAGAACATCGTCGGCGTGGTGATGAACATCGTGAGCGCCGAGATGATGCCCCACGAAATCATGATCCGCGCGATCCACACGCGCGCGCCCACGCGATGCAGGATCACGTTGCTCGGTATCTCGAAGATGAAGTAGCCAAAAAAGAAAATGCCCGCGCCGAAGCCATACACGGCGTCCGAAAGTTGCAGGTCGGCGGCCATCTGCAGTTTCGCGAAGCCGACGTTCACGCGGTCCAGATATGCGACCACATAGCAGATCAGCAGAAGCGGCGAAAGCCGCCACGCGACCTTGCGATACGTCGCCTCCTCGAAGGCCGATGGCACGCTCGCGCCGGGGCGGGGCATGGGATTGGCGGTGCTGGCCATGTTGCTTGTCTCCTCTAGTTTTTTAGCGCTTTAGGTCGAGCGGATGGGCCCGCTCGCGATTACAGACGCGTAAGGATTCTAGCCCGTCGGCATTCACGCCAAGCGCTTGTTCTTGCTAGGGAAAGCACGGATGTTTGAGCGCACGCCGCACTCGTCGCGCGGCGTGCGCCTGGCATCGCTCAGACGCAGCGCCCGCCGTCCACTTCGAGCGCGACGCCGGTGATGAACTCGGCATCGTCGGAGGCGAGGTAGAGCGCGGCGTTGGCGATGTCCTGCGGCGTCGAGAGGCGGCCGAGCGGAATCGTCGCGAGAAATTTCCGGCGATTCTCGGGCGTGTCTTCCATGCCCATGAACTCGGAGAGCAGGGCGGTTTCGCCCATCACCGGATTGATGCAGTTCACGCGGATGCGGTCCGGGCCCAGTTCGACCGCGAGCGCCTTGCTCGCGATGATGACCGCCGCCTTGCTGCCGTTGTACCAGACGAGTCCGGGACGCGGCCGCACGCCCGCCGTCGAAGCGATATTGATGAACGCGCCGCCGCCCTGCTCGCGGAAATACGGCACGAACTGCTCGACGCTCCAGTAGATGCTCTTCACGTTCACCGCGTACACGCGGTCGAATTCGGCTTCGGTCACGTCGAGCACGGGTTTGTTGCGATGAGTCGTGCCCGCATTGTTGACGACGACCTGCACGCTGCCGAAGTCCTGAATGGCCGCATCGAAGAGCGTTTGCCAGTCGGCGCGTTTGGTGACGTCGCCCGCCACGGCGATCGCGCGCCCGTGCTTCACTTCCGCCGACGACGCGAGCGCGATCTCGCTCGCCACGCGTTCGGCGGCCGGGCCGTTGAGATCGTTGACGACGACGTTCGCGCCCTCGCGCGCGAAGGTCTTCGCGATGCCTTCGCCGAATCCCGAACCGCCGCCCGTCACGATCACCGTCTTGCCTTGCAGTCGCATATCGTCTCCCGTTATCCGTGTTTGATGGCAATGGTTTTCAACGTCGTGAAGCCGTACAGCGCCTCGAATCCTTTCTCGCGTCCATGTCCGGAATGCTTCACGCCGCCGAACGGCAATTCGATGCCGCCGCCCGCGCCGTAGTTGTTGATGAACACCTGCCCCGAGCGCACGCGCCGCGCGAGGCGCATCTGCCGCGCGCCGTCGCGCGTCCAGATGCCGGCCACGAGGCCGTAGTCGGTGCCATTGGCGAGTTTCAGCGCTTCGGCTTCATCGTCGAAGGGCATCGCGGCGAGCACCGGGCCGAACACTTCCTCGCGCGCGAGACGGTGCGTCGGCGGGACATCGCGCAGCAACGTGGGCGCCTGATAGAAGCCCGCTTCGGGCGCATTGCCGACGACTTCGCCGTGCGCGGCCATCGGGATGCCGTCGTGCTGGGCATCGGACAGGAAGTCCCACACGCGCTGCTGCTGCTTCGCGCTGATGAGCGGGCCGCAGTCGAGATCGAGCTTGCTCGGGCCGACCTTCAGCGCCGCGAACGCCTGCGACAGGCGCTCGAGAAGCGGCTCGTAGGCCGCGCGCTCGATCAGCACGCGGCTGCCCGCCGAGCACGTCTGCCCCGCGTTCTGCACGATCGCGGCGACGAGCACGGGCAGCGCGGCGTCGAAATCGGCATCGGCGAACACGATTTGCGGCGACTTGCCGCCCAGCTCCAGCGTCACGGGCACGTGGTTATCGGCGGCCATTTTGGTAACGGCCGCGCCCGTCGCGGGGGAGCCCGTGAACGAGATGTGATCGATGCCCGGATGCCGCGCGAGCGCCGCGCCCGCTTCGTGTCCATAGCCGGTGACGATATTGAGCGCGCCGTCGGGCAGGCCCGCTTCCGCCGCCAGTTCTGCAATGCGCAACAGCGACAGGCACGCGTCCTCGGCAGGCTTCGCGACGCACGCATTGCCGGTCGCGAGCGCCGCGCCGACGCTGCGTCCGAAAATCTGCAGCGGATAGTTCCACGGCACGATATGGCCCGTCACGCCATGCGGCTCGCGGATCGTGAGCACGGTGTAGCCGGATTGATAGGGCAGGGTTTCGCCGTGCAGCTTGTCGGCGGCGCCCGCGTAGAACTCGAAGTAGCGCGCGATGCCGGCGGCGTCGGCGCGCGCCTGCTTCAGCGGCTTGCCGGTGTCGCGCGCCTCGATTTGCGCGATGTCCTCGTGGCACGCGGCGATCAGCATCGACAGACGCGCGAGAATGCGCCCGCGCTCGACGGCGCTCATCGCGCCCCATTCGCCTTCGAACGCGGCGCGGGCGGCGGCGACCGCGCGGTCGATATCGGCCGACGTGCCGCGCGCGATCTGCGCGAAAATCTGCCCGTCCGATGGATCGACGACGGGAATCGTCTCGTTGCCCGATGGCGCGACCCATCGGTTATTGATGAAATGCTTCGCGTCTTCCATGCATGTCTCCTGAATACGGGTTTTTGTCGCCGGAATTCGATGCCGCTTCCGATTATCGCGCCAACGCCCGCCCCGCGCCGTGCGTGCAAAGGACGCGCAAACCGATTGGCTATAATGACGCAATCACGCATCTACGCGCGCGAGGGCCGCGGCGGTTCGCGAATGACCGTCCGCCCGTGCGATTCCATCTCCGACCTCAACTTCTCCAGAGAGTGCTCATGAGCTTCAACAACGTGCCTCCCGGCAAGGATCTCCCGCAGGATTTCAACGTCATCATCGAGATTCCCGCGCAGAGCGATCCGGTCAAATACGAAGCGGACAAGGACATGGGCCTGCTGGTCGTCGACCGCTTCATCGGCACCGGCATGCGCTATCCCGCCAACTACGGCTTCATCCCGCAGACGCTCTCCGGCGACGGCGACCCGGTCGACGTGCTCGTCATCACGCCGTTCCCGCTGCTGGCAGGCTCGGTCGTACGCGCGCGTGCGCTCGGCATGCTGCAGATGACCGATGAATCCGGCGTGGACGCGAAGCTCGTCGCCGTGCCGCACGACAAGATCTGCCCGATGACGGCGAACATCAAGTCGATCGACGACGTGCCCGAATATCTGAAAGACCAGATCAAGCACTTCTTCGAGAACTACAAGTCGCTCGAAAAGGGCAAGTGGGTGAAGGTCGAGGGCTGGGCGGGCATCGATGCCGCGCACAAGGAAATCTCGGAAGGCGTCGCGAACTTCAAGAAGTAAGCGCGCTTTTTGATGAAACGCCGCCGCGTTGCCGAAACGCGGCGGCGTTTTTTATTCTTCTTCGCTTGCCTCGATCCGGGGCAACAACGATTCGAGCGTCCGCTCTCCCGCGATCAACGCGCGCTTCTGCTGCGCGGTCAGTCGCTTCACGCGATATTCGGCCCGCAACGCCTCCGATCTCCCCGCCAGTTCGAACGACGCGAGCACACGCAGCGGCTTTCTTGCGCGTGTATAGCGCGCGCCCTTGCCGCTCGCATGCGCGCAGAAGCGCGCTTCGACGTCCGTCGCGATGCCCGTGTAGAGGCTGCCGTCGGCGCATTCGATCAGATAGAGGAACCACGGCATCGCGTTTCGTCGGCGCTCGATGAAAGATTTGCCGCGCATTATCGCCGAAAGCACCGCGTCGGGGCGCTTTTGTCCGCTTCGGCGTGCCGCAGCGACTTGCGCGAGAATAGCCGCTTTCGGGCGCGGCTTTGCACGGCTAGCGCTCATCGATATTTCAGCGAGGTAGCCTGTTGAATCGCGAGGTCGAAATTCATGTGGTCGATGCGCTGGACGAAATCCCGGCCGACGACTGGAACCGGCTCGCCGGCGATAACCCGTTCGTGCGTCACGCGTTTCTCTCGGCGTTGCAGGAGACCGGGTGCGCCGTGAAGCGCACCGGCTGGCGCGCGCATCATCTGGTATTGAAGCGCGGTGGCGAGTTCGCCGGCGCGATGCCGCTCTATCTGAAGTCGCATTCGCGCGGCGAGTACGTGTTCGATCACGCATGGGCCGACGCCTTCGAGCGCCACGGCCTGCGCTACTACCCGAAGGCGCTGTCCGCCGTGCCGTTCTCGCCGGTGACGGGCCCGCGCCTCATCGCCGCGCATCACGAGGATCGCGTATTGCTCGCGCGTGGGGCCATCGAACTGACGCGGCGTCTCGAACTCTCGTCGCTTCATGTGCTGTTTCCGCACGCGCAGGATGTCGCGGCGCTGACGGATGCGGGCTACATGCTGCGGGAAGGCGTGCAGTTCCACTGGGAAAACCTGCCCGGCGACGGCTACGAAAACTTCGACGCCTTTCTTGCGACGATGAGCCACGACAAGCGCAAGAAGGTGAAGCAGGACCGTCGGCGCGTGACGGAGGCGGGCGTGAAGTACACATGGCTGCGCGGCAAGGAGATCGACGAAAGCGCGCTCGACTTCTTCTACGATTGCTACGACAACACGTATCGCGAGCACTGGAACGCGCCGTATCTTTCGCGCGAGTTCTTCGGCCGGATTCACGCGGATGCGCCCGACAGCATGTTGCTCGTGATCGCCGAAGCAGACGGCGCGCGGCTCGCGTGCGCGCTCAACATGATCGGCGGCGACACGATGTACGGCCGTTACTGGGGCACGCGCGAGTTCATCTCCGGGCTGCACTTCGAGACGTGCTACATGCAGGGCATCGCGTACTGCATCGAGCATGGGCTCGCGCGTTTCGAGGGCGGCGCGCAGGGCGTGCACAAGATGTCGCGCGGTCTCCTGCCGACGCCGACATGGTCCGCGCACTGGATCGCCGATCAGCGCTTCGCGCACGCGATCGCCGAGTTTCTCGACGCCGAGACGCAGGCGATGGATCAGCATATCGAGGAACTCGAAGCGCATACGCCGTTCAGGAAGAAAACCTGATGCGATAATCGACGAGACCTTTCGTTGCAACACGCGCACGCACATCCATCCCGACCATGAGCAGAAACTTCTTCAACCTGTACAGCCACGACTTCGCGCGCGTCGCGGTCGGCGTTCCGTCCTGCAAGGTGGCCGATCCCGCGTTCAACGCGGCGCAGACGATCGAACTGGCGAGAGAGGCCGCCGCGCGCGGCGCGGTCCTCGTCGCGTTTCCCGAGCTCGGCATTTCCGCTTACACCTGCGACGATCTCTTCCATCAGCGCGCCTTGCTCGATGCCTGCGAAGACGCGCTGCAAAGCATTCTGGATGCTTCGAAGGGATTGAATATCGCGATGATCGTCGGCGCGCCGATCAAGACGGAGCACAAGCTCTTCAACTGCGCGATCGTCATCGCCGACGGCTTCATTCGTGGCGTCGTGCCGAAGAGCTATCTGCCGAACTACGGCGAGTTTTACGAGGCGCGTCAGTTCAGCCCCGCCGATGCCGCCGCGACCAACACGCTCACGCTCTGCGGTCAGGATGTGCCGTTCGGCGCGTCGCTGCTGTTTCAGATCAGGGACCTGCCGCTCTTCAGATTCCACGTCGAGATTTGCGAGGACGTGTGGGTGCCGATTCCGCCGTCGTCGTTCGCGGCGCTCGCCGGCGCCACGGTGCTCGTGAATCTGTCGGCGTCGAATATCGTCGTGGGCAAGTCGGCGTACCGGCATCAGCTCGTCGGGCAGCAGTCCGCGCGTTGCGTCGCGGCGTATCTGTACACGTCGGCGGGCAATGGCGAATCGTCCACCGATCTCGCCTGGGACGGGCAGGGCCTCATCTACGAAAACGGCGAGCTGCTCGCGGAGTCCGAGCGTTTCTCGGACCAGTCGCATCTGATCTTCGCCGATGTCGATCTCGAACGGCTCTCGCGCGAGCGCATGCGGCAAACCACGTTCGGCCGATCGACGCACCGGCACGCGAGCGAAGTGGAACAGTTCGAAGTCGTCGAGTTTCCGCTGACGGTTCCCGCCGACGGGAAGCTGCCGCTCGAACGCCGCGTCGCGCGCTTTCCCTACGTGCCCGCCGACGCCGCGCGCCGCGACGAACGATGCAACGAGGTCTACAACATCCAGGTGCAGGCGCTGTTGCAGCGGCTGCAATCGTCGGGGATGTCGAAGGTCGTCATCGGCATTTCGGGCGGGCTCGACTCGACGCATGCGCTGCTCGTGTGCGCGAAGGCGATGGATCGGCTCGGACTGCCGCGCTCGAACATCCTCGCCTACACGATGCCGGGTTTCGCGACCAGCGATCGCACGCTGCGCCAGGCGCGAGAACTGATGGAAGTCGTCGGCTGCACGGCGAGCGAGATCGACATCCGGCCGAGCTGCATGCAGATGCTGACGGACATCGGTCATCCGCACAGTTCGGGTGCCGAGCAGTACGACATCACGTACGAGAACGTTCAGGCCGGCGAACGCACGAGCCACCTGTTCCGGCTCGCGAACCTCAACAACGCGATCGTCATCGGGACGGGCGATCTGAGCGAGCTCGCACTTGGTTGGTGCACCTACGGAGTGGGCGATCACATGTCCCACTACAACGTCAACGCGAGCGTGCCGAAGACACTGATCACGCATCTGGTGCGCTGGGTCGCGGAGTCGGGGCAGATCGGCGGCACCGGAACCGACGTGCTCGAAAACGTGCTGAGCACCGACATCAGTCCGGAACTCATTCCCGGCAAGACGAGCGGCGTGGTCGAGCAGAAGACCGAGAGCGTCATCGGTCCGTACGAGCTGCAGGACTTCAATCTCTACTACACGCTGCGCTTCGGCTTTGCACCAACGAAGGTCGCGTTCCTCGCGCTGCATGCATGGCGCGATCGCGATGCCGGTGCGTGGCCCGAAGGTCCGACGGTCGCGCGGAATCAATACGACCTCGGCGAGATCCGCAAGAATCTGCGGATCTTTCTGGATCGATTCTTCCGCACGAGCCAGTTCAAACGCTCATGCATACCGAACGCGCCGAAGGTCGGTTCGGGCGGCTCGCTTTCGCCACGCGGCGACTGGCGCGCGCCGAGCGACGGACAGGCGACGGTGTGGCTCAAGGACCTCGAACGCGTCCCCGAGAAAGAGTGATATCGCTCGTTACCGGACACCTCGCGATTTTCCGGACCGCTTGCGCGATGAAACGCGGCTAGAATCGAAAACATCTGCCCCACGCGGGGCACGACGTTTTTTCGAACCCCTTGAATCGATCTTTACGCGAGGCACGCCATGAAACGCATCACCGCCATCATCAAACCGTTCAAGCTCGACGAAGTCCGCGAAGCGCTCGCCGAAGTAGGCCTCACGGGTCTCACGGTCACGGAAGTGAAGGGCTTTGGCCGCCAGAAGGGGCATACCGAGCTTTATCGTGGTGCAGAGTATGTCGTCGACTTCCTGCCGAAGGTGAAGATCGAAGTCGTCGTCGCGAACGATCAAACCGATCAGGTCATCGATGCGATCATCGGCGCCGCGCGCACCGGC
>Ga0160447_101166_pt1 | contig 10524 bp, 5 predicted proteins | sample HID1973K_E1MG_FD_108222 | JGI IMG/M metagenome (GOLD analysis project Ga0160447, IMG submission 108222) | Enriched mosquito-associated microbial communities from UW Madison campus, WI, USA - HID1973K_E1 MG | ecosystem: Host-associated > Arthropoda: Insects > Digestive system > Unclassified ...
CTCGCGCATCACCTGTTCCGGTTCGGCCAGCAGCCGCGCGTAGTCGACGTCGAGGATGCGGCCGGGCAAGCGCGCGTGCCAGTGCGCCATGAGCGTGCGATAGCCGTTGCAGTAGTCCGCCAGTTCGGCGAGGTCGTAGCTGTAGGGGTTGGCGTCGGAGAACAGTTCGCGCAGGTTGGAGAAGCAGGTCTCCACCGGGTCGCGGACCATGTGCACGATGCGCGCCTGCGGCAGCGCCGCGGCGATGAAGGCGGCCTGCAGGAAGTTGGAAGGCAGTTTGTCGGTGAAGCAGGATTGCCCCTGCAGCCGCCATGCCGTACTGCGCAGATAGTGCGAACCGGCCGCGGCGAGGTCGGCCTGCGGTGCGCGCCGCACGATCTCGATATCGAGCACGCCGCGGCAGTGGTGGTCGGTGGCGTGGCGCATCGCGCTGGTGAAGTCGTACAGCTCGCCGATGCCTTTGACCTGTTCGGCGCCGCACAGCATCTGCTCCAGCAGCGTGGTGCCGGAGCGATGCATGCCGACGATGAAGATCGGTCGCGCAGCGCCTTCGTCGGATGGCGGCACGGTCGGCAATGACGGTAGCCCTTGCAATGCATCGAACAGCGCCCGGCTGCGTGTGGTGTCGTAATCGAGGGTGGCACGCTTGTGGGCGCAGCCGCGCAGCAATGCCTGCCAGGCGCCTTCGTAGTCGCCGAGGTCGTCCAGCTCTTTGTGCAGGGCGAATTCCAGTAGTGCGAGCTCGGCCGGCGATCGGCCCGGCCGCACAAGCTGGCGTTTAACTGCATCGACATGGTGGTGTTCGCGGGTCTGCCGGCTCAGCGCGGCCTGCAGCCAATAGCCCTGGGCGATTTCCGGCGCACGCCGTTGCGAGTGCGCGATGTCGCGCTCGGCGTCCTCGAAGCGACCCAGGTACATCAGCACCTGCGCCCGCGCCAGCAGGGTCGGCGGATAGTCCGGATCGGCGCGGCGCGCTTCGTCGAGATAAGCGATCGCCTGCTCGGGCAGGTTGGCGTAGGTCAGGTGCGAGGCTGCGGTGATCAGCGCCGGAATCGGGATGCGCGAAGGCGGGCCGAGCCGCTGCAGCAGCTGTCGCAGCGCCGGGATCTCGTTGAACGTGCGCAACCGCGCAATCATCTCCGCCAATTGCGCGGGCGTGGCCTGCGGACTGGTTTGCGCGCGCAGGATGAAGTCGTGCGCGGCGCGGTAGTGGCCGGCCAGCGAGTGCAGGTAGGACAGCTGCAACAGGCTGTCGACCAGCCCGGGCGATTGCCGCAGGATCGCTTCGTGGCAGGCAATCGCCTGCCCGAAATCGCCGCGCGCGGCGTGTTGCTCGGCCTGCGAGCGAAGTGACGAAATCGCGATCGTGTTCATGCCCGCGACGATGCCATCAATGCCTGCAAGGGTGCGAGTGGCTCGGCGTAGCGCTGCCAGGCATCGAGCGCGCGGCGATGCACCGGCTCGCGCACTTGCGCGCTGCTGGCGGTGGACACCGGGCTGGCGTTGCGTTCCGGCTGCGACAGGCCGGGCCAGGCCGGCAACTCAAGGAAGTCCAGCAACAAGGCCAGCGTCGATTCGGCGTCCTCGACCAACGCGCGGTAGTCGACGATCCGCACCGCGTCTGGCGCGCGTTCGGCCCAGTGGCTCATCCAGCGCTGCACCAACGAAACCTCGGCGGCGAGATCGGCGAAGTCGTAGCTGTAGCCATAGGCGCCGCCCTGGAACAACTCTTTGAGGTTGGAAAAGGCCACGTCCATCGGATCGCGCCGCACGCATACGATGCGTGCCTGCGGCAGCGCGCCCAGGATCAGCGGCAGCTCGAACAGGTTGCGCGGGTGCTTGTCGATCGCCGCAGCCGTCGCTGGCGCGGCGCGGCGCAGGCGTTGCTGGTAGTCGTGGCCGATCGTGGCCAGGTCCTGGTTGGCGAGGAAGCCGAGCGGGTCTTGCTGTCGACACAGGCCCGTGTAGAAGTGGTCGCTGGCGTGGCTGGCGGCGGCGTACAGGTCGTTGCGCTCGCCCGCGCTGGTGACCCAGCCGTGGTTGCCGAGCATGCGGTCGAGCAAGGTAGTGCCCGAGCGCGGCATGCCGAGCACGAAGATCGGGCGCGGTTGCGGCAGCGCGGATGCGGCCTGTGTCGCCGGCGGCCAATCGGCCTCCATCAGGGCCTGCACGCGGGCATGCAGGATCGATCGTCCGCTGTCGCCCAGCCGCTGCTTCATCAGCGCGGCGCCTTCGGCCAGCGCCGGCCAGGCCGCCGCCGTGTCGCCGGCCGCGTCGAGTTCGTGGAACAGCGTGTAAAGCAGTTGTGCGCGGCCGCCGTCGTCCTGCTGCGCCGCCAGCGCGCGCTGGATGCGCGCGATGCGTGCCGCGCTGCCGTCCGGACGCAGCTTGGCGATCGCCCAATGCAGGTCCGGCAGCGTCGGTGCGAGTTTGAGGGCGGCTTCGTAGCAGCGGTCCGCTGCTTCGAAGTCGCCGAGATACTGGTTGATCTGGCCCCGGCTGAATTGCAGCAGCGGATGCGCGCCGATCTTCGGCTCGACCGCGTCCAGCAAGCGCAACGCATCCTCGTAACGGTTGGCCAGCCACAGGTGCTGCACCAGCGAAGGCGATTGGCGCAGGACATCCGGATCCTGCCAATCGGCGCTGAGCACGACGGAGGCCAGTTCGGCTTCCTCGGCGAAATCCAGCAGCCGCAGGGTCACATAACCGAGGTGGCGGGTGCCGCCGCCCAGCCGTGCCGCATCGGCGGCGCTGAGTGCGTACTGGTGCGAGGCACGGTACTGGCCGTTTTCCTGCGCGAAGCGCGACAGCCGCAGCAGGGCAGGAACATGGTGGGCGTTGAGCGCGATCAGTGCTTCGTAGGCGCCGCGCGCGGCGGCGCGGTCACCGTTCTTTTCGTGGCCTTGGCCAGTGCGCCACAACTGTTCAAGCGTGTCTTGCATGTGGTTCCTCATCGCCGGCCCGCTCCGGAAAGAACGGCCGCCTTGCGGCGGCCGTTGGAGTAAAGAGCCGTACTGCGTTTCTTCTTCTTGGGTCAGGCAGTGGATCAGAAGTCGTACTGCACCATGAAGCGGACCGAACGCGGTGCCTGCGTGCTGCGGTAGACCCCATAGGTCGCCAGCGGCGCGCCGGTGGCATCGTCTTCGGCTTCGTCGGACTGTGCAGTGACCTTCTGCTGGTCGAAGACGTTGAACACGTCGACCTTGAACTGCAGGCCGGGCGCCCACTTCGGCAGGTAGGCCACGTTCAAGTCCAGCGAGTTGGTCCACGGCAGGCGACCGGCAGTGCCGCGCGGCACTGCGACCGCCGGGCCATCGGCGCCGCCGAGTTCGGTCGTACCGCAGCGGAAGAACGACGAGCCGTAGGGGTGGATACCATCGTGGTACGGATACAGCACGCCCAGGCAGTTCTTCGGGCGGCCGGACTGCACCAGGATGTTCGCGCCCATGGACCACTCATCCGTGAACTCGTAGTTGCCGAACAGCTTGAGGCTGTGGCGGCGATCGTTCGGCAGGTAGCCGTACGAGTCGACCATCAGTTCCTTGTAGTCGAAGTCCTGGGTGACGCTGGTGTCGCCCTGGCCGATGTCCGACTTCACGCCGCCTTCGGTATTGCCCTTGTTCCAGCCGATCGTCCACGAGCCCTGGAAGAAGAACTTCTCCCAGCTGCCATCCCAGAACAGCTCGATGGCCTTGTAGGTGCGCTTGGCCTTGGGCGACAGCAATTCCGAAGGAATGGTGTACTCGGTGAGTACGCCGTTGCCTTCGATGTCGGTCAGGAACACCGAATCTTCGCCCGGGTTGAACATGCGGCAATACGGGAAGCCTTCGTTCGGCAATACCGGGCTGAAGCCGTCGGCCACGGCGCGGTCGTAGATCGGCGTGTAGTCGCAGTTGTCGTCGATGGCGGCCTTGAGCTTGCGGTAGATGCCGCGCGCACCGATCGACTGGTGGTCGGTGATCTGCTGCTGGAAGCCCAGGATGTACTCGTCCTGGTACATCGGGTCGAGGTTGGTCGCGGCGATCGTCGCCGGATTCTTCGGCTCACCGAACTCGCCGTTGATGAAGGTCAGCGGGCCGGTGGGCGTCAGGCCAAGCGGTGCGCCGGTCTGCGGATCCACGCCGGTGAAGCGGAAGTTCTGGCGGGTGTACAGCGAGGCGCTGGCGCCACGCACGGCGACGCTGGGGGTCAGCGGCAGCGCATAGCGGCCGGCGTTGCCGTAGATCTTCAGCGACGAGTCGCCGTTGACGTCCCAGCTGAAGCCCAGGCGCGGGCCGAACTGTTTGTCGATCTTGACGTATTGCTGGCCTTCGCCGTTGTAGTTCTCGAACGTATCCCAGCGCGCACCGAAGTAAGCCAGGAAGGTGTCGGTGATGTTCCAGCTGTCTTCGACGTAGGCCGCCCACTGCTTCAGCTTGACGGTCGAGCCCTGGTTGACAATCTGCTCGCGCACGACATCGAACTCGTCGCCCGTGTTCGCTTCACCATCGGGTCCCACGTTGGTCGAATAGCGCCACAACCGGCCGCCTTCGATCGAGGTGCCTGCCACCGACTCGTAATCGTCGCGGTCGTAGCCGAAGCGGATCAGGTGATCGCCCAGCGACCACTCGAAGTCCACACGGAACTGGTCGCGCGTGTCTTCGGAATCGCGGCGGTCGATGGCGTCATTGGTGATGTTGCAGCGCGATTCGATCTCGCCGCCGGTGAGCTGCTGGCGGTACAACGGGCGCAGGTCGGTCACGCGCGGGCAGCCTGACGCCGGGTTGTTGAGGTCGCCGTCGTACTGCACCAGCTGGCCGTCGGCGGTGCGCAGGTACTGGTTGCGCTTGAAGGTGCCGTGGCCGTACAGCGCCGACATCGTGAAGGTGTCGGTGAAGTAGCCGGTGTATTTGCCGATGTAGTTCTCGCCGCCGTTTTCTTCGAAGTTGGTGCCGACGAAGTTGCCGTTCGCGTCGTCGTAAGCCGTCTCGGTCTTGGTCTTGTCGCTGAAGCTGGTGAATTCCAGCTTGTTGCTGTCGTTGATGTTCCAGTCGACCTTGACCAACCAGGTCGGGTTCTTGATGTCCTCATCACCCGCCGGGTCGTTGAACGGCGTGCGTGCGATGGTGTTTTCGGTCTTGCCGTAGGAGACCAGGCCGTAGGCGAACAGCTTGTCCTGGATCAGCGCGCCCGATGCCCAGGCCGAGGTGATCCAAGCGTTGTTGTCGACTTCGGAATTGTCCTGCGCCAGGCCGCCGTTTTCACCGGCCAGCGGGTTGCGGTAGCGGTAGCTGACGGTTTCCGACTGCAGCGCGCGAGGGGACCAGAACACATTGCCGCCCGCATGGAACTCGTTGGTACCACTCTTGGTGATCTGGTTGACCACGCCGCCGGTGGAGCGACCGAACTCGGCGCCGTAACCGCCGGTCTTGACCTGCTGCTCGGCGATCGCCTCGAACGGCACCTTGGAGAAGTTGAGGTTGCGGAACGAGTTGGTGACGTTGAAGCCGTTGACGTAGTACTGGTTCTCGGCCACCGAGGAACCACCGAACGACGCCAGGTTGCCGAAGGCGGCATCGCCGCGCACGGTGCCCGGAGCCAACAGCGCGACGGAGGTCGCATCTCGAGGCACAGGGATCTTGGCGATCTGTTCGGCGGTGAGGATGGTGGTCGACTCGACCGACGAAACGTCGATGGGGTTGACCACACCGGTAGCGCGGACCTGCACGGTGTCGAGGGTGGCGGCTGCATCGCCGCGGCCGCCGGCGAAGTTCACCGGGGTGCCGGTACCGACGCTGACGTTGATGCCTTGGCGGGTGGCGGTGGTGCCGTCCGTGCCGGTGTAGGTGACGTTGTAGGTGCCGGTAGGCAGTGCCGCGAAGCGGAAGGCACCGTCGCTGCCGACGGTGATGGAGCGGGAGAAGCCGGTCGAGGGATTCTGGATCTGGACCGTGGAGCCGGCGTTCGCTTGGCCGAAGATGGCGCCGGACGTGTTGGACTGCGCGTACAACGTCGGGCTGAAGCAAATGCCCAGGGCCAGACTGAGCGCGGAGCGCTGCAGGACCCGTTTGGTTCGGTGATTGACTGCCACTAGCTCTCTCTCCTGAATAGGGTGGTATGGAGACAAAATAGGCAAGGCCCGGCCGTCATGGATACTGGCCGGTATTCAGAATCTACTCAGCTTTGCAGGCCGCGTCACGAAAATTTCATGTTTTGGGCACAAATGTGACCTGGGGCTCGATTCGGCCTTTCGGACGGCATTAGCAGGGCCCAGCTTGGATTGGTCGCCTTGTTCGGCCAACCTCGGTCATCGTGCAAACATTCGGTGGCGAATGTTCGTGTTCATGGTTGCTAAGGTAACCAACAGGATGGCGGCGATGACGGGGACGCGTCAGCAATGCGAGCGGCCCACCGACGGGGCGCATCCAGCAGCGCGTCCCGGTATGTCGCGCACAAAAAAGGCCGCACCGAAGTGCAGCCCTGCTTCGAAGCCGGTTAGTGGGTTCAGTTGGCCAGCGAGAACGCCACCGGCACCAGGCCAAGCGCTTCGACGGCCTGGCCGTCGCGCATCGCCGGCTGGAAGCGCCAATGCTTGAGCACCTGCTGGCGGGCGGCCTGGTCGAGGGCACGGAAGCCGCTGCTGTGGGCCACCACGACTTCGACGGGTGCGCCGTCCACGCCGACCCGCACCTGCAACAACACGGTGCCCTGCTGGCGCCCGGTGAGAGCGGCGCGAGGGTAGGCCGGCGGCGGTGCCTGCAGGTAGCGCAGGCTGGCGCCTGGCAGCGCGGGCGACACGCTCTCGGGCGCGGCGAGGCTGTCGGTGCTCGGCGCGGACGGGGCAGAGGTGGTTGCGACCGATTCAACTATCGCGACATCGGTCGTCGGCACGACGGGAGGGGCCGACGTGACCGGCACTATCGGATCCACTGTCGGTGGCTGCTTCTTCTCGATGGGCATGGGGGGCAGCGGAGGCGTCGGCACCAGGATCGGCATCTGCCAGCGCGGGGTGATTGGCGCGGGCGGGTCCGGCATGGCGCGACGACTCAGTGGAATCAGCAGCAGCGAGAGCGCTAGCAGGTGCAGGGCGATCGCGGTACTGAGCGCCAGGATGCGGGAGGTGTCGATGCGGAAGGAGAACTGCGGGGACTGCGTGCGAACCATGATCCACCTCCTCGAAGGGAACTGCGGAAAGGACTGCACGGATGCCGCGGCGAGGGCCGGGGCAGCACCTGCATCTGCATCATTCATCGCCGAAGGCCAGTGGCGATAGTCGGTGCACTCGCAGTCGTTTGGCTGCCGTTTGGGATGTGGCGGGATGGCCTGATGATGGGGCTCGCGGAGACCTCGTCTTCCTCTTGTTTGGCAGCCGCAGTGGCTTCTGCTGCTTGCGAGGTGGGGTGTATTGAGGGGCGCGCGTGCGTTTGCGGTTGTTTGGTCGGCTTACGGTGCGGGGGCACGGCCTGACGGGAGGGGATGGCCCGGTTCGTTGGACCATGCGCTCTCCCGGCTGTTCATTTCCCCGGCCGTGGCGACGGCTTCATTTCCTGGATGACGGGACGTGCAAGGGAGCGCGGCCGCTGGCCGCTCCTGCCGCCAGGACGGCGCAGGGCGCTTTGGTTTTCAATCTTCGATTGGTTGCTAGTAGTAGGAGCGGCTTCAGCCGCGACCGCTGGATCCCGCAGTCGCGGCTGAGCCGCTCCTACAACAGCGGTATCGCTTCTGGTGGAGGTCTTGGTAGGGCCCGCCGTTTTTTGCGAAGCAATGGGGTGGCACAGCCCGCAGAGCGGGCTGGCCCCTCGACTACTTGCCCAGTTCGAACGTCACGTCCAGGTTGACTGACAGCGTCGTCTCGCCCGGCGACACCGAGGTATCCATCTCGGCCTTGGCGCGCGGCGCGGCGGCCATCATCATCACCGGGCGCATGCCGCCGCTGCGGCCTTCGGAGATGCTGACGATGCGACGCACCTTCAGCCCGAGCGCGCGGGCGTAGGTCTCCGCGCGCGCCTGCGCCTTCTTCAGCGCGGCCAGGCGCGCCTCGTCATAGGCCGGTTCCGGCTGGTCGACTTCGAAGGTCGGGCCGTTGATCTGGTTGGCCCCCTGCGCGGCGAGCAGATCGAACAACTTGCCGAGCTTGGCGATGTCGCGCACCTTGAGGCTGACGTTGTTGCTGGCCTGGTAACCGGTGATTCGCGGCGCCTGGCCGTCCTTGAAGTCGTATTGCGGATTGAGGTTGATGCCGCTGGTCTGGATATCGCGTTCGGCGATTCCGGCGCCCTTGATCGCCGCGACCACCTTGCTCATCTGCTCGGCGTTCTGGCGCATGGCGGCATTGCCGTCGGCGGCCTGGGTCACCACGCCGGCCGACAGGGTCGCCACGTCGGGCACACGGCGGGATTCGGCCTCGGCCGAGACATTGAGCAGGGTGGCATCGGACGGGAGGTTGAAGGCAGGGCCGGCCTGGGCCTGGGCGGTCATGGCGGGGACTCCGGAGGCGAGGGCGAGGGCGAGCAATACGGGCTTGAACGGGATGCGCATTCGACGTTCCTTGAGGATGGGCGCGGCCAGCGTGTTTTCGTGACGATGAACCGATTGTGAGCCGTGCGTCGAGACGCGGCGATGCATGGCCGCGGGTTATGCTTCGGCGATGCTTCATCTTGCCTCCCGCTCCCCCCGTCGTCTCGAACTGCTGCAACGCATCGGCATCCCCTTCCGGGTCCTGGACCTGGAGGTGCCGGAGGTGCGCGGCGCCGGCGAGTCGGCGCTGGACTACGTGCGCCGGGTCGCCACCGACAAGGCGCTGGCGGGGCTGGCGCTGGCCCAAGCGGACGATCCACAGGCCTGCGTGCTCGGCGCCGACACCGAGGTCGTGCTCGCCGAGCGCGTTTACGGCAAGCCGGCCGATACCGCCGATGCCGCGGCCATGCTGCGCTCGCTGGCCGGGCGCACCCATCAGGTGATGACCGTGGTGGCGCTGGCGGCCGCCGGACGCGTGCCGGTGGTCGAAACGGTGATCTCGCAAGTCCGCTTCGCGCCGCTGGACGAGGCGACGATCGCCGCCTACGTCGCCACCGGCGAGCCGATGGGCAAGGCCGGCGCCTACGCCATCCAGGGCCGCGCGGAATGTTTCGTCGAACATCTGGAGGGCAGCTATTCCGGCGTGATGGGGTTGCCGCTTTACCAGACTTCCCAATTGTTGACCGTCTTCGGAGCGCATTGAATGTCGGAAGAGATACTGGTCAACGTCACCCCACGCGAAACCCGCGTGGCCGTGATCGAGAACGGCATGCTGCAGGAGTTGCACATCGAGCGCGGCTGGCGCCGTGGCGTGGTGGGCAACATCTACAAGGGCAAGGTGCAGCGGGTGATGCCGGGCATGCAGGCGGCCTTCGTCGAGGTCGGGCTGGAGCGCGCCGCGTTCCTGCATGCCAACGACGTGGTGCGCGCCGCCAACCCGGGCGTGGTCGAGGCCAGCGAGGCGCCGCTGACGCCTTCCACCGCGGTGCCCATCGTCGAGTTGTTGCGCGACGGCCAGGACATCGTGGTGCAGGTGGTCAAGGATCCGATCGGCAGCAAGGGCGCGCGCCTGACCACCCAGATCAGCATCCCCTCGCGCTACCTGGTGCTGTTGCCGCAGTCCAAGGTGGTCGGGGTGTCGGCGCGGATCGAGGACGAAGCCGAGCGGCAGCGCCTGAAGGCGATCGTCGGCGAGCTGGCGGCCCAGCACGGTGGCTACGGCTACATCATCCGCACCAACGCCGAAGGCCAGCCGGCCGAGGCGCTGGCCGAGGACATCGCCTATTTGTCGCGGGTCTGGAACGTGGTCGAGCGCCGCGGCCGCGAGTCGGCTTCCTGCAGCATCATCTACGAGGACCTCAGCCTGCCGCTGCGCTCGGTCCGCGACCTGATCCGCAAGGACGTGGACAAGGTCAAGGTCGACTCCAACGAGACCTTCGCCCAGTTGCAGGCCTTCGTCGCCAAATACATGCCGGTGCTCGCCGAGCGCATCGAGCTGTACGCCGGCGACCGGCCGATCTTCGATCTGTACGGCGTCGAGGATGAGATCGGGCGCGCGCTGGAGAAGCAGGTGCCGCTGAAGTCCGGCGGCTACCTGGTGATTGACCAGACCGAGGCGATGACCACGATCGACGTCAACACCGGTTCGTTCGTAGGTCAGCGCAATCTCGAGGAGACGGTGTTCCGCACCAACCTGGAGGCGGCGCAGTCGGTGGCGCGCCAGCTGCGGCTGCGCAATCTGGGCGGCATCATCATCATCGACTTCATCGACATGGACGATCCGGAGCACCGCCGGCAGGTGTTGCGCACGCTGGAGAAGTCCCTGGCGCGCGACCACGCCAAGACCACGGTGTACGATTTCTCGCCGCTGGGCCTGGTCGAGATGACCCGCAAGCGCACCGTCGAGAGCCTGGAGCGGCAGTTGTCCGAGCCGTGTCCGGAATGCGGCGGCCGTGGCAGCATCAAGACGACCGAGACGGTGACCTACGAGATCTTCCGCGAGATCACCCGCGCGGTGCGCCAGTTCGA
>Ga0160447_101167_pt1 | contig 10522 bp, 8 predicted proteins | sample HID1973K_E1MG_FD_108222 | JGI IMG/M metagenome (GOLD analysis project Ga0160447, IMG submission 108222) | Enriched mosquito-associated microbial communities from UW Madison campus, WI, USA - HID1973K_E1 MG | ecosystem: Host-associated > Arthropoda: Insects > Digestive system > Unclassified ...
CGCGGTAAGCGGCCGGGGTAACGGGGTATCGGCGAGCGCGCGGCCGACGAGCGCGGCGGGATCGAGATCGAAGAGATGCGCCAGGACGGCGTCGGCGGAGAGGCAGCGCTGGGCGGCGTCGAGCACCAGCACGCCGTCGTTTCCTGCGACGGACGCGCCGAAGGAGTTGTCGCCTTCCGGCTCGACCGTACTGGAAAAAGACGTTGTCACGGTTATGGATCCTTGCGTGTAACGGTGTTGCGGTGAAGTCGCGAAGCCGGTTGCATCTGCCCGAAGAATGGGCAGCTCGAATGAATCCCTGCGGATCATTATATGTGAGCGCCTACGACGCATGCGGCAGCGGTGCATTCCGTGCGCCGCCGCGCCGGCGTAGCAATCCGCGTGCACGATCGTGCTCAAGCAGCCCGATTCGAAAATATCGGAATGCTATTAATTCGCTTTTTGATAGCCGCATATTCAAGACAATAAACTCTCGTTACGTTTTTTACATGTCGAGTTTCAAAGTGGGATTGGCGGCTGCAAACAAGCTCGAGTTGGCAAAATGCAATACCTTCAGCAATTAAAATTCCCTACGCAAAGCCGCGCATCGATTTTATTTTTCTCTTGACGGCGACTTGAGGCGCTCAATCTGGAGAATACGCATTCGATTCCGCATTCAGGCGTAGCAGAACTTTCCCCGCTTCACGCCTGTCCATAGCATTCTCTCCGGCGTTCAGCGCTTGAAGCGCTTGAACCAACCGGCACGCATGACCGCCTCGGCCACGGTGGCTTTCGAATCAACTCTAACCGGTGACACGAGCACAATGACACGCGTCCACAATGGCAACCCTGAAACCTTGCTCTCGGTGATCATCCCCGCGTACAACGTGGAGCATTTCATCGCCGCGTCTCTCGAATCAGCGCTCTCGCAACCGCGTTCCGATGAAATCGAACTGATCATCATCGACGATGGCTCGACGGATCGCACGCTCGAACGCATCCTCGACGTGCAGCGCAGCGCGCGCGGCCGCAATATCCGCGTCATTCATCAGGAAAACCGTGGCGTTTCCGCCGCACGCAATCGCGCGATCGCGGAAGCGACGTCGCCATACATAGGCTTTCTCGATTCCGACGACGTCTGGGCAGCGGACTTCACCGCGAAGATCATGCCGCTGCTCGACTCGAACGCTGCGGACATCATCGAATTCAATGTCGGCATCATCGATTCGGGCGGCAAGGTCATCGACAAGGTCACGCTGATCGATGCGGGCACGGAAGGTCATCGCGCATGCGATCTCGACGCGCTGCTGGACTTCGCGCGCGTGTATCAGGTGTTTCCGGTCGCGCGCGTGTACAAGCGCGAACTGTGGGACGGCATCGAGTTTCCGGCCGGACGCGTCTACGAAGACGCCGCCGCGATTCCGCTGGTCTATGCGCGCGCGCAGTCGCTCTTTCGTCTCGCCGATGATCTTTACTTCTATCGCCGCCGCGCAGGCAGCATCACGACCCGCGCGACGCCGTACACGGTGCAGTCGCTCGCGACCTGCGCGGAAGAGACCATGCGACGCTGCCACGGCGGCCCGCTCGATCCCTTCTGGCTCGCGATGTTCCACAAGGTCTTCGCGTATGCGTGCTTTCAGGCCGCGCGCGTCGATGGCCACGCGTTCGCCGAATCGATGCGAATCATCGAAGCCACGGCCGCACGCTATCGCGACTTCGCCGCGCATCGCACGGATACGCAGAAGGAACTGCGCTTTCACGGGAAGATCGCCGTGGATCGACGCGTGTTCCTTGCCAAGCGCCTCGTCAAGCGCGCGCTCGGTCTCGATTTGCGTCCGCCTGCGGCGGCATCGCGTGCGCATCGCGTTCCCCGACAGGCGTCAGCGGTGAATGAATGAGGCCTGCGAAGCCGGTATGCCATACCAGCACTTCAAGTAGTTTGCAATCGAACGATCCCGTGTCAGACGCACATTTGCGTGGGCAAACCCACTGATGAATATGCTTTTATTTTGTTAAATAAGGTTTGCAATACACTGATGCTTTCCGGCTTTGAATCGATGGTCCGGAGGCGGTGTATTCCGTTCAACTTCCGCGCACCCGACGCCGGTCCAAAGGCGCAGACGTGCACATCTCCTGGCCGCGTGCCGCATTGACGGCAGAGCGCGCAAGCGAAACTATTCGCCTGAGAAGCTGTCACGCAAGAGCCCCTCGCGTCGGGCGAACCAGCACGGTTCGCAACCTTGCGGCATAGTCATCAAGATCACCACGCTTCGCACAAGCCGGGAAAAAACCGTTCAATGGCATCTTTTCGAAAGAACTTCACGATTCTGATGACGTTGCAGGTATCCACATACCTCGCACCGCTGCTGACGCTGCCGTGGCTCGCGCGCGTCCTCGGTCCGGGCGAATATGGACGCCTTTCGTTTGGCCTGGCCTTTACTGCCTACTTCATCTCGCTCACCAACTACAGCTTCTCGCTGACGGCCACGCCGAAGGTCTCGATCAATCGCGACAATCGCGAACTGCGCTCGCGCGTGTTCTGGGAAACCATCCTCACGCAAGCCTCTCTCGCGTGCGCCGGATTTGTCGTGATGGTCATACTGACGTCGGCCATCCCTTTTCTGCAAGAGAATCGCGAGCTGCTTCTCATCGGCTATGGCCAGGCTGTCGGCGCGATGCTGATCCCCACGTGGTACTTCCAGGGCATCGAAGATCTCGGCATGCTGAGCCTCTTCGTATTCATCGGACGCGCGCTCAGCATTCCTGCGATGTATCTCTTCGTGCGCGAACACGACGATGTGTACATTGCGATGGCCGTGAATGCGCTGGTGCCGTTGCTGTCGGGCATCGCGATCTGCACGTACCTGTACTCCCGGCGCGAGCTCGACTTCGTGCGCGTGTCGTTCAAGACCATCGTCACTCGTCTGAAGGACGGCTGGAGCGTGTTCATCGCCACGGCGATCGTGGACATCTACGCATCGAGCAACATCGTGATACTCACGTTCATCGCGGGCAATGTCGCGGCGGGCTACTTCGCCGCGGCCGACAAGCTCATCCGCGCGGCACTGAATATGCTGACTCCTCTTAAGACCGCGGCGTATCCGCGCGTGAGCTTTCTCATGCATCACGCAAGAGAAGATGCCTTCGCGTTCCTTCGGAAGATGTTCGTGGTGCAAGCCGTGATCGTGTCACTGATCTCGGTGTGCATCTTCTTCGGTGCGCCGCTTGCAGTAAAACTCTTGTACGGACCGAAGTTCTTGCCTACCGTAGAGGTGTTGCGATGGATGGCGTTCGTGCCGTTGATGGCCGGCCTCTCCGATCTCTTCGGTGTTCAGACGATGCTTCCGCTCGGCATGAAGGCGCAATTCAGTCGTGTGCTGATGGCGTCCGCGGTGGTGAACTTCGGCTTGCTCGCCGTGCTCGCAACGCTGTTCGGCGAACAGGGCGCGGGGGCTACGGTGCTGATCACCGAAACGCTGGTTGCTGCCGCGATGGCATTCACGCTGCATCTGCAAGGCGTGCCGTTACTGAAGCGTCGTCCAATCGCCGAAGGCGCGAGCTCGGGAACGACGTGATGCATGATTTTGATGTGGCAACATTCGACACACGCCCTACTCCAAAGTTGCATGCATGTATGTGAGTCAGCGAACCGACCGATGCAGTTCGAGCCGGTATCGTATTGGTATGACCAGTGTTTAATTAAGAGAGCCTGTGGAATGGAATCAGAGGAAATGTCGATCGAACACGTCCAGAAGCTGGTGCAGCAGGCCCAAAGCCTGCGCATGCAATCGGTCGCGGTTCCGCTCAAAGACCTGCAGATAATTCTGGAGATTTGCGAAGCGGCGATTGCTCAGCAGAATGCCTCAGTAACGAAATGACCTCAAACAATCCGTGTCCTGAGCACTTCAATGAGGAAGGTGCCCACGCCGGATGCCGCAGTCCCTACGCCGGGACGCCAAAAAATCTGAACGATTAGTCGGCTTCGCGCACCATTGCAGGGCAGCCGTTTTTACCGGGCTTCACTGCATTTTCAACCGCGCGACGCAGAATAATCCTCAAAAAGACCGATCTAGCGGGAGCCATACGGCCAAATTGACCTGGTCAGAGGCTTCCAGCAGGTAATTCCGGGGAAGTTTTCGAGCATGATGAGGTTCCTCGCGTCCGTGCGCGGGAACGACTCATGCTATGTCGCATCGCGTGCGAATTTTTCGATTGCGCAATTCAATGCTCGATCAGTACTCCTCGTGAACGACCGTGCACCTCTTTCATGCATCGGTCATTTCTCGAAAGTGTCACGTCGATCACCGATAACGATTAGGCCATTAACTTCTTATTGCGTATTGCCGCGGGTGCTCGGCAGGACGCCAACGAAGAGTCCAAGATGAAAGAGATCGTCCATATCACCGAAGCTTTCGGTGGCGGTGTGCTATCCATGCTGACCCAGCTTTCGAACCGCGCGGCAGCCGCGGGCGTCGGAGTCACGATCCTTCATTCGATCCGGCAGGAAACGCCCAACAATTTTTCCAGGCTCTTTCATCCGGCGGTCAAGCTGACCTATGTGAACATGGTTCGCGAAGTGAGCATGAAGAGCGACCTCACCGGACTGTGGAATCTGGTTCGCAAGCTCAGGGAGTGCGATCCGTCGGTGATCCATCTGCACTCCTCGAAGGCCGGCGTGCTGGGACGCGCCGCCGCGCGCATCGCCGCACCGCGTGCCCGCGTGTTCTATTCGCCGCACGGCCTCGCGTTTCTGCGCCGCGACGTGTCGGCCGCGAAGCAGTTCGCCTATCTGAGCTTCGAGCGCATCGCGGCGCGTCTGGGCGGCACCATCGTCGCGTGCTCGAAGAGCGAACTCTCCGAGATCGAGACGAGAATGCACGCGCGACAGGCCCGCATGATCGAAAACGGCGTGAACGTGCCGGAGATTCCGCCGCGCATCGAGAAAGACGCACAGGAGGTGCTCATCGGCATGAGCGGGCGCGCCACGTTTCAAAAGAATCATGAAGCGTTCGTGGACCTCGCCACCGCGTTGCACGGCGACTCGACGCAGTTCCTGTGGATCGGCGGTCATGCCGAAGAGTTGCCCGCCGGGACGCCCAACGACGTCGTGTCGTGCAGTGGCTGGGTCACGCGCGACCGTGCGCTTGAACTTACCGCCAGTCTCGACATCTATGTGCAGACGTCCCGTTGGGAAGGCATGCCTATCGCGCTGATCGAAGCGCAGGTCGCGGGCATTCCCGCCGTGGTCACGGACGTGGTCGGCAATCGCGATGTCGTTCAGCATGGCGTCACGGGCTTCGTCGCATCGAGTGTCGAAGAAATGACGCAGTACACGGCGATGTTGCGCGACGACCCCGTCCTGCGCGCGCGCATGGGAACAGCGGCGAGAACGTCGGCGAGCAAGCGCTTTTCGATGGACGCGATCTTCCGTCAATGGCTCTCCATATACGAACTCGACTCCTCCACGCACGCGCCCGCGCCCCTCGACAAGGACGAGATCGCCTATGAAACCAGCTCCGATTCACAGTTCTGACGCCTAGACCATGGATACTTCCTTCGCCACCAGCAAGCTCGTCTACAACGGCCGTTTCACGAGCCAGAAGACCACCGGCGTGCAGCGTGTCGCGCGCGAACTCGTCGCCGCACTCGGGCAGTTGCCGCAAGGCTCGCATGTGAGGCTCGCGGTTCCGCCGCAAAGCGGCCTCGATCCCGTGCAGGGCGTCGACACCGTCAAGCTCGGCTTCGGCAAGGGCGTCTTCTGGGAGCAGATCGTGCTGCCGCTCTTCGCCGGCCGCTCACGTATCGTGAATCTGTCCAACTCGGGCTCCATCTTTCGCACGAACCAGATCATCTACATGCACGATGCCGCGGTGTTCGATACGCCCGCGCACTTCTCGTGGAAGTTCCGCACCTGGTATCACGTGATGTTCTGGATTCTCGCGCGCACGTCGAGTTGCGTGCTGACCAACTCGACCTTCTCGCGCGACCGGCTCGCGCATCATGTCGGCGTGCCTGCGGAGCGCATCGGCGTGGTGCCGCTCGCCGCGGACCATCTCGATCACATCACGCCGGATGCTTCCGTGATCGACGAACTGAAGCTCACGAATAATCGCTACGTGCTCGCCGTGAGCAGCATGAATCCGACCAAGAACTTCAAACGTCTCGTCGAAGCATTCATGAAGCTGAACGATCCGTCGATCGATCTGGTGATCGTCGGTATGAAGAATGCGTCGATTTTTGGCAAGGCGCATGATCTGTCGAGCGCGCCGAACATCAAGCAGGCGGGCTACGTCAGCGACGAAAAGCTGAGAGCGCTCTACCAACATGCGGCGTGCTTCCTCTATCCTTCCATTTACGAAGGGTTCGGCATTCCGCCGCTGGAGGCGATGCGCAACGGCTGCCCGACGCTCGTGGGCCGCGCGGCTGCGTTGCCGGAAACGTGCGGCGATGCATCGATCTATTGCGACCCCTACTCGGTCGACGATATTTCGAGCAAACTGCGCGAGCTGCTCGATTCGCCGGAACTGAGCGCGGACCTGAAGCGGCGCGGCCTCGCGCATGCCGAGCGCTTCCGATGGACGGAAAGCGCACGCCTGCTGATGCAGTTCATCGACAAGCCATGACGGCGCGTGCCAGCAGCAATGCCGACGCGCGCAGCGAGGGAGGAAGCCGGTGAGGTTGGGAATCTACTGCGACTCGGGTATCAATGGCGGTCACGAAGAGATGCTCAAGCGCTTCATGCTTGCGCTCGTGCCGAGCACGCAGGTCGAAACCTTGCATATCCTCGTGCCGACCAGGAACGAGCCGTTGTATCGCTACGTGCGCGATCTGGCGGCCGCTCATCCGAAAGTGAAGGCGATCGGTCTTTCGTACACGGCCGAATCGATACGCGGGAATGCGCTCGCGCTGTGGCGTACGATGCGCGCGACCGCCGCGACCTTGCGCGCATTGCGACTCGACAAGGTGCTGATCGCGCAGGGCACGATCGCGTCCGGCATCGCGGGGCTGTTCGCGGCGCGCCGGGCACGCATCGAGACGGTCAGCTATCTGCCGCTCGTCGACGAAGCGCCCGCGAACGCAAGCCGCTCCGGCAAGCTCAAGTGGCTCGTCAAGCGCCGGTTGTATCGCATGCCGAACGCGTACGTCACGTTGAACGATCATCTGTGCGGCAAGCTGAAGACGCTCGCGCCGAACGCGCGCGCGATGGTGCTCGAGAATTATGTCGACGATCGCTTCAGCCGTTCGACGCTCACGAAAGAGGCCGCGCGCGCGTCGCTCGGCCTGCCCGACGACGGCACCACGATCATCGCGCATGTCGGCCGGCTGAACTTTCAGCAGAAGCGTCAGGACTTCCTGATGCAGGCCATCGAGCGACACGCCGATGCATTCGCACGTACGCTCGTGCTGATCGTCGGCGAAGGGCCGGACGCAGCGCGTCTGCAAGAGACGATCGACGCGAGCCCCGTACTGTCCGCTTGCGTGCGAATGGTCGGGCCGCAGAAAGACGTGCTGCCGTATATCGTCGCCAGCGATGCGCTCGTGCTGCCCTCCGCGTACGAGGGCGTGCCGCTCGTGATGATCGAATCCGTGCTCGCGGAACGGCCGATCGTCGTCGCGCGCGTATCGGGACTCGATTCTTATTTGCCCGATGCATTGCTCTTTCCCACGCACGACCACGATGCCTTCGTCGAACGCATCTTCGCCGCGCGCGATTTTCCGCTTGCCGCGTTGTCGGCCGCATTCCGGCGACGCTTCTCGCGCGAAGTATTCGATGCGCAGGCGCTGAACGTCGTGCTGCAAGCGGGCGATGCGCGCAACGCGGGCGTCGAGGCGACGGCACGACACTCCGACGCGCTGGTCAAATAACCGCGCGCACTATCACGAGGCCGAACGTCGATGCGAATTCTGGTGGCTGCGGTATTGGTGTTTGGCGCGTTGCTGTGCGCTTCGGTGCTGATCTTCGCGCGCAGCGGCACGTCCGACGCCTACCACAGCAGTCGCTCGGCCGTCCCCAAGGCGGATGCCGCGGGCCACGCGACGCCGAAGATTTCCTGCGGCAAGGGGTCGACCGGCGTGTTCTATGGCATCGCGGGACATCTGGAACATCGTGGCGCGTATCGCATGAGCGACTATGGTCTGCAGATTTCACAACTGCGTGATCTTGGTGTCACGATGTACGCGCAAGATGTGTCGAACGAGGAAAGCGCGCACATGGTCGCGGATTTCGCGCGCGCGGCGGCGAAGCAATGCATCGGCGTGCTCGCGCTCGTGACGCCCTTCGAGCAGGAGAAGCGCGCGAACGAGCAGGAAACGTTCGAGCGCGGCTATGCGCTCGGCAAGATCGCGGGACGCATGCTGAAAGGGCTCGTCACGTACTATCAGGTGGGCAACGAGTACGACAACTGGACGATCCTCGGCTCGGACCGCAGCGGCGAACATCCGTCGGATTACGACAACGCGAGGTTCATGAAGGCGCGCGGATCGATCCTCGGCTTGATCAAGGGCATACGCGAGACGAACCCGGACGCGAAGATCCTGCTGACATCGTTCAGCTGGCTTCACTACGGCTTCACGGACATGCTCTATGCGGGTACGCAGCCCGACGGCAGCAAGGGCCATCCGATTCCGCAATGGGACATCACTGCGTGGCACTGGTACTCGAACATGGGATCGATCACGGCGGCGGGACAGAACAAGGTCAACGTGCTGGAGCGGTTGCGCGACAGTTACGGCAAGCCCATCTGGATCACGGAATATGGCGTGCGGCCGACTCATGAGGACCCGGCGGGCTATCTCGTCGGCAAGGATGCGTTGAAGGGGTTCGTGTCGCTTGCAAAAACTTACAACATTCAGAATGTGACGTTGTACGAGCTATACGATGATCAACGCTACGGCGGCGATGGCAACTACGGCGTGATTCACGATGACGGTAAAACGCGCAAATCGCGCTTCGATACGGTGCGCGACTTCATCAAGGCGAACCCGATGCCGTGAAGATTGGCTTAACTTGTATGACGAAAGCAACGCGCGTCGAACCGATGATTATCGCGCGAAAACACGGGGGCGCAAGTGGCGTGCCCGACATTGGAAGGCATTTAACGTTCGCTACTTAACAGACGCGAGCAACTCACGCCCGGAAGATAGTTTTGAACGCTATTTTTTCCGGGCGTATCGTATCGTTGATGGCAAGCGATTCGAGACGGATTCGCGAGTTTCATCCGCTGAATCCAGGACGCGGCTCCGAGGCACGGTGTGTGCTTCAGGCATATATCGCACTCCGATGAGCCGGCATGCTTCGTCATGCGACGCGAGGCATCGAGCGCTTTGCCCGCTTTTCAAGAGCCTCTCGCGTCTTAAAGTCTGGAAGTTCCAACGGCTCTCTCGCCGGACCACTGACACGTAACGTACCGCGGCATGCCGCGCGGGCTCTCTGCTTTTTCCGCAGCCCGGAAACAACGCTCAATTTATCGACTGAGGACTGCGCCTTTGAACACCCCCTATGTCAACGCCTTACCTTCGCGCCCGGGCAAGGATGACGGTGAATTCACCGCGAGCGACATGCTCAGGCTACTGCGCGACCACCTTGGCATCCTCTTCCTGTTCATCGGAATCGCCGCCGCGCTCGCGAGCGCGTATGCGTTTCTTGCCAAGCCCATTTATTCGTCGGACGTGGTCGTGCGCGTGGATCCACCCGATCCGAACGCACTCGGCATCGCGCCGCAAAGCCAGCAGCAGATGCCGCAGGCGGTGCAGACAGTGAATCAGCTCGCGCCCGCCGAGATCTCCATGATGCAGAGCCGCTCGGTGCTGGAGCCTGTCGTCAAGCAGTTTCACTTCGACGTGAAGGTCAAGCCCAACACGCTCCCCGTGCTCGGCTCGATTGCGGAACTGTTCGCGAAGAAGGGACACCTCGCGCCCGCATGGTTCGGTCTCGATTCGTACGCGTGGGGCGGCGAGTCGCTGCAGATCGGCCGGCTCGACGTGCCGCCCGCGCTCGAAGATCAGAAGCTCGATCTGGTCGTGCTCGAAAACAACCAGTACGAGTTGCGCGACCCTGACGGCGAGACGCTCCTGCGCGGCACGGTCGGCCGACCGGCATCGGCGAACGGCGTGTCGATACTCGTCGACAGCGTGATCGGTCGCCCCGGCGTGCATTTCGACGTGACGCGCCTCAATACGCTCGACGCGATCGCGCTCATGAAGAAGACGATGAAGGTGGCCGAGTCCGCGAAGGACACGGGCGTCGTGCAGATCACCTTCAATGCCGACGATCCCGCGCTCACCGCCGATGTCGCCAACGCGCTCGGCCAGGCGTATCTGGCGGCCGCCGTGCAGGCGCGTCAGGCAAACGACACGAAGACGCTCGAATTCATCCGCGGAGAACTGCCGCGCCTCGAACGCGATCTGCGTCAGGCCGAAGGCAATTTGAGCGCGTTCCGTTCGAAGTCGCAGTCGGTGCAGCCGATCAACGAAGCGCAGGCGTATCTGCAAGGCAGCATCGTGTCGATGCAGTAACTCGCGACCTTGAAGCTGCAACGCACGC
>Ga0160447_101169_pt1 | contig 10517 bp, 12 predicted proteins | sample HID1973K_E1MG_FD_108222 | JGI IMG/M metagenome (GOLD analysis project Ga0160447, IMG submission 108222) | Enriched mosquito-associated microbial communities from UW Madison campus, WI, USA - HID1973K_E1 MG | ecosystem: Host-associated > Arthropoda: Insects > Digestive system > Unclassified ...
GGCTTGCAGGGCTGGTGGCGGCCAACGAGCTGGTGCGGGCCGGCAAGCGGGTGGCCATCGTGGACCAGGAGAACGCGGCGAACCTGGGCGGCCAGGCTTTCTGGTCCCTCGGCGGCCTGTTCCTGGTGGACACCCCCATGCAGCGCCGCCTGGGCGTCCGGGACTCCTTCGAACTGGCCTGGCAGGACTGGCAGGGCTCGGCGCAGTGGGACCGCCTGGCCGGACCGCTCGCCGAGGACCGGTGGGCGCAGCAGTGGGGCCGGGCCTACGTCGAGTTTGCCGCGGGCGAGAAGCGTTCCTGGCTGCATCAGCAGGGCATCCGGTTCACGCCGCTGGTGGGCTGGGCCGAGCGCGGCGACGGCCGTGCGGGCGGGCACGGCAACTCGGTGCCCCGCTTCCACGTCCCGTGGGGCACCGGTACCGGCGTCTCCGAACCTTTCGCGGACAAGGCGCGGGCGGCGGCGTCAGCGGGGAGCGTCCGGTTCCATTTCCGGCACCGGGTGGACGGTCTAACGTACGACGGCGGCGCGGTCACCGGGGTGCGCGGCTCGGTCCTGGCACCCGACTCCTCACTGCGCGGCGTTTCCTCCAACCGGGACGTTGTGGGCGAATTCGAGCTGCGGGCCCAGGCGGTGGTGATCGCCAGCGGCGGCATTGGCGGCAACCACAGCCTGGTGCGGCGCTGGTGGCCGGAACGGCTGGGAAGGCCGCCGGAGAAAATGGTGACCGGTGTGCCGGAACACGTGGACGGGCGCATGCTGGACATCGCGGAGGGGTCCGGGGTACAGCTGGTCAACCGCGACCGCATGTGGCACTACACCGAGGGCATCCAGAACTGGAACCCCATCTGGCCGGACCACGCCATCCGGATCCTGCCAGGGCCGTCGTCGCTCTGGTTCGATGCTTTGGGCCGCCGACTGCCCGCGCCCGGGCTCCCCGGGTACGACACGCTTGGGACCCTCCGTTTGTTGCGGACCACCCCGGACCTCCAGCAGCACAGCCATTCCTGGTTCATCCTCAACCAGCGGATCATCGAGAAGGAGTTCGCCCTCTCCGGGTCGGAACAGAACCCTGACCTCACCGGCCGTGACGTCAGGCTCCTGCTCCGCAGCCGCCTGGGCAAGGGTGCACCGGGTCCCATCGAGGCCTTCAAGGACCACGGCGCCGATTTCGTGGTCGCTGACAACCTGGCGGACCTGGTCCGTGGCATGAACGGGCTCACTGCCGAGGCGTTGCTGGACCACGGGCACCTTCGGCGGCAGATCGAAGAACGCGACGCCGAAGTGCGGAACCCCTACTCCAAGGACGCGCAGGTGGCGGGCATCCGCAACAGCCGCCGCTTCCTGGGCGACCGGCTCTTCCGCACCGTCAAGCCGCACCGGATCCTCGATCCTGCCGCGGGGCCGCTCATCGCGGTGCGCCTGCACGTGGTGACCCGCAAGAGCCTCGGCGGAATCCAGACCAACCTCGCCGGCCAGGCTCTCGGGCAGGACGGCTCCCCTGTCCCGGGCCTCTACGCCGCAGGGGAAGCGGCCGGGTTCGGCGGCGGAGGCGCCCACGGCTACAACGCACTGGAGGGGACGTTCCTGGGCGGCTGCCTCTTCACTGGCCTGACCGCAGGACGGGAGCTGGTCCGGTCCCTGTAGATCCTGTCTCCGGAGGTGCGGTCCGCTTTAGGGGACATTGGCACTGTGCCCCAGCCTGGCCTGCCCTAGGATCGGCATAAGGCAAACGACCCCGGCTCCACGACGACGTGGCGGCCGGCACCTGGGAATGGGGGCATTGTGGAATCCAAAGCCATCGTGGTGGGCTATGACGGTTCGGAACCGGCCGCACGGGCGGTGCGGTGGGCGGCGCAACAGGCGACACTGCGCAACGTCCAGCTGCATCTGGTGCACTGCACGCTGTGGCCGTTGCTGACGAAGAACCTTGGCCCGGTCCCCGGCATTGCGGACAGCGGTTTGCAGCGGGCTGCGGAAGTCACGCTCGAAGAGGGTGTTGGGCACGCGAAGCAGGCCTCCCCCGGCGTCGACGTCCGTACCAGCCTGGTGTCCGGCAGCCCTGCCGTGCATCTTCCCAAAATCGCGGCGGACCAGGAACTCCTGGTGGTGGGAAGCCGCGGGCTGGGAGGGTTCATGGGGCTGCTGGTCGGTTCCGTGAGCCTGGAACTGGCAGCTACGGCGTCGTGTCCCGTTGCCGTGATCCGGCAAGGTGGCGACCCTGACGGCCCCGTGCTGGTGGCCGTTGACGACTCGGGTTCGCAGGCGGCACTCGAGGATGCCTGCACTGCAGCCACTGCAGCGGGAACCCGGCTCCTCGTCACCCACGTCCGGACGGTGCCCGCAGGCTACCGGCTGGTCCGCGACCCCGTGGATCCCGGCGCCGCGGCGGATGCACTCCTCGACGCCGCCGTCGCGAGGGCCCGGGAACTTGCCCCGGGACTCACTGTGGAAAAGCACCTGCTCACCGACACGTCGGTACCCCGCGCCGTCCTGCACGCTGCCGAGGGAGCCCGCCTGACCGTCGTCGGAACCAAAGGGCACGGAGTCATCAAGGGCAGCATCGGTTCCACTGCCCATGCCATCCTCCACCATGCCAAGGGTCCGGTGCTCGTCTCCCGGCGCCAGCCCGCAGCCAAGGGAGAGCACCATGCGTAACCCGGGTCAACCGTGTTGTTCAACTGCGTGCAGTGCCTTCGCTTCGATCGTGTCCAGGTCGCGGACCGCGAACCTGTGGTGTTCCCACTCCTCGTGCAGGATGACGTGCAGGCAGTCGAGCGTGGTGACGGTGAAGCGCGGTTCGTCCGGGGCCGGGTGGGTCGCCTGAAGCTGCTCGGCGGTGGTACCGGCGATGAAGTCCCGCACCATGGCCACCCGACCGGCCCGGACCTCGAGCACCTCGTCGTAGGAGGGCATGGTTTTCTGGAAGACGGACAGGTCCAGTCCGTCCGTCCCGTACTCGGCGTTCGGTTCGCCGGCCGGGTGGTACGGCTTGTCGATGCCCAGGACCGCCCCGCGCAGCCATTTATCCGTGGCCATCACCAGATGCCGCAGCGTCTGCGCGAAGGTCCACTCGCCGTCGACCGATATGTCCTCGGTACCGGGTGGCATCCGGGCCACCCGCTGCATGGTGGCAGCCCATGCCTCCTGCAGCCGGTCCCAGGCGTCAAGGAGGCCGGCAGGATCCGCGGCGTGCCGGAGCTCCCGGCCGGGGAAGCGCCGGTTGAGCTCGGCATCGATCAGCGGAGCCACGTTCACGCCGTTCACGTACAGGGACCCGTCATCTTCCAGCAGCCAGGGCGAATCGATGTCCGCGCCGTCAATCTCCACGCCGCGCATCACGACGCCGGACAGGCTGCTCCGGACGAACCGCGCCCCTCTGAGGCTGACGTCGGAAAATTCGGCACCGCGCAGGTCATCGGATCCGGTGAAGGTAGCCATGCGCGCCATCATTCCGCGTGACGCGCCGCACATCAAGGAGGGTTCGCGGAGCTAGACTGACCGGATCAGGACGGATTGGGGGATCCACAGTGGCGTGCCGCTGTTCCGCTGGTCAGTCGCAGCCAGCGGAACCCCAGGAGCACAGTGACTTTCTTTCAGGACTTTCCCGTTCCACCACAGTCGCCCCAGCCCAGGGCAACGCGCTACATTCCGCCTCCCTGGGCGGGCGCACCGGCCCACGAATTGCCGGTGGCGGTGAACCTGGGCCGGTTCCTGCACTTGACGCCAACCGTGGCGCTGACCCTCAAAAGCGCTGACGTGTATTCCACCGGATGCCTGTTCACCATTGGCTGGCTCTTCCGCCGCGGCGACCAGGACGCGAACGCCTGGTCCGACCTGCACCACGCCTTCTTCCAGCCCGGAATGGGCCACCGCCACGGCGGGACCCAACAGAACAACCTCATGTTCGGAGTGGAATTCCCGGACGGTTCGAAGGCGAGCACGGCTCACCAGCCGGTTCCGGGGTTCATGGAACCCGCCGTGGAACCGAACCCTCCTGTCCTCGCCCTCCACGGCGGCGGAGGCAGCGGTGGTGACGACGAACTCTCCGGTTCAGGCACGCTGTGGCTGTGGCCGCTGCCCCCGGTGGGCGACCTCCGGCTGGTGGCGCAGTGGACCCAGTTCGACGTGGCGGAAACATCCGTGATGCTCGACGGCGGGGCGTTGCAAGACGCAGCGGCCGGAGTCCAGCGCTTCTTTCCGGAGGAGGACACACCGGAGCGCTGAGGCGCCGGTGCCGCGGGGCACCTGCTCAGGCGCCGTCGTCGTACGCGTCCGTGTCTTTCGGCTCGGGGGAAACGATGCTGCCGTAGCCCTGCAGGAACATCCGGCGCCCCTGCCCCTCGTCCGTCCACACCCAGACGATCGCGTAGTCGGAGGTGACGGCGTCCACGGTACCCGTGCCGGTGGTGGTCCCTTCGGCAAAGTGGACCCGCTCCCCCACTGAGAGGCGGGGGTGGCGAACTTTCTTCCGCCTCGGCTGCGGCGGGGCCACGGGCGCTACCATTGCAGCGTTTCGGGGCGGGCGGTGTCCTGGTCCTGGTGCATCAGCTTCCTCGGCTCGCGGGCGGGTCGGTCAGCTCATTACAACCCTGCCCGCTGCTCCCAGGTCACGCGATGCCGCGCGGTGAAGCTAGACTAGCGCGCCCGGCAGCGTCCGCCACCGGTTCGCGGCACGGAACCGAATGTGACTGGCGGGGCGGTGCGCCGCACGTTGCCGGTTGCACCGCCCGCATGTGGGCCGTGCAACCAGCCACGGCGGCTGCTATATAGGGCTACTTGTCGCAGCCGATGCCGTCGCCGTCACGGTCGAGATGCTTTCCGTAGCCCGGCGTACCTGCGTACACCGGCGCTGCTCCTGCGGCACGCGCTGCTGTGCAGTTGGCGTAGTAGGCGGCTGCCGGTGCGGGGGCAGCGGGCGCTGGTGCGACAGGCGCCGGTGCTTTCTGCGCCTGCTGCGCTGCCGCATCCCGGGCGGCCTGGTCGGCGGCCGCCTTGTCACGCGCGGCCTGATCAGCTGCGGCCTGCGCAGCAGCTGCCTGGGCTGCCTGCTCGGCGGCGGCTTTGTCAGCAGCAGCCTTCGCGGCCGCGGCAGCTTCGGCAGCAGCTTTATCTGCGGCTGCCTTCTCGGTCGCAGCCTTTTCCTCCGCAATCTTCTCGAGGGACTTCACCCCGAGACGGACCGTGGAACCCTTTGCCGCTGTGGCGCCGCCGGCAGGGTCCTGGGTCAGGACCTGCCAGTTCTTATCCACCAGGATCTTCTTGCCGTCAACGCTGTCCACGGCCTCGACCTTGAAACCGAGGTCCTCGAGCTGCTTCTTTGCCTTGTCCAGGGTCATCCCCACCACGCCCGGAACGGCCACGGCGGCTTCGGCCGTTGCGCTCGCGGCAGGAGTGGCAGCCGAGGCCGGCTCCACTGCCGCCTGCTTGCCGCCGCAGCCTGTCAGCAGGAGCCCTGCCAGCACGGCCATGGCCAGCGATTTCTTCAGCTGCCCCGCGTTCGGGCGGGCAGCAGCGTACAGGTTGTTCATGATTCCCCCTAGGAATGCGATGTGTTGGTGATGCGGATGAAAGTCAAAAACCGGGAAGCGAAAAGGGACTATTCGCAGGCGATGCCATCAGAGTCACGGTCCAGGGCTGAGCGGTATCCGGCCTGCCCGGCGTACAGCGGCGCAGCTCCGGCGGCCCGCGCGGCAGCACAGTTCGGGTAGTAGGCAGCAGCCGGGGCAGGTGCAACGGGCGCGGGTGCAACTGGAGCGGGCGCGACGGGAGCGGGCGCGACGGGAGCCGGGGCTACCGGGGCCGGGGCTACGGGAGCGGCAGGTGCAGCAGGAGCGGGTGCGACGGGCGCAGGCTGCACGGCAGCAGGTGCGGGCGCAGCCGGCGCAGGTTCGGCCACAACAGGTGCCTTCTGGTCGGTAGGTGCCAGCTGCCCGGTGCAGTCCGCCAGGATCCGGGCCATTGCGTCATGCTCGGCCTGGGTCACCCACAGCGAGTAGGTAGCCTTCACCGAAATCTGGCGGGCAACGTATTCGCACCGGAAACCCTTGTTCGGCGGGAGCCAGGTGGCGGCGTCGCCGTCGCCCTTCCTGATATTCGTGGGACCGTCCGTCGCCTGCAGGTTCAGTGGATCGTTGGCGAACGCCGTGCGCTGTTCGGTGCTCAACTGCTGGGCACCTTTCTGCCAGGCATCGCTGAGCGCCACCACGTGGTCGATCTGCACGGCAGTGCTGGTAGTGGAGCCGCGGACAAAGTTGATGTTCGAGCCCGTGTAGGGATCGGCCAGTGTCCCGGACTTCACCTTGCACGGGACGGCGTTGACGTACGCGACGCCGGTCAGGTCGCGCTTGAGGATGTCGTTCCGGGTATCGCAGCCGTTGCGGTCCACTTCCGCCCATGCCTGCCCGAACAGCGCGCGGTCGTATCCCGTTTTTGGCGCCCGGCCCTTGATGGGGAGCGTGGCCAGTAGGTCCAGGGCCTTGGTGGCGTAGGCCGGCTGGGCATTCGGCGCCGCAGCCGTGACGCCGGATGCCAGGGTGTAAGCGGTGTCCGGGTCGAGGGGTTCGCCGCTGGCCTGCGCCGTAGCCGACGGAGTGGGAACGGACGACGGCGACGCTGCCGCCGAAGGTGCGGCGGCCGCCGTCGGGGGCGTTTCCTTCGCCGTGCCCGCCGCGGCGGCCGCCTCAAGGTCCGCCGGGGTGGAACGCGGCAGGGCGAGACCGCCGGCCACCAGGAGGGCGAATGCTGTGCCGAGCGCGACGGCGCCGGCCCTGCGTCGTGCAGGCAGCCAGGCCCAGGAGCGCCGACCGGTGACCAGTACGTAAAGGCCCGTGAGCGCCACGGAAATGGCCAGGAAAATCAGCGCACCGCCCACGCCGCCGCTCAAAGCGCCAAGCAGCATAAACAATGCGGTAATGGCGCCAACGATGAATGTTGATGCGCGCGGTTTCTGCGGCGGCTTCGGTGCCGGCGCAGACGGAAATGACCCCAGAAGGGTCGGATACTCGGACATTTTCCCCCATTTGTGAGGGCCCAAATAAATTGCGGCCCCGCACCTGCCGGGCCTGCTGCTAAGCCCGACAAACTCGTCGTCGCTGAGCCTATTCCGGGGGCGGAACGAATTCCGGCTTGCCAGCCAATGCTCGGGCAATATTGCGCCAGCCTTGATTCGATCTTGAGGAAAGTCCGTCGCACCTGAATGGGCAGCCTTAACATTTGCAAATTTCCGGGCGTAGCCTTCATGAAATTCCCCCGCAAAAGCACTGTCGCGAAGGTAGAGTGGCGCGCATGGAAATGCGCCTTGAAGTTGTCCAGGTTCCCGTGTCCGACGTCGACCGGGCCAAAGAGTTTTACACCGAAAAGCTGGGCTTCGTGCTGGACCACGATGTGGAGCACTTCCCGGGGATGCGGGTGGTGCAGCTGACTCCCCCGGGCTCACCCACGTCAGTAGTCATCGGCACGGGGATGACCGCCATGGAGCCCGGCAGCCTGGAAGGACTGCAACTGGTGGCGCCGGACCTCCCCGCCCTTCGCGCCGAACTGGTGGGCCGGGGCGCAGACATCAGCGAGGTCCAGGACATGGGCGGCGTGCTGTTTGCCCACTTTGCCGATCCGGACGGCAACCGCTGGGTGCTCCAGGGGGCGACTCCGCCCGCCGTCAGGGACGCTCACACAGCATAGGCATCAACCAACGGCCGCGGAGGTTTGACCGAGGGCGGAGCATCCCACTAAGTTATCGAATATCGTTGTTAACGATATTCGATAACTTTTGGGGGAAGAATGAAGCTGGCCAAGCACACCGGACGTCCGTCGGAGAACAGGAAGCGCCAGGTGGTGTCCAGGACGGATGCCCTGGTGCTCATGGTCGGCGCGGCCGTGATCGCCGCCGGATCAAGCGTCATGTCCGTCATGGGCATCGTGGACATCTTTTCCGGGCCCGTCACGCTGACGCTGCCCGTTGATCCAACCCGAAAAGTGGCCGGCCTGGAACTCGGCGCCGAGGCCCGCTTTTCCGCCGTCGACGCCACCATCCCCGCCCTTCCCGGCGCCGAGGCCGGGCAGCTGGCGTGGGCAGCCGCACTGACCCAGGTTGGCGTCCTTGCCGTGCTGGCCCTGCTGTTCCTGCTGGCGTTCCGGCTGCGGGGCGACACGCTGTTCACCCGCGGGTCGGTGTGGATCATCGGCGCCTGCGGGGCGGCCCTGGCACTGGCCGGCACGGCGGGCCAGGTGCTGGACCAACTGGCCCGGACCCGGCTGGCGGATGCCATCGGGCTGAACGCGGACCGCGCCCCCGGCAGCGTCATCTTCGAAGGCAACATCAGTCTCCTGCCGATCGTGGCCGGCATCGCGCTGGTCCTCATTGCCGGCGTCTTCCAGTTCGGCGGCCGGCTGCAGAAAGACACCGAGGGCCTGGTCTGATGCCCGCGGAGGAAACCACCGGCATCCACTGCAGGCTTGATGAACTATTGGAGCAGCGCGGCATGACGCTCACCGAGCTCAGCAAGCGGGTGGGCGTCAGCCTGGTGAACCTCTCGGTCCTGAAGAACGGCCGCGCCAAGGCCATCAGGTTTTCCACCCTCGCCGCAGTCTGCAGTGCGCTGGACTGCGAGGTGGGAGACCTGCTGGTGACGGACCCCGCCGGTTAGGCGTTCCCCGGCCGGTCCCGGACCATCCGCAGCTCCGGCACGCCCTCCCACTCGGGCGGCAGGTGGCCGCGTCCGCCGTCGAACGCAAAACCCTGGCGGCGGTAGAAAGCCTGTGCCTTCTTGTTGTCCTCAAGCACCCACAGATATGCCGGAGCGTCGCCGAGGGCGGCGGCCAGCAGCGCTGTTCCCAGCCCTGTCCCCTGCGCCCTGGCCAGGACGAATATGGAGTAGAGCTCCAGGGGAAACGGGGCGTCCTCATGGCGCGGGGGCCCGGCATCGGCCAAGCCGACAATCTCCCCGTTGGCGTCCTCGGCAAGGATCCGCGGGTGCGGAACGTCAAGATACGGCCGACGGCGGGCCACGCGTTCGGGGACGGACCGTCGCCGCTCCGCGAAGAAGCCGGGCGACAGCAGGTGCCCGTAGCTTTCCTCGTGCGCGGCCGTATGCATCAGCACGACGTTCTCGGCGTCATCCGGGGCGGCCTGGCGAAGCACGTAATCCATGGCCCCAGCCTAGTCAGTGCCGGACGCGCGCTCCTAGGCCTCGCGCACGTCCTGAACCACTTCGTTACGCCGCAGGAACCACGGCCTGAAAGGCGGATCGAAGCGGGCGAAGCGGGGTGCCCCCATGGGCGTGAGTCCAGCGAGGCTGAGCGCGGCCTGGAGTCCGTTGTTACGGCGCTCGAAATTTGCCTCGGAGCCGCGGCCGGAAAACCGCAGTACCGCGGCCAGGGAGCCCGGCACCGCACGAATCTTCACGGTGGGGTCGGTGGGGACCGGAGCCGTGTCGGCCGTCAGCCCGGCCGGCAGGACGAAAGCCACCACGAACTCCGCAGATCCACCGCCTCCGGAGAGCGGGCCGGACTGGATGACCGGCGCGGTCATCGCCAGTTTTTGGGACTGCCCGGCTTCCTGGACAACAGGTGCCGTCATGGCCAGCTTGGCACCGATTTTGTTGTTCCCGCTGATGTAGTTGAAGAGGCGGCGGAAGGCCACGTTCCCTGCACGGTCAAAGTCCGCCGCCACCGCCACCTCCGCGACGACGTAGTCCGGGTAGCGGCGCAGCTCGAAGTGCGGATAGCGGCGGACTGATTCATAAGGCTGCTGCTCGGTCATGGTGGAGCAGAGCCTACGCCGGTCCCGCAACTCCTGCCAGACCCGGCTGCGGACCGGGCCAACCACATCTACTCAGGAGACAGGGCATCCTTGCCCCTCTGCGAGCGCCCCTTGAGGTAGGCGCCCAGCATCAGCAGGACGACGACGAGTCCCAGGCTTGCGAAGATGAAGGTCAGGACCGTGCCCACGCCTCGAACCCAGACGCCGTCGCTCTCGTAGCCCGGAACGATGGCCCTGCCCGGATCGTGCTCCGCGTAAATGACAGGGGTGGCGTCACCCACGATCGGGTACTGGTCGTGGTCCACGGTGGCCCACGTCGCGTGGCTGGCGCCGTCGCCGGATGTGAACTCCACTTTCATCCTGCGCTCCGAGGCCTTGGTGACGTCGTCGAAATGCACAATGGTGCCTGTTGCCTGGACGCCGCTCCGCGCCAGGTCCTCGTCAGCGCCGATCATGAAGCTGCCCAGGCCGATCATGACCGGTCCCAGCAGGAGGACCAATACAGTCACCGCCAGGTTCAGCTTCCCCTTCCAGGTCAGCCCGGAGTTGCGGTTCTTATCAGTTCTGCGCCCAGTCACGCCGTCCATTGTGCCAAGGACCGCGCCGCGGGCTGGACGTTAGCGGAACCACACCAAAAAAGGTTGCCGCCAGCAACAAGAAGGAGGATGATAGTTAGCAGAACTAATTAGCAGTGCTAAGCAAATGATGAGCCGATTGCTCCAGGAGGCGCACCCGCCCATATGGCCCCCACCGAGACC
>Ga0160447_101170_pt1 | contig 10511 bp, 13 predicted proteins | sample HID1973K_E1MG_FD_108222 | JGI IMG/M metagenome (GOLD analysis project Ga0160447, IMG submission 108222) | Enriched mosquito-associated microbial communities from UW Madison campus, WI, USA - HID1973K_E1 MG | ecosystem: Host-associated > Arthropoda: Insects > Digestive system > Unclassified ...
CTGGACGAAATCGTGGTCGACGGGATCAAGACCAACATCCCGCTGCACCGTGATCTGACCCGTGATGAAGGCTTCTGCGAAGGCGGCGTCAACATCCACTATCTGGAACACAATCTGGGGGCTGACAAGCTCTGATCTCGCGGGTCAGCGCGCCACCTCGCTCAGGAACGCTTTGACGATGGACTTCGCCGCCGGATTGACCTTCAGGTTGCCCAGTTCCTTGGCGGTGAACCATCGGCAGTCGGCGATTTCATTTTTCGGCATCGGGGTGGCGATGAAGGTGACGGAGACTTCGAAGACGTGGTGCAGCACGGTCTCGCCTTCGAAGCGGGTGATGTAGGAGAGGTCTTCGAGGATCAGACCGGTCTCTTCGCGCAGTTCGCGGGCCGCGGCTTGCGCCGGAGACTCGTTGGCCTCGACCTTGCCGCCCGGAAGCGTCCAGCGGGCCTTGGGTTTGCGCACGTACAGGATTTCGTTTTCCCGTCGGCAAATCACTGTGGCTCGTTCTTTCATTGGATGTTCCCTCCACCGTACAACCTGTGAGATGCGCGTGATCGGTAGCTCGTCACGCGCTTGTCACAAAAGCTTCATAAAGTGCTTTGAAGCATTTACGGTGCCAACGTTCCCCTTGATTTCACGTCGCTAACGTCCTGATAGAACCTTAGCAGTCCGCTGCCTTATGCAACGTGACATCTGAGTGACAACCTGAAATCACTGAGAAGGGGTTTTCTGCGGCTGCACGGATTCCTTGTGCTGGCTTTTTTTCTGTGTCGTCTGCTTGTGCGTCGTCGGCGTTTGCGGGGACGCCTTGGGTGGGGTGGACTTCTCCATCGAACCCGGCGGAGGAGGGTTGGCGGGCTTTTTCTCGTAGCCTTGAGCGTCGCCGCCATTGCCGCCGGCGGGCGACGAGGGGTTGACCCCCGGAGGCAGGGCCGATCCCGCGTCGGAGGCGGCGACGGCCAGGATGCTCATCGGCAATCCCGAGCCGAACGTCACGACGGCAACCAGCAACGCCCTGGATATTGTTGATCTGTTCATGGCGATTCTCCCGATTGAAGGGTTGCGTGACGTTAGGCCGTGGTGCTCATGCCAATGTGCCCCTCGCGTGACGAACGGTCGACGTTCTGGCTGATCTGCCGCGGGAGGACTGACTGTTCCAGCATTTCTCGGTTGCCCCCTTCCTGAACCGCCCGATTGTGGCGCGTTGCGCACAACCCTGGGGCCTCGTTACCCACTCGTTGGGGTGAACAGTAGCGGCCCAGCATCCCGCCGCTGCGTCTTATCACTTTTCTGTTTTTGCTAGTCCATTGATATCTCTGGACTTTCCCACGCTGTTTTTTCGCGTCGGTTCTGTGGCACACTTTCTGCTCTCTATTCCGTTGTTACATACCAGGTTCCGCTATAGCGGAATAAACGATACCTCGGCGGAGTTTTTCACATGCATCGCGGACCTTCACTTTTGAAAGCTTGTGCGTTCGTACTGGCGGCAACAGCCGCTATGGCTGCCACCGTCCAGGCAGCCGACAGCAAACTGGACAGCGTGCTGCAACGCGGCCATCTGGTGGTCGGTACCGGCAGCACCAATGCCCCATGGCACTTTCAGGGCGCCGATGGCAAGTTGCAGGGTTTCGATATCGACATCGCGCGAATCGTCGCCAAAGGGTTGTTCAATGACCCGACCAAAGTCGAGTTCGTGGTGCAGTCGTCCGATGCGCGGATTCCCAATCTGCTGACCGACAAAGTCGACATGAGCTGTCAGTTCATCACGGTCACCGCCAGCCGGGCGCAACAGGTCGCGTTCACACTGCCGTACTACCGCGAAGGCGTGGCGCTGCTGCTGCCGGCCAACAGCAAATACAAGGAAATCGACGACCTCAAAGCAGCGGGCGAAGGCGTCACGGTGGCCGTGCTGCAGAACGTCTACGCCGAAGAGCTGGTGCACCAGGCGCTGCCCAAGGCCAAGGTCGATCAATACGACAGCGTCGATCTGATGTATCAGGCCATCAACTCCGGCCGCGCCGATGCCGCTGCCACCGACCAGTCCTCGGTCAAATACCTGATGGTCCAGAACCCTGGCCGCTACCGTTCCCCGGCATTCGCCTGGAGCCCGCAGACCTACGCCTGTGCCGTGAAGCGTGGCGATCAGGACTGGCTGAACTTCGTCAACACCGCACTGCATGAAGCCATGACCGGGGTCGAGTTCCCCACCTACGCGGAGTCCTTCAAGAAGTGGTTCGGCGTCGATCTGCCAACACCGGCCATTGGCTTCCCGATGGAATACAAGTAACGCCGCGACAGAAATGACGTCCCAACTGACGGGGCAGGGAAGGCGGTGGTGCCTTCCCGTCCCAGGTACTGCTGACCATGAATTATCAGTTGAATTTTGCAGCCGTCTGGCGGGACTTCCCCAGTCTGCTGGCGGGGCTGGGTCTGGGCCTCGAACTGGCGCTGATCTCCATTGCCATCGGCTGCGTGATCGGCCTGATGGCCGCGTTCGCCATGCTGTCGCGCTACCGCGCATTGCGCGTGGTGTCCTCGGTGTACGTCACGGTGATCCGCAACACGCCGATTCTGGTGCTGATCCTGCTGATCTACTTCGCCCTGCCGAGCCTGGGCATTCGCATGGACAAGATCCCGTCGTTCATCGTCACCCTGTCGCTGTATGCCGGGGCGTACTTGACCGAAGTGTTCCGCGCCGGCCTGTTGTGCATTCACAAGGGCCAGCGTGAAGCGGGTCTGGCGATCGGCCTGAGCGAATGGCAGGTGCGGGCCTACATCATCGTGCCGGTGATGCTGCGCAATGTGCTGCCAGCGCTGTCCAATAACTTCATTTCGCTGTTCAAGGACACCTCGCTGGCAGCGGCCATCGCGGTGCCGGAACTGACCTATTACGCGCGCAAGATCAACGTCGAAAGCTACCGGGTGATCGAAACCTGGCTGGTGACCACGGCATTGTATGTCGCAGCCTGTTACCTCATCGCCATGCTCTTGCGCTACCTCGAACAGCGCTTGGCGATTCGCCGCTAGGAGGCCCGGGACATGTACGAACAACCTACCTGGCTGCATGAACTGTGGATCGCCCGCGAGGCCCTGTGGAACGGTTTCCTCACCAGCGTGCAGTGCGCGGGTCTGGCGATCATTTTCGGCACCGTGATCGGCGTGTTTGCCGGGCTGATCCTGACCTACGGCAAGCTGTGGGCGCGTGTGCCATTTCGTTTCTATGTCGACCTGATTCGCGGCACCCCGGTCTTCGTGCTGGTGCTGGCCTGTTTTTATATGGCGCCGGCGCTGGGATGGCAGATCAGTGCGTTCAATGCCGGCGCCCTGGGCCTGACCCTGTTCTGTGGCTCCCATGTGGCCGAGATCGTACGCGGCGCCTTGCAGGCGATTCCGCGAGGGCAGCTTGAAGCGGGCAAAGCCATCGGCCTGACGTTCAGTCAGTCCCTCGGTTATGTGCTGTTGCCACAAGCCTTGCGCCAGATCCTGCCGACCTGGGTCAACTCGTCCACCGAGATCGTCAAGGCCTCGACCTTGTTGTCGGTGATCGGCGTCGCCGAGCTGCTGCTCAGCACCCAACAGGTCATCGCACGCAATTTCATGACCCTGCAGTTTTACCTGTTCGCCGGATTTCTCTTCTTCGTCATCAACTACGCCATCGAGCTTCTTGGGCGGCAAATCGAAAAACGGGTGGCCTTGCCATGACACAGACTCAAACCGCGACCGCCGCCCCCGCTCTGCTGAGCATCGAAGGGCTGCACAAATCCTACGGCCCCGTGGAAGTGCTCAAGGGCGTGGACCTGAAGATGAACAAGGGCAACGTGGTGACCCTGATCGGCTCCAGCGGCTCGGGCAAAACCACACTGCTGCGCTGTGTGAACCTGCTGGAAGAGTTCCAGGGCGGTCACATTCGCCTCGAAGGCCAGGACATCGGTTACAGCGACGTCAACGGCAAGCGGGTGCGTCATCCGGAAAAGGTCATTGCCCAGCATCGGGCGATGACGGGCATGGCGTTCCAGCAGTTCAACCTGTTCCCGCACCTCACCGCACTGCAGAACGTCACGCTGGGCCTGCTCAAGGTCAAGAAGCTGCCCAAGGATCAGGCCGTCGCGCTGGCCGAGAAATGGCTGGAGCGCGTTGGCCTGCTGGAACGCCGCAATCATTTCCCCGGTCAGTTGTCCGGTGGTCAACAGCAGCGCGTGGCGATCGCCCGCGCCATCGCCATGAATCCGAGCCTGATGCTGTTCGACGAAGTGACCTCGGCGCTGGATCCGGAGCTGGTCGGCGAAGTGCTCAGCGTGATCAAGGGGCTGGCGGAAGAGGGCATGACCATGCTGCTGGTCACTCACGAGATGCGCTTCGCCTACGAAGTGTCGGATCAGATCGTTTTCATGAATCAGGGCCGCATCGAGGAACAGGGCCCTCCCAAAACATTGTTCGAGCAGCCGAAGTCGGCGCGCTTGAGCGAATTCCTCAAGAACATCCGTTTTTAACGCTCGATCAAAGGAGATTTTTTCATGAGCATTACTCGTTACGGCGCAGGCAGCACCGCAGGTGGCGGCCAGCCACGTCCTTTCGCACGCGCCGTAGAGGCCGACGGCTGGCTGCATGTTTCGGGTCAGGTGCCAGCTCTGGACGGTGAAATCATCCACGGTGGCATCGTCGAACAGACCCATCAGACCATGAAGAATCTGGTGGCGATCCTGACCGAAGCCGGTTATGGCCTCGAAGACGTGGTGCGCGTTGGTGTGTGGCTGGAAGATCCTCGTGATTTCTGGAGCTTCAACAAGGTATTCGGTGAATACTTCAAGCCAGAACACGCCCCGGCCCGGGCCTGTGTGCAGGCGAACATGATGGTCGATTGCAAGGTCGAGATCGACTGCATCGCCTACAAGAGGAAGGCGTAAGCCGGGTCCAGCCAACTGGCGTGTAGCAGCACGGCTTGCCGGCGGTGGCGTTATTGAAACCGCTACCGCCGGCCAGCCGTGCTGCTACGGGATCGCGCGATGATCGCTACAACTGATGCGGCAGGGTCGCGGCGATGTGGCTTAAACTGCCAGCCTTCTTTTTAAAGAGACACCCCCGCTCAATGGAAAGCGCAACCATGACCGAAGACACCATCAAACGCCGGGCCCGTGGTCTGGACCGGGCGTTCGATATTCTCGATTTCCTCAAGGAAAAGGGCACCCCGCTGCGGCCGAACGAAATTGCCAGTGGCATCGGCAGCCCCAAGTCGACGGTTTATGAGCTGGTCAGTTCGCTACTGGAGCGGCGCATCCTCGAAACCGTCGGCAAGGACGGCCACGTCTACCTGGGGCGTCAACTGTATTTCCTCGGGCAAGCGCACTTGCGGCACTTCGATTTCACCCGCGAGGCTGAGGTCAGTCTGGGTGAAATCGTCGACCAGACCCGCGAGACCGCGCAGATGTGCCTGCTCAATGGCCGCAAATACACGGTCGCGTTGATGAAGGAGGGGGCGCGGCATTTCCGGATTTCCTCGGACATCGGCGAAGACGCGCCGATTCCATGGACCGCTTCCGGGCGTTTGCTGCTGGGGCACTTGAGCGATCAGGAAATCATCGACCTGATCGACCCTGAGGACTTCATTCTGCCAGACGGCCAGCAACTGCCGCTGGACGTCTTTCTGGCCGAGATTCGCAAGGCCCATGAAGAAGGCTTTTTTTCCTTCAACAGCATCGCCGATACCTTCACCCACTGCTTCGCTGCGCCGGTGAAGGACAAACAGGGCATCTGCGTCGCGACCCTGTGCATCGTTGCCCCGAGGGCCGATGCCATTACCCATTACGACGATTACCGACGCGTGCTGATCGACAGCGCCAACGGCCTGGCCCGCCGCGTCAACGATTAACGACGGTCGACGAATCGTCGATTCACGACCTGCACCGAACTAGAATTGCGGAGAACAGACATGACGATTGCCACAGTAGAAAAGGGCGCCGCCAAACCGGGCGACCAGTTGGTGCTGGATGTGAGCCTGCCGGCGCTGGTGATCCACGACAAGGCACTGGAGCACAACCTTCGCTGGATGCAGAAATTCGTCAGTGACAGCGGCGCGGAACTCGCCCCTCATGGGAAGACCAGCATGGTCCCGGCGCTGTTTCAGCGCCAGTTGCAGCACGGCGCCTGGGGCATGACCCTGGCGACAGCGGTTCAAACTCGCGCCGCCTACGCCCATGGCGTTCGCCGGGTGTTGATGGCGAACCAACTGGTCGGTGCGCCAAACATGGCAATCATCGCCGAGATGCTGACGGACTCCATGTTCGACTTCCATTGCATGGTCGACCACCCGGACAACGTCAAGGCGCTCGGTGAGTTCTTCGCGCAGAAGGGCCTGCACCTGAACGTCATGATCGAATACGGCGTGGTGGGCGGACGTTGCGGCTGCCGCAGCGAGGAAGAAGTCATGGTCCTGGCCGATGCCATCGCTGCTCAGCCGGCGTTGAAGCTGACCGGTATCGAAGGCTACGAAGGTGTGATCCATGGCGGCAAGGCCATCAGCGGCATCCGTGCATTTGCAGCGTCGCTGGTGCGGCTGGCCGTGGCCCTACAGGACAAGGGCGCGTTTGCCCTGAGTCGTCCGATCGTCACCGCATCCGGTTCGGCCTGGTACGACCTGATCGCCGAAGCGTTCGACAAACAGCAGGTTCGCGATCGCTTCCTCGCGGTGCTGCGTCCCGGCAGCTACGTGGTACACGATCACGGCATCTATAAAGAGGCGCAGTGCTGCGTGCTGGACCGTCGCCAGGACCTCAACGAAGGCCTGCAACCGGCGCTGGAAGTCTGGGCGCACGTGCAGTCGATGCCGGAGCCGGGTTTCGCGGTGATCGCGCTTGGCAAACGTGACGTGGCGTTCGATGCCGGCATGCCGAATCCGATCAAGCGTTACAAGCCCGGCGTTTTGCCCGCCAAAGGCGATGACGTGAGCGCCTGCGAGGTCACCGCCGTCATGGATCAGCACGCCTTCATGACCGTCGCCCCTGGCTGCGAACTGAAGGTGGGGGACATCGTTTCGTTCGGCACCTCCCACCCGTGCCTGACGTTCGACAAATGGCGCGTCGGCTGTCTGGTGGGCGATGACCTGAGCGTCATCGAATCCTTCCAAACCTTCTTCTGACCGGAGCCTGCGATGAGCGAATTTGTCAGCCACCGCCATCCGCGCGTGGCCCTGATCGGCGAATGCATGATCGAGCTGCAGCAGCACGCCAATGGCACGCTCAAACAGAGTTTCGGCGGCGACACGTTGAACACTGCGGTTTACCTGTCGCGTCTGCTGGGATCGGCGTCCCAGGTGGATTACGTCACCGCGCTGGGTGACGACAGTTTCAGCGATGCCATGTGCGCGATCTGGGCCGAGGAGGGCATTGGACTGAGTCGCGTGCAGCGCCTGTCGAACCGTCTGCCGGGGTTGTATTGCATCCAGACCGACGGCAATGGCGAGCGTCGTTTCCTCTATTGGCGCAATAAAGCGGCGGTGCGCGAGTGCTTTACCACGCCCGCCGCCGACCCGATTCTCGCGGCGCTGCCGGAATACGATGTGCTGTATTTCAGCGGCATCACCCTGGCCGTTCTGGGGGAAGTCGGACGTGCGCGGCTGCTGTCGACGCTGGGAGACGCCCGTGATCGCGGTGCCCGCGTGGTGTTCGACAACAACTACCGGCCACGGCTGTGGCGCAGTGTCGATCAGGCGCGGCAGGCGTATCGGGCGGTGATGCATGAGGTGGATCTTGCGCTGCTGACCGAAGAGGACGAGCAGGCCCTGTTCGACTACGCCGACAGCGAGCAGATCATGAGCGCTTACCGCGACATGGGTGTCAGCGAAGTGGTCATCAAGCGGGGTGCCCAGAGCTGTCTGGTGCGTGCGGACAACCGGCGTTACGAGATCGCCGCGCAGCCGGTGCAGAAGGTCATCGACACCACGGCGGCCGGGGATTCGTTCAGCGCCGGGTACCTGGCCCGACGTCTGCGCGGCGGCAGTCCGCAAGAGGCCGCCGAAGCGGGGCACCGGTTGGCGAGCCTGGTGATTCAGCATCCTGGGGCGCTGATTCCGCGCAGCGCGATGCCTGCATGATATTCCAGGCTTGCACATGAACACCTGTAGGAGCGCGCTTGCCCGCGATTGCTTTCAGCCAGCCGACGAATCGGGCAGCTGACCCACCGCAATCGCGGGCAAGCGCGCTCCTACGGAGTCGAGAGCAATCTCGATTCGGGCGTCGAATGTGCCAGGATCAATCCCGGTAAAACACCTGCACCAGGTGATAGCCGAATTTGCTCTTCACCGGCCCGTGCACCGTGCGCAGGGGCTTTTTGAAGATCACCTGATCAATCGCCCCGACCATCTGGCCGGGGCGCACTTCACCCAGATCGCCGCCGCGTTTGCCGGACGGGCAGGTGGAGTACTTCTTCGCCAGCACATCGAACGCCTCGCCCTTGGCGATGCGCTGCTTGAGCTGTTCGGCCTCTTCGGCGGTCTTGACCAGAATGTGGCGGGCTTGAGCTTTCATGATGAAATCGCCTCGATAAAAAAGCCGCGCATTATGCCTTTGTCGCGGGATTTCAGGTAATTTCCTTCACCTTGGTCAGACGAGCGTTACGCTAACCTTCAGCGAACGTTGGTGTGGGTCGATGGTCGCACCTACAAGCACTCTGTGTAGCGTCGACCTGCAGTCTTCTTAAAACCTTTATGTGCGGTGTGACTTATGGATTTCCCGGCGTTGTTGAAGGTTCTTGCCACCCAGGACGGGTCGGATCTCTACCTCTCCACAGGCGCGCCTCCCTGCGCCAAGTTCAATGGCGTGCTCAAGCCTCTGGGCACCGAGGCGTTCAAGCCCGGCGACGTGGCGCTGATCGCCGACGCCATCATGGACGCCGAGCAGCGGGTGGATTTCGACCGCGAGCTGGAAATGAACCTGGCGTTCTCCCTGTCAGGTGTCGGCCGCTTCCGGATCAACATCTTCAAGCAGCGCAACGAGGTCTCCATCGTCGCGCGCAACATCAAGCTCGACATCCCGAAATTCGAAGACTTGCACCTGCCGAAGGTGTTGCTCGATGTGGTCATGGAGAAACACGGCCTGGTGCTGTTCGTCGGCGCGACCGGCTCGGGTAAATCCACTTCGCTGGCGGCATTGATCGACCATCGCAATCGCCACGCCAGCGGCCACATCATCACCATCGAAGACCCCGTGGAGTTCATCCACAAACACAAGAAATCAATCATCAACCAGCGTGAAGTGGGGGTCGACACCCGTAGCTTTCATGCGGCACTGAAGAACACCCTGCGCCAGGCGCCGGACGTGATCCTGATCGGTGAAATCCGCGATCGGGAAACCATGGAGCATGCCCTGGCATTTGCCGACACCGGGCATCTGGCGATTTCGACCCTTCACGCGAACAACGCCAATCAGGCGCTGGACCGCATCATCAACTTCTTCCCCGAAGACCGTCGTCCGCAGTTGCTGCATGACCTGGGGAACAACCTAAAGGCGTTCGTCTCTCAACGGCTGGTCAAGACCACCGACGGCAAACGCCGGGCGGCCGTGGAAGTGATGCTTGGTACGCCGACCATTCGCGACCTGATCCATCGCAACGAGCTGACCGAACTCAAGGGCATCATGGAGAAGTCGACCAATCTGGGTATGCAGACGTTCGACAATGCGCTGTACGACCTGGCGGTCGAAGGGGCCATCACCGAAGACGAAGCGCTGAAAAACGCCGACTCTGCGAACAACGTGCGATTGCGTTTGAAACTGCACAGTGAAAGTGGCGTCACCCACATCACCACCCCGCCTTCGGCCCCGCAGCCTGCTGCTCAGGTGGATGTGAAGGATTGGGGATTGGTGGATGAGCGGGACGAACCGGGATCATAAGCGCGTCGAGGCGCATCCGATCGTGCTGGCGCACCGCTCATCCATTGTAGGAGCCGGCTTGCTGGCGAAAGCGGTGGGTCAGTGATGAAAATGTCGCCTGAGACGCCGCCTTCGCCAGCAAGCCGGCTCCCACAGGAATGTGTCAGGCGTGCTTACCGCGCCAACCAGCCGCCATCGATATTCCACGCCGCGCCCCGCACCTGAGCACCGGCCTCGCTGCACAGGAATAGCGTCAGCTCTCCCAGTTGCGACGGCGTGACGAACTCCAGTGACGGTTGCTTCTCGGCCAGCAGGTCATGCTTGGCCTGTTCGATATCACCGGTTTCAGCACCGCGATCGTCGATCTGTTTCTGCACCAGCGGCGTCAGTACCCAGCCCGGGCAGATCGCGTTGCAGGTGACATTGCTGGTGGCGGTTTCCAGGCCGACGACCTTGGTCAAACCGATCACCCCATGCTTGGCGGCCACGTACGCGGCTTTACCCGTCGACCCCACCAGGCCATGTACCGAAGCGATGTTGACGATCCGCCCCCAGCCTTTGGCGCGCATGCCGGGCAGCGCCAGACGGGTGCTGTGGAACACCGACGACAGATTGATCGCGATGATCTTGTCCCAGCTCTCCACCGGGAAA
>Ga0160447_101175_pt1 | contig 10482 bp, 11 predicted proteins | sample HID1973K_E1MG_FD_108222 | JGI IMG/M metagenome (GOLD analysis project Ga0160447, IMG submission 108222) | Enriched mosquito-associated microbial communities from UW Madison campus, WI, USA - HID1973K_E1 MG | ecosystem: Host-associated > Arthropoda: Insects > Digestive system > Unclassified ...
AAATATAACTTATAAGTTGTAAGATGAAGGCTGTTTCAGGCTTCGATCAACCCACTCAGGAGTGCCCTCATGCCCGCTGCAAATCCTGCGGTTCGTGGTCCCGTAACGCCGCTGACGCACGAGCAGATCGCTCGTCTGAAAGAGCGCGCACTGTTCGTGCGCCTTGAGACGGTGCGGCTGATTTCCATCGCCAAGGTCGGCCACTACACCTCGGTTTTTTCCTGTGCCGAGATTTTCTCCGCGCTGTACTACGACGCCATGCGCCTTAAGCGCGGCGAGCCGAAGTGGCCGGAACGCGACCGATTTCTGATGGGCAAGGGCCACGCCGCTGTCGGCCTCTACCCGCTGTTGGCCGACTGGGATTTCTTCGACAAGGCGTGGCTGGATGACTACACGCGCCTCGGCAGCCCACTGGGCGATCACCCGGACATGCGCAAGGTGCCGGGGGTGGATTTCAGTTCGGGGTCCATCGGCCATGCCTTGTCGGGCGGCCTGGGCATGGCACTGGGCGGGCGGTTACGGGGCAACGCATTCGACGTCTACGTGCTGCTGGGCGATGGCGAGATGCAAGAAGGGCAGGTCTGGGAGGCCGCATTGGCGGCCGCGCATCACAAGACCGGCAACCTGATCGCCATCGTCGATCGCAACGGCTATCAGCTTGACGGCAAGGTCGATGACGTCGTGGGCATCGAACCGCTGGCGGACAAATGGCGGGCGTTCGGCTGGGACGTCCGTGAAGTGGACGGCCATGACGTGGCCGCCGTGGCGACGTTGTTCCGCGAGTTGAAAGCCGAGCCTGCGCGAGAACGTCCGGTCTGCGTGATCGCCCTGACCGCAAAAGGCAAAGGGGTGGAGTACATGGAAACCGAACCCGGCTGGCACCTGGGCTGGCTCGCGCCGGAAGACGAGCAACTCGCCATCGAAGAAATCAAAGCCAATGGAGGTGTTCAATGAGTGCGCCAGTCAACCCGAAAAGCTGGCAGTACCGCCAACTCAACGCGATCAACCCGGGCCTCGATTATTTATCGGAAGGGCTGCTGGGTCTGGTTGCCGACGGCCATCCCATCGCTGTCGGGACGGCCGACCTGCAATATTCCAACGGCCTGAACCGCTTCGCCGAGAAACACCCGGAGCTGTTCATCCAGTTCGGCATTGCCGAGCAAAACATGGTCAGTGCCGCCGCCGGCATTGCCACCACCGGGACCATGCCGTTCGTGGCCACCTTCGCGTCATTCCTGGCGTTGCTGTGCTGTGAACAGATCCGCATGGACGTGGCGTATTCGGCGTTGCCTGTGCGCTTGATCGGCCATCACACCGGCATCAGCCTCGGCTTTTATGGCACCTCGCACCATGCCACTGAAGACATCGCGATCATGCGCAGCATTGCCGATCTCACGGTGGTTGCCCCGGCGGACGGCCCGCAACTGGCGGCCGCCATTCGTGCGTCGATTCACCATCCGCAGCCGATTTATTTCCGCATCGGGCGCGGTCAGGAACCCGCTGTTTACCCTGACGATGTCACTTTCGAGTTTGGCAAAGCCATCGTGCATGCCGTGGGCCGTGACGTGACGCTAATTGCCACCGGCAGCATGCTGCACCCGACCCTGGAAGCCGCCAAGGCCCTGACCGAAAGCGGTGTTGCGGTCGGCGTGATCGACATGCACACCCTCAAGCCCATCGACCGTGAGGCGATTCTGAACGCTGCCGCCGGAACGAACCTGCTGATCACCGTGGAAGAGCACAACGTGCTCGGCGGACTGGGGGGCGCGGTGGCCGAAGTGCTCGCCGACGAGGGCGCCGGAGTGCGTCTTGTCCGCCATGGCATCCATGACGAATACAGCCTTATTGCGCCGCCGACCCATCTCTACCGGCATTATCGGCTGGACGCGGCGGGCATCGAAGCGGTCGCCCGTGAGGCGTTGGCCAACCTGTCAGGCAAGGAGCAGCGCCATGTCGGCTAATCAAGCGTGGTATGCCCGTGCCGAAAAAGTGCTGCCAGGCGGTCATCTCAGTCCGAGCCGCAAGTTGGGCCAACCCTACGCCTTCGTGCGCGCAGAAGGGGCGTATCTCTTCGACGCCGACGGTCATCGCCACACAGACTTTCATTGCGGATTCGGTGCCCATGTCCTGGGACACGGGCATCCGGCAATCCGTGATCGGGTCTTTGAAGTGGCGCAGCGCATGGACTTGATGGGCGCAGGCATCACCGACCTGGAAGTCGAGGTGGCGGAGGCGCTGGTCGGTCACATTCCCTGCGCCGAGCAGATTGCGTTCTGCAACAGCGGCTCGGAGGCGACCTACCACGCGCTGCGCCTTGCGCGTGCAGCCACGGGGCGCAAGCGGATCATCAAGTTTCAAGGTGGATACCACGGCTGGCACGATTACGTCGCCATGAACGGCCAGACCGCCAGAGACCGGATCGGTCAGTTCGATCCGATGTCCGATGGCATTCTCCACGCCGCCGCCGAGTACACGGCTGTCCTTCCGTACAACGATGCCGACGCGGTCGAGGGCTACCTCAAGGCTCATCCGGGGGAGGTGGCCGCCATTATCGTCGAGCCCATCGCTCACAACATGGGGGCCGTGGCGGCGACGGACGCTTTCCTCAAAGACCTGCGCAGCCTGACCCGCGAGCATGGCGTCGTGCTGATCTTCGATGAAGTAATCACCGGTTTCAGGCATGCGCTGGGCGGCTATCAGTCGATCGTTGGGGTGACGCCGGATCTGGCCACGTTCGGCAAGGCTGCTTCGTCGGGCTATCCCGTGGGGTTCATTGCCGGGAAACGTGAGTTGATGCACTTGATCGGTTTGACCGGTCCCAAGGGCGTCTTCATGGGCGGCACCTGCAATGGCACGCCTTCAACGCTGGCGGCGGTGCAGGCCACCCTCGAAGAACTGGCGCGTCCCGGGACGTACGAGAAGCTGTTCGCCTTGGGTGATTACATGCGCGCGCAGCTGGACATCATCGTGCAACGCCTGGGCATTCCGGCACAAAGCGCCGGTTATGGTTCGGCCTGGCTGCTGTATTTTTTCGAGGGGCCGTACCGCCAGTACACCGATCTGCTGCGCAACGATGACGCACGGGATATGGCGTTCCGTCAGCGCCTCATTGAAAAACGTCATATCTTCCAGCCGATGCAACTCAAGCGACTGTACCTGTCGACCGCGCACACCCGCGAGATACTGGATGAGTCCCTCGGCGTGATTGAAGACGTCTTGAAAACCCTGGTCTAGCAGCTCGCACGGCCCTGCGCCAAAGGCAGCCGGGCCGCTGCGTCAGGTGCTGGCGTAAGTGCCTATATGTTATAAGTGGCGTCTTATCGCGTATGGAAGGGCATTGTCACGCTGCCCTCCGGGACCGCCACTATCAGGAGCTAACTGTGCAGATTCAACCCTTGGAGCAAGGCAACCTTTCGGCCCGGGCGTACTTTTCGATTCGTGAAGGACTGATCGCTGGAAACTTCAAGCCGGGAGAGCGATTAGTCATGCAAGACCTTGCCGAACGACTGGGAACCAGCGTCACGCCTGTGCGCGAAGCCTGTCTTCGACTGGTCAGCGAACGCGGTCTGGAGCTTCGCTCTGGCCGGTTTGCGACCGTGCCGGCGTTGACCCGGGCGCGCTACCTGGAGGTTCGTACCATCCGCATTGCGCTGGAAGGGCTGGCCGCCGAAATGGCCACGCAAAACGTGACCGAAGCCGACCTGGCCAGGCTCCTGGCGCTGCATAACCTGTTCGAGGAAGCGGATCGAAACAACGACGGCCTGGCGGCGATGCACCACAACCGCGAATTTCATTTCACGCTCTACAGGCTGTCGGGCATGGACATGCTGACCGCCCAGATCGAGGGTTTGTGGGTGTCGATGGGGCCGATCCTGAATCTCTTCTACACCTTCGGCCACAACTCCTACATCGGTGCCGACGAGCACCTGGTGCTGATGGAGGCGCTCAGGGGCAAAAAACCTGCGAAGGCCCGCAAGGCCATCGCAGACGACATCCTGCGTGGGGGCGTCAGCATCCTGAAATTCATCGATGAAACCGAGGAAAAGTCAGCGTGACGGGCGCTTCGGCGTGAAAGAACGCTGCGTTATCGCTCGTGGCGTTTTACAGATTCCGGACCCACGGCGGACCGTGAACCCGGAAAGTGAGGGACGGCTGGTCGTCTCGTATATCATCAACAACGTACGCCAGGAAGCGCAACTTCAAACCGTTCAGCCCATGGGCGCAACCGCGACATGATTTCATCGCTCAGAGAAATGCCCTCAGCGAGTTGCCGTTCGCGGTTAGCCATGGATCGTTCCCCTGGTAACCTGACCCCTGAGGATCCCGCGCGGGGTCTGCTTAGTCGACAAATGGCAACGAGATCCTCCATCTCGTCCAAGAACGGTTCGCGCCCGGCGAAGCTGTCTGGAGCGATCACCTGAATGAAGACGCCTTGGCCATACATATCCGGTGATTGACGCCTGCAGCTTCCGCCTAACGCCAGGCTGAAGGCTTCGACCATCAGGCCAAACCAAATCCCCTGTACCCCTGATCCAGTCCGCCCAGAGGCAAAATGCTTCCGGGCGGTGTGCGTTGCAGCACTCCAGGGTCAAGGGTTGGTTCTCGTTCACTGTCAAGCAACCAGGGGGCCGGTAGCGCTCGGCCTTGCGCGGCGAAGTCCCTGAAAAAGTGTTGGTGGCCACCGAGGTGCATTGGTCTATGAGAATAGGCGTACCTCGCGTTGGAATGCCCCAGGCCACCGGGTTGGTGGTCAGCACTGGATCTCTTCCGCCGAAGGGCGCGACTGAGCGAATTCCAGGGTTGGTGGCGCTGAGCGTCACCAGCAGGTTCTTTTGCACGAGGGGAAGCAGGTAAGCCCGAAGACAACCTATGTGTGAGCAGTCCGCGATGGTTGCACTGACCACCCCCTAATCTGCAACGCGCCTGAGCAACTCTTGGGTGGCCAGCTCCATTACCCATGCGCCGGGCGCACGTTGTGCATGCCAGGAAAATGCATGGGGTTGGTCGTGGAGCACGGACAACTCGGCGCGCGGCTGAATATGCCCTGCCTCGATCCGTTCCAAGTAAGCTCTCTTGTACGCAAGCCCGTGGGTGCTATATTGCCATCGAATCGGCATCGAGAGCGAACTGGTGGTGCGTCTTGGCCGCGACCTCGATGAGCACGCCGACCTGAGCGTCGCCCGTGACGCTATTGACGCGTGGATCCCTGCCACCGAGTTGTGTGATACGTGGTTTGACAGTGGCGAGCACGCCCACCCGTTACTGCGGCTGGCCGACCAACAGCTCAATCGGGCGTTGATCCTCGGAGAGCCTGTCGATTTGGCGGTTGGCTGGCCTCTCCAATGGCTAGAACTCAGGGTCAATGGCCAGCGCCAGGCGGGGGCTCGGGGCAGTCACCTCTTTTCCGACCCCTTGAACTCGCTGCCCTGGCTAGCGCGGCACGCAGCGGCCCATGGCACGCCCTTGAACGCCGGTGATTTGATTGCTACGGGGAGCTGGACCGGTCTCTACTGGGCGCCGCCGGATTCACTCATCGAGGTGATTTTCGACGGTGTGGGCACGGTGTCGATGACGAGTTGATCTGTCGCACTTCGTGGTAACACGACCGAAAAAACGGTCCATCCTGTCCCGCGTTTTCATTTCATGAACACCCACGTACTGGAAGACCCCATGCCGACCGCACTGGAAAAACAGCTGAGTTTCCTCAGGGAAATCGACCGCCTGAAACGTGTCGTACGCCAATCCCCGCTGCTGGACAAAAGCCGGAAGGAAAACTCGGCCGAGCACTCTTGGCATCTGGCGATGTATGCCTTGATTCTGAGTGAATATGCCAATGGCGAGGTAGACGCCCAGCGGGTGATCCGAATGCTGTTGTTGCATGACATCGTCGAGATCGATGTCGGCGACTTTCCGATTCATGGAGGCGCGTCCAGCGAGGAACAGGCCCGACTGGAGGTTGAGGCGGCGCACCGTTTGTTCGGCCATTTGCCCGCGCCGCAGGGAGATGAATGCCTTGATCTGTGGCTGGAATTCGAGGACGCCCAGACCGACGATTCGAAGTTTGCCAAGGCCCTCGACCGTTTTCAGCCGCTGCTGATTAACGTGTTTACCGAGGGCGGGACCTGGTCGGAGAGCGACGTGACCCGTGAGCAGGTCATCGCGCGATACGGCCCTGTCATCCAGGCCGGTGCCCCTCGTTTATGGGCGGTCTGTGAGCAATGGATCGCGGCGCATTTTCGCGCACACCACACACAGAATCCGGCGGGAATCGATTGATCAGAGGGGCACCGTCCTTTCAGTCGGCGTCAGGCCTGTTGACGGGTGGCCGCCAACATGATTTCCCGAATGCAAACACCCGCAGGCTGTGCGTAGGCGTAGTGAATGGCGTTGGCGACGTCTTCAGCGGTCAGGACTTTACCGCCCATGTCGGCTTTCCATGCTTGATAGCCGGTCTTGATGCTTTCATCGGTGGTGTGGCTCAGCAGCTCGGTTTCCACCGCGCCCGGCGCAATGGTGGTCACGCGAACGTTGTGTGTCGACAACTCTTCACGCAGGTTTTCCGACAGGCCATGCACGGCGAACTTGGTGCCGACGTAGGCCACGTGGTTGGGGAACGTCTTGCGGCCTGCCACGGAGCTCACGTTGATGATGGTGCCGCGTTTGCGCTGGGTCATCCCGGCGGCGACAGCGTGGACGCCATTGAGGACGCCTTTGACGTTGACATCGAGCATGCGGTCCCACTGCTCCGGATCCTGTTGGGTGATGTCCCCCAACAACATGACACCCGCGTTATTGATGATCGCGTCGGCCGGGCCAAAGCGTGCTTCGGCCTGCTGCACGGCGGCGGTCAGCGCCGCACGGTCGGTGACATCGACTGACAGTGCCAACACGTCGGGCAACGCCAGAGCCTGCATGGCTTCCAGGCGGCGAGCGACCAGCAGCAGCGGGTGGCCGTGTGCCGAGAACAGGCGAGCGGTGGCCAGTCCGATGCCGGAGCTGGCGCCGGTGATGATGACGAGGGGTTTTGACGTGGGTTGCATGTTTAGTCTCCGATGTATCGGCTTTTACTATGAATGAGCAAGGCAGGGAGTATATGCGGGCCTGATATCTCACCAGAAATCGTTTGTTCGTCTCGCCGCTATCGAAAACGGATATGCCTCGGCGCCTGCGTCACCCATGGACTGTTCACAAGTGTGGTGAGGAGGGGGGCAGCAGCGGAGCTCAACCAATCAAATCTGGTCAGGTCGATGGAAACACTATTTCTTTCGCCGTAGAAGGGGATTGATAGAAATCCAAGCCGTGTAAAGCTGATCCTTGATATGGTGCAGTCGTCGGAGGACGCTGCTCGCCGCAAACTGATCGAGGCTACAAAACGTTTATCGGTACGTGTGCTCGGTCTGTCGATCCCGCATGCATTTGACGAGGCAATTCTCAAAGATACACCTATCAGTCTGGCAGTAGGCAGTGGCCGGGCTACTCTAACTCGAACTGTCGTCGACAAAAAAGCTATCTGCTGACGGTGATTATGGAATAAAGGCGTTAGTCGTCATGCAGTAAACCTTTGAAAATAGCCGACAACGTAGTACTGACGAAAACGGCGCACTCTGGAAGATGGCGCCAAGTCGGCTACGGAACTGCTTATGGGAGAGTTCGTTCCCACCCCAACAACAAGAGCCGGATCGCCGAGTAATCCCGCGCCACATCCAGTTCTGTATAGAATCGAAAGTACTGCCGGACTTAGAACCGGATTAAGGCGGCGAATCCGGCGAGAGGAATGCATCTCGTTGATGGATAGGCTGCATGCCTGAATGATAACTCAACGTGAAATTGTGCCTTAAGGTTCGGCCATCGGCAGGGCATCCGCTCACAGCTTAAACTCTCGGCATCGCTGGCATGCTCTCTTGATGATGGCGCCGTTCCATTTACAACAACAGTGGCGAGAACCTGATCGGACCGTATTCTCCTGGGGCCAGAACTGGCTATTCCCGAATCGTTATCGACGGCACCGGGCTGCAACGCCATGAGTCTGAATCAGTCAGAGCGATTGAATAGTCATGATCCGTACGCCTATGTGAAACCACTTCCACATGCCTGCCGACGCAGCAGGCATGTGAAGTTCCAGATCTAGGCCCGCATTGATGGACATCCATCTAGGCCTTAAATTTTCAAATTCCTATCCGAAAAATTATCGCTCTACGGCGATGCATTTAATTTCCACTAAAAGGCCGGGCCGAGCGAGTTCACTCACACCTATGCATGTCCATGCGCAAGTGCTCCTAGGAAAGACTTCATCCTTCACGCGTCTAAAAATTGGCATGTAGCGATGTATATCAACGTGATAAGTTGTCATTTCGACGACATCTTCAAATTTGCAGCCTCCGGCTTCCAACACGAGCCGTAGGTTGTCCCATGCTGCCAAAAACTGCTGTTCAGGGTCTTCGATTACTGTTAACTCGGGCGTTCGGCCTACCTGGCCAGCGCAGTACAGAGTTTTTCCAACCTTCACAGCTGAAGCGTAACCAGCATGTTCGCAAAGTATGCTCATGCCATCTGGAACAATGATCTGACGATCAGTCATGGTTGTGAAGCCCAAAATATAAACGGATACGAAAGCTAACCCAAGTGCCAGACCGGCGTCCACTTGAGTCACTCCTGACAATCAATCAAATCCAGCAGGTGTATCAGGCGGTCGCGTACCTTAGTCCAATGCTCGAGCATTGTCTTCTCGCGGTGAACAACCGTAGAAGGACTTGTAAGCTCTGCTGAACGCGGCCTCTGATTCATGACCAACTGCATAACCAACCTCTCCAGCGCGACTGTGCCCTCTGATTAAGATGCAATTGGCCAGCGATAGGCGCCATTCATTCTGGTATCGCAGAGGCGGACGGGGAACCGTATGAAGCAGGATGCGCGCAAGTCAAAGCCGGCTCCGCAAGTGATCTTCCCTAGCGTTGCAAATGACGCGGGCATCAGACAGGAACCGTTGGGCAATCACATATGCCTGCTGCAATCCCTGTTCGCGTATCGGGGCATTGTGATCACCCTCTGCGTCGTAAATCAGGTGACTTTCGACATCAGTAATGCCGCAGTAGGCGAATATGCCGACGTCGAGTTGGGTACGCATGGCTTGGGCGTACCCGTATTTTTCATAGGTGTGTTGGCTGGCGCCGGCAATCCCAATCAACGTCGTCGGCACATTGCCCAACAGCGAGGCGGGAGGCTGTTTGCCCCGGTCTTCGACTCCGCTGCCGAACTGATAGGCCCATCCCCCCGTGAATACCCGTTCGATCCAGCCTTTCATCATCGCCGGCATACTCCACCAGTAAACCGGGAACACGAAGGCCAGACGATCGGCTTGTTCAACCCTGCGGTGCATCGTGGCGATTTCTGCCGGGGCGTCACCGCCCCAGAAATGCGCGTGATCTTGTGCGGTAAACCGAGGATCAAAACCTTCACGGTGCAAGTCCAGAATATCGATAGCGTGACCGGCTTCGCGGAAGGGTTCGTGAAACGCATTCATGACCGCTGCGGGGTATTTGTCGACGAAGGGGTGCGAGAAAACAGTTAGAAGATTCATGGGCTCTATCTCCCTCAAATAGCGGGTGAGTGTCGGCGGCCTGCCTTAAAGAGGCGGGGTTTTTTTGGGGTCAATGCATGAAATACCGTATTGATCAAGCGGGCGGTTTTGTGGGGCTCATCAACAACATGGCGACCGTTCGTGCCGTAGCGATGGCATGAGCACCGCAGTAAGTGGACGTTGAAATAGCACCTTCGAACAGCACGAGGATTTGCTCCACACGTTCGTCGTCGCGAGAACACCCCGCCTGGCCGGTCACAATGTTTTCAATGAGTTCGCGCAATTGGTTTCTGTAGGCCGCCACGGCAGCGGCGATATCAGGAGCGTCGCCTCCCGTTTCCGCTTGCGCACGCAGAAACAGGCAGCCACGTGCGCCCTCAATCAGCGTCCACTTTTCCAATACCTCGAAGATCTCCTCGACACTGGAGACCTGGCAGAGGCTGAAAAACCGGCGAGCGCGTTCGTTCAGCACAGCGACGATTAATGCCGTTTTGCTGCCGACGTATTTGTAGAGCGTTCGGCTGGAGACTTGAGCGGCCTGAACCAGTTGGTCCATTCCTGTGGCTGCAAAACCACCGTGGTCGAACACGTATTCTGCGCTTGAAAGGATCTGAGTTTTAATGTCCATGCCGCAAAGGTAAAACGATCGTTGTACATTGTCAAACGACGCAATGGCACAAAAATTAAGTTCGTCATGGGGTGCAGGGAAGGCGGTCTTGGTCTTCATGAAAAAGAATTCGCTGTCCCGGTAGCCGTAAGCCATGAGCTCGATCACCTTGATCTGATTGTTGATGCCCTCCAACTGACCAGCAGCGCGTTTTCCTCTTCAAGAAAACCGACCCGCGACTGCATCTTCGCAAGCATCTGCTTGAGAAGTTGAAGATCGTCAGGGAGGTTTTCGGGCA
>Ga0160447_101182_pt1 | contig 10460 bp, 10 predicted proteins | sample HID1973K_E1MG_FD_108222 | JGI IMG/M metagenome (GOLD analysis project Ga0160447, IMG submission 108222) | Enriched mosquito-associated microbial communities from UW Madison campus, WI, USA - HID1973K_E1 MG | ecosystem: Host-associated > Arthropoda: Insects > Digestive system > Unclassified ...
CATCGGAGGCGGCTTCCGGCTCGGCCGACATCGCGTTGCCGATACCGCCGGTCGCCGCAATAGCTGCGCCAACTGCTGCCGCACTTCTCAGGAAGTCACGACGCTTGATTCCCATTGTCTCGCTCCTTTTTTAATAGCTCTTTTGATCTGATGGCGGTCTTTCCGCCGAACATGCACTTGGTTACTGCTTGACTTCAATTCGCTGGCCGGCCGATCCAAACTCATATACCCACGGTCGGAGTTGCTTGTCGCGTGTCCAGAATGCGTTAAGTTCTTCGCTCATCGCCAAGGTGAAGTCGATTTCATCCAAACCCTGCAGGAGCATGGCGCGTTGTTGATCCGGTGCTGTAAAGGCGTACGTGCGGCCGGCACTGTCCGTGACCGTCAAAGCTTCGAGATCGACAGTGATACGACTACCCTCTGCTGCATGGTTGGCGTCGTCGGCCAGATGCTCGACTACGTCCTTGGGCAGTACGATCGGCACGATCCCGTTGCGAAAGCAGTTGTTGAATAGGATGCCGCCGAAGCTTGGTGCGATCACAGCGCGGATTCCGAACGCACGCAGCGCTTTTGCTGCCGCCTCCCGCGACGACCCGCATCCGAAGTTCTCGCCGACGACGAGGATCTCGCTCTTGTCCCACGGGGAGCGATTCAGCACAAAGTCGGGGTTCGGCGTGTCGCCACCCGGCATGTATCGCATATTGCGAAAGAGTGCTTCGGCGTGCTTCTCTTTCGGTGTGTTCGCGGCGAACAGACCGGGTGCGATCTGATCGGTATCGATGTTATTGCGTAGAATGGGCGCTGCCACGCCGGTTGTGCGAACGAACTGTTCCATCTTTCAGACTCCCATAGCTTGTAGATTTCGAACATCGGCGATGCTGCCGGCGATCGCGCTTGCTGCAACGGTTGCCGGGCTCGCGAGATGCGTGCGAGTTTGCAGACCCCCACGATTCTCAAAGTTTCGATTCGCCGAACTGACCGTTCGAGCGCCACGCGCACTCGGCAGGCCAGTACAGCCGAAGCATCCCGACTCGTTCCACGCGAAGCCCGCCTCGATAAAGATCTTGTCGAGCCCTTCGGCCTCGGCTGCCGCGCGAACGGATGAGGATCCCGGTACGCAAACCGCCTGTACGCCCGGAGCGACCTTCTTCCCCTTCAAGACACGTGCGGCCTCTCGCAGATCGGACAGGCGCGCGTTAGTGCAGGTGCCGATATAGGCGACGTCGATGGGTTGGCCAAGCACGGCATCTCCTGGCGTCAATTGCATATACGCAATCGCGCGTTCCATGGCCGCGCGCAGCAGCGGATCGGCTTCGTTTGCCGGATCGGGAACTCTCTCGCTGATTCCCACTGTGTGCTGCGGACTCAGCCCCCATGTCACCTGCGGTTCGAGCCCCGTTACGTCGAGATGCACTTCCGTATCGAACACGGCGTCATCGTCTGTGCGCAGCGTGCGCCAGTGATGGACTGCTGCATCCCATGCCTCCCCCTTCGGCGCGTACTCGCGACCCCTCAGGTAAGCAAAAGTAGCTTCGTCCGGCGGTACCGTCGCCATTTTCGCCGAGAACTCGATCGCCATATTGCACAGCGTGAGCCGCTGTTCGACGGACATGTCACGCACGACGATGCCGGCAAACTCGACTGCATATCCGACGCCCGCCTGTGCGCCGATCTGACGAATCAGACGCAGCACGATGTCCTTGGCCGTCACGTTCGGACCCGGAACGCCGTCAATGGTCACGCGCATCGTTTTGGGACGAGACTGCAAAATCGTCTGCGTTGCCGCGACGTGTTGCGCCTCCGAAGCGCCAATGCCCCACGCAACCGCGCCAACGCCGCCGATCGTAGAGGTGTGGCTGTCGCCGCAGACGATCACGAGTCCCGGCAGCGCGATGCCCGCTTCCGTTGCCATTACGTGAGTGATGCCTTGGTTCAGGCTGCCGACGTCCGCGAAGTTCACGCCGAACTTCTTCGACAGATTGCGGAGAATCGCCATGCGTTCGACGCCTGCACCTTTGTTTGCGCCAGTGCCGGAAGTCGATACGGGACGCTCATCGTTCGGCCCGCGGCCGGGAAACGTGGCAATGAAATGATCGACGGTCGAGAACACCATCTTCGGCTTCATCGGTACGCGACCAGCCTTGTCAAGCTGAAAGAGTGCTTCGCTGCCGCTCATGTCGTGCAGAACGAGTCGGTCTACAGCGAGCAGCTTTTCCCGCTCACTGAACGAGTGAATGACGTGTTCATTCCAGACCTTCTCGAAGAAAGTCAAGCCCATGATATTTTCCTTTTCATATACGGCGTCCACGCCGTGCGCGGGCCGCCCAATAGAGTTTCCTCGGGGGGGCACTCCTCCGCTTGACCGGGTTAGACAGAAATCACCGCTGCTCCAGAGATTCCGCTGTTTCCTTCCAACTTCGGCCAGGCGACGAACAAGTCGTCGTAACGGAAGCGCCGAGTAGTCATGCCTTGTTCGTAGGCATAGCGGAGTAGAAGGTCGACCGAGTGTCGATTCGGATCGTCGCCGAAAGCTGCGAAGCGCTTGTCATCTCCAGCGTGCTGCTCCGCCCACTCTTTGGCAGCCGTGAAACGGCGGGCAAGCTCTTCAACGATCCAAGGGTGCTCCTGGATCAGCGACGTCTGCACTGACAGCACGTGGTTGACCCCACATATCCCTTCGCGCTTCGCCCAGGCTTGTGCGGCTGCCTGCGCGTCGGCGATCACCGGGCGGAGATCTGTTGCTCCCTTGACAACGTGAGGGGACGCGACGATCGCATCGACCTCGCGAGCACGCAACATCGCAATCAAATCAGAGTGGTTGCTGCGGGTGACGTTTGCAGGGTCCTCAAAGGTAGCGACGTGAGAACCCTCAGTCGTGATCCACTTAAGTTCCTGAGGTTCAACACCGAACTCATGCTGCAAGACGCCTCGGATCCATACGCCCGTGGTCTGCGCATATCCACGAATGCCGATTCGCTTGCCGCGCAATGCGCTTGCACCGTTGATTTCGGAATCGGTGAGACACAAGAGCGATCCGTGCGGCAGTCCGCCGCCAGCGAGCACAATCGGCATGGCTGTCACTGGCGCTTTCGTGTCGGCGAGCAGCAGTTGCGTGACGACAGGCATCTCAGCGATGTCGTACGCGAGTTCGCGCGCCATACGACGGAACGTGTCGGTGTACGGCGTAGCTCCGCAAGCCGTGATTATCAGTCGCCCGCTGTCGACGGCTCCCTGCAGGAGCGGATCGGTAAGGGGCATGGGCCGCAGGCCGGCGCGAAGGGTCAAGGTATCCATGATGTTCAAATCTTCACCGAGGAGGTTTTAGAAGCGGTACCCGGCCGCGGAGTTTCTTCTAGCCCGATCGTATTTGCGGACAAATCTGCGCCACGAGTTTCAGGAACGAGCAACACACCGAGTGCTGCGAAGATATACAAGAAGACTGCAACGGCGACCATCGCGAGCCCGAAGGAGTGGCGCGCCGCGATATATCCAACAAGGGCAGGCGCGATCGCAGCGGTAGCGCGCACGCAGGCGTTGTTCAATCCGATCGCACGGCCTCGGATGCGGGTTCCGAAAAGTTCGCCGAGAATCGGCTGCACGCCGGTGGCAAGGCCGCCTTGCAGCAGGCCAACGACAAAGCCAATCGCCAAGGTCAGCGCAAGCGAGCTGTCGACCGTGAGATAGACAGGGACGGCGACAGCTTGCATCGCAAGGAACAACAGGAACACAGGGCGTCGGCCAAAGCGGTCACTGATAGGGCCGTAGATCCACGGTCCGAGGAAGGAGCCCACGATGTTGAGCGCGAGATATCCGCCAGTCTTCGTGAGGTTTAGATGGAACGCGCTCTGCAGATAAGTCGGCAACCAGAAGATCATGACTTGTGCTGCGCCGTAGACTCCAATCGAGATCATCGCGGTCAGGATCGTGTTGCGCGCGTTCTTTCCGCGCAACAGATCCAGAAACGACGTCTGGTCGCGCTCGGCGGGCACCGCCTTGCGTGCCGCCACAAAAAGCGGCGATTCTTTTACGAAACGCTGGAGGACGACTACGTACAGAGCAGGAACGATTCCCAGCCCGAACATGACCCGCCAAGCGGTATCGGCTGGGAAGATTGAATGGATGAGCAGCATGCTGCACACAGCGATGCCATAACCCACCGCGTAACCGCTTTGGGTGCCGGACACGGCGCGACCCCGATACCTCGCTTGAATCATCTCGTTCACGAGTGTCGAGCTGGCTGTAAGTTCGGCCGCATAGCCGATGCCTTGAATTGCGCGTACGACGGCCAGATAAGTAAAGCTGTGCGCGAACGCCGCAGCCATGGTAGAGAAAGCGCTGATCGCGATGGCCGCTTGAAGCACGCGCAATCGTCCGAAGCGATCAGCGGCCGCACCGGCGATCAGTGTCGAGAACGCGGCGACGAGCGTCGTCAAGCTGCCCAGCGTTCCGGCTTGCTCGCGAGTGAGCGCAAACACGCCAATCAGTGTCGGGAGCATCAGCGCATAGACTTGCGAGTCCATGGCGTCCAAAACACGACCGCCAAAACAGGCAGCCCAGGTTACACGCTCCGGTTTCGATAGTGAAAACAGCCAGAATCCCGGCTGTTCGCCCTCAGATGCTTCGGTACTCGAGCTGCCGTGCAAGGACACGATATCGTCTCCGCCATTTTTGGTTGACTTTCACCGGATCGCCTCAAAACCCGTCCGGTTCTTGAAATCAAGCATGCCATACGGTGCCATGTGACGGATGCACACCAGCTATTGGCGAAATGCAAAGAGGGACTGGCAGATCAGGACTTTCCCGAACGTCGAGTGCCGCTTGCGCACCGCGCGCGTGCTAGCTACTGCGTGCGCACGAGGTCACGCTGGCGCATAGCTGCTATGCAATCGGCTCAACGAAAATCTGTGTGCTTGCGTCGGATAATCCATCCATCCCAGACGGCCGTGAGATCGGTTGTCGGTACCGATCGAACTTCGAACGGCATCCGTTCGCAGACCAGGAGACAAAGGTCCATGTCCGAATCCACTCAACAGCGTAATGGCGGGCGCATCCTCGTCGACGCTCTCTTGCGCAACGGCGTCGATACGGTCTATTGCGTGCCCGGCGAGAGTTACCTGCCCGTGCTCGATGCGCTGCATGACGCTCACGGCATAAACAAAATCACCACGCGCCACGAAGGCGCTGCGTCAAACATGGCGGATGCCTACGGGAAGCTTACGGGCCGACCCGGTATCTGCTTCGTGACGCGAGGCCCCGGCGCAACGCACGCCAGCAATGGCGTGCATACCGCGAGCGAAGATTCAACTCCAATGATTCTCTTCATCGGTCAGGTCGATCAAGGACTCATCGGACGCGGCGCGTTTCAGGAAATCGATTATCACCAGATGTTTGGCGGAATCGCCAAGTGGGTGACCCAGATTGACCGCGCCGATCGGATCCCGGAGATCGTAGCGAAAGCCTTTAGCGTCGCGATGTCGGGCCGCCCAGGTCCCGTCGTCATCGCGCTGCCTGAAGATGTCTTGTTCGGCTCGGCGTGCGTGGCTGATGCCCCCGCGCCCCGCATCGGACACGCGATGCCCGAATGGTCTGCGCTTGACGAAATGTGCGAGCTTCTGGCCGCAGCGTCGCAGCCGCTCGTGATTGTCGGTGGTACAGGCTGGGACGCCGCTTCTACGTCGGCGCTCAAGCACTTCATCGACTTGAACAATCTGCCTGTGGCCGCGTCCTTCAGACGGCAGGACCTGTTCGACAATCGAGACTCTCACTACGTGGGCCAGCTCGGTCTAGGTGTCTCGCCGAATCTCGCGAAGCGAGTCAAAGAGGCCGACCTCTTAATCGTCATCGGATCGCGCCTTGCCGAAACGACTTCGTCGGGGTACACGTTGATTGAGAGTCCCACGCCTCTTCAGAAGATGATCCACGTACATCCCGATCCGGAGGAGCTTGGCCGCGTGTTCCAGTCTCATCTACCGATCGTGGCCAGCCTTCGCGGCTTCGCGCTTTCACTCGATAGCCTGGAGGCAGTCGAGAGTTCCGCGTGGCGTGGATGGACCGCCGCTGCCCGTGCCGACTATGTTGAGCACTCGACCCCACCCGCGAAAAACTCGGAAATCGCCGGTGTAGATCTCGCGCAGGTCGTCGCGCATCTTGATGAAGTGCTTCCGGATGACGCTGCCATCACAAATGGCGCGGGCAATTACACCGTGTGGGTACATCGCTTCTATCGCTATCGCCGACCTGCGACCGAGCTCGCACCAACAAACGGCGCGATGGGTTATGGCCTGCCCGCTGCCATCGCAGCAAAGATCAAAGACCCCAATCGTACGGTGGTGTGTTTCGCGGGCGACGGATGTTTCATGATGTATGCGCAGGAACTCGCGACCGCTGTGCAATATGGGGCGGCCGTCATCGTAATCGTGGTGAATAACGGCATGCTCGGCACGATCCGGATGCATCAGGAACGGGAGTATCCCAACCGCGTTTCCGGCACCACGCTAAACAATCCTGATTTTGTCGAACTCGCAAAAGCGTTTGGCGCCTTTGCACGTCGCGTCGATCGGACTGAAGATTTTGCTGCGGTGTTCTCCGCAGCGCAGAGATCTGGACTTCCAGCCTTGATCGATCTGCGAACCGATCCGCGTCAGATCACTCCGAATCAGCGTTTGACGGCTTGAAGATTCCGATTTTCGAATACCGGCTCGATCGCGTTGTCGAGGGAGTCTTGAATGCCCCTTTCCCTGCGCTTCCGAGCCGATCGGAGTTCAGGACGGTCGAAACTGATCGCACTGGCTCAGGGATCTTAAGGCCACGTCGCACATGAATATCTTGGCAACAGGCCGCTTCCGGTCGCTTAAAGTCTTTAACTATCGAATCTGGGCGTTTGGCGCGCTAGTTTCCAACGTCGGCACATGGGTTCAGCGCGCTGGACAGGACTGGCTCGTCCTCACATAACTTACTCACCACGACGCTTCCGCGGTTGGGACGGTGATGGCGCTTCAGTTCGGGCCACAGGCTCTTCTCCTTCCCTTCACAGGCTTTGCGGCCGATCATTTCAATCAGCGTAAGTTTCTTTTGGCTACGCAGGCTCTGATGGGTGCACTTGCCGTCGCGTTGGGTGTCCTCACGGTCGCCGGCCTTGTCCAACTCTGGCACGTTATATATTTGCTCTTCTGTTCGGCTGTGTGTCGGCGTTCGATGCGCCCGTTCGTCAAACATTCGTGACAGAACTAGTCAGCAGCGGGGATTTGGCGAATGCCATCGCACTCAATTCGATGTCATTTAACGCTGGCCGGATGATCGGCCCGGCAGTGGCCGGCGTGATCATCGCATCGGTCGGCAACGGTTGGGCATTCCTCCTGAATGGCATCAGCTTCTTTGCGGTGCTGGGCTCTATTTTGCTGCTACGGAGCGAGGAGCTGAATCTTAGCGCGAGAGCGACCCACGCGCGCGGGAGCTTGCTGAACGCTTTGCGCTACGTATGGCATCGGCCAGACTTGACAGCAATTCTCCTAATGCTGTTCCTCATCGGCACGTTCGGGCTGAACTCCGCTATGTTCATATCGACGATGGCAGCCAGTGTCTTTCATACAGATGCGCGCGGGTTTGGAGTCTTGTCGTCGTGTCTTGCGATCGGAACTGTTTTCGGCTCACTGATTGCCGCTGGGCACGCAACGCCTAAGTTTGAGTACCTATGGACAGGCGCGACGATCTTTGGAGTAGGATGGGTGCTCGCCGCCGTCTCTCCGACTTTTTGGCTGTTTGCCGCTTCGCTAATTATCGCCGGCATTGCCACTTTGACTTTCATGAACGCAACGACCGGCTTGCTTCAACTCACGACAGAGCAGGAATTCCGAGGACGGTTGATGGCGCTGCGTCTGGCCATCGCGTTCGGAGGGACGCCGGTCGGCGCGCCGTTTGTAGGTTGGGTCGCTAATCATTTCGGACCACGCTGGTCTCTGGGAGTCGGCGCGGCCTCCGGCTTTGCTGCGGCCATCGTTGCAAGATACGCTCTGTCGCGGCAGCTTCATCGATGTCACAGTGGCGTTGGACTCGAACGACAAGATGCTGATTAACGAAATGGATGGGCGCATCGCCACGACGCGTGGCTCGTGATGAAGCCGCCGAGCAGCGGGCCTGCAACGCTGCTTACCGCGAACGCGCCCGTGAAAGCCCTTGATAGCGTCCGCGCTCGCGCATCGGCACGATGCAACCGACGAGGGTCTGTGAAATAGTGATCATGCCACCCGCGCCCAGGTCCTGTAGCGCCCGACAGCCGATCAGCGCTGTCATCGAGTGTGCCGCGCCGCACAGCGCCGATGCGACCAGCAAAAGGCAAATGCTGATCGCGAAGAGCTGCTTTCTGCCGTATATGTCGGAGAGTTTGCCGTAGAGCGGCGCGCTTACGGTCGACGTCAGCAGGAACGCAGTCACGACCCAAGTGAGATGATCGAGTCCGCCCAGTTCCCCCTACAATTAGCGGCAAAGCGGTAGACACGATGCTTTGGTCAAGCGCTGCTACGATCGTCGCGAGGATGAGCGCGGCGAATGCGCGACGGCGTCGTTTCAATGCGAGTTCAGATGATGAGCGGGGATGGCGTCTGTCGACATACGAGATGATGAAAGTGGGCTCGTTCGGCACGCGAAACATGACGTGTGCCGCCAGCATTTTAAGTGTTGCATCCCTCGCCGGCGCGTGGATCCGGCACAAGGAGCAGCACTTCGAGATTGTGCGGTGCAATTAGTGGGCCCAGTACTTCGACGGGCGTCAGTTCTCGCCAATTCTCTCGTGATGAGCACTCGCGCCGTCTTTCCAATATGCAGAGGCGCGAATCGAATGTTTCCCGTGGCCTTTGTCGCCGACGAGCAACTCTCTCACTCGCGCCGCAACTTTAGCCTCGGCCGCGCACCAAACATACCCCTCTCCAGACGGTAGTTGAAGAGCTTCGATTTGTCGAAGCAGATCCTGCGGGTGGTCGACCCACAACACGCCAAATGTAGAGCGGCTCCGGAATTGTCTTCTATCCTCGCTCGGCGTCTGCATGACGACTGTCGCCACGGTTTCGGCCGGTAGTTCCTCCAGCCGTCGCGCGATCGCAGGAAGCGCCGTGTCATCCCCAATGAGAAGATGCCAGTCATAGTCGGTCGGAACGATGAAAGACCCGCGCGGCCCCCCGATCGCAACACGTTGACCGACAGAAGCGCGTGCGGCCCAGTTTGATGCGAAGCCGTCCCCGTGAAGCGAAAATTCAATCGTGAGCTCGCGCTTCTCAGGGTTGAAGCTTCTTGGCGTGTAGTCGCGCATGACTTCCGCGCCATCCTCTCCAGAGAAGATTAGTTTCACGTGGTCATCGAAAGATTGAGTGAGGAAGTCGGCCAAGGCCTCTCCGGCGAAGGTCACGCGCTTGAAATTGGCTGAGACGTTGCTGACGCTCACGACTTCAACTACACGTCGACGAGTCTCGTGACGTACTCGGGTCACTCTACCTTGCGTTGAATGCTCTTCCATGTCTCGATGCTCAAAATATGATATTGTCATGCATACTACGACAAATGCATGACAATGTCCAATAATTTGCAGGCTTGAATCGAACCTCACATACTATGAATACGCTCCCAGAAGACGTACTCGACATGATTCACACGGTCATGCACCGGTACCGTTCGCTCCAATATCGCTCCCTGCGAGACGGTCCCTTCGAAATCACGCACATGGACGGAAGAGTGCTCGCGTTCTTCGCGGCACATCCGGGAGCAACTCAAAAAGACCTCGCTGCGCACAGCGGCCGCGATCAGGCGCAGATTGCGCGCTTGATAAAGCGATTGCGCGACGAGGATTTGCTCGATGCGAGTCCGGACGAATCGGACAGACGAAGTGTCCGACTATCGCTGACTTCGCGGGGCAATGAAATTGAGGCAACGCTCAAGCGACAGGCGAAACGGTTGTCGAGGAAAGCCGTGATGGGTCTAAGTCCGGAAGAGCTGCAGCAACTCTGCAAGCTGCTAGGATCTGTCAAGAACAATCTCGCGGCCGAAGAGTGAGCTCCGGCTCCTTCGTTCGACATAGCAAGGCTGACGCGGCCCGGGCACGGCGATATTCCCACCGTCCTGTGCGCGACGGGTAAGCGACTTACCAAGCCCGTTCATACTAGCCCGCGCGGTAGGGGCATGATGGCCATGAGTGGAACGGCCAGAGCGCCCGACTGATGGGGCACAGATGGCCTAGTAACTTGCCCGAAGTCCGCCACGCGTTAGTAGCCGTGGGCCCGGCATAGAACGTCTGAGTACATGCCGCCGTCGACGGAACATTGGTTCCTCTGATCCAGCGGGCTTCGTCCGAAAGCAGGAAAGAAACCACGGGCGCGATATCCGCCGGCGTTCTAGGGCGGTCCATTGTCTTCATGTCTTCTTCGGCGCGCTTTCCAAGTGTCTCGACGAGGTCCTTGAGAATGGGCGTGCCGACA
>Ga0160447_101184_pt1 | contig 10436 bp, 9 predicted proteins | sample HID1973K_E1MG_FD_108222 | JGI IMG/M metagenome (GOLD analysis project Ga0160447, IMG submission 108222) | Enriched mosquito-associated microbial communities from UW Madison campus, WI, USA - HID1973K_E1 MG | ecosystem: Host-associated > Arthropoda: Insects > Digestive system > Unclassified ...
AGGCGATGCGAAGACCGGCATGCTGGAGGCGATGGCCAAGCGCCTGCCGGTCGGCCGAGTCGGCAAGCCCGACGATATCGCCCAAGCCATCGAGGCCATCATGGGCAACGGCTTCATCTCAGGTACCGTGGTGCACGTCGACGGGGGTCAGCGGCTGGTCTGAAGGGACTGCATTTCCCTTGCCAGGGACTGGAACGCGGACACCGCCGCCGGCGTCGTCCGGCGACGACGCCATAGCATGGTGACGGGCACGCTTCGTCCTTCGCCCGCCCATGCTATGGCAGTCGCGCCGGGGTACGCCGCCACCGCCGAGCCGGGCATCAGCGCACAGCCCAGCCCTTGCTCGACCAGGCCGCGGATCGTGGCGAGACTTGCATACTCGCCTACCCGCACCGGCGCGTCTTCCAACGAAGCGGGAAAAGCGGTGTCGAACATCTTGCGATAGACACAGCCCGGCGCCGTGACCAGGAAGCGCTCGCGGGCGAGATCGGCCGAACCGATTTCGCCAAGATGCTGCAAGCGGTGACCGGGCGGCACCAGCACGAACAACGCCTCGTCCGCCACCGTTTCGCCCTGCAGGTCCCGGATCTCTGGCGCCTCGCCGTAGTGAAACGCGAGATCCATCTCCCCGGACAACACGGCATTGCGCAAACCGCCGCTGTCGGAAACCGCGAGCGTCAATTGCACCGCCGGATGGCGGCGATGGAACTCGGCGAGCAATGCGGGCAAATGGGCGGCGCAGAGCGTCTCCAGGCCACCGATGCGCAACGGGCCCGAAATCGCGGCCGCGGCCTCGCCGACCGCGTCGTAAGCCTGCTCGGCGAGCCGGAGCATTTCCAACGCGTGACCGAGGAAGCGTTCACCGGCAGAGGTGAGCGCCAACATGCGTCGCGACCGGTCGAACAGCGCTGCCCCCAGATCCGACTCGAGCGCCTGGATCTGCTCGGAGACGCTCGACTGGGACAGGTGGACCCGTTCGGCCGCGCGCGAAAAATTGAGCGTGTCGGCAACCGCGACGAAGGTTTTCAGATGACGGAGTTGCATGGCACCGGGCCTTGCTGAGGGTTTTGCGCGTGCACGCAGGTATCTGGCCAACGCAAGGATTATAGATCCCTGCCTGCGGGTGCAGCTCGTTGGCGGTCGCGCCATCGCGCCATCGCGTGATCATGCAACTCTATTCTTCGATCGCTTCAACGCCGAGCTGCTTCAAGCGCTCCAAGTGATCGTGCATTTCCTTGAGCCGTTCCGCGGAATGGCCCTGCCACGCGGTGACCTCGCCGATGACGCGGAGCGGACTGCGGGTGCGATAGGACCGGGTCGGATTGCCGGGGAACTTCTTGTCCGTGAGATTGGGATCGTCTTCGATGGGCCCGGTCGGTTCCACGATATAGATCCTGCCGCGGCCGGGGCCGAGGGCCAGTTCGGCGCCCCACGTCGCCGCATCCAACGTGGCGGTCAGGTAAACGAAGACCGCCTGTTTGCGTTTGCCATAGTTGGAAGCGTATCCCGGCTCGATCAGGTCGCCTGTCGCCAGGCCGGCTTTCGTCCCGTGGTAGTAGGTGATCGAATCGGTCATTGCGCTGCTCCGGTGGGCTGCCGTCGTTCGACAGGCCGGCGATGCTGCATCACGCCGAGGGTCTTGCCGCAAGCCCCCTGCGCTTGTATAAATTGTGAGTGGGAGGCACGCCGTGCCTCCCTTTTTTTCAGCGCCGCACCCGCTATGCGCCGGCGCCTGCCCAGCGCAGGGCGCGCCTTTCGTGCTCTTTCACGAACGCATCCTTGCCGGCCACGTAGGCGGCCCTGTCGTGCGCGTGCGCCTCGGCCAGGCGCCGCTTGAGCGCTCCGTATTCGGCCGCCGCCGCAGGATGCGCCCGCAGGTAATCGCGGAAGGCCAGGTGGCGAACGACGTCCGGCACGCCTTGCTCGAAAGCATGAAGCTGATGGGTTCGGGTGCGTTCGGCATCGTCGCGCCGGAAATAACGACGCTGGGCAATGCCGAACTCGCCCAATGCCTCGTAGCCCAGGGCTTCCAGCCTGGCCGCTTTCCGGTCGAGCCCGTCGAGCGAATCGACCTCCAGCAGGAGGTCGATGATGGGCTTGGCCTGGATGTCCGGAATGGCGGTGCTGCCGATATGGTGGATGCGAACGGCGGTTGTACCCAGGGCGGCTGCGATGTTGTCGGCCTCGGCGGCGAATGCCGCGGCCCAGGCCGGGTCATGCTCGACGACGCGAATCACGGTATTCACTTGGGTTGCGCTGTCTGCGCCACTGCTGCGGCGGCTCAGATTATCGCGTGTTCCGCATGCGACCCCGGTGCCTTCGCCACCCCAGGATCTACTTGCGCCCGATCATCGGCACGCCGATCCCCGTGCTCAGTTCGGCCAGGTCGACGTTGCCGTCCTTATTCTTGTCCAGCCACTTGAAGCGGAAGTCCAGGCTGCGGCGGAGTTCCTCGTCGGACAGCTCGCCGTTGTTGTCGACGTCCGAGCCCACGATGCGCTCGGCGGCCGAGGCGCCGCCCTGGTCCTGCGGGCCGAGGAACGCCTGCAGTTCTTCGGCGGATATTTCGCCATTGCCGTCACTGTCCATCATCGCGAGCGCGGCATCGCTGTCGTACTCGTAGCGGCTCAGCACGCCGTCGTGGTCGGCGTCGAGCGCCTGCAGGCGGGTGGTGGCCGAGGCGGGCAGGCCCTGGGCCCAGCAGGCCCCCGCCGCGAACACGGCAAGCGACAGAGCCGAGGCAAGGAATCGAGGGGCGGTGAGCGTCATGGCGTACTCCAAAGCAGGTCGCATGCAGGAGTGGATCAGCGCGCCTGCGGCATGCCGCCAGGCGCGTGCGGGTCGACGGAAAGCCGATTTGCTGGATCAACGCGGGGCGCGTCCCGCAGCGGCCACCGCCGCCATGGTCAGCCAAATCGCCAGGGATCGGACCGGCGCCGGTAGCGCGGCTCATTCGTGCACCGGGAACCGCACGATGAACTGGCTGCCCTTGTTCAAGCCTTCGCTGCGGGCCTGCACGCTACCGCCATGCAGTTCGACGATCTTCTTCACCAGGGTCAGGCCGATGCCCAGCCCGAGCTTGGAGCCGCCCAGCCGCGGCAGCGTAAACAGGTCGAACAACTTTTCCAGGCGCTTGGGTTCGATGCCGACGCCCTCATCGGAGACGCGCACGATCGCCTCCTTGCCTTCGAGCGTGGCGGTCACCCAGATGCGGCCCGGCAAAGGCGTATAGCGGAGCGCGTTTGCGATCAGGTTCACGAACACCTGCTGCATCCGCATCCTGTCGATGCGCAGCTCGATGTCCCCGGCCGGCACCAGGATCGCGATCGTCCGACCTTCCTGCTCCATCTGCCGCAGCGCGATGGACGTGGACATCCTGAGCAGTTCGCGCGCCGTGCAGCAGGTGCGGTCCAGGCTGAGGCTGTCGGAGGACAGCTTGCTGTGCTGCATGAGGTCTTCGACCAGCCGGCCTGCCAACGCGGTGTTCGTCGAGATCACCTTCAGCACCGGTGCCAACTTCGGGTCATCGCCATGGCGCTGCTGCAGCAGATCGGCGGCCAGGGTGATGCCCGACAAGGGATTGCGCAGCTCGTGCGCCAGCAGGCCGATGCCCGTCGTCAGGTTCTCGTTTTCCTGCGAGGCGGCACGACAACGCTCGCGGCTGCTTTCCATCTGCATCTTGAACTCGGTGAGGTCGCGGAACAGCTTGAGGTGGATGCCTTCGCTGCCCTCGCCGCCCAGATAGACCGTCACCCCCGACGCCCAGAACCGCGAGCGGTCGGCCCTGGACATCCAGCGGTCATCGGACGCCGAACCGCGCTGCCGGGATTCATCGAGCTCATGCTCGGGAATGCCTTTGGCGACATCGCGGCGAGTGAAGAATCGCGAGATGTTGCTGCCGACCAGCCCGTCCGGCGCTACGCCCAGGATGGCGTGGGCGCCGTCGTTGGCCCAGGTGACGTTGCCGTGGGCATCGAGCAGCAGCACGGCATGCTCGGTGGAGCGCACCGCAAAGGACCACAACTTGCGCTGGACCGTCTGCTCATCGAGGCGCTGCAAAGGAATGTCCATGACCCGGCAGCCTGGCGAGAATTCCAGCGCGGAGTATCTCCCTTGGCCGGGCGGCCGCCTCGGCTGCCCCCGAGTATCGGCGAATGGCAGATGAACGCTTCATGTGCGCTTCGACAACGCAGGGCGCATCGTTCAAATGAGTTCGGGACTTATGGTCTGCGAGTTAGCCACCGACGCTCCGCTCAAGCCAGGTACAACGTCGCCCAGGCGAGCAACGCATAGCGTGCGGTTTTCGCGAAGGCGACCAGCGGCAGGAACACCCGGAGCGGCTCGCGCATCACTCCGGCCGCGAAGGTCAGCGGGTCACCGATGACCGGCACCCAGCTCAACAGCAGCGACCACTTGCCGTACCGGCCATACCAGGCCTGGGCGCGGGCCAGCTTGTCGGCCTTGATGGGGAACCAGCGCCGATCCTGGAACCGCACCACTTCGCGTCCCAGCCACCAGTTGAGAGTCGAGCCCAGCACGTTGCCAGCGCTGGCCACCACAACCAGCCAGAGCGGCGAGTGGCCGCGCAGCAATAACGCCACCAGCGCGGCTTCCGATTGCGCGGGCAGCAAGGTGGCGGCGACCAGGGCGATGGCGAATAGCGACAGATAGGTCATGCGTCAAGCCGCAGGTTCGGCACGAGCGTTCTTCTCAGCGGTCTGAGGGGGCCAGCACATGGATCGTATGCAGCCAAGTGTCGACCAACTTCGGCCAATCCGTCACCGGATTGCTCGACGGCCGCAGCCCGAAAGCATGTCCGCCCTCGGCATACAGATGCAGCTCCGCCGGGATCTTCGCCTGCTGGAGCGCGAGGTAGTACGTCAGCGAATGGCGCACATCGTCGGTCGGATCGTTGCCGGCCTGCACGATCAGCGTCGGCGGGCATTGCGCGTCGATCTTGATCGCCGGATTCAAGGTGAGCCCCGGCTTCTCCCAGAGATGGCCGGGATACAGCGCGATGGCGAAGTCCGGCCGGCTGCTTTGCCGGTCCGCCGCATCGATCGGCGCGTAACTGCGTTCGGCATGGTTGCTGACGTCTGCGACCAGATGACCGCCGGCGGAAAAGCCGATGACGCCGATCCTGTGCGGGTCCACCTGCCACGACTCCGCGCGCTCGCGCAGCAGCCCGATGGCGCGCTGCGCATCCTGCAGCGCCATCGGGACTTGCGGGATGCGCCGGCAGTTGCACTCATCCGCCCAGTACGGGCCCGAACCCGGCACCCGGTACTTGAGCAGCACGCAGGTGATGCCCTCGGCGACCAGCCAATCGCAGACTTCCGTGCCCTCCAGATCGATCGCCAGCACGCGATAGCCACCACCGGGGAACACCACCATCGCCACGCCGGTGTTGTTCGCCTTCGGGCGGTAGACGGTCATGGTCGGCCGCGAGACGTGCTGCACCATCGTCACCGGCTTGCCGGCGATCTCGCCCCGGCTGATGCCGAAGCGCTCCGCGCCCGGCGTGGCGGGAGGCGCGATGTCCATCGCTTCCGGCCAGAGCGCGATCTGTTCCGCGGGCGCGGCCGGCTGCCAAGGGCGATCCTGTGCGCCCAGCAGCGGCCCCGACCCGGTGACTGCGGCATGGCTGGAAAAGCAGGCAATCGAAAGCAGAAGAGCGGCCAACTTTCGCTTCATTGAAGTTCGGGGATCCGTGCGGCGGAGATCGATAGTACGTGGTTGGCGAGGACAGGATTGTCCACCGCTGAGATAAGGCGGGACGCAGTTCGCAGTCACTGATTACGTCATCGACGCGTCACGCTTCCTTAAAGATCGCCGCCGAATATCGCGGGCTTCATTGCACGCCGGCGTCGATCTCCGGCCTTCTCAGGAACCCCCACGATGACCCGCCAGCCCACCGCGCACCGTCGCGCGATCCGCCACGCCCTCACGATTGCCGTCGCTACCGCGCTTTGCGGCCCGGTATTTGCGCAGACTACGCCGTCCACGCCCAGCGACGATGCCCGCGTGGCGAAGGATCTGGACGCCGTCATCGTCACCGGCCGCTCGGGCACGCAGGAACGCAGCAAGGCGGAAACCAGCTATTCGGTCACGCGTATCGAGGAAGAGCGCCTGCGCATGCAGGCGCCGACGTCGGTGACGGAAGCCATGAAGTCCGTGCCGGGCTTCTGGGTGGAGGCCTCCGGTGGCGAGGCCAGCGGCAACATCCGCGCGCGCGGCATCCCGGTGGATGGATTCGGCTCGGTCAACCTGCTCGAAGACGGCATCCCGGTGCAGCATGACCCAGCGCTGGGCTACTTGAATGCCGACCAGGTGTTCCGCCTCGACGAGACCATCGAACGCATCGAAGTCGTGCGCGGCGGCCCCTCGTCGGTGTTCTATTCCAACGCGCCGGCCGGTGCGATCAACTTCGTGCCGCGCGTGGTCGGCGATCACGCCGAGGGCTTGGTCAAGTACACCTGGGGCGACTATGGGCTTGGCCGCGCGGACTTTTTCTACGGCACCCCGCTCGGTGACGGCGATTGGAAACTCGGCCTCGGCGGCTTCTATCGCCAGGATGACGGCATCCGCGAGCCGGGCTTCGACGCGAACAAGGGCGGCCAGTTCCGCGTCAACCTCAGCCGTGCATTCGAACGCGGCCACATCGCCTTCGACTACAAGCGTATCGACGACGACGTGGCACTGTACCTGGGCATCCCGATGCGCACCTACGCCGACGGCAAGATCCGCGCGGTGCCCGGCTTCGACGGCAACTTCGGCACCCTGGCCGGCCCGGAAACCGAACACATGCAGCTGCTGCAGGGCGACGGCAGCTACTACAACTTCGACAACTCCCTGGGCACCAGCATCCAGCGCGACCAGTACACGCTCAAGTTCGACTACGACCTGGGCAACGACTTCAAGCTGGCGCAGGCGCTGCGCTACAGCGACACGCAGACCCAACGCAACGGCGTGTTCCCGCTGACGCTGCAAAGCGGCGCCAAATTCATCGCCGATTCGCGCAGCTTGCTCAGCCGCGTTCCGGGTGCCACCGGCCTGCAGCTGCGCTATGCCGACGACCCCTCGCAGGTCTTCGATCTCGCCAACCAGAACGGCAATGGCCTGATGGTTGTCGGCGGCGTACGCGGCGTGACCGCGCCGCTCAAGGAACTGACCAGCGACACTCGGGTCATGCGACGCCTCGAATTCGGCGAGCAGAGCCACGATCTTTCCGTCGGCTACTACTACTCGCAGTTCGACCAGGACTTCGGCCGCTACTCTTCCAACGTATTGCTCGACGTGCGCGACAACGCACGCCTGCTCGACCTGGTGGCGGTCGACGCCGCCGGCAATCCGCTGGCCACATTGACCGACGCCGGCATCTACCGCAACGGCTACGAATGGGAGAACGCCAGCGGCCGTTCGACCACGAACGCGTTCTATGTCTCGGACGAGTGGCAGGTCACCGACGCGCTGCGCCTGGATGGCGGGCTGCGCTGGGAGCAAGTGAACGTCGACGGCTGGACCGAGATCCGCAAGACGGTGAATCTGGGGACGTTCCCGAATTCCAACATCCTCACCGGCTCCGGCCGCTTCGTCGACTACGACGAAACCTTCGACAAGCTGGGCTGGACCTTCGGCGCCAACTACCAGTTCTCGCCCTACCAGGGCGTGTTCGCACGCTGGACCTCGGCCTTCCGCCTGCCCAACCTGTCCAGCTACATCACCCGCTGGTCGAACTGCGGCCTGGCCGATGTCGAGGGCTGCATCCGGGCCAATTCCTCCAAGCCGGTCACGCAGACGATGGACCTGGCCGAGGCCGGCTACAAGTTCACCCACCAGACCGTGGACCTGTTCGCCACCGCCTTCTACACCCGGTACGACAACGTCGGTTTCAGCAATTCGGTGTTCGACCTCAATGGCACCGTGCAGCGCGTGGAACAGGGCTACGCCAGCACCAAGACCTACGGCCTGGAACTGGAAGCGGCCTGGTACCCGGCCGAATGGTTCGACCTGCAGCTCACCGCGACCTTGCAGGAACCCGAGTACGAAAACCTGCGCTACACCGAGGTGGTCAACGGCGCACCGGTGCTGCGCGATTTCGTCGGCAACCAGCTGATCCGCGTGCCCAAGCAGAGCCTGCGCGTGGTGCCCGGCGTTAACCTGCTCAACCAGCGCCTGCGCCTGCAGGTGGCGTACGAGTACCAGGGCGAGCGTTACGTCGACACCGCCAACACGGTGCGCCTGCCGTCGTACGACGTGCTCAGCGCCAGCGCTCGCTTCGAGGTCGACCCGCGGTGGTCGCTGTACGCCTATGCCGACAACCTCAACAACTCGCTCGGCCTGACCGAAGGCAATCCCCGCGCAGGCGAACTGCAAAGCGGTGACGCCGGCGCGAATACCTTCATCGCGCGGCCGGTACTCGGCCGCTCGTATCGCCTGGCGGTGATGTACAAGTTCTGATGAAAGTCGCGATGCCCGCACTCATCGCCATCCTCGGTCTCGCCGCTTCGGGTGCCGCGGCCTGCGACCTGGAGCAGCCCTCCGGCCTTGCGCCCTGCACGCGCACGGCCGTGGATCGATTGCCCGTCACCGCGATACAGGCCATCGGCACCCACAACAGCTACAAGCAGGCGATGCCGGCCGATGAGCTTGCAGCGCACCGCGCGGTGGATACCGATGGCGCCGACGGCCTGGATTACGCGCATCCGCCGCTGCAGGCGCAGTTGGAACTGGGGCTGCGCGCGCTTGAGCTCGATGTCTACTACGACCCGGCAGGTGGCCGTTACGCGACGCCTCCCGGTGCGCATCGCCGTGGCTATGCATTGCCGCCATGGTCCGCCGGCGACTTGGTCCGGATGCGCGCACCGGGCTTCAAGGTCATGCACCTGCACGACATCGATTTCCGTAGCAGTTGCGTGACGCTGGCGCGTTGCCTGCAGCAAGTGGACGCCTGGTCGCAGGCGCATCCCTGGCACGCGCCGATCATGATCTCGATGAATGCGAAGGACGGCGCCGGTGGGCCCGGCGCGATCGCCGCGTTGCCGTTCGACGCCGCGGCGTTCGATGCGCTCGACGCGGAGATACGCCGGACGATTCCCGCTTCCCGTCTGTTCCAACCCTCGCAGTATTCCAAGGACCGCGGTTGGCCGACCCTGGGCGAGATGCGTGGCAAGGTGGTGCTGGTGCTGGACGAGGTACCGCGCAAGCGCGCCGCGTACCGCACGCGTGCCGCTGCGCCGGCGATGTTCGTCGCATCGGACCGCATGGAAGAGGATCCTGCCATCCTCATACTCAACGAGCCGCTGGCACAGGGCCAGCTCATCGCGCAGGCGCTCGATGCCGGCAGGCTGGTGCGCACGCGAGCAGATGCCGACACCCATGAAGCGCGCACGCAGGATGTGCGGCGCCGCGACGCAGCGTTCGCCAGCGGCGCGCAGTTCATCTCCACCGATTATCCGCGTCCGGACCCGCGCTGGCCGGACTATCGCGTGGTGTTCCCCGAAGGCGGCTTCCTGCGTTGCCAGCCGCGACATCCGGCCTGCCTCTCCCTGGTGGATTCACTCCATGCACCGCATTAGCCGCTTCCTTGCAACTGTCTCATTCGTCGCCGTCGCGTGGCCCACGCTGGCCGGCGCGAGCGATCCCGCCTCGCAGCGCGCGCCCGATCAGGTGCTGGACGGCACCCTCGATGGTCGCGATCACCAACACTATCGAACCGTTCCGTTCGACGTGCCCGCCGGCACCGAGCGGATCACCGTGCAATTCGAATACGACGGTCGCGACCGCAAGACCACCGTGGATCTGGGCTTGCTCGGTCCCGGCCCGTTTGCCAGCCCGCAGGGCTTTCGCGGCTGGAGCGGCGGCAACAAGTCGGTGTTCACCGTGTCCTCGACCGACGCCACGCCGTCCTACCTGCCCGGCGCGATCGAAGCGGGCCGTTGGTCGCTGCTGCTCGGCATCCCGAACATCCGCGCGGACGTGACCTCGCACTATCGCGCGCGGATCTGGCTCGACCGCAGTGGCGCACCCGCCGCGGCACCAGTGATCCTGACCCCGCCGCTGCGCGCCGAAGCAGGCTGGTACCGCGGCGACCTGCACCTGCACGACGCGCACAGCGATGGCAGCTGCCGCAGCCAGTCCGGCGCCAAAGTGCCCTGCCCGCTGTTCCTGACGGCCCAGGCCGCGGTTGCGCGCGGGCTCGACTTCATCGCCCTCACCGACCACAACACCACGTCGCAGGCCAATGCGATCCGCGAATTGCAGCCGTACTTCGACCAATTGCTGCTGTTGCCCGGCCGCGAGATCACCACTTTCAGTGGCCACGCCAACCTGTTCGGCAGCCTGGCGCCGCTGGATTTCCGGGTCAGCGGCGATCGCGACTGGAATGCGGTGTTGCGCGATGCCCAGCGCCTGCAGGCAGTGGTCTCGATCAACCA
>Ga0160447_101186_pt1 | contig 10423 bp, 8 predicted proteins | sample HID1973K_E1MG_FD_108222 | JGI IMG/M metagenome (GOLD analysis project Ga0160447, IMG submission 108222) | Enriched mosquito-associated microbial communities from UW Madison campus, WI, USA - HID1973K_E1 MG | ecosystem: Host-associated > Arthropoda: Insects > Digestive system > Unclassified ...
ACAACTGAACCACGCCTTCGCGCGCGCCTGGTTCAAGCTGACCCACCGCGATATGGGGCCGCTGGCGCGCTACCTCGGGCCGGAAACCCCCACCGAAGAACTGTTGTGGCAAGACCCGATTCCCGAGGCCGCGGGTCCGCTGATCGATAACGACGACGCCACCGCGCTCAAGAGCAAAGTCCTCGAATCGGGCCTGACCGTCTCGGAGCTGATTTCAACCGCCTGGGCAGCGGCTTCGACCTTCCGGGGTTCCGACAAGCGCGGCGGCGCCAATGGCGGACGGCTGCGTCTGGCGCCGCAGAAGGAGTGGGCGGCCAACCAGCCGGAGCGGCTGAGGAAGGTGTTGCAGGTTCTGGAGCGCATTCAGGGCGAGTACAACGGCGGGGCGAGTGGCAAGAAAATCTCGCTGGCTGACCTCATCGTCCTTGCCGGGAACGCCGGCGTCGAAAAGGCGGCAAAAGAGGCGGGCCAGAGCGTGACCGTACCGTTCTCACCGGGCCGTGCGGATGCTTCTCAGGAGCAGACCGACGTCGAGTCCTTCGGATTCCTTGAACCGATCGCCGACGGTTTCCGCAATTACCTCAAAGGCCAGTACAAGGTGTCTGCCGAGAAGTTGCTGGTAGACAAGGCACAACTGCTGACCCTGTCCGCGCCGCAAATGACGGTCTTGCTGGGTGGCCTGCGGGTGCTGGGTAACAATGTCGGGGACAGCAGGCAGGGTGTCTTCACCACACGCCCCGGCGTGCTGACCAACGACTTCTTCAAGAACCTGCTGGACATGAGTGTGGAGTGGAAACCCACCTCGGGCGCCAACGAGACGTTCGAGGCCAGGGACCGCAAGACCGGTGAGGTCAAGTGGACAGGCACTCGAGTCGATCTGGTGTTCGGTTCCCACGCCCAGTTGCGGGCATTGAGCGAGGTGTATGGCAGCGCGGATGCCCACGAGAAATTCGTGAAGGACTTCGTGGCGGTCTGGACGAAAGTGATGAATCTGGACCGCTTCGATCTGGCCTGAGCTTTGCGCCGCGCCGAATAACGACGCCTCCTTCGTGGAGGCGTTTTTGCCCGCAAGGTCTCTATTCCGGCCGGGAATGCCCCCATAAAAAACCTGAATTTCCTTTGTTCGGGACATTCTCGTAGCGTGGCGTTTCCCTGATACGAATATGGAGATCGCCCCGTGAATGCTGCCCCTGTGCGCCTGTACATCGATGCCCGATTCACCAGCCCTTATGCCATGTCGGTGTTCGTCGCCCTGCGAGAGAAGGAAATCGATTTCGAGCTGATGAAGGTTGATCTTCACACGGCCAGACATCGGGCGAAGGGCTATGCGGAACTGTCGCTGACACAGCGGGTGCCGATGCTGGTCGATGGCGACTTTTCCCTCTCCGAGTCATCGGCGATTACCGAGTATCTCGAGGACAGCTTTCCCCAGACGCCAATCTACCCCCGGGACGTGCAACACCGCGCTCGCGCTCGTCAGGTCCAGGCGTGGTTGCGCAGCGACTTGGTGGCGATCCGCGAAGAGCGTTCGACGCTGGTCGTGTTCTACGGCCGCAAATACCCGCCGCTTTCCTCGGATGGCCAGGCGGCTGCGGACAAACTCATCAGCGCCGCTCAAACCTTGCTGTCTGATGGTCAGGAACATCTGTTCGGTGACTGGTCGATTGCCGATGTCGATCTGGCCCTGATGCTCAACCGTCTGATTCTCAATGGCGATGAAGTGCCAGCGCCACTGGTGCAATACGCACAGCGTCAATGGCAGCGTGTGACGGTGCAAGAGTGGGTCGGTCAGCAGCGGCCGCCGTTGTCACTCTGACCGCAGACTCCATAGCGGTACTGCTTGATAGCGGCACGGCTTGCCGGTGGCAGCGTCGGGAAAGACGCCACCACCGGTAGGGCCGTGCTGCCAGAGGGGAGGGGTGCGGGGTTACTTGCTCACGAACTTGAACACGGTGGTCTGGGTATAGGCCTTGCCCGGATCAAGGCGCGTGGACGGGAAGCCCTTCTGGTTTGGTGAGTCGGGGTAGTGCTGGGTTTCCAGGGTGAACGCGCCCCAGTGCGGGTAGATCTTGCCCGCTTTGCCCTTGACCGTACCGTCCAGGAAATTGCCGGTGTACAGCTGCACGCCAGGTTCGCTGGTGAACAGTTGCAAGTGGCGCCCGGATTTTGGGTCGACCACTTCAGCGGCCAGTTCCGACACCTTGCCTTTGGTGTCCAGCACCCAGTTGTGGTCATAGCCGCCCTGAGTCGGCTCGGCGAATTTCAGTTGTTCGTTGTCTTCGCGAATCCGCTTGCCGAACGCCGTGGGCTTGAGGAAGTCCAGCGGGGTCCCTGCCACGGGCGGCAGTTCGCCGGTCGGTATCAGTTTCACGTTGACCGGCGTGTAGTGGGAGGCCTTGACCATCGCCACCTGATCGAGGATGTCGGCATTGCCGGCGCCGGCCAGGTTGAAATAGCTGTGGTTGGTCAGGTTCAGCACCGTCGGTTTGTCAGTGGTGGCGTGGTACTGGATGCGCAGTTCGTTCTTCTCGTTGAGGCTGTAGGTGACTTCGGTCTTCAGGGTTCCCGGAAAGCCCATTTCGCCATCCGCCGAGACGTAGGTCAGTTTGACCCCGACCCAACCCTTGTCCTTGACTGACTCAGCCTTCCAGACCTGTTTGTCGAAGCCCTTGGTGCCCCCGTGGAGCGCGTTGGTCTTGTCGTTCTGCGGCACCTGATAGGACTTGCCGTCGAGGCTGAATTTGCCGTCTGCCAGGCGGTTGCCGAAACGGCCGATGGTCGCACCAAAGAAAGAGGTGCCCTTGAGGTAACCGTCCAGATCGTCGAAGCCCAGGACCACATCCTCGGTCTTGCCGTTCTTGTCCGGCACCAGCAATGACTGCAGCGTGCCGCCGTAGGTGATGACCGTGGCTTGCATGCCCAGACTGTTGCGCAGGGTGTATTTTTCGACGGAGGTGCCATCCGGCATCTTGCCGAACGCGGCGTGTTCGCTGGTGAGTCCGGTGGCAGCGTTGGCCGAAAGCGCGGCGGCCAGCAGTGACAGTCCGATAGCAGGGATAAGCGTCTTCCTCATTGCGTCCTTCCTTTTGTTGTTATGGGATGCAGCTGTTTTTTGTAGGAGCAGGCAACTCGACTCCCACAATGTGTATTTGGTAATACTATTCAATGGTGGGAAAACGGATTATTCGATTTATAGATCAAAAACACTCGATTTAAAAATAAATTGTAATACTATTTGAGGGCGTCGATCTTGCCTGATTCGCGGAACAGGTTTAGCCCAGCTTTTTAGGCTTGTACAGGCGTTTGACACCCAATCGTATGATGATTAGCCTCGAATCGCGGAATGCACCGCGAGAAGGGGCAGACGTATGAGCAACAGTTTTCACGCGTCGACGGTAGACCGTCTGGGAGCCTGGATTGCTCACGGCAATGTGGCGCCCGGGCAGTCGCTGAAGGTCGAGGCGGCGCTGGGTGAGGAATTCGGCGTTAGCCGTACAGTCATCCGCGAAGCCATCAAGACATTGGTGGCCAAGGGCATGCTGGAGGTGGGGCCGAAAGTCGGGACACGGGTCTTGCCGTTGCGCAGCTGGAACCTGTTCGACCCGCAGGTGGTCGGCTGGTTGGCGGCCAAGGGCCTGACGCAAGGTTTTGTGATGGATTTGCTGGATCTGCGTCGCGCCATCGAACCGATGGCGGTGCGCTGGGCCTGCGAGCGGGCAACCGCGCAACAGATCGCCGAGATCCAGGCGGCGTATCGGGTGCTGGAGGCCAGTGTCGCGGACATGGGGGACTACAACCATGCCGACCAGTGTTTTCACGAGGCGGTGCTGGCGGCCAGCCACAACCAGTTCATCGAGCAGATGTTGCCAGCGTTGGGCGCTTTGCTGGCGATCTCTTTCGAGGTGTCGTCGGCGGTGCCAGGCGAATTGGGCAGAACGCTGCCGTTGCACAAGGAACTGGCCGACGCCATTGCCACGCGAGACGCGGCCCGTGGCGTCTGGGCCTGTATGAGCCTGATCGAGAACGCCTGCGAGGTGATTTCCCGCTCGTTGGCGCAGCAGGCGTTGAAGCAGCAAGCGCTCGAGTAGCCAGCGCTCGAGCAACAAGCATCACGCAGCAAGCGGGCGAGCAGCCCTCGACAACAATAAGAACAGGACATGCGTATGAAGTGGCAGCCGGTCTGTGATCAACGATTCAAATTGGCCGAAGGGCCGTTCTGGGATGACGTCCAGCATGCGTTGTACTGGGTCGATATCGCCGGATTCCGTGCGTTGCGCCTGCATCGGGAACAGGTGCGTCACTGGCAGTTCAACGAGCCGGTTTCAGCGTTCATCCCCACGACGCAAGGCGATGCACTGGTAACGCTGGCCAGCGGTGTCTACCGTCTTGACTTGAGTTCCCCGGCCAACCACCCCCAATTGTCGCTGCTGTGCGTGGCCGATCCGGTCCAGGGCAATCGTGCCAACGAAGCCCGTTGCGACGGTCATGGCCGGCTGTGGCTGGGCAGCATGCAGAACAATCTCGATGCCCACGGCGGCGACCTGCCGCTGGAGCGTCGTTCCGGTGGACTGTTTCGGGTTCACGCTGACGCGTCGGTTACGCCCTTGCTCGACGGGCAGGGCATCGTCAACACGCTGCTGTGGCAGAACGATCATGGCGCGCTGCTCACCGCAGACAGCCTCGACGGCGTGATTTACCGCTACCCGATACAGGCCGATGGCTCGCTGGCCGAGCGCCGCATCTGGGCGCAGCAGCACGAGCGCGGAGACCCCGACGGTTCGGCCATGGATGCCGAAGGCTATGTGTGGAACGCCCGATGGGGCGGTCACTGTCTGATTCGCTTCGCCCCGGACGGCAGCGTCGACCGCATTGTCGAATTGCCCGTCAGTCACCCCACTAGTTGCGTGTTCGGCGGGCCGGACATGACCACGCTGTTCGTCACCAGTGCCCGACCTGCCAGCGATGCGCTGGATCTGGATGGCTGTGTTTTGCAGGTGGAGACCGGCATCAAGGGCATGCCCTCCGACCGTTTTGCCGGTTGAACGAGGGCGAGGGACGAGGGGTGTGACACTCGGTTACATAGGCTGCATTGATAATATGATATGACTGTTTTCAGTCGCTCGGCCCTCCAGTGATTTCGTCACGGGTCGTCACGACACTCACTGCTGGACGCTGTAGCTAGTCAATAAAAATAAGGAGTTAGCTATGTTGAGTCGCCACGGGATCCGTTCCCTGTGCTGTGCCGCTGTTGCCACCGCCATCGTTGGCATGAGCGGCGGTGTATCCGCTGCCGATCCGGTCAAGATCGGCTTCCTCGTCAAACAGGCTGAGGAGCCATGGTTCCAGACCGAATGGCAATTCGCTGAAAAGGCCGGTAAGGACCACGGCTTCGAAGTGATCAAGATTGCCGTACCCGACGGCGAAAAAACCCTCACCGCCATCGACAACCTCGCCGCCAACGGCGCCAAGGGTTTCGTCATCTGCCCGCCTGACGTCTCGCTGGGCCCTGCCATCGTCGCCAAGGCCAAGGCCAACGACCTGAAAGTCATGGCGGTGGACGACCGTTTCGTCGACGCCAAAGGCAAGTTCATGGAGGACGTGCCTTACCTGGGGATGGCCGCGTTCGAAGTCGGTCAGAAACAAGGCGCGGCCATGGCCACCGAAGCGCAGAATCGCAAGTGGGACTGGAAAGAGACCTACGCGATCATCAACACCTACAACGAGCTGGACACTGGCAAGAAACGCACCGACGGTTCGGTCGATGCGTTGAAAAAAGCCGGTCTGCCCGAAGACCACATCCTGTTCACCCCGCAGAAAACCCTCGACGTGCCCGGCAGCATGGACGCGACCAACGCGGCCCTGCCTAAACTGCCAAGCGGCGCGAAGAACTTGATCGTTGGCGGCATGAACGACAACACCGTGCTCGGTGGCGTGCGGGCGACCGCTGGCGCAGGTTTTTCTCCGGATAACGTGATCGGCATCGGCATCAATGGCACCGACGCCATCGACGAGCTGAAAAAGGCCAAGAGCGGCTTCTTCGGTTCGATGCTGCCAAGCCCTGACAAAGAGGGCTACAACACCGCCCTGCAGATGTATGAGTGGGTCACCACCGGCAAGGAACCCGCCAAATACACCGCCATGGATGACGTGACTCTGATCACCCGTGAAAACTTCAAGGAAGTGCTGAGCAAGATCGGCCTTTACAAGTAATCCGCAGCGCACATCGGCAGGCCTGATGCTTCAGGCCGACATCTGCAAGGCCTCGCTCCACACTCGTTGGGTGGAGCGAGGAGGAGGTGGTTCATGCAACAGGCATCAGCACAACAACAACAGCCGTCCGGCGGTAGTCTGCGCTTCAACGGGATCGGCAAGACCTTTCCCGGCGTAAAAGCGCTGACGGACATCAATTTCGAAGCTCGGCCAGGCAGCGTGCATGCGCTGATGGGCGAGAACGGCGCGGGCAAGTCGACGCTGCTCAAGATTCTGGGTGGTTCGTATCAGCCCAACAGCGGCGACCTGCAGATCGGCGATCAGCATCTGGCGTTCAAATCCACCGCAGACAGCATCGCGGCAGGGGTCGCGGTGATTCACCAGGAACTGCATCTGGTGCCGGAAATGTCGGTGGCGGAAAACTTGCTGCTGGGGCACATGCCCAACCGCTGGGGGCTGGTCAATCGGCGGGCGATGATGCGTCGCGCCCGCGAGTTGCTCAAGGGCCTGGCGGATGAAATCGATCCTGGCACTCGACTGGGCGACCTTTCGCTGGGTCAGCGGCAGTTGGTGGAGATCGCCAAGGCCATGTCGCGCAACGCTCACGTGATTGCCTTCGACGAACCCACCAGCAGCCTGTCCGCCCGTGAAATCGATCGTCTGATGGCGATCATCGTCAAGTTGCGCGATGAAGGCCGGGTCATTCTCTACGTGTCGCACCGCATGGAAGAAATCTTCCGCGTGTGCGATGCCGTGACCGTGTTCAAGGACGGGCGCTTCGTGCGCACCTTCGATGACATGGCGGACCTGGACCATGATCGTCTCGTGACCTGCATGGTCGGGCGTGACATTCAAGACATCTATAACTACCGCGCTCGCCAGCATCAGGGGCCGAGCCTGCGTGTCACCGGTCTGATGGGACCTGGTCTTCAGGAACCGGTGAGTTTCGCGGTGGAGAAGGGCGAGGTACTGGGTTTCTTCGGGCTGGTGGGCGCGGGTCGTACCGAACTGTTCCGCATTTTGTCCGGGCTGACCCGCAGCCAGGCGGGGACGCTGCAACTCGATGGCAAACCGCTGACACTGAAGTCGCCACGAGATGCAATTGCCGCCGGCATTCTGCTGTGCCCGGAAGACCGCAAGAAAGAAGGGATCGTGCCGCTGTCCAGCGTCGCCGAGAACATCAACATCGGCGCGCGTCCCCGGCATGTGCACCTGGGTTGTTTGATCCAGGGCCGCTGGGAGCGGGACAACGCGAACCATCAGATCCGCTCGATGAACGTCAAGACGCCATCGCCAGAGCAGCAGATGCTGTTTCTGTCAGGCGGCAATCAGCAGAAGGCGATTCTCGGCCGCTGGCTGTCGATGCCGATGAAGGTCCTGCTGCTCGACGAGCCGACCCGTGGCATCGACATCGGTGCCAAATCCGAGATCTATCAGATCATCCATAACCTGGCCGCCGACGGCATCGCCGTGATCGTGGTGTCCAGCGATCTGATGGAGGTCATGGGGATTTCCGACCGCATTCTGGTCATGAGCGAGGGCGCCATCACCGGCGAGCTTTCTCGCGATGAGGCCAATGAACAACGGTTGTTGCAACTGGCACTGCCGCGCACGCGCGGCTGACATCTGGTCACGACAGTGAAAAATAAAAATGAGGTGCGTATGTCTACCGAAACCAGCCTGACGGCTCCCCGCCAAGGCATGAACATGCGTCGATTCGTCGACGACTGGGCCATGCTCCTGGCCGCATTGGGCATTTTTGTGCTCTGCGCCTTGCTCATCGACAACTTCATGTCCCCGCTGAACATGCGTGGCCTGGGCCTGGCGATTTCCACGGTCGGCATCGCCGCCTGCACCATGCTGTTCTGTCTGGCGTCCGGGCATTTCGACCTGTCGGTCGGTTCGGTGCTGGCCTGCTCTGGTGTCATCGCGGGGATCGTGATCCGTGACACCGACAGCGTGTTCCTGGGTGTTTCGGCGGCATTGGCCATGGGCTTGCTGGTGGGGCTGATCAACGGCATCGTCATCGCCAAACTGCGGATCAACGCGTTGATCACCACGCTTGCGACCATGCAGATCGTGCGAGGTCTGGCGTATATCTTCTCCAACGGCAAAGCGGTGGGCGTCGGTGATGAGGCATTCTTCGTCTTCGGTAACGGCCAGTTGTTCGGCGTTCCGGTGCCGATCCTGATCACCATCGTCTGCTTCGTGTTCTTCGGCTGGCTGCTCAACTACACCACCTACGGGCGCAACTCGCTGGCCATCGGCGGCAACCAGGAAGCGGCGTTGCTGGCGGGTGTGCATGTCGATCGCACCAAGATCATCATCTTTGCCGTGCACGGGCTGATCGGCGCTCTGGCCGGTGTAGTGCTGGCTTCGCGCATGACGTCAGGTCAGCCGATGATCGGTCAGGGTTTCGAACTGACGGTGATTTCTGCCTGTGTGCTGGGCGGGGTATCGCTGAGCGGCGGGATCGGCATGATTCGTCATGTAATTGCCGGGGTGCTGATTCTCGCGATCATCGAGAACGCCATGAACCTGAAGAACATCGACACCTTCTATCAGTACGTGATCCGCGGCACGATCCTGTTGCTGGCGGTGATCATTGACCGGATGAAGCGCCGCTGATGATCTCGTCAGTCGCCTGAATCCTGTAGCAGTCCGGCTTGCCGGCGGAAGTGATCATGAGCACGACACCGCCGGCAAGCCGTGCTGCAACAGAGTGATATCGCATTCAGGCTGTTGATTCTGGCAGGAGGCCGTGCTGCTACAAGAGGATGTGGGGGTCGGCTCACTCCCGGAGTTGCTCAGCCCCTTGCGAGGGCCTGCTCCACCCACCTGGCAAACGCCAGCGTTGCTGTATCGCTCATCACCGGCCCGATCAACTGAACCCCCAGCGGCAACCCTTGCGGGCCGACACCCACGGGCAGGTTCAGACTCGGCAATCCCAGCAGGCTCCAGATCCGCGAAAACAGCGGGTCTCCCGTGCCTTCCAGCCCTAAGTCCGCCTCTCCGCAGGCACTGGGCGTCATCAGCAGATCGTAACCGGCAAAATCACGCCCCATTCGATGCCGGGCCGAGGCCTGTTGCGCGCGGTGTTGCAGGCTCTTTTCGAGCGTGATCCGCGAGCCTCGTTCCAGCATCGCCTTGAGGCGCTCACTCAACAGGTCCGGGTGATTCACGCGCTCGTCGGCCAGTGCCTTGAACGCTTCGGCGCACATCACTTCGTCGTGCACATCTGTCAGCGCCGACACGCTGTCGGCGAGGGTGACATCGACGACCTGCACCCCGGCCGCGATCAGTCGTTGCACCGCCGACTCGAAAGCCTGTCGAGCAGCGGGGCTCGCGTTGTCCCATTGAGGTGTGCGACAGACGCCGATGCGCGGCTTGCGGTCCTCGGGCAACTGACGCCATTGCGGGGCGCAGGCCATCACCGACGTCAGCAACGCCACGTCATCCACGCAACGACCGAAGCCTCCCACGGTATCCAGCGACTCGCTCAGGCTCTTCACCCCAGCGCGGGAAATCAGCCCGAAGCTGGGCTTGAACCCGACGATGCCGCAATAGGCCGCAGGCCGAATCACCGACGCCGCCGTCTGCGTCCCCAGGGCCAGCGGCACCATGTGCGCGGCCACGGCTGCCGCTGAACCGCTCGAGGATCCGCCGGGGGTGTGCGCAGGGAGATGGGGATTGCGAGTGGGGCCGGGGGTGAAGGTGGCGAACTCGGTGGTGACGGTCTTGCCCAGTACGATCGCACCGGCCTCTCGGCACAGCGCAACCGCAGCGGCGTCATTGCTCGGCTGATGCTGCCGGTAGACAGGCGAGCCATAGCCCGAGGGGAAGTCCCGGGTGTCGAACAGATCCTTGACCCCGAGCGGCAGACCGTGCAACGGACCTCGTATCGGGCCTTGGTCAAGCTGGCGAGCCTGTTCCATGGCGCCCGGTGCGTCGTATTCCCGCCAGGCCAGCACATGGGGCTCCCGGTCCTGAATCACCTCGATGCAAGCGCCCAGCAAGGCTTGCGCGGTCAACTCCCGACGCTGCAGAAGACGTGCGGCGTCGCTGGCCGTCAGGCGGGAAAAATCGGGGTCAGAGAGGGGCACGAGGCGGTCCTGGAGCTGGGAACGAGAGCCCGGATCATGCCGCAGGCCATGTGTCGTTGTACACCGTCGGCATTCAGCTCAGCTCAGCTTCGTGGTGACGAAGATCAGGC
>Ga0160447_101188_pt1 | contig 10415 bp, 7 predicted proteins | sample HID1973K_E1MG_FD_108222 | JGI IMG/M metagenome (GOLD analysis project Ga0160447, IMG submission 108222) | Enriched mosquito-associated microbial communities from UW Madison campus, WI, USA - HID1973K_E1 MG | ecosystem: Host-associated > Arthropoda: Insects > Digestive system > Unclassified ...
CGACCAGGGCACGACGAAGTCGAACACGATCCTCACGATCGGCACGGCGGGCTCGCACACGTCGCACGCGGGTGACCCGCAGTCGATCCAGGACGTGTTCATCCGCGTGGGTGGGGTCGTCGCCGGCAAGACGACGAACGCCATCGTCGTCAACGCCGACAACACGATCATCGACCACATCTGGTCGTGGCGGGCCGACCATGGCGCGGGCGCCGGCTGGACCGACAACGTCGCCGACTACGGTCTGATCGTCAACGGCAACAACGTCAACGGGTACGGCCTGTTCGTCGAGCACTACCAGAAGTACAACCTGCTCTGGAACGGTGAGAACGGGCGCACGATCTTCTTCCAGAACGAGCTCCCGTACGACCCGCCGTCCGTGGCCGCCTGGTCGCACGACGGCATCCGCGGCTACGCGGCGTACAAGGTGGCGGCGAACGTGAAGAACCACGAGGCCTGGGGCCTCGGGTCCTACTGTGTGTTCACCACCGACTCGACGATCACCGTCGACAACGGCTTCGAGGTGCCCGTCACGCCCGGCGTGAAGATGCACTCGCTGTCGACCGTCTCGCTCGGCGGCAAGGGAACGTACGCCCACGTCATCAACGGCACCGGGCCGCAGGCCTCCGGCACGGAGACCAAGCCCGCGACGGTCACCAGCTACGGCGGCTGATCCGTCACTGATGCTCGTCGGCCCGGTCCCTGCTGTGGAGGGACCGGGCCGACGTGCGTTCAGACCCCGACGAGAGCCAGGGTGCGGTGGACCTCCTGCAGGAGCAGCTCGGCGTCCGCCCACCCCGGGCGCGAGACGGCCGTCGAGGTGCGCACGCTCGGCCACGGCAGCGAGTGCGCGGGGGCGTCGACGGCGGCCGCGACGCGCCGGCGCAGCACCTCGCCGTACTCCCGCGCGCTCTCGTCGGAGGTCGCGGGCAGCAGGGCGACGGTCAGGAGCTCGTCGTCACCCGAGCGCCCGACGACGCACCCCTGCGGGACCGCCGCGGTCACGCGTCGACCCAGCTCGCGCAGCACCGCGTCCCCGGTGCTCAAGCCGTGAGCCGCGTTGACGGCGGCGAAGCCGTTCACGTCGAGCAGCACGACGACGAGGCGGCGCTGCGACCCCGCCAAGGACGCGGCCCAGGCGGTCAGCGTGTGCACGATGCTGTGCCGGTTCACCAGCCCCGTGACCGCGTCGCGCGTGCCCTGCTCGGCCAGCGCCCCGGCCAGCGAGCGGACCAGCGCGGCCGTCTCCAGGCTCGACCACACGTCGGACCGCACCACGACGTCGTCGAACCGCCGCTCCTCCGGACGGCCCATCGCGCGGAGCGCCCCCTCGAGGACCGAGACGTCGGGCGCCAGGACCAGCGGCTCCCAGTCCGCGATCTCGTGCACCGGCCGGCGCGTCAGCACCGCGCGCCCGTAGCCGAGCCGACCGGACATCTCCGCGGCGAAGCGCGCCCGCGTGAGCAGCCCGGGTCGGCCGGGCTCGCCGCGCGACACGACCCCGAGGCACGTCACCGACTCGTCGCGGAACATCCGCTCGACGTCGGCCACCGCCAGGTCGGCCGCGATCGCCGGGAGCGGCCGCGCCAGCTCGGCGACGCTGATCGAGGCGGGGACCGCGCCGGAGCGCAGATCGCGAAGAAGGCTGGGGACATCGGTCACCGGAGAAGCATCCTCGCAGGTCAGCGCCGCGGTGGCCCACTTGGTGCAACGTTCGACCGCCCGTCACCACTCGTTCCACCACCGGCTCGCCACTGGTCGCTCGCCGCCGCGGCAGGCGCGCTCGTGCTGTGCGGCGTGCTGGTCCGCGAGACCCGCCCGCGGCGGTTCGCGATCAGGAACCAGCCGCACCTGTGACGGAAATGAACGCGTGGGGCCGGATCGCGTCCCACGAGGCACCTCCCGTCACAGGTGCGGCTGGTTGCTGCCGGCGTATCACCGTCGGCCGCCGGTACTCCTGGACGATGGGGGACGACGAGTGGAAGGCGGTCGCGGTGGAGAAGCGGACCGGGTTCAGGCCCGACGTGCACGGCTTCGCGTTCCCGAACGCGTTCGTCGACGTGTTCGCGACGCTCCCCACCGGCGCGAAGATCACCACCCGGGGCCGCTGCGGAGGCATGGCGTACCTGTCGCTGGACCTGTTCCACGCGAGTGCGCCCGCTCCCCGCTGGGGTTCGGATCTATGGGCGCCGCAGCGCGTCCCGCCCGACGACAACTGGCTGGCGGACGCCATCCGCGCGCGGCTGTTCGACTCGTTCCGGGTGCTGTCGGCGGCGTCGTTCCTCACCTGGTCGGTGCTGGGCGACGGCGACACGGGCCCGCTCCACGGGGTGCGCCGGCGCACGACCGACGAGCTCGCCCAGGTGGTGCGCTCGGTCGACGAGGGTCGCCCGGTCCCCCTGGGGCTGGTGATCGCCCGCAGCATCGGAGCGATCGGCAAGAACCACCAGGTGGTCGCGCACGGCTACGTGCGCGAGGGCGGCGTGACATCCGTGCTCATCACCGACTCGAACAGCCCGGGGCGCGAGGTGCGGCTGACGCCGAGCAAGGCGGGGTGGGTCGCGTCGAACGGGCCGACGTGGCGCGGGTTCTTCGTCCAGGACTACCGCGCCGAGAAGCCCGTGGTCCTGACCTCCCGGCCCGCCGACCCGGCGCGCGCGGTCCGGCGCGGTGACGTCGTCGCCCTCTCCCACGCGTGGACGGGCGCGACGCTGCACGCCGACGGTCGTCGCGTGGCCGGTGTCCACGCCACCGCGAGCGACGCCGAGCGCTGGGAGCTCGTCGCGCCCGACGGTCCGCAGCAGAAGACGCCCGACGGATGGGTCGACGGGGACCTGGTCGCGCTGCGCCACGTGCGCAGCGGCTCGTACCTGGCCAGCCGTGCGGGGGCACGCTCGCCCGTCACGGCGCAGCAGCTCGTCGAGCTGGGCGACAAGCCCGACGCCTGGCGCCTCGAGGTGGACGGCGGCGGGCCATGGTGCGCGGGCGCGCGGATCCGGCTGGTCCACGTCGCGACGAGGGCCGCGCTTCACTCGCACCTGCGCTCGTCGGCGGCGACGGGCGGCCGCCAGGAGGTCACGGGCTTCGCGGCGCGCGACACGAACGACTGGTGGACGGTCCTGGAGTCGCGCTGACCGAGCCGGTGCACATCGCTCTGCGAATGTTCGCGTAGGCCGAACAATCGCAGAGCGATCAGGCCGGCGCCGGGCCCGTCGAGTCGCGGACCACCAGGTGGGTGGGGAGCTCGACCGACGCCGCGACGCGCGGGTGGAGCCGGTCCAGCGCCGTGAGCAGCAGGTCCGCGGCGTGGTGGCCGGCGCGTTCCGTCGGGACGGCGACGGTGGTCAGCGCAGGCCGGACCAGGTCGGCGCCGAACACGTCGTCGCAGCCCACGACGCTGAGGCGCTCCGGCACGTCGACCCCCCGGGCGGCCAGCCGGTCCAGGACCCCGAAGGCCAGCAGGTCGTTGAAGACCAGCACGCCCGTGACGCCCGCGGCCAGTGCGGCGTCGGCCGCGGCGGGTCCCGCCTCGCGCTTGGGCGCGTAGGGACCGAGCCCGACGAGCTCCACGCCCAACCGCTCGGCCGCGAGCGCGAGCGCCTCGCGCCGGTGCCCGTCCGACCAGGACGTGCGCGGGCCGCCCGCGTAGGCGATCCGCCGGTGCCCGAGCGACACGAGGTGCTCGAGCGCCTGCACCTCGCCGCCCGGGGTGTCGATGGTGACGCCCGCCGACCCCGGCACGGTGCGGTTGATCGTGACCAGCGGGACGTCCTGCGCCCAGCGCGCGATGTCGTCGTCGGCCATGCGCGACGCGGCCAGGATGACGCCGTCGACGGTGCCGCGGATGCTGCGCAGCGTCCGCTCCTCGGCCTCCACGGACTCCTCGGTGTCGACGAGGACGTGCACGTACCCGCCCTCGCGCAGCCGCGACTGGGTGCCGCGCATGATGCCGAAGAAGAACGGGTTCATGATGTCGGGCACGACGAGCGCGACGGTCTGGGTGCGGCCGGAGCTCAGTGCCCGGCCGGCCGCGCTGGCCGAGTACCCGAGGTCGCGCGCGGCGGCCAGGACGCGCTCCGCGGTCACCGCGTTGACGCGTCCCGGCATGGACAGCGCGCGGGACGCGGTGGAGACGGCAACGCCGCTGCGCTCCGCGACGTCGCGGAGCGTCGGTGCTCGCTCGGGCATGAGGCTCCTGCCTGCTCATCTCGTCGGTCCACCCGACGGGATCGAGCACCATCCTGCCTTCCCAGCGCACATTTCGGCAACAACTGGCAAACGATTGCCGCGGGTGAGGAGTGCGGGTTAGGGTCGTCCCGACGACGAACGCGCGGCACCCACGCCGCACGCAGGTGGCCGACGACGAGCACCGCCGGACGGCCGTCGACGAGGGAGAAGAACGTGAGCAGCGCCGAGCACACCGGTCCGACGACACACGAAGGAGGGCGGGCGACCGGCGGCGGCACCGCCATCGCGCGCGCCGAGGTGCTCGTCACCAGCCCCGACCGCAACTTCGTCACGCTGCGCCTGACCACCGCGGACGGCGTCGTCGGCCTGGGCGACGCTACCCTCAACGGCCGCGAGCTGTCGGTGGTCAGCTACCTGCAGGACCACGTGGTGCCGCTGCTGATCGGCCGCGACGCGCACCGCATCGAGGACACCTGGCAGTTCCTGTACCGCTCGGCGTACTGGCGCCGCGGCCCGGTGACGATGGCCGCGATCGCCGCCGTCGACGTCGCCCTGTGGGACATCAAGGCGAAGCTCGCGGGCATGCCGCTGTACCAGCTGCTGGGCGGCGCCAGCAGGAACGGGCTCCTCGCCTACGGCCACGCGAGCGGCCGCGACCTGCCCGAGCTGTTCGACTCGATCCGCAAGCACCGCGAGCAGGGCTTCCGTGCCATCCGCGTGCAGACGTCCGTGCCGGGCATCGACTCCGTCTACGGGGTCGCCGCACAGCCGTCGACCGGCGGCCGCTACGACTACGAGCCCGCCCAGCGCACCGCGCTCCCGGCCGAGGAGGACTGGGACACCCGCGCCTACCTGCGCCACATCCCCACGGTCTTCGAGGCGGTCCGCAGCGAGTTCGGCCCGGAGCTCCCCCTGCTGCACGACGGCCACCACCGGATGACCCCCATCCAAGCCGCGCGGCTCGGCAAGGACCTGGAGCCGTACGACCTGTTCTGGCTCGAGGACTGCACGCCGGCGGAGAACCAGGAGGCCCTGCGCCTCGTCCGCCAGCACACCACCACGCCGCTCGCGATCGGCGAGGTCTTCAACACCGTGTGGGACTACCAGACCCTGGTCCGCGAGCAGCTCATCGACTACGTCCGCGGCGCCGTCACCCACACCGGCGGCATCACCGCGCTGCGCCGCATCTTCGACTTCGCCGCCCAGTACCAGATCAAGAGCGGCATCCACGGCCCCACCGACATCTCGCCGGTCGGCATGGCCGCCGCGCTGCACCTGGACCTGGCCATCCACAACTTCGGCATCCAGGAGTACATGCAGCACGGCGCCCGCACCGACGAGACGTTCCGGTCCACCTTCACGTTCGTCGACGGCTACCTGCACCCGGGCGACGAGCCCGGTCTGGGCGTCACGTACGACGACGACGTCGCCGCGCGCTACCCGTACCAGCAGGCCTACCTGCCGTTCAACCGGCTCAAGGACGGGACCGTCCATGACTGGTGACGTGCACCCGATGTGGCTGCCCGACGAGGTGTGGCGTCCGCTCGGCTCGCGGCGCGTGCTGCTGGCAGCGGACCTCGACGACGTCGTCGTCCGCACGGTCCATGCCGAGCTGACCCGCGCGACGGCGCGCTGGGGTGGTTCGGTGACGATCGCAGACGACGAGCGGACGTCCGTCGAGCACGACGTCGTGCTCGCCGTCGTCACCCGCGCGGCCGGGCGCGGGACGATCGCAGCCCGCAACGAGCACCCGTGCACCGCCCCGTGGGCCCCGGCCGTCCGCGCGGCGCTCGGCGACGGCATGACGATCGACGCGGGCTCGCCGCTGCAGGACGGGATGTTCGGCATCGGACGTCCTCGCGGCGTCACGACAGTCCTGGCCGCGCCGGGCGCCGCACTTCTCTACGGCCTGCACGCGCTGGTGCGCCAGGGCGAGGTGGCCTTCGACGGCGACGACGACCTGCTCTGGGAACTGCCGATCCAGCCGATCCGGATGCTCGACCACTGGGACAACGTCGATGTCCACCCGGTGATGGGCCAGGTGGAGCGCGGGTACGCCGGTGGCTCGATCTTCTACGAGGAGGGCCTCCTGCGCGACGACCTGACGCGGGCCGAGGCCTACGCGCGGCTCCTCGGCTCGGTCGGCATCAACGCCGTCGGTCTCAACAACGTCAACGTGCACCGCACCGAGGCACGGCTGCTGACCGACCGCCTGCCCGACGTCGTGCGCCTGGCCGAGGTCTTCCGCCCGCACGGTGTCCGGGTGTTCCTGTCGGTGAGCTTCGCGGCGCCCGTCACGGTGGGCGGCCTGACGACGGCCGACCCGCTGGACGCCGACGTCCAGCGCTGGTGGGCGGACCGCGCGGCGGACGTGTACGCCGCGATCCCCGACTTCGGCGGCTTCGTCGTGAAGGCCGACTCGGAGGGCCAGCCAGGCCCGTTCGCGTACGGCCGCGACCACGCGGACGGCGCGAACCTGCTGGCCAGGGCCCTGAAGCCGTTCGGCGGCACGGTGTTCTGGCGCGCCTTCGTCTACGACCACCAGCAGGACTGGCGCGACCGCTCGACGGACCGCGCCCGCGCGGCGTACGACCACTTCTCCCCGCTCGACGGCGCGTTCGACGACAACGTCGTCCTGCAGGTCAAGTACGGCCCGATGGACTTCCAGGCCCGCGAGCCGGTCTCCCCCGTGATCGCGGCAATGCCGACCACGCGCCTGGCCGTGGAGCTGCAGGTGACGCAGGAGTACACGGGCCAGCAGCAGCACGCCGTGTGGCTGGGTCCGCAGTGGTCGCAGGTGCTGGGGTTCGAGCCGTGGGCCGACGGTCGCACGGTGGCGGACATCGCGGCCGGGCTGCGAGCCGACGGCGAGGCCCCGGTCGGCGGCATCGTCGCCGTCTCGAACGTCGGCGCCGACGAGTTCTGGACCGGCCACCCGCTCGCGCAGGCCAACCTCTACACGTTCGCGCGCCTGGCCTGGGACCCGACAGCCGACCCGACCGCGATCCTCGACGAGTGGATCGACCTGACGTTCGGCGACGACCTGCGCGGCACGTTGCACACGATCCTCGACCACTCCTGGCTCACCTACGAGCGGTACTCGTCGCCGTTGGGCGTCGGCTTCATGGTCCGGCCGGGCCACCACTACGGCCCCGACGTCGACGGCTACGAGTACACGCCGTGGGGCACGTACCACTTCGCCGACCGGGACGGCGTGGGCGTCGACCGCACGCGCGCGACCGGGACCGGATACACCGGCCAGTACCCGCCGCCGTGGCGCGACGTCTACGAGGACCTGGCGACGTGTCCCGACGAGCTGCTCCTCTTCTTCCACCACGTCCCGTACGGCCACGTCCTGCACTCCGGGGTCACGGTGGTCCAGCACATCTACGACACGCACTTCGCCGGCGCCGAGCAGGCCGAGGCTATGGCTTCGGCCTGGGCGGACGCGAAGGGGCGGGTGCCCGACGACGTCTTCGACCGCGTGACCCAGCGCCTGGCCGAGCAGGTCCGCTGCGCGCACGAGTGGCGTGACCAGGTCACGACCTACTTCCATCGCAAGTCCGGTGTCGCCGACGCGCACGGCCGCCGCATCTACTGAGAGGGCAACGTTGCTCCCCCACCTGCGCACGGACGGCCCCGCCACGCGGCTGATCGTCGACGGCGAACCGTTCCTGATCCTGGGCGGCGAGCTCGGCAACTCGAGCATGGAGCACGAGTACCTGGCACCGTTCTGGCCGCACCTCGAGGGCCTGGGCCTCAACACGCTCGTCGCGCCGGTGACGTGGGAGGCGGTCGAGCCGGCCGAGGGCGTCTTCGACTGGACGATGCTCGACGAGCTCGTCGAGGACGTCGCGACGCACGGCATGCGACTGGTGCTGCTGTGGTTCGGGAGCTGGAAGAACAGCATGTCCTGCTACGCGCCGCCCTGGGTCAAGACGGACACGGCCCGGTTCCCGCGGGCGCACGACGAGCACGGGCGGCCGCTGGAGATCCTCAGCCCGTTCGGCGACGCGAGCCGCGACGCCGACGCCCGCGCGTTCGCCGCACTCATGCGGCACCTGCGCGAGACCGACGAGCAGCGCACCGTCGTGATGGTGCAGGTGGAGAACGAGATCGGCATGATCCCGTCGGCGCGCGACCACTCGCCCGCGGCGCAGGCGGCGTTCGACGACGAGGTCCCGGCCGTCCTCGTCGCGCGCCTGGCCGAGCACCGCGACACGATCGACGCCGCCCTCCGCGAGCGCTGGGACGCCGCGGGCAGCCGGGCGCACGGCTCGTGGACGGAGGTCTTCGGCCCGGGCGACGCGACCGACGAGCTGTTCATGGCGTGGCACTTCGGCCGGTACGTGCAGGCGGTCACGGCCGCCGGCAAGGCCGAGCTCCCCCTGCCGATGTACACGAACGCGGCCCTGATCCGCGCCGGTCACCGCCCGGGCCAGTACCCGAGCGCCGGCCCGCTCCCCCACCTGGCCGGCGTCTGGCGCGCGGCCGCCCCCGACCTCGACCTCCTGGCCCCCGACATCTACTTCCCGGACTTCGTCGGCTGGTCCGACGCGTACGTCCGCGCAGGCAACCCGCTGTTCGTCCCCGAGGCGCTGCGCAGCACCGACGCCTCCGTCAACGCGCTGTACGCGTTCGGCGCGCACCGCGCGCTCGGCTTCAGCCCGTTCGGCATCGAGACGATCGAGGGCCACGCGGCCGCGCTGCTGACGTCGTCCTATGACGTCGTGCGCCGGCTCACGCCGCTGCTGCTCGCGCACCCCGACACCGTCGGCCTGCTTCCCCCGTCCGCCGACCAGCGCGTGCCGCACCGCATCGACCTGGGCGACCTGGTCCTGCACGCGACCTACGAGCGCATCGCCGCCCCGTCCCTGGCCGACGGCGTCATCAACGAGGCCGACGACCGCGCCGCCGACCGCACCCGCCTGCCGGCCGGCGCCATCGTGATCCGGACGGGCCCCGACGAGCTCGTCGTCGCGGGCATCGGCGTGACCCTGACGTTCTCCGACCCGACCTTCCACGCCACCGTCGGCATCCTCACCTGCGAGGAAGGCACGTACGACGACGGCGAGTGGCACCGCCTACGCCGCCTCAACGGCGACCAGACCCACCAGGGCCGCCACGTCCGCCTGGAACCGGGGCGCTTCACGATCCAACGCGTTCGGCTGTACCGCTACTGACTCCCGGCTCGAAGACCAGTCGCTCGGGGTCGCGGCAAATTCACCTCATTCCGGCGAAGCCGCGGTCCAGCTTCAGCTCAACTGAGCTCGGCTCGGCGGTCCTGCCGCGCGTTCTCCTTGTCCGTCGTGTAGCGCCCGCGTCCGGAGTAGCGGATGAGCAGGACACCAGGAACAAGCAACATCGCAGAAGCAGCAACTGCATAGGTCGACATGACGCCAAGAGTCGCGAGCAGACAGGCAACCGTCACCATCACGCCCCCGACGGTCCCCCACGGGGGTCGGGGCCAGCGCAGTCCGTCTCGTGGCTTCATGCTCTACCCATCTCTCGTGACCCAGGCTATCTGTCCACGGTGAAGTGGTCGCGGACGTCGGCGACGATTGGGAGAGTGTTGCGGAGCAGGACGAGGGTCAGCAGCGACGCGGCCAGGACGGTGACCCAGTCGGACGTCAGGACGGCCAGGCCGGCCGCGACGACGACGACCGCGAGCACCCCGAACCCCTGCGCGGGCCGGGCGGCGAGGTAGTAGGCGGACAGCCGCGCGATGTCGCGGGTACGCAGCGCGAACAGCGCGGTGAGGACCAGCGCATTGCCCGCCCAGCAGGCCAGCGCCACGCCGATCACGAGCGAGACGAGCGCGAACGAGCCGCCGCCGGACACCGCGTCGGCGTGCACGACGTTGACCGCCAGCACCGCCAGCACCAGCATCAGCGGCACCCACCAGCGCAGGACGTCGAGCCAGCTGCGGCGGTACCCGCGCCAGAAGTGGCGCGCCGGCGCGAGGTCGCGCAGGTCGCGGTCGACGCCCGGGAAGCCGCGCCAGGCGAAGATCGCCGCGACCAGCGACGGTCCCAGCGGTATCAGGCACAACGGGACCAGCGGTGCGTTCGACGCGTCGCCGCCCAGCAGGACGAGCGGGACGAGCCCGGGCAGCGCGGTCGCCACGATCAGCACGGCGTACGCAGCGGCGATATACTTGATGGAAGGTTTCACGGGTTCTCTCCTTTGAACGACCCTTCGCACCCTCTGTCGCCGCAGGTCGGGAG
>Ga0160447_101190_pt1 | contig 10406 bp, 9 predicted proteins | sample HID1973K_E1MG_FD_108222 | JGI IMG/M metagenome (GOLD analysis project Ga0160447, IMG submission 108222) | Enriched mosquito-associated microbial communities from UW Madison campus, WI, USA - HID1973K_E1 MG | ecosystem: Host-associated > Arthropoda: Insects > Digestive system > Unclassified ...
CCCACGAAGCGCCGAACACGACGCCCGTCGTCGCGATGAGCAGCGTGATCGGCACCGAGACGACCGCCGCCACCACGTAGCCGACGACGATCCACACGGGCGCGAACGGCAGCGCGTCGACGCGGCGTGTCGCGTGCGTGAGCGATCTGAGGTTCACGTAGTCGCCGAGCGGCGTCCAGTGCCACAGACCCGCGACCACCACGACCATCAGCGCGAGCACGCCGAGCAGCGCAAAGCGTCCGATGAGCGGGCGCGTCTTTTCCGCGGGCACGAACTGATCGACGAGTTCGTCGGCGGCGATCGGCGTTTCGGGATCGATCAGCGCTTCGGGCGGAATAAGCTGGTCGAGCTCGGTCGACACTTGCGGATCGAGCGGCACCAGCGTGCGATGCGCGTCGCGGTCGCGCAACAGCGCCTGGATCGCGGCGTTCATGCTGCCGCGCGCATCGCGTTCGCGCACGATGTCCGCGCGCTCGCAGCCGAGATGCTCCGCGAGCAATGTGTCGCGCATCGCCGCGATCGCGCGGCGGATGCGTGCGTCGGCGCCCGCATCGATCGAGATGTTGCACTCGCTGTCGAGCACCATCGAACGATTGTTCAGGTTGGACGAGCCGACGATCAGCAATTCGTCATCGACGATCATCAGCTTGCTGTGCACGTTGACGATCTGTTCGCCGAGCTTCGGCACGCTCGGAGACAGCAGGCTGTAACGGCCGTGCGTGTCGGCGTCTTTCAATAGCGTGTGCAGGCGCGCGCGCAACACGCCCATCGTCACTTCCTGCAGCCAGCCGCTCTGGTTGCGCGGCACGACGATGGCGAGATCAGGGCCGTCCTCGCGCGCGAGCGAATCGGCGAGCGCGGCGCCGACCGTGCCCGACGTGAAGTACTGGTTCTCGATATAGATGCTGCGCCGCGCCCGCGCGATGGCGTCGAGGTACTGCGTGCGAATCTGCCGCACCGGTTCGCGGCCGAGATACGCGGGCTCGGTGAGCGAGATCGCGATATCGACATCGTCGAGATCGACGCGGCGCGACGGCGGCCACGGGTCTTGGGCAAGCGCCGCGCGATGTGCGCGGATCGCGAGACGCTTGCCGCATGCGCGCGCCCATCGTTCGCGCGCGAGCATGCCGATCTCGCGCGCGGCGTCGCCGTCGAACATGCTATGGACATCGTGGAAAGGCTGATACGGCGCACCGTTGGCATCGCGGCGCAGCGGCTCGTCGGGTGCGTGCGCGGTCGTGTCCCAGCGCGAGCGTGTGAGATCGAGACCGCCCACGAACGCAAGGCGATCATCGATCACGACGAGCTTCTGATGCTGCGAGCCGCCGAGCGGATGCTTGCCGTCCATCTGGAACGCGATGCGCCGGTTGGTGCGCCAGCCCATCTTGTACACGGGCAGCCATTCGCGCTCGAATGCATAGAGCATCGCGAAATCCCACGCAAGAATGTAGATGCGCAGGCGTCGCCTGTCGGCGGTGATCGCGTGCAGGAAATCGCCGAGCGCTTCGGGATAGCCATCGTTCGCGCCGTCGGGCGTGAGCTTCATGCGGCTGTCGATATCCCATCCGAGGATGAACACGGTGCGTTGCGCGCGCGTGATCGCCTCGCGCAGCACGCGGAAATAATCCGCGCCATCGATGAGCAGGCTGAAGCGTTGCGCGTGACGCACGCTCGCGCAATTGCGTCCCGGCTGGAAAAACGGTTCATCGGCTTTTGCGTGGCTCATGGGCCTCTCGACGGCACTTCGCGGCCAAATGACTTTCGTTTTGCAAACGCCATGCCCGCCATGATGCTACGCTTCGATGCACATGCCGATCCGGAGCGACATGCGCGATGAACAATAACGAAGTCACCCATCAGGACGACGAACGCGCGGGACTCGGCGCGCTCGCGGCGGCGTCGGTGGTCGTGGGCGCGGCGACAGGCACGATCGGCGTGCTGTTCCGCTTCGCCCTCGAACGCGCCGACGCATGGCGCAACGCGTTCGTCGCGTGGGCGCACGCGGGACACGATATCGCGGTCATACTCGTCGTGCTGGCGGCAGCGGCCGCCGCAGGGCTTGCTGGCTGGCTCGTCGCGCGCTTCGCGCCGATGGCGAGCGGCAGCGGCATTCCGCATGTCGAAGCGGTGCTGCACGGCCGCCTGCCGCCCGCGCCGCTCGTGCTCATTCCGATCAAGTTCGTCGGCGGCGTGCTGGCCATCGGCGCGGGGCTCGCGCTCGGCCGCGAAGGTCCGACGGTGCAGATGGGCGCATCGATCGCGCATGCCATCGGCAGGATATTCAGGCGCAACGCCTTCGATTGCCGCGTGCTGCTCGCGGCGGGCGCGGGCGCAGGGCTGGCGACGGCGTTCAATGCGCCGATAGCGGGCGCCGTGTTCGTGCTCGAAGAGCTGATGCGGCGTTTCGATACGCGCACGGCGGTCGCGGCGCTCGGCGCATCGGCGAGCGCGATCGCGATGGCGCGGCTGCTGCACGGCGATCTGCCCGACTTTCATGTGCCCGCGCAGCCGTTTCCCGGCTTCGAAATGGCCGGCGCGCATCTCGTGCTGGGCGCTGTGCTCGGCCTGCTCGGCGCGGTCTATTGCCGCCTCATTCTATGGACGCTCGATATCGCCGATTCGCTCGCGCGCCCCGAATCGGTGAAGCATGCGACGGTGCGCGCGGCGGCGGTCGGCGCGGCGGTCGGTCTGATCGCATGGTTCGCGCCGGATCTCGCCGGCGGCGGCGACGCGCTGACCGAACGCGCACTGCTCGGCGCGGGCACCGTTGCAAGCGTGCTCGCGATGTTCGCGCTGCGCTTCGTCATGGGTCCGGTTTCGTACGCGGCGGGCGCGCCCGGCGGCATCTTCGCGCCGATGCTCGTGCTCGGTGCGCAAACGGGTCTCGTATTCGGCCGCGTATGTTTCGACTGGTTCCCGGGCATGGCGCCCGCCGCCGGCGATACCAGCACGTTCGCGGTGGTCGGCATGGCGGCGTTCTTCGTCGCGGTGGTGCGCGCGCCGGTCACGGGCATCGTGCTCGTCACGGAGATGACGGCGAGCTTTTCGCTGCTGCTGCCGATGCTCATCGCCTGCTTCACCGCGATGATCGTGCCGATGCTGCTGCGCGTCCCGCCGATCTACGACTCCCTCGGCGAGCGCGCGGCGCGCGGCCCGCGTTCTGCATCCGACGAACCGTTGCGGTAGTCTCGTCATTCGACTTCATCCACGAGGACAGGCAATGGAATATCGACATCTCGGCGCTTCGGGCTTCAAGGTTCCCGTTCTGAGCTTCGGCACCGGCACGTTCGGCGGCCAGGGCGAATTCTTTCAGGCGTGGGGCGAGACCGACGTGAGCGAAGCGCGCAAGCTCATCGACATCTGTCTCGATGCGGGCGTCACGATGTTCGACACCGCCGACCTCTACTCGCGCGGCGCATCGGAATCGATTCTCGGCGAAGCGCTCAAGGGCCGGCGCGACAAGGCCATCATCTCGACCAAGGCCACTTTCCGCTTCGACGAGAACGACCCGAATTCCGTCGGTTCGTCGCGCTTTCATCTCATCCGCGCGGTGAACGCGGCGCTCGAGCGCTTGCAGACGGACTACATCGACGTGTTCCAGCTGCACGGCTTCGATGCGAAAACGCCCGTAGAGGAAACGCTTTCCACCCTCGACGATCTCGTGCGCGCGGGCAAGATCCGCTATACGGGCGTGTCGAATTTCTCCGGCTGGCATCTGCAGAAATCGCTCGACGTGGCGCAACGTTACGGTTATGCGCGTTACGTCGCGAACCAGACGTACTACTCGCTCATCGGCCGCGATTACGAATGGGAGCTGATGCCGCTCGGCATCGATCAGGGCGTCGGCGCGATCGTGTGGAGTCCGCTGGGCTGGGGGCGTCTGACCGGCAAGATTCGCCGCGGCCAGCCGCTGCCCGCGACGAGCCGCCTGCACAAGACCGCCGACATGGGGCCGCCGGTGCCGGACGAGTATCTCTACCGCGTGATCGATGCGCTCGACGCCATCGCCGAGGAGACCGGCAAGACGGTGCCGCAGATCGCCCTCAACTGGCTCCTGCAGCGCCCGACGGTGGCGACGGTACTCATCGGCGCGCGCAACGAGGAGCAACTGCGGCAGAACCTCGGCGCGGCCGGCTGGAATCTCACGCCCGAGCAGGTGAAGAAGCTCGACGAGGCGAGCACGGTGCGGCCGGCGTATCCGTACTGGCATCAGCAAGGCTTCGCGGAACGTAATCCGTTCCCGGTGTAAGTCTCGCGGGCAAGCGTGGCGGCGCCGCCCGCCACGCTCGAAATCCGTACCGGAAGTCCGCTGCCGATCTGTACCGGTACTGTACCGGACAGCTCCCGTACACTTGGCGCTCATCGAGTCTTTCATTGCCCGGAGCGCGCCAATGCCCACCGAACTTCTCAACGCCCTGCCCGCCGCTGCGCTGTTCGCGCTGGTGACGACCATTACGCCCGGCCCCAACAACACGATGCTGCTGGCCTCGGGCGTCAACTTCGGCCTGAAGCGCACGGTGCCGCATGTGCTCGGCATCAGTGCGGGCATGGCGATTCTGATGATCGCGGTCGGTCTCGGTCTCGCGCAGGCGTTCGAGCGCGTGCCGTTGCTCTACACCTTGCTCGAAGCGGCGAGCGTGGCGTATCTGCTGTATCTGGCGTGGAAGATCGGCACGTCGTCATCGGTGCAGATGCGCGATGGCCAGGCCCGCCCGATGCGCTTTCACGAAGCGATCGCGTTCCAGTGGATCAATCCCAAGGCGTGGATGATGGTGCTCACCGCGGCGACGACAATTCATCTGCACGCGAGCCTCTCGCTGAATGCCGCGCTGATGGCGCTGGTGCTCGTCGTGATCGGCTTGCCGTGCATCACGATGTGGGCCGCGTTCGGCATGTCGTTGCGGCGGTTTCTCGCCAACCCGCGCTGGCTGCGCATCTTCAACATCACAATGGCCGTGCTGCTGGTGCTGTCGCTGTATCCGATCGTCGCCCATTTCTTTGATTGAAGCGTGCGGAGGAACGACGTCGGCGGTCGGTAGTCGAAGTGCAGGCCGCGCAATGTAGCGGCACGACTGTCCAGACCCCTGTCCTCGTTTTCATGGCACGGTCCGTGGTCGAAAGTTTATCGCCTTAGACCACGGACGTGTCATCAAATCAATTACCTTATTCGGTGTAACCTCCATGGTATGAGATGTGCCCAATCATAAGGCCGAAGCTCGCGCCATCAATAAGTCCTTCGCTATCTCCGCCCAAAATCACAAGGGCAGTGGCTCTGGCGAACAGTAGATTCCCGAAAATACCCGGGTTGAATAACCAAGGAACCAGCAAGCGTTGGTCTAAACCAGCAACAAAAATCGAGCCGCCACCAGCCACGAGCAAACCGGCACTGCCGTCTAACCATAAAGTCATCCCCGAGAAATCTTCAGGCTTCAGCTCCTTATCACGAAGGCGATAGATTACACCGCCCCCGTCGAAGTCACGCGTTGCTCCAGTACCCGCGATCGTTCCATTTTTCGTGATGAAGTTTGGCAGCTTAATATCGGGCAAGCGAAACCTTGACGGCAGTCTGATTCCCGCCATACCGACGCCACCATTGCGATAACTAAACTCGTGCATCTGTTCTTGAGGATCGCTCAAGACAAGCATACCCCCGGACACCAGCAAATCGCCTAAGCTAACGCCCCCGCCTGCCGAAGTTTTATAAGTCCACCCACTTCTCCGAATCATTTATCCAAATGCCCTCGTGATCTCCGATGTGGAAAACCCAATATCCCTCCGAATAGAAACATAAGACCAACCCAGCAAAACATTAAGTGAACACCCCAAATTCCAAAAAAAGTGTTCATCTGTGCATCGTGCGAGTTTTTTGGGTCATAGCGCATTTCTACCTTGTCACCTATCTCCGCAAAGTGGAACCAACTACTCGCCGGAACAGAGACTCGCTCCCCACGAAGCGTTATGAATTCAACTTGCGGATGTTTTCCCCCAGCATTTAATCGAACAACTTCGCCAGTCACGACCTTTGATGACTTTACAAAGTCAACCGTAGAAGGCAATAAAGGAAGTTGAAGGCCAAAAATTATTATGCCGATCACAACGGCAGTCCAATTAACATGAGACTTATTAAATCTGATCATACTGGAAAAACCTCAGGCCGAATGATGCGAAAGCAAAACAGTTGCCAAGCAAAGTGTCTAGGAAGATCCAGGACGGCAGACATATTGAGCCGTTACCGTTCCGGCAGGAATTCCAGCTCTCAACTTAATAGATTCGATCTTGACCACATCAAAAGACAGCAACACTTCTTCATAATGTCCCATTTCATAACCAAATGACTCAATGTCCATAATCATCACGTTTTTCATCATGATTTTTACGGAATCCTTTGGCGAGGTCACTTTCCCGAGTCCTGCCGGAATGGCCTGAGCAGTCGGGTCGCGCCACGACAATACCGCTTCCTCGGCAACCTTGTTTATGGTCATATGGCTGATGAGGCTTGTGGACATAGCGCCAACCGGATGCACGATACTCAAGTGGTGAACGGTCGTCGCTTTTCCCACAGCATTTCGGCTGCCTTTCGATAGTCGCCACCGCCAGCTCATGACATCAATTTCGCCTTCATGTCCAAAGTCAATCGAATCACCTTCGATGTCGCTCATCTTCAACCAGATATTTGAACCCGTCATTCCTCTTTCCTTTTTGCTGCCTGTTAACAAAGATATTTAGAAGAACTGCCTACCTAGTTTCAACAAATGCAACGAGGACGGAAGGGAAGACGCAAAATTTGACGCGACGATACAATCTCTCACGCGCGGTTGTGACTCAAGTTTGCAACACAAGCCGACGCGTCAGGCTTCGCCCCTGACGAGACTACGAGCGTCGAACCGCCGTGCCGTCTGCTTCTCGAGCAAAAAGCGCGCAGCCCCTTTGTTTCGCCGCCGGTCCGGTGCATACTGACCTGACGCGCCGGCACGCAAAATCTGCCGTCCCGCTTGCAAGATTGGGACTGCGTTTCTTCTCATCGGCACTGTCTGTCCACCTTGCCGCCCGAATGGTCATCGCGTGATCCTTAAGCGATCCTTTAAGGCGGCGTTTCAGTCCGGCGCGTACAAGCCTTGCTAGTCCGTTGGTTCGCGCCGAATCGTCGGCGCGGCTTTGAAATCTGTTCAAGGAGTACGCCATGTCTGGAGCCAATCGCCCATCCGGTCCCGCCACGCGCAAATCCCTCGACCTAGCCGATCAGATCGAGCGCGATGAACTGGAGAACAACCTGCCGGATGCGCTCAATGGCGTCGATGACGAAGACGACATCGACGATGATTCCGACTCCGATCGCACACTAGGCCGTTAGCCTCGACAGCCGGGCCCATCGCGCTGATGCAGGCGTGATCCGCAACGCCGCAACGTTTATCGTTGCGGCGTTTTTGCATCGTGGACCCGATCCGCTGGGCACGACCGTTGCTTTGAACGATGCGCAGCAAGAACCTGATGAGCGAGCGGCGGCATCGACCCGCATGCGAATCAACCGATCCACCGATCCCACCGGAGGGCTTCATGCTTCGTTACGCTGTCATCTTCTTCATCATCGCGATCATCGCGGCCGTCTTCGGCTTCGGCGGCATCGCGACGGGCGCGGCGGAAATCGCCAAGATCCTGTTCTTCATCTTCATCGTGATCTTTCTCGCGACGTTGCTGCTCGGCGTGTTCAGGCGATGACGGTCATCGTTTGACAAGCGCCTTGAAAAAAACGCGCGGGCTTCATCGAAGGCCGCGCGTTTTTTCATGCTTCGAAGTTCGAAGCACATCACGTTACGTGATGATCACCCGATTCTTCCCGTCCCGCTTCGCACGATAGAGCGCGAGATCGGCCGCCTCCACGAGCTGTTTCGACGCATCGTCGTGCAAGGCCATTTGGGTCGCGCCGCCGATGCTGATCGTCACGCGCCCGCTCGCCGAACCCGTGTGCGGCACATTGAGCGACTCCACCGCAATGCGAATCTTTTCGCCGAGCAGACGCAAGCCGGGCGCCGACGACGACAGCAGCACCACCGCGAATTCTTCGCCGCCGAAACGCGCGGCGAGATCGGCCGGGCTGTTGAGGCTCGATTCGATCGTATGCGCGACGAGCTTGAGCACGTCATCGCCGGCGACGTGTCCGTAGGTATCGTTGTACGACTTGAAGTTGTCGACATCGATCATCAGGAAGCCGATAGCCGCACGCTCGCGCGACGCACGACGCCATTCGGCGCTCAGATAATCGTCGAGACGACGCCGGTTCGACAGGCCCGTCAGACCATCCGAATGCGTCAGCCGCTGCAATTCCAGATTCGTTTCGAGCAGCTTCTGCTGCGATTGACGCAACGCGCGATACGCCTCGTCGCGCTGCAACAGGTTCTGATACGAACGTGAGTGATAACGCACGCGCGCGACGAGTTCGATCGTGTCCGGCAGCTTCACGAGATAGTCGTTCGCGCCCGCCGCGAAGGCCGCGCTCTTGATGCGCGGCTCTTCCTTCGTCGACAGCACGATGATCGGAATATCGCGCGTCGCCGGATGCTCGCGATACTGGCGCACGAGCGTGAGACCATCGACGCCGGGCATCACGAGGTCTTGCAGAATCACCGTCGGCCGGGTTTCCTGCGCGGTGCGCAACGCCTCTTCGGGATTCGCGCAGTAATGCAGATCGACGTTCGCCTCGTCCGCGAGCGCGCGACGCAGCGCCTCCGCGATGATCGCCTGATCGTCCACGAGCAGCACCATCACCGGCAGCTCGGCGGCAGACGGCGCGTTCAGCGCGGCGGCGAGCAGATCGGACACGGCGCGCTCGTCCACCATCGCGCGCGAACCCGCGCGTTCGATGCTCGCCGCCGCCGCTGCGGCGGCCCGTTGCGCGCGCTCGGCCAGCGGATCGGGATGAGGAAGTTTCATGAACGTGTCCTTTTGTCGGGTGCTTATCGTTAAGTGCGTTGCGATGTCAGTCGAATGCCGTGGCGATGGCATCGGCGATGCGCGGCAGCGGCAGGATCGACACCGCCGCATTCAGCGCGGCCGCCGCCTTCGGCATGCCGTACACCGCGCTCGTCTCCTCGTCCTGCGCGATCGTGTGATAGCCCTTCGCGCGCATCGCCTTCAGGCCGATCGCGCCGTCGCGGCCCATGCCCGTCAGCAGCACGCCGATCGCGCGGCCGGTCCAGCGCTCGGTCACGCTCTGAAAGAACACGTCGACGGAAGGCCGGTAAGGCAGTTGCTCGGGATGCGCGGTGTAGCCGAGGCGCGTGGCGTCGGCAAAATGCAGATGATCGTTGGTCGCGGCGAGCAGCACTTCGCCCGGCACGGGTTTGTCGCCCTCGCGCGCGACGCGCACGGGCAACGCCGATTGCGCGTCGAGCCACTGCGCCATGCCTTCGGCGAACGCGCGATCGACGTGCTGCACGATGACGATTGCCGCCGCGAAGTGCTTCGGCAGCGCGCCCAGCAGCGTCGCGAGCGCGGACGGCCCGCCCGCCGATGCGCCGATCGCGACGAGCCGCGCAGCGCTTTTCGGCACGCTCGTCGCGATGACGGACGATGCGCCGGAAGACGCGAGCCGCGCGCCGATCTGATCGATCTTCGCAATCAGCGCCGCCGCGCCGCGACGCGCATCGGCGCCGGCGAGCGCGGGCGTATCGACGGCATCGAGCGCGCCCGCGCCCATCGCTTCATAGACGCGCCACGCGTTCGCGCCCACATCGACGGTCACGACGAGAATCGCGCACGGCGAGCGCGCCATGATCGTGCGCGACGCCTGCACGCCATCGACGTTCGGCATCACGAGATCCATCAGCACGACATCGGGCGTATGCGTCGCGCAATAGTCGATGGCCTGCTGACCGTCGTGCGCGACCCACGCGATCTCGAAGTCGGGCCGTGCCGCGAGCGCGCGCCGCAGCGCTTCCACGGCCAGCGAAACGTCGTTCACAATGCCGATCTTCATGATTTCGCCTCGCCTATGAGATCGCGCACCGCGTCGATGAGCGCCTGGTCGTGGAAGCTGCCCTTCGCGAGGTAATAGTCAGCGCCCGCATCGAGGCCGCGCTGACGGTCTTCCGCGCGATCCTTGTACGACACGATCATCACCGGCAGGCCGGAGAGTTGCGCATCGCGCTTGATGAGCGTGACGAGCTCGATGCCGTCCAGACGCGGCATGTCGATATCCGTGATGACCAGATCGAAGCGCTCGCCGCGCACCGCGTTCCAGCCGTCCATGCCGTCGACCGCCACCGCTACGTCGTAGCCGCGCGACGCGAGCAGCTTGCGTTCGAGCTCGCGCACGGTGAGCGAATCGTCGACGACGAGCACGCGCTTGGCTGCCGCGACGCTCGCACGCGATGTCCCCGCGCCCACGCGTCCGAGCTCGCCGCTGCCGA
>Ga0160447_101191_pt1 | contig 10405 bp, 8 predicted proteins | sample HID1973K_E1MG_FD_108222 | JGI IMG/M metagenome (GOLD analysis project Ga0160447, IMG submission 108222) | Enriched mosquito-associated microbial communities from UW Madison campus, WI, USA - HID1973K_E1 MG | ecosystem: Host-associated > Arthropoda: Insects > Digestive system > Unclassified ...
CACCTCCAGTACCTTTGCCAATCTCAGTCGTCGCGACGCTGATATCGCGTTGCGTCTGACCAATACTCCACCGCAGCATCTGGTCGGCACGCGACTGGGCACCGTGTCCTATCGGGTGTGTGCCAGCGAAGAGTATCTGCGGCGCAGCGGCCATACCGCCCTTGAAGAAATGGCCTGGATCGCCCCGGATGACTTTCTGCCCGACCATCCCACTGTCGCGTGGCGGCGCCAGCAACTGCCAGGGGTGCATCTGGCCTATCGCTGCAGTTCGATGCTGGCGGTCGCGCATTTGGTGCGCGCAGGTATGGGCGTCGCGGCATTGCCGGACTTCATGCTGCGCGAAGGCGAACTGCAGCAACTGGGCACGCCGCTGGATGATTACGACACCGCCCTGTGGCTGCTGACCCGCCCGGATTGCCGGGGGCTGCGTTCGGTGTCGGCGTTGTTCAGTGAGTTGACCAGCGCCATTGATTTAAGCGGTTCGCAGCTTTGAATCGACGTGTCGATCAAGGCCGCCAGATTCGCTCGCCATCGACGTCGATAATCCCTGTGGCTGGAACGCGAGCGGTCCCACGCACGATCATTCTGCCGGGCAGCACCTCTTGAATCGCCGGGGTTTCGGGGTTCGCCAACTGCGCGCAGACGATATTCACCGCCCGCCCGATCATCTCGGCCAAGGGCTGTTCGAAAGTCGTCAGACCGAATACCGGCCATTGCCCCTGTGGCAAATCGTCGAAGCCGACAATGGACACATCCTTGCCAGGCTGCACGTGCAGTTCGTGGCAGACGTTGATCGCGGCCAGCGCCATCAGGTCGTTGGCGCAGAAGATCGCATCGGGCGGTGAGTTCAGGCTTAGCAGTCGACGGGTGGCGACGACGGCGCCGTCAAAGGTGTAGTCGCCGACCTCGCGTAACGCTTGTGGTCTGCCCTGCTCTTGCAGGTAGCCGTTGAAACCCGCCTCGCGGTCGCGGTTGGTCGACGAGCTCTGCTTGCCAGCGATGAACGCCAGGCGTTCGTGACCGCCCGCCAGTAGAAACTCAGCGATAGTGCGACTGCCAGTGAGGTTGTCGCTGGTGACGCTGGAAACCGAAGTGCTGTCGTTGGTGCGGTTGAACAGCACCACGGGCAGGCCGATGGTGCGGCATTCTTCGGCGAATCGGGACGACAGGCTGGCGGACACCAGCACCAGACCATCCACCTGATAGCGCAGGATTTCTTCCAGCACCGGATCGGAGTCTTCGTTGTTGGCCATGGAAAACAGCAGAATGCGATAACCCAGTTGCTCGAATTCCGCCGACAGCGCTTCCAGTACTCGCGCGTAAAAGGGGTTGGCCATGCCCGGAATCGCCACACCGATCAGATTGGAACGGCGGGTGATCAGCGAGCGCGCCACCAGGTTGGGCCGATAGCCGAGGCTCGCAGCGGCCTCCTCCACTTTGCGCCGAGTGTCGGGAGACACGCTGGCCCCCTTGGTGAACGTGCGGGAAACCGCCGACTGGGAAACCCCCGCCAGCCTGGCCACATCGTGGGCCGTCACCGGACGCCGCCCTCGCTCCGTGCTGTCTGACATATCGCCTTACCGCCGCAAAAAAAAATGATCATACCCGCCAATCGGTTATGTCACATCCCGCCGCTGAAATTCACCGCGTTGAGCCGTGAGGGGTTTGCAACCCGCAAAAGCTGGTTTAACATCGGCTCCATTGCATACGTATGCAAACCTCCAGAACTTAATAAAAACAACCCCGCAGGAGAACACCGTGGCTAAGTGGCTAAAACAGGGCGCCGAAGCAGAAGTCATCAAATCCGCTGCCCGTGAAGTGCGCGACACCGTCGAAAATCTGCTGGCCGATATCGAAGCCCGTGGCGATGTGGCCGTTCGCGAACTGGCGATCCGCTTCGACAAAATGGATCGTGAGGACTACCGCCTCAGCGACGCCGAAATCCAGGCGTGCATGAACCAGCTCAGCGACCGCGACCTCAAGGACATCGAGTTCGCCCAGACCCAAGTGCGCAATTTCGCCCAGCACCAGCGCAACTCCATGGTCGACGTCGAAGTGGAAACCCTGCCCGGCGTGATCCTCGGCCACAAACACATCCCGGTGAATGCCGCGGGCTGCTACGTTCCCGGCGGCAAGTACCCGCTGCTGGCGTCGGCGCACATGTCGGTGATCACCGCCAAAGTTGCCGGTGTACCACGCATCATCACCTGCGCCCCGCCATTCCTGGGCAAACCGGCACCGGCCATCGTCGCTGCGCAACACATGGCAGGCGCCAACGAGATCTATTGCCTGGGCGGCATTCAGGCGATCGGCGCGATGGCACTGGGCACCAAATCCATCGCTCAGGTGGACATGCTGGTCGGTCCGGGCAACGCCTTCGTCGCCGAGGCCAAGCGCCAGTTGTTCGGTCGCGTGGGTATCGACCTGTTTGCCGGCCCGACTGAAACCCTGGTCATCGCCGATGAAAGCGTCGACGGCGAACTCTGTGCCACGGACCTGCTGGGTCAGGCCGAGCACGGTCCGGACTCCCCCGCGATTCTGCTGACCACTTCTGAAAAACTGGCCCGCGAAACCATGGCCGAGATCGAACGTCTGCTGAAGATCCTGCCGACTGCCGATATCGCCCGCCGCGCCTGGGAAAGTTTTGGTGAAGTCATCGTCGCCGAAGACCAGCAGGAGATGCTCGAGATCGCCAACGAGCTGGCATTCGAACACGTGCAGGTGATGACGGCCAATCCGGATTTCTTCCTCAAGAACATGCGCAACTACGGCGCGCTGTTCCTCGGCCCACGCACCAATGTCTCCTTCGGCGACAAGGTAATCGGCACCAACCACACCCTGCCCACCAAGAAGGCCGCGCGTTACACCGGTGGTCTGTGGGTCGGCAAGTTCATCAAGACCTGCACCTATCAGAAGGTCACCACCGACGAGGCGTCCTCGATGGTCGGCGAGTACTGCTCGCGCCTGTGTGCCCTGGAAGGCTTCGTCGGGCATGGCGAGCAGGCCAACATCCGCGTGCGCCGTTATGGCCACAAGGACGTGCCATACGCTGGCGCTGCCCAGTAACCATCGTTCTTTGCGGGACGGCCCTGCGGGAAACCGCAGGCCTGAGAATAAAAATAATCAACCGACTGCGAGCTGATCGCCGATCCCATAAGGTCGGCGACCGCTCGCAGTACCGCTTAAGGATTTCCTCATGAGTGTTGTCATCGCCGTTCTGGCGCTGTGCGTCCTGATGCTGGCTGCATATCGGGGCTACAGCGTGATCATCTTCGCGCCACTGGCAGCCCTGGGCGCCGTTCTGCTGACTGATCCCACCGCCGTGGCCCCCGTGTTCAGCGACCTGTTCATGGACAAGATGGTCGGTTTCATCAAGCTGTACTTTCCCGTGTTCCTGCTCGGCGCGGTATTCGGCAAGCTGATCGAGTTGTCGGGCTTTTCCCGCTCCATCGTCAAATCGGTCATCGGACTGCTGGGGAGCAGTCAGGTGATTCTGGTGATCGTGCTGGTCTGCGCACTGCTGACCTACGGCGGGGTTTCGCTGTTCGTGGTGGTGTTCGCCGTGTATCCATTCGCCGCCGAAATGTTCCGCCAAGGCAATATCCCGAAACGCCTGATGCCCGCGACCATCGCACTGGGTGCGTTCACCTTCACCATGGATGCGATGCCGGGCACCCCGCAGATCCAGAACATCATTCCGACCACGTTTTTCGGCACCAACTCCTGGGCCGCGCCGTGGCTGGGTTTGCTCGGCTCTTTGTTCGTACTGGGTTGCGGCATGGCGTACCTGGAATATCAACGGCGCAAAGCCGCACGCGCTGGTGAAGGCTACGGCACCAACTTGCGCAACGAACCTGAAACGCCAGAGCAGATCGCTTTGCCCAATCCCTGGGTCGCGTTATTGCCGCTGGTGCTGGTCGGGGTGATGAACCTGCTGTTCACCAAATGGATTCCGGGTTGGTATGGCGGCTCGTACGGCATTCATCTGCCGGGGTTGAAAGTGCCGATCCAGACCGACGTCGCCAAACTGACCGCCATCTGGGCAGTACAGGCCGCACTGCTGGTGGGCATCGTCACGGTGCTGGTGTTCTCCTTCCGTACCGTGGCGAGCAAATTGGCCGACGGCAGCAAGACCGCCGTGGGCGGGGCGATGCTGGCGACGTTGAACACCGCTTCGGAATACGGTTTTGGCGCAGTGATCGCCGCGCTGCCGGGGTTTCTGGTGGTGGTCGACGGGCTGAAGGCGATCCCCAATCCGTTGATCAATCAGGCGATCACCATCAACATTCTGGCGGGGATCACCGGTTCGTCTTCCGGCGGGATGAGCATCGCTCTGGCCGCGATGTCCGACACGTTCATTTCGGCGGCGAACGCTGCGCACATTCCGATGGAGGTGATGCATCGGGTGGCGTCGATGGCGGCAGGCGGAATGGACACCCTGCCGCACAACGGTGCCGTCATTACCCTGCTCGCCGTCACCGGGCTGACCCATCGCGAGGCCTACAAGGACATCTTCGGCATGACAATCTTCAAAGTGCTGGCGGCGTTCTTTGTGATCGGTGTGTATTACACCACCGGACTGGTTTGAGCCTTACCGCTGCTCCCGCCGAAACTGCCCTGGTGGCACCCCGTGGGCCTTGCGAAAACGCCGCGAGAAATACGCCTCGTCGGCAAAGCCGCAAATCTGGGCGATATGACCCAGCGGCTTGTCGCTGTTCATCAGGTGCGTACGGGCAAGACGCATGCGCCGCTCCAGCACCCATTCAGAAAAGGTGCTGCCGGTTTCCTTGCGCAACAGGTGAGTGAGGTAGTTGGGCGACAGAAACGCAGCAGCGGCGGCGTCAGTCAGGGTCATGGCCGGATCGGCGATGTGTTCGCGGATGTACTTCATCACCCGGCCCATCGCATCTCGCCGCCCTCGCCGCTCTGCCTTGTTGGCAGACAGCGCGAGCAACTGCGTCTCGAACAGGTTGCAGACCTTGCCGATCAACTGCAGCAGATAACCGCGCAGAATCGAGACTGACCCCAACTGTCGCGTCTGATCGGCATCGCGCATCAACGCCAGCAGCGCCGTCACGTCGGCAAAGTTCGCGTCGTCGAGAGTGAAGTCCAGATGCTCCTGAAAACGAAACGGCGCCAGTTCCGGCGCCTCGGCCAGCGAGACATCTTCAAGGTCCATCGGATCGCAGTGCAGGTGTTGCAGTACAAACTCCTGCGAGAAGTTGATCAGCACGAAATTGCCGTCTTCGGGGTGCGGAATGACGTGCAACCGATGGGGCAGGATGAACGCCAGGGTGTTGCGCGGAAACGGGCGGATCGCACCGCCGATGTGCTGCACGGTGTCGCCGCCGAGGTTGATCTGGATCTGGAAGTATTCGTGACGATGAGGCGAAGTCAGGGCCGGTCGAGCGGACTTGTCACGGATGTAGAAATCCATGCGGTCGCTGCGCTGCTGCATGCCATAGGTCTGGATGCGGGACGGATTGGCCATCGCTGAAACACCTGAAATCGCTTGATTCTGACTGGCGCATGTTAGGACAGCGGCGGCAGTGGAACCAAGCGATTATTGGGACGCAGCGGTGGCTGGCTGGCGGGATCAGCCGATGGTGACTGTCAGTTCCGCGATACCTTCGACGCCTGCAGTGACCACGTCGCCACGCTGCAGCGCGCCCACGCCCGCTGGTGTACCGGTGTAGATCAAGTCGCCGGCTTTGATGCCGACCGATTGCGACAGGTACGCGATGACGTCCTTCGCGGCCCAGATCTGGTCCGCCAGATCGCCACGCTGACGGGCTTCGCCGTTCACGTCCAGCCAGATCGAGCCGCTGTCCGGATGTCCGATCTTGCTCACCGGCAGCAATGACGTGGCAGGTGCGGACGCATCGAACGCCTTGGCCCACTCCCACGGACGGCCCATTTTCTTGGCCTGCGCCTGCAAGTCGCGACGGGTCAAATCCAGCCCCACGCCATAACCCCAGACATGGCTCAGCGCATCTTCAGGATCGATGTCTACGCCATCCTTGCCGATGGCCACGACCAGCTCGATTTCGTGATGCAGGTCCTGGGTCAGCGGCGGGTAGGCGATGTTGCCCTCAGCTGGAACCACGGCATCGGCGGGCTTCATGAAAAAGAATGGCGGCTCGCGATCCGGATCGTGGCCCATTTCACGGGCGTGTTCGGAGTAGTTGCGTCCGACGCAGAAAACGCGGCGGATCGGAAAACGGCTGGAAGTGCCCGCCACGGCCAGCGATGGCGTGGCGACCGGTGCGATGACGAATTCGCTCATGGTCATGTCCTCGAATGCAGGTGGTTTGACATGAGCCCAGTTTGAACATTCGACGGCTGGCCGGGTTGGACGTATCCCATGAGGTCTTGGACGAAACAACGCAGCTGGCCGTCGATCACATCAACCGCGCCCCACGAACGGCATGTTGCTCGCCATCACGGTCATGTTCAGCACGTTCGCCGACAGCGGCAGGCTGGCCATGTAGCTCACGGCATCGGCCACATGCTGCACATTCATCGTCGGCTCCACGTGCAGCTCGCCATTAGGCTGCGGGACACCTTTGGTCATGCGGTCGGTCATCTCGGTCAGCGCATTGCCGATGTCGATCTGGCCGCAGGCAATATTGAACTGGCGGCCATCCAGCGCGGTGCTTTTGGTCAGGCCAAGCACCGCGTGTTTGCTGGAGGTGTACGGCGAGCTGAACAAGCGCGGCGTGTGCGCCGAAATCGATCCGTTGTTGATGATCCGCCCGCCCTGTGGCACCTGACGACGCATCAGGCCAAAGGCTGCGCGAACGCAGAGGAACATCCCGGTGACGTTGGTATCGATCACGTTCTTCCACTGCTCGACGCTCAACTCATCCATCGGCACAGCCGGTGCGCCGATGCCCGCGTTGTTGAACGACACGTCGAGACGGCCGAAGGTGCTTTCGATCTGCGCGAACAGCGCCTCGACGCTCGCTGCATCGCGTACATCGGTCGACACCGCCAGCGCCTGCTGACCGGCCGCTTTCGCTCGCTCGGCCAACTCGGTCAACGGCTCCAGACGGCGTCCGGCGAGCACCACGGCGTAACCGTCCTTGAGCAGTTGCAAGGCGACGGCGCGACCGATACCGCTTCCGGCGCCAGTGACCAGCGCGACTTTCAGGGCAGACGATGAAGACATGAGCGATTCCTTTTTTGTTAGAGGGCGATACATCCGAATGTTTGAAACACAGTTCTGTAGCATTCCGGTTTGCCGGCGGTGACGCTCTTCAAATCGCTTCCGCCGGCAAGCCGTGCTGCTACGGGCTGTTTAACTGTGCACAGGGGTCAATACCGGTTTGCCTGCATAAAACGCCAGCAGGTTGTCCGCGACCATCTGCACCGTGCCTCGCGACGCTTCCGGCGACAGGCCCGCGACGTGCGGTGTCAGCACCACGTTATTCAGGGTTTTCAAGGCGTCAGGCACTTGCGGCTCATCGTCAAACACATCCAGCGCCGCGCCAGCCAGGCGGCCGTGCTGCAAGGCATCGATCAGCGCATCGGTATCGACCACGCTGGCGCGAGCGATATTGACGAGGAATCCCTCCTCCCCCAATGCCTCGATGGCGGCTGTGTCGATCAGGTGCCGGGTACCGGCGCCGCCGGGAGTCGCCACGATCAGGAAATCGGATTCGGCGGCCAGCGCCAAGGGCGTTGCGCAATAGTGGTAGTCAACGTCCGGGCGCGGCTTACGGCTGTGGTAATTGATCTGCATGTCGAAGCCCAGAGCGCGTTTGGCAATCGCCATCCCCACCGCGCCCAGCCCCAGAATGCCAATGCGTTTATTGGCGAACGACGGCCGCGTCACCTTGCGCCACTCGCTGCGGCGCACCGACGCATCCGCCTGAGGAATGTCGCGCACCAGCGACAACAGCAAAGCCATCGTATGATCGGCGACGCTCGGCGCGTTGACGCCCGCACCGTTGGTGACGGTAATCCCCCGCGCTTCTGCCGCCAGCAAATCCACCTGCTCGTAACCGGCGCCGATCACGCAAATGATCCCCAGCTTCGGCAGTGCGCCGATCTCGGCGGCGGTGAGCCCCAACGGTCCACGGGTCAACACTGCGTCGATCTCACCCCCACGAGTCGCCACCGCCTCCGCCCGCGTGGCCGGCGTCGGCGCCAGAATCAGCCGAAAGCCGCTGTCCTCCAGAATCGGCAAGTACTCGTTCACGCTTTCAACCAACACCAGCACCGTCTTCGTCATCATCACTCCATCGCGGAAAATTCGATGGGACAGACAGTAGCGCGAGTTAGAGCGGTTGTGCAGGGGCGCAAGATGAAACTGGATCAGAACGTGCCCAGCGTTGCTCATCAGGACGGGTCAAATTTTGTAGCAGCTGGATCGTGGCCTGGCGTCCGAATTTACGATCAACTCCCTCTGCGTTTTAGGCGACTTCGGAAATTTGCGGCGAGCGCGTCGTAGCGGTCGCGAGATCGGTTGTCGAGGCGTAGACTCAAAACCTAACTGATGGGTTATCGAATGAAAGTATGCAGTCATAAGGGATATGTGATCGCGGTCTTTACTCGAAATGAGCATTGCCCTCCACACGTTCATGTAGGGACGAGCGAATGGGATGCACGATTTCTGTTCAGTTTCTGGCATAACGGCATTCGCCTCTGGGACGTCATCCCGGCAAAAAATGAACCCAGCGCTCGTGTTCTGGAGGAATTACGCCAAGTCATCAAACGCCGCCCGAATCTGCGCCGGGCTCGTGAATGCTGGTGGAAGAGCCGAAAAACTCTGTGCCTGGAACACCAGGCGTGGGATCTCGAATCAGGAGAGGTCGTCGCGCCCCGTCATGACCGATTGAGCACCACTCTGATCCTGTCAGCTCTGTTCGACGATCAGGCGTATAAAACACAATTGCGGTTGGCGGGATATTCCGTCCCGCTGGAAATTGAATTATGAAACCGATAAAAGCGCGTGAGCATGCTGACGAAGTCATCACTCGGGAGGTGCTCACCGAGGCGATCAACCAGGGACGCAAGCGTTCCCAATGCAGCCTGCACGCCACCACCCTGGAGTATCTGAGCACCTTCAAGGCACTGGCGATCGGTTTTTCCGACAAAACCGCTGTCTTGTTGCCCGTCGATAATTACGCCGAATTGCGCGACCTGCCCCCTGAAGATCTGGAACTAATAGAATTGGGTTTCGCAGGCAGTGCCCTGTGCCTGGAACACAAAGACTTGCATGTTTCTATCGCCGGTCTGATCTCGGCGAGCGACTCTCTCATGGCCATGGCCGCGAGCATCATCGCCGCTCGCAATGGGCGACGCAGCAGCGTGGCGAAAGCCAATGCCTCTAAAGCCAATGGATTGAAGGGCGGACGGCCGCGCAAGGTTATCGTCCCTTCGTAATCAAGAAATCTTCATCACCCCTGAAACCGATTCCCTCCACTCTTTTTCGCGCTGTACATCGCCTCGTCGGCGTGGCGAAACAGCTGACTGAGCTCGGTGGCGTTTTCCGGGTAGTTGGCGATGCCGATACTGGGCAGGATCTGCCAGTCGTGGCCTTTGAGGATCATCGGTACGTTGAGCGCCTTGCAGATTTTTTCCGCGACCTTGCCTGAGTCTTCGGCATGATTGACCCGGTCTAGCAGGATCACGAATTCGTCGCCACCGATGCGCGCCACGGTATCGGTCTCGCGCACGCACTGCCTGAGCCGATGGGCGACTTCCTGCAACAGCAGATCGCCCGCAGCGTGGCCGAGGGTGTCGTTGACCCGTTTGAATTTGTCCAGATCCAGATACAGCAGCGCCAGGCGGCCCTTGCTGGACTTCGCCCGTTCCAGCGACTGTTGCAGGCGCTCATGCAACAGCGTGCGATTGGGCAATTGGGTCAACTGATCGTACTGGGCCATGCTCTTGAGCCGGTCGTACAGTTGTTTACGCTCGATGGCGGCCGCGACTTGAGTGGAGACGAATTGCAGCAGTTCCTTGTCCCGTTCGCTGTAACGCGGGCAGCCAGGATGACTTTTGACCAGCAGCGCACCGATGATGCCGTGCTGCGTTTCCAGCGGGGCGGCGAGCCAGGACAGTTCCTGGTCACCTTGCAGCTTTCTCAGGTACTCGGGGATCGGGTGGCCGCCGCTTTGTGGTTCAGCCGCAGGTGTCAGGAGCAAGGTCCGCCCGGTGCCCGCCACTTCTGTCGCCAGCGCATCGGCCATTGGCTGTTGCAGCGTCGGGTCCTGGCTGTCGACGTGATAGGGAAAATTCAGCAGACCGCTGTACTTGTCACGCAAGCCTACGAAGAAATTGCGAGCCGGCAACAGGTCGCCGATGACGCCATGGATGTCCTTGAACAGGGCCGGCAGATCGCTGGCGATGTGGGCCGCCTCGGAAATCTGAAACAAGGCGCTGCGGATCGACTCCG
>Ga0160447_101193_pt1 | contig 10396 bp, 7 predicted proteins | sample HID1973K_E1MG_FD_108222 | JGI IMG/M metagenome (GOLD analysis project Ga0160447, IMG submission 108222) | Enriched mosquito-associated microbial communities from UW Madison campus, WI, USA - HID1973K_E1 MG | ecosystem: Host-associated > Arthropoda: Insects > Digestive system > Unclassified ...
CTCGACAGCATCGACGAGCTCAAGCGCGAAGTGTTCGGCCCGGTGCTGCATGTGGTGCGTTATCGCCGATCGAACCTTGATAAACTCCTCGACCAAATTCGCTCGACGGGTTATGGCCTGACGCTCGGCATCCATACGCGTATCGACGAAACCATCGCGCATGTGATCGCGCGGGCGCATGTGGGCAACATCTACGTGAACCGTAACGTGATCGGCGCGGTGGTCGGCGTGCAGCCGTTCGGCGGCGAAGGTTTGTCGGGCACGGGTCCAAAAGCCGGCGGTCCGCTCTACCTGCGTCGTCTGCTACGATCCGTTCCGCCGAATTTCAACCAGCAACTTGCTCCCGCAGGTGCAACCGTCGGCTTGCAGACCGTGCTGACCCGACTCCGAGACTGGGCTCTGGCCACTCATTCCTTGAATGTGGCAAAACTGCTCGAGCGGTTCGAGAGATCTCAATTGCTCGATGTTGTACAGGAGATGCCTGGCCCGACCGGTGAGAGCAACACCTATCGCCTGCTACCACGTGGCGCCGTCCATTGCCATCCGAGCACTTTGAGTGGTGCGATTGCGCAGCTGGCCGCCGCTATTTGCACAGGTAACCGCGCCATGTTTAGTGGTGGTACCGGGAAAGCTTTCGCGTCGACGCTACCATCGGAGCTTCTTGATTTCGTCGCACAGGGGCCGTCCGACGAGCAGCCCATCGGCGCAGTTCTTCATGAGGGGGACAGCGACGACCTGCTGACGTTGCAGCAGGCTATAGCCGCAGTCACGGGGCCAATCATTCCGATCCAGTCCATTCCGAACAGTGCCGCCGAAGACGCGGAGCGCTTCAGGGATGGTCTCTACAGCCTTGAGCGACTCGTCACAGAACGATTGGTCAGCATCAACACTACAGCAGCGGGCGGCAACGCCAATTTGATGACCATCGCCTGAGCGCTGGCGCAGCTGCGACTGCGGGGAGCGCTTTACTGGACGGCAGCGCGGACGCACTCACGCAGCCGTGCAGCGACTAACATTAGCTTATATGGAGTCCAAAAATGGATACGAAGCTTCGCCAGCGCAGACTACTCCTGGCAGCAGTGCCGGCTGTCCTTGCTGGATGTGCCGCCGCACCGACCAGCACCGGCCCACGGCCAAGCCCTGGCAAAGACGTGAATGCAGACAACGTCGATCATAACGTCGTCGCGACCGCTGCATCACTAACCGAAATGAAGCAGCCAGACTCGAGCCTTGCAGCCATTGATCGTGGGCTTGCAAATACAGTGGGTCATAAGCTGTTCACTGTGTTGATGGTGGACTTGGTGAACGACCGCAACCAACGCTACTACTCCAACCAGCCCAACGCATATCCGGTCGGAGGCAGCAAACAGATCGTCCGAACAAACGACTTTTTCAAAGACATCGTAATTGGTGGCAAGCCCCGCATCTGTTACAGCTACGAGGACATGAAAAGGGCGTTCTTCGATCATGAGCTGATCCGCTCACTGGGCTGTGAGAGCGCAGTCAACTACCCGATCCGCTGGAACGGCCAAACGGTCGGTTCGCTGGATCTTCTCCATGAAGCTAACTGGTACAGCGAGACGGATCTCCCAACGATCGGCATTTTTGCTGGCCTGGCGGTAGCGCCGATGCTCAAGATTATAGGTCACAGCTAAAGCGGCTTTTCAAGAAAGTAACTTCCGCCCCTATTTTATTTAGCATGCCAAAATGAAGAAAACTATTTTTCTGGCACCGAGTTTATGGATCACACTGGCAGCGCAGGCCCAATCGTCGGTCACTCTTTATGGCACGGTAGACGATGGCTTTCAATTCACGTCCAATCAGAAGGGAGAGCGCTCTTACGCCGTTTCGCAGGGCGGACTTGGTAGTAGCAAGTGGGGCCTTCTGGGTAATGAGAATCTTGGCGGTGGCTATAGTGCCGTCTTCAATCTCGAAAATGGCTTCGATCCGAATTCAGGAAGATTGGGTAACAACGGTGCACTGTTCGGCCGGAAGGCCTTCGTGGGCATTTCAAGTCCGTACGGCACCATTCGCCTTGGCAGACAATACGATCTGTCTTACGAGACCCTAGGCGCATACGCCGCACCTAATCGCTTCGACGGTGGACTCGGTGCTCACCCGGGCGACGTCGACAACCTTTGGGGCGACTTTAACATTTCCAATGCTGTGAAGTACACGTCTCCGAATTTGTATGGGTTCACGTTTGGTGCCCTGTACGGATTCGGAAACAACGCTGGCGACTTTACACGCTCCCAGACTACCAACTTCGTCGCCACGTACGCTACCGGGCCGTTCTCTGGATCAGTTGGATATCTCAAGGTCAATGATCCCGGCATTACCGTGTGGAACGCGACCGCTTCGCCGGTCAGCGGACAAACCTATTCGAACCCGGTCACGTCGCCCGTGTATAGCGGTTACGCCTCGGCCGGCGCACTTCAGATTACGACGGCCGGTGCCAGCTACACGATAGGAAGCGTGACCATTGCCGGCGTATTTTCGAACACCCAATTTCGAAACGTCGTTGCGACTTCCACGACGCCGAAAGCTGGCACATTCATCTTCAGCAGTTACGAGGGCAACGCCAGCTGGTTTGTGACGCCAAGTGTCTTCGTCGCGGCTGGTTACACCTTCACGAGTGCCGAAAATGCGCGCTATCAACAGATTAACGTCGGCGCACGATATTTCCTGTCTAAACGTACTTATCTTTATTTGACCAGTGACTGGCTGCACGCCAGTGGCGTTGACTCTACTGGGAAGACTGCCGTGGCTGCCAGCAACAATATAACTGCCTCAAGCGATAACACCCAGTTGGTCGCGCGCGTCGGCATCCGACATCAGTTCTAGCCCTACCTCCCTGCCGGCCCTGCCGGCAGGCTAAACGGATGCCGGTAATTTATCGACCAACGCGCGACGCGTGCCGACCGACGATCTTTATTCCGAGTAGGCCACTCCATCGCGACCAGGATCTGCCCCGCCGTCGAGAACGCCGTTGATCAAGCGAATCGCATGCACCCATGCGATCGTATAATTGTACGGATTGCGGATTACCTCATAGCCATGCACCTCAAGCTGTCGTGTCACGCTGCGTGGGATGCGGTTGGACACGTCGATGGCGTTGCTGGTGGACGAGAAACGCGGCGCTGAGACCGCCTCCTGCATTGACATGTCAAAATCGATAACGTTGAGAATAGCCTGGAGGACACCCATTACGATCTGGGTGCCTCCCGGAGCACCCAGTACAATCTCTGGCCCGCCGTTTCTGAACACGATGGTGGGACAGGACGCGGTGAAGCGCCTTTTGCCGGGGGCAATGCTCCCCGCACGGCCGGGTCGGGGATCGAAAACTCCCATGCACCCGTTGAGCATGAAGCCTGTCCCAGGTGGAATTACGCCAGATGGCATCGCGAGTGAATGCGTGAGCGATACGCAATTGCCCTCGCTGTCGACGACGGACAGGTGCGTCGTATCCCGGGGTATGACATGCCCCGGGTTCACGCGTGTCACACTTACGCGGTACCCTGATCTTATGCGTTCCGCCGTTTCGAATGCTTTTGTTTCAGACAACAGTTCGTCGAGCGGAACATCGACGAATGCGGGATCGCCGATAAACAGATCCTTATCGACCGTTGCCTGCTTCATCGTTTCGCACACGGTCCTCATGTATTCTGGGGTGTTATGACCAAGACCGCGAAGGTCGAACTGCTCGAGTACCCGGAGCATTTCAAGCAGCATGGCGCCGCCACCCGGGGGCTGATTGGTCGAGATAATCCGGTCGCGATAGCTGGCAACGAGCGGTTTCTGGCGAATGACCTGATAGGAAGCCAGATCATATTCGGTAAGGATACCGCCATGTTCCCGGATCTCGCTAACGACGGCCTTTGCAACGTCGCCAGCGTGCAGCGCGTCAGCTCCTTGGCAGGCGACCTGCTCCAGAACCGCTGCATAGTCGGCGTTTACGATGGGCGATCCGACAGGCTTGGGTGCGTTGTCGGCCCCACAATAGAGCGAGCGCCCGCCGCTACTATACGAGAGCCGTTCCCGATTGCTCGCGCGACCCATCGCTGGCTCGTCGATCCAGAAGGCGTACATTCCTGGCCTCACGACATAGCCATTTTTCGCCCAACTGATCGCAGGCTGGACCAACTCGCTCCACGGCATCCGGCCGTACGCCGCGTGCATCGCCTCGAGACCGCGCAACGTACCCGGCGTGGCAATCGATTGATGGCCTATATCGTTCAATCGTCCCTTGATGCTAAAGCCGAAGCCGTCCCGTGCTTCGCCCTCAAGCAGATCGGACCACATGCCGTCGTGAGCCTGTTGCGGCGCCGTGGCATGAAAGTCGAAGTACTCGTGCGCGTTGCTTGCGCCCATGTAGACGGCGGCGGTACCAAAGCCACCTATGCCGCACATCAGCGGATCAACTACGGTCTGTGCAAGCGCACATGCGACCGCTGCATCGACCGCGTTGCCGCCGGCGCGAAGCACCTCAACGCCCGACTCAGCTGCTTCCGGCTGCGGACAGACAACCATTCCCTTGTTTGCCATACTTTTTCCTGACAGGTTTCGTTCGCAGGCGCCCGAAACTGATTGAGGTCGATAATCCCGATATCTTGCGCCCTGATTGACCTCGCAACCACTGAAAAATACCGATGGTGATATGAGTGTTTGCTCATGACTGACAGATCCGATGACAACGCGTTGTGGATGCGTCGGCTGCGAATGCGGCATCTCGAGTCATTCCTGGTACTGGTTAGCGCGGGAAATCTGACGCTCGCGGCTGCCCGATTGCACATGACACAGTCGGCTGTATCACACTGGCTAGGCGAGATGGAGGATATTGTCGGGACGCGATTGCTAGTGCGGGGAAAACAGCTACAACTGACGCCCGCCGGTGAGGCGGTTCGAAAGCTCGCGAGTCGCATTCTGGGAGAAGTGAGCCGAACCAGCGAGGAACTCTCGTCGATCGCAAGCGGAGAACTGGCGCGATTGAAAATAGGCACCATCACGGCCGGTCTGGTCAATCTGCTACCTCGCGCAGTCCTCCGATTCCGAAGCAGCTACCCTCAACTTTGCGTGCAGATTTCCGAAGGAAACTTCGATGATTTGCTGGAAAGGCTGGAGGTCAGGGAACTCGATCTCGTCATCGGAGCAGTGGATTCGAGAGCATTTGGCGACCAGCTCGAGCGCATCGCTTTGTGTTCCGACAATCTTGCCGCCATCGCCTCGTCGACGCATCCGCTCCGCCGGTGTGACGCTATCGAATGGTCGGATGTGCTCGAATACCCGTTGATCATGCCACCTCGCGGAACGCTCATGCGCCAGCGGCTGGATGCCGTACTTCTAGAGCATGACGGTGCGCATATCCGGGCAGCAATCGAAACGGGGTCGGTAACTGCACTGGAGGCGATCGTCAGGATCAGTACTCATATCGGGATTTGCTCAGCAACGATCGCAACGCAGCTGGCGTCAAGCGGAAAGACAAAACCTTTACCGCTGTCGAGCCCTCTCTCATTCGGACCGATAGGCGCGATCTGGCGCCGCGGTGTACCGGGAAGGACTCTGTCAAGTTTCATCAGCGTCCTGCGCGAGACTGCATCCGAAGATTGTTCGACGGTCCTCTGATTGCCGACTCCCGTGCGCGAAGGAACTGGCCTGTCGAGACACGGATCCGTCAGGGTGCGAGGCGAGCGGCTACTTCAACGAGTACAGTCTCAAGTGCCGCACGGCTCGTTGCGACGAACCGCTGAAGCAGCGGCGACGATGCCGGCACCCAAGGTTTTATCAGCAGCGACTGGAAGGTCACTGACGGCGCGAACTTCCGGAAGACTATGTGCGGATGCCCCAGAAAGTCATAGGCATTAACCGGATGCACAAGGCCGACGCCCAGCCCCTCTTTCACCATCGAACAGATGTTGGTTCCGTACTGAACTTCCGCGACGACTCGCGGTTGAACGCCGGCATCGGCAAATAACTTGTCAATTCCCCAGCGGACCATTGCGGCAACTTGGAAGTTGATGAAAGGTTCATTTGCAAGATCGCCAATCCTGACCTCGGTTAGTGCCGCCAGGTGATGGTGCGCTGGTATTGCACAAATTGCGTCGACCTTGCAAAACGGGCTTGCGTCAAGGTCCGAGACATCGACGGAATCCGTTACGAAGCCCAGCGAAATGGCGCCGGCAGCAACCTGGTCACGCACCAGTTCGGAAGGCGAGACAGACAGGGCGATCCTGGTACCGGGCTCTAAGGCAGCAAACATGGCCGTCATTCTAGCGAACAGTCCAAGGCTGTACGTGTTCACACTGCCCACGCGAAGCACGGATTCTGCGGGACTACGAAGCCTGAGCAGAAATTCACGTAGACCCTCGATTCCTGCGTAACGACGCTCAACTTCCTCAAAGAAAGCTTTGGCTTCGGCTGTAGGGTCCAGTCGTCCTTTGTCGCGATTAAAAAGCGTTATCTGAGTCGACCTTTCCAGTTCAGCTATGAGCCGGCTGATCCCAGGCTGCGATAACCCAAGCATTGCTGCCGCCTTGGTCGAGGTGCCGGTAAGCATCAATGCGCGAAAGGCATCAATATGACGAAAATCCATCTGGTGCTTGTCTCTGAACGTAATCTGGTGAACGGCCGGTTCGTTTTCCTAGGTCAAGAAAACAAGCAATCAACCCGCGACGACGGGTCGCGATTGCCAACGACGACGCCTGCCGCCACTGCGATGGCAAATTGGGTGACCATTGAAAAAACCAGTGGGACCGCAGGATGGCGCCCTCCAATTACCTCTCTCCGGACCTGACCCGTGCGCGACCCGAGCGCCCGGAATGGCTCGTCTCGCTGCACTTCTCTGCGGAGTCCCTGTGCACCCTCCTTGCAGCACGGCATGCGTTAATGTCGTCCGTTCCGGTTTGCCATTGGTCAACGAGCAGCCCGAGCGCGGCCATCGGAATCGCTAGCCTCTGGTGCCGCTCACTTGCGTGCATGTCAGACCCTTGATCTTAACAGGTATATATTGAGGGTCGGGATCGTAACGAACTCGGCACGATTCGGCATGGTGGAAAATTGCCCAGGTCGACCGATCTTTCAAACCCGGGCGAAGACCTTCACATCGGCGCGACGGCGAGCAACGCCAACTGCGCGATCACTGCGTAATCTGCGGTGCGTACCACTGTGCGTCATGCAGAAGAATTAGCGAGCCGATGGTCCGGCCCGTTCAACGCACCGGAAAAGCTGCTGGCGCTTTCGCATCGGGGTGAGCGGGTCAGTTCGCGACCGAAGAAGTCGCGTCGCACATGGTTGCAGTGTCGGCAGAGTCGCGGCCTTCCGTCCGTGACGATCTGCCGAAGGAACGCCTCTGAGCGCGCTATCAGCTTACTGCCGCCGATCCGGCAGGCGTCCGGCCGGCTCGTATAAATCGTTGGCACCGGTCCTCGCTGGGGTCGACCATCAGCACGGGAAACAGCTTGTGGCCGATCGTATCAGCGGGGCACCGGTCGAACGCAGGCCTTCTCGGGTTGATCGGCATTGCTGAACGCGGAGGAGGCGTGTAACAGTTCTCGAGCACGAGTCCGGCGTCTATGTACCGTGTTCAGTTAGTCGTCTCCCTTGCAATCTGCGCGTGAACATCCTTGCGCCCCAACGCAGCGCCGCGGCCGTTTTCGTCCCGTCCCCTGTCGCGAGCAGGTTGAGCAGCAGACCGCGTATAGCGCGAGCATGATTCGCTGCAACGCGCTCTGCCGAGCGCTCGATCCGTTGGCCGAGATCAGTGCCGGTAAACGCGACGCGCGCGGCCTCGATCGTTGTTCACGATGACGGATCTCGCGAAGCACGGCTCCCCAGAAAGCGTTGGCCGAACGGAAGTGATAGCTCAGCATTCGAAGAAGGGGGTGCCGATGGCGTTTTTCCAGCACGTAGGTGAGCGGCGCGTCGATTGTATCCTCACGATTGCGTTATTGGCACAGAGCGGATCGATCGCGGGCCGTTTGACGGCGCTTCGGTTTGCCAAATCTCGTTAGAGCCATGTGCGGAAAACGAGCGCGTTCGGACCATTGGCCACATCAGGTCAGCGATCTAGACGCCAGCCGCAGCCGCTCGCCGCGTTTCCACAGGAGCATCGCAAATACCGAAATCAGCGATGCGACGAGCAAATATGCGATCGGCGCCTGGCGGATGCCCTGGCTCAGCGCGTAGGTCGACACGATGGGCGGCATTGCGCCAAAGATCGTCACACCGACGTTGTAGCCCAGGCCGATGCCAAGCGCGCGTTGCCGGGTCGGAAACCGATCTGATGCGAAAGGGAAGTACGCGCCGATAGTCAGCCCGAAACAGACTGCGCAAATAACCTGAAACATGAACAGGCGCCAAGTCGACGGGCCGAGCAGCAAGTATTCGTAAAGAGGCACGCAGACGACCAACGAAACGACCGTTCCGGTAAGCATCACCGTAATCGGATGCGTTCTGTCGGACCACAGGCCGCCGATGATAGCACCGATGATTATCACGAGCGACGCCGTCGTCGAACTCGCAGAGCCGATCAACGGCGCGATGCCCATCGCCTGCTTCGCAAACGATGGCATAAAGATCACAACCAGGTACACGACAGCGGAGCCGAATCCGGTCATGGACGCTATAAGTGCAACTTGCCGCAGCAGTTGTCGGACGTTCAATTCGGTGACCACTTCGCCCGCCCGTCCGTGAACCATCGCCTCGCTTTCCTGCATGTGTCGGCGCAGGTACAAGCCGACCGGGATGACCGCGAGGCCGATCGCAAAGCCGAGCCGCCAGCCCCAGTCCAGCGTTGCGGCCTGCCCCAGCACTCCGTAGACGAGCAGTGCGATGCCCGAGCCGGCAGCGAGCGCCAGATAAGTCGAACTGCTGAAGAGAGCGCCGTAGTACCCGCGGCGATCCTTCGGACAGGTTTCCATGACAAGCGTCACTGCGGCGCCGAATTCACCGGATGCTGCGAGGCCGGCCATTAACCGGCCGGCGATAACCATCCCGGTGCCGATGTAACCGCTCTGAGTATAGGGTGGCGCGGCGACGATCAGCAGTGTACCGGCGCCCATCAGCAGCACGGTCAAGATCATTGCGGACTTGCGTCCCTCTCTGTCGGCGTAACGGCCGACGGCGTAGGCGCCGATGGGACGCACGAGAAAACCCGCCGCAAAGGTCGAGATCGCGGCGAGCGTGGACATCACCTCGTTGGCTGCGGGAAAGAAGTTATGCCCGATTGCGAGTGCGAAGTAACCGTACAGCGTGAAGTCGAGCCACTCCAGGAAATTTCCGGCAGATACGCCGACAAAGGTGCGTCTGTTCAGAGCCATGCTTTTGCTTCCTGTGATGTGTGATCCTGAATCCTTTGCCCAGCGCGGTCGCAGGTCAGGAAAATGTATCGAACGGTGGCGCCGATCGTAGCTGGTTCCTACCCCGAACCGACGCCGCGTGCGGGGACGAGCGTCTGCTGGAATTGTGCCGAGGCGACAACCGGGAAGCTCGTCGCCGCTCCGATTGCGATTGCGCATGAATGCGGCGACGAAGCACAGGCCGGCCTGCTTCGAGAGGAGTAGTCGCGTCGGGAGCCGATGAGCGTCGGATGACCACCGGCGACCGGCTTGCCCATCACTCTGCGATCCTGGAGCTGAATGTCGAAAGCTGTCGGCGCCACACAGCTAGCGATAAACAGGAAGGGCGGGGTTGTCATTACCCACTGAAACACGAACGGAGCGACAACCATGACCGCCCTGCGAGCGTCGATCATGCCTCTTTGTTTACATAAATCTATATCGCATTTTAGTATTGGCTTACATATTCTACGATTTCTACCACGTGGTGTGCCTCCCGAACTTCGTTTGCAGCGTGCACCGGCTTGCAAACGCCGCGCATTGGGCCGCTCGGCCGGATGTGAAACCGTCTACCATATGCCGCTCTACGCTTGAAGGCGGCGCGACCATCTGGGCCAATCAAGACAGCTCAGGCGCTGGTAGCGTCCGACTTGTTTTCTTGGACCGGACTGTGCTGACCGCGATCAAGGCCGTTGCGTAGGACGGCAGCAGGGCGCATAATGAGTCATGAAAGTCATGTATGTCATGACATGGGAGCGCACATGAGAGCCACAAACGGAATCTCGACCCGAGAATTGGCGGCGACCACAGCCCGAGCACTCGGTGCTGATGGCCGGCCCGAGGTGATCGATTACCTCAAGGATGCCTTCGATAAGGTGGTAAGCGGCGGCGTCGGTAATGATCCCCATTATGCGAACCAGCTGTTTTCGGCGGCAAATGCCGATCCATTAGCGGCGGCGCGAGCGCGTGGCCGCCGGTTTGCGCTCGAGGAATATCGAAATCCCGACAATCTAACGCTGCTGGACGCGCGCGACTATGCAGGGCGCAACGACCGCGCCATCAAC
>Ga0160447_101195_pt1 | contig 10395 bp, 9 predicted proteins | sample HID1973K_E1MG_FD_108222 | JGI IMG/M metagenome (GOLD analysis project Ga0160447, IMG submission 108222) | Enriched mosquito-associated microbial communities from UW Madison campus, WI, USA - HID1973K_E1 MG | ecosystem: Host-associated > Arthropoda: Insects > Digestive system > Unclassified ...
ACGCGTTGAGTGCCCTGCAAGACGGACCCGACATCACCGAGCACCTGCTGGCCCAGCGCGCGTTGTACCTGGGCTGGCGCAAGCAGGTGGTGGAGGACGAGCATTTCCGCCAACTGTCGTTCGTGCGCGCCAGCAGCGAGCAGGAACGGGTGGACATGATCGAGGCCAACCGCCAGCTGCGGCAGCGGGTCCGGGTGTTCGGCAACGATGCCGAGCGCAAAAAACTTCTCGAGGAGAGCAGGTACAGCCTGGCCTCGCCAATGGAAAAGGGCTTTCACCTGGAATGGCGCCACGCCCCTGCCCTGTCACCGGTGGTCGGGCTGTTCCTGGAGCAGTACGTACACGATTCCCGGGCGCATTTCGTGCTCACCGACCCGCAAACCCTGGACGAGCATCACGAGCTGCATCAGGCGCTGGAACAGCAGGAACTTCACTACCAGCAGGCCCTGGCCAACTGGCGCGCCCTGCAAGCAGCCGAGCACCGCGATGCGCAGGCCGGCAAGCACGTCGTACCCAGCACCCCGCCCAGCGACCCGCTGGGCGAACCGGGCCGCGCGATGCTGGCGCTCTATCGAACCGGCAAACCTGCCATCTTCACCGACACCACGCCGGGCTCCAGTGTCGACGGCATCACCGACGGACGAGACCTGGTCTACCTGGTGTCCGGCCGCCGCGAAAACTGGAGCTACCTGCGCCTGCGTCAGGTGTTCGCCCCGCATCGCGTGCACTACAGCCCCGCCATTTCGCGCCAGGACTGGCAACCCCCTGAAAAACGCGGCTTTTATGACCGGAGGACGGCGTGAACATTAAAGGACTGATCTACAGCCTTGCGCTGCTGCTGACCGTTTTGACCGGCTGCAAACAAGAACCCGAACCCGAGGTCGTGGTGGATAAATCCATGCCGCTGCAAACCACGGTCTGGAAGCTGGCACAACTGGACCTGGGCCAGACGCCCGGCGAACTTTCCGAGATCCCTCAGGAGAGCCATGTGGGCTTCGTGATTTTCCACCCTGAAGACCAGACCCTCATCGGCTGGGCAGGCTGCCAGCAGGTGGACGGCCGCTATCGCGTGGACGGTGAGCATTTGCAGGTCGAGGCCCTCACGCTCACGGGCTCGCGCTGCTACCGACCGCGCTTCGATCACGTCGGCGACCGCTTCGCCCAGGCCCTGCGTGGCGTCACCACCTATCGCCTGGCCGATGACGACGCACGCCTGGAACTGATGACCGACGGCAGCATCACCGCCGTGCTGCTCTACCGCAAACCCGAGAAGGACAAGTGGTAATGAATGACTGGAAAGCAATGCTTGAGCTGTCGAAGATCAAGGCCCCCGTACGCCATACAGGGCACAGCTGCGTCTGCCCAAGGGTTACCTGCGCGCCGTGGCGATCATGCTCGCGCTCTGGCTGGGTGGGCTCGTCGCCCTGAAGTGGGGACTGGCGGCCTCAGGTCGGGAAATGAAGGACATGACCGATCTCATCCAGCACGGCTGTTTCTGGATCGTGCTCGGGCTGAGTCTGCTGTTCGCGGCGCACACCCTGATCATTTGCATGCTGGAATTCGGCCGCGAGCTGCGTGATAAAGCGGCCTACCAACAATGGAGTGAGGATGAGCTGCGCAGCACCTACGCCTTGCTGATTCAAGGCGTGGGGCTGGGCATACACGGCAGTGATGTTCGTCAGTTGTGGGAATCGTTGCACAACGGCCAACCCCTTGGCGCCTTCGCAACCCCGCCCTCGCAACCCGATGACCGCCCCGGCCAAAGGTTGTACCGCAATCGAGGCACTGCGTTTCGCACAGCGGCTGCCCACGGGGTGACCTTCTGGCCGATCCCCACCTTCGTCGTCGGCTCGGCACGGCCTGAGCACGACCCGGTCAGCCCGGCCTGGATGATCAACGAAGGCCGCAACGCGGCGCTGCTTGGGCAGCACATGTTCGTCGCCGAGTTCGCCGATCGTGGCGATTGGATGCAGAGAACGATTCGTGAATTCTTCAGGTTCATGGACGATCAAGGTCAGGTGCCGCAAGCACTGCTGATCGGCGACGACGAAGGCATTGCCACGCAAGACGGCGCAACCGTGAAGGCCAACACCACCGCTGTTTTGTTCGGCGACATTCAGCGAATGTCCAGGCTGCAGAATTTCGAGGTCGATACGCCCACGCCCCAGGCATTCGCCAGCAGTCCCACGGGCAGGCTGTGGACGCACTTCTGGCAGAGCGACAAAGCCTATGCGGCAGAGTACCGGTTTGATCGCAGATGGCTGCAGATGCACGATCTGATCATTCCACGAACAATGACCTCCTATTACTGGCGCGAGCTGCTGCAGCCATTGATGAGGGACTTCAAGGATGACGGCCCGGGGTATTTTCAGCCATCCGCCTGGCTACCGGCACGCTGGGCAACGTTTCAGTTCAGCACCTTTGTTCACGCGCCGAGACTCGGCTACCTGCATCGTTCTATCATCGCCCGGACCCACAGCTGCGCGGCCGATGCCGCCGTTTCCGCGCACAATGTCGCGGCGCTCAAGTACGCGTGGATCAACGCAGTGAACACGCTGCGCCATGTTGAATGCCCAACGCGGGTGTTCTATGACAGCACCCGACGGCCGGATATCAAGGCGACGCTGACCCAAGTCTGGGAAGAGCTCGATCACGAGGACTGCGGTCTCACGCCGTGCAGTCCCCGGCAGACATACGATGTCGGCCCGCTGATCGGCGACACCGGGGTCAGCCATACCCTGCTGATGATCAGCCTCGCCACGGCCGCCTGTTACGAGCAGGGGGGCATCAGCGCGGTGGTGTACGAAGGCGCAGAGCATTCGACCATCGTTCAGTTGATTCGCCCCGTTTGCGACGCTTTCAAGGAAGAAAACCTGCGCCACGGTCACCTCGACCCGTTCAGCGCACGTGCGAAAGGTCAGCCCTCATGAAAAATCCCATCTGCCTGGGCGATCCGACCAGCAGCGACGGCGCCGTCATTCAATGCCAACTGGCCGGCAGTCACACCATTCGCGGCGTTCCGGTGGCGGTGCTCGGCGACAGCGCCAACTGCCCGTTGCATCAGGGTGTGTTCGTGTTCACGGAGGGTCACCCCCATAGAAAGATGAACGGCATTCCCGTGGTCTTTGAAGGGCATCGATTGACCTGCGGCTGCCATGCGCTCGCCAGGCATGCGCATGAAGTACGGGCGGATTAGTTCGGCCGGGGGATTGCGGCAGAAAGGCAGCCGGATTAACCGATCAGTCCGCGAAACATGTCGTTACGCTGGACGCAGCCCAAGGGCGGTCCATAAACTGACGCCCATCATTCGTAACGAAATGGATGAGACATGTTGGGGAACGGGGACGACTTATGAATCGCAACGAACTGCGCAAGGCCGACATCAACCTGATGGTGGTGTTCGAAACCTTGATGCAAGAGCGCAACGTCACCCGTGCCGCCGAGAAACTGTTCCTCGGCCAACCCACCATCAGCGCTGCACTCAACCGCCTGCGGGCATTGTTCAACGACCCGCTGTTCATCCGGGTCGGCCATCGCATGGAGCCCACGGCGAGGGCCAACGAGATCATCAATCACCTGTCGCCGGCGCTGGACGCGATGTCCGTGGCGCTGAGCCTGACCCGGGAATTCGACCCGGGGAGCAGCGACATGACCTTCCGCATCGGGCTGTCCGACGACGTGGAGTACAGCCTGTTGCCGCCGCTGCTGCGGGCGATCCGCGAGGAAGCGCCAGGCATCGTGATCGTCATCAAGCAGGTCAATTACTGGAATGTCTCGGAATTGCTCATGTCCGGGGAGATCACCGTCGGCGTGTGCCTGACCCGCGAGCTGCCCGCCAATGCCAAGCGCAAATTGCTGCGCAGCGTCCAGCCAATGGTGGTGCGCGCCGATGACTCGCAGGAAGTGATGACGCTGGACGAATACTGCTCACGACCGCACGTGGTGGTCTCTCACGTGGCGAACATTTCCAGCTTCGCCGATGAGTGGCTCGCCGCGATCGGTCGTAAACGCAAGGCCGTGCTGTCGGTGCCGCAATACAGCACTCTGCCGGCGTTGATGGCCGGCACCGATCTGCTGTGCAACCTGCCGGATCACCTGACATTGGCGTTGCACAAGACGGGGGTGTTGCGAGGCGAGCCCCTGCCGTTCATCACGCCCAATCTTGAGCTGTCGATGGTCTGGCTGAGCGTGATGGACACCGATCCCGCAGAGCGCTGGTTGCGCAAGAGACTGGAGCAGTTCATGGGGGATCACAGCACGATCCCCCCTGCCCCGCTGAGCTGATCTGTAGCAGCCCGGTCGGGCGGCGTTCCGTTTGCCGGCGGTGGCGTTCTTGAAATCGCTCCGCCGGCGAGCCGGACTGCTACAGGGATTGTGTGAGCACCGGCACATCGCACAAGCCGGATGCTCTGTAGCAGCACGGTCGGGCGGCGTTCCGTTTGCCGGCGGTGGCGTTCTTGAAATCGCTCCGCCGCCGAGCCGGACTGCTACAGGGGTGAGGCGACACTCGACACATCGCACAAGCCGGACGAGTTGTAGCAGCACGGCTTGCCGGCGGTGGCGTTCTTGAAATCGCTCCGCCGGCAAACGGAACGCCGCCCGGTCGGGCGGCTACAGGGGTTGAGTCGGGCTGAGGATCAGCCGAAACGACCGGTGATGTAATCTTCGGTCTGGGTCTTGGACGGCTTGGTGAAGATGGTGTCGGTGTCGCCGTGTTCGATCAACTCGCCCATGAACATGAACGCGGTGTAGTCCGAGCAGCGCGCGGCCTGTTGCATGTTGTGGGTGACGATGACCACGGTGAACTGCTCTTTGAGCTCCGTGATCAGCTGTTCGATACGACCGGTGGAGATCGGGTCGAGCGCCGAAGTCGGTTCGTCCAGCAGCAATACTTGCGGGCGCAACGCGATGGTGCGGGCGATGCACAGGCGCTGTTGCTGACCACCGGACAGGCTCTGGGCGCTCTGCTTGAGCTTGTCTTTCACTTCGTCCCACAGGGCCGCGCCACGCAGGGCCTCTTCCACACGCTCTTCCATCTCACGGCGCGACAGCTTTTCGTGGTGACGCACGGCGTAGGAAATGTTGTCGTAGATCGACATCGGGAACGGCACTGGCTTCTGGAACACCATCCCGACGTGGCTGCGCAGGCGGTTCATCGAATAGCCAGGGGCCAGGATGTTTTCACCGTTCAGAATCACTTCACCCTTGGCTTCCTGCTTGGGGTACATCGAGTAGATCCGGTTGAACACGCGCAGCAGGGTCGACTTGCCACAACCCGACGGGCCGATGATCGCGGTGATGCGCTTCTCGGGAATGGTCATGTCGACCGATTTCAGCGAGCGATGACCGTTGTAGAAGAAATCGAGGCCGCGTACCTGAATCTTGGTTTTTTCGTCGGCGAGGGAAAGGTTATTCATCAGGACGCCCTATTGCGCAAAAGGAGAAGACGGGAACTGAGGCTCAGAACCAGTACGAACAAGGTCAGAATCAAGGCGCCGGCCCAGGCCAGGGAATGCCAGTCATCGAACGGGCTCATCGCGTACTGGAAGATCACCACAGGAACGCTTGCGATCGGTTTGAGAACGTTACTGCTCCAGAACTGGTTACCGAACGCGGTGAACAGCAGTGGCGCGGTCTCGCCGGTGATACGTGCCAGTGCCAGCAGGACACCGGTGACCACGCCCGCCTTGGCGGCGCGCAGCACGATCTGCAGGGTCAGCTTCCACTGCGGCACACCCAGCGCCAGCGCGGCTTCGCGCATGGTCGAGGGTTGCAGTTGCAGCATTTCATCGGTGGTGCGGACCACGACAGGAATCACCAGCAGCGCCAGCGCCAGGGCACCGGCAATCGCCGAGAAACCGACCTGGTGGTTGGTCAGCGCACTGACCGGCAGAATCACCGCGGTGTAGACAAACAGCCCCAGCACGATCGACGGTGCCGACAGCAGGATGTCGTTGATGAAGCGAACCGCGTTGCCCAGTTTGGTATGGCGTGCGAATTCGGCCAGCCAGATACCGGCCATCAGGCCGATCGGCGTGCCGATCAACAGGCCGATGCCGGACATCAGAAAGCTGCCGTAGAAGGCGTTGGCCAGGCCCCCTTCCGAACCCGGTGGCGGGGTCATCTCGGTGAACAGGCGCAGGTTCAGCGCCTGGAAACCATTGACGATGGTGGTCAGCAGGATCCACACCAGCCACAGCAGGCCGAACACGGTCGCGCCACAGCTGAGGACCATCGCGATCATGTTCTTGAACGCGCGGGCCCGGTACAGGTTTTCGTTATCGGCCTTACTCATAGACCCTCCTTGCGCGACAGACGGGACAGCATCAGACGGGCAATCGCCAGCACGATGAAGGTGACGACAAACAGCAGGAAGCCCAGGGCGATCAGCGACGAACGATGCAGGTCGGTGTAGGCCTCGCTGAATTCGTTGGCGATCACCGAAGCGATGGAGCTGCTCGGCATCATCAGCGATGCGGAGAACTGGTGGGCGTTACCGAGAACGAAGGTCACCGCCATGGTTTCACCCAGCGCGCGGCCCAGACCCAGGAAGATGCCGCCGACCACCGCAGAGCGGGTATACGGCAGGACGATGTCCCAGACCACTTCCCACGTGGTGCCGCCCAGTGCGTAGGCCGACTCTTTCAGAGCCACCGGCACGCTGCGGAACACTTCGGTCATGACCGAGGTAATGAACGGCGTGATCATGATCGCCAGCACGATACCGGCGGTCAGCATGCCGATGCCCAGCGGCGGGCCCTGGAAGATCTGACCGATCAGGGGCAGCGCGCCCAGGTTGTCATTGATCCAAGGCGCCATGTATTCGGCCATGAACGGGCCGAACACGAACAGGCCCCACATGCCATAGATAATCGATGGAATGCCCGCCAGCAGTTCGACCGCGGAGGCAATCGGCATCCGCAACCACGGCGGCGCCACTTCTGTCAGAAAAATCGCGATGCCGAAACTCACCGGAACGGCGATCAGCAGCGCGAGAAAGGATGTCACCAAGGTGCCGTAGATCGGGACCAACGCGCCGAAATGCCCGTTGACCGCATCCCATTCAGTACTGGTAAGAAATTCGAAACCAAAGGTCTTGAACGCCAGGGCTCCGCCCCAGAGTGTCGAGCCGGCGATGCTCGCCAGCAACAGCAGCACCAACAGAGCCGCTCCCAGCATCGTGCGCCGGAACCAGGCGTCGTGTCGGTGATCGCGGGCCGCGCGTTTTTCGCTCTCGGATGTCACATCCGGAATCACAGCGGACATATATTGGGTGTTTTCAGTCATGGTGGGTCCACTCGCAAGGAAACCCTGTCACCGAGCGCTCGATGACAGGGGTAAGCCGGATAACGTCGAGTTACTTCTTGAACTCGGTTTTCCAGTAGTCTTCGATCTTGCTAACCAGCGAAGCTGGCAGAGGTACGTATTCCAGCGACTCGGCCTGAGCCTGGCCCTTCTTCAGCGACCACTCCAGGAAGTTGAAGGCAGCAGCGCTTTTCTCTGCGTTCTTCGGTTCTTTGTACATGATGATCCAGGTGGTCGCCGTGATTGGCCATGCACCGTCACCTGGGGCGTTGGTCATGATCAGGTTGAAGTCCTTGGCGCTTGCCCAGTCAGCGCTGTCGGCTGCGGCGGCGAAGGCTTTGGCGTTAGGCTCGATCACCTTGCCAGCAGCGTTTTTCAGCTTGGTGTAAGCGATTTTGTTCTGAGTGGCGTAGGAGTACTCGACGTAGCCGATCGAACCTTTGATCTGCTTCACGTAGGCAGCCACACCTTCGTTACCCTTGCCGCCCACACCGACTGGCCATTGAACAGCCGAACCCGTGCCTGGGCCGGATTTCCACGCGTCGCTGACCTTGCTCAGGTAGCTGGTGAAGTTGAACGAAGTACCCGAACCGTCCGAACGGTGAACGACGGTGATGTTGCTTTCAGGCAGTTTGACGCCGGCGTTCAGCTTGGTGATCGCAGGATCGTTCCATTTGGTGATCTTGCCCTGGAAGATGTCAGCCAGGGTCTGGCCGTCGAGTTCCAGTTTGCCGCTTTCCACGCCTTCAACGTTGATCACCGGCACGATACCGCCGATCACGCTCGGGAACTGGCCCAGGCCAGCCGCTTTCAGGTCGTCAGCCGACAGAGGAGCATCGGATGCGCCGAAGTCAACGGTTGCAGCCTTGATCTGAGCGATGCCGCCGCCCGAACCGATCGACTGATAGTTGATGCGGTTTTCGGAGCTTTTGCTGTAGTCCTGCGACCATTTGGAGATGACTGGGAACACGAAGCTCGAACCAGCACCCGTGACGTCCGTAGCGTGTGCCATTCCGGTCAGGCACATCGAAGCCAGCAGGAGCGACAGGCGTGTTTTTGTCAGCAGATTCACGGCAATACCTCAGCAGAAGAATTTGTGTGTGTGCGGTCACAGTTGAAGACCCGATGCAGATTTAAAACCCGAAACATTTCTGTTTGATGACAGTCTTTAGACATCCGTTGAAAACCGGCGCGTTCCGTAGGCGATCTCTTACACCCTGTAAAAACGAAACCCCCGGTTTCATTGAAGAAAACGGGGGTTGTCTAGTTTTCGAGAATTTAATATCAATGCGCCACAACCGCAGACTGAACGCCGCTTTCAGGGCTGTTTTTCACCCCTTTTATGACAGTCTCACGTCTAAGAATGCCCGCCCTGCGCCATGTGCAGGCCGGTGACATTCATTTGGCGATGGCTTCTTTGTGATCAACTGTTTCGAAGTTTTGCGGCTGCGGTTGTTCATCGGCAACGAAGGTGTTTTGCGGCTTCATGGTGAAGGTCATGAGCACACCGAACGCCAGCACGCAGATGGAGATCATGAACGGCAGCGTCCAGTTGCCGGTCTGGTCAATCAGGTAACCGGCCAGTACCGGGCTGATAATGGTCGCAGTGGCCGCTGTGCCGTTCATGATGCCGCTGGCCGTACCTGCGCGATCGGACGCGATGTCCATCGGCACCGCCCACATCGGCCCCACGGTCATTTCATTGAAGAACAGCGCCATGGCCAGGAAAATCAGCGAGTACAGCGGTTCCTGAAACAGCAGCACCGGAATCAGCGACAGCCCGGTACAGGCCATGCACACCGCCACCAGATAGCTGCGGGCGAGTTTGACGTTGCCGGTCTTGCGCAACAGTCTGTCGCTGATCATCCCGCCCAGCAGGTCTCCCACCACGCCGGCGAAGAAAACGCCGGAGGTGAACAACACTGCCGATTTGATGTTCATGTTGTATTTGTGCATGAAGTACATCGGAATCCAGCTGAGCATCAGCCAGAGAATCCAGTTGTAGCAGAAGTACACGCTGGAGACCGGCAGCATGCGCTTGAACAGCCGTCCATAGGTGCCGGGCGCGTCCACGCGGCGGGGTTTGGGCACTGGCAACACGGCCAGTTCCTGCTCAGTGATGCGCGGGTGATCGACCGGTTTTTCGGTGTAGGTGACGTACCACAGCACCACCCAGCCGAAACTCAGCGCACCCAACAGATAGAACGAGAAGCGCCAGTCGTAGGCCGTCATCAGCCCCGCGACGATCAGCGGCGCGCAGGCATTCCCCAGGCGAGCAGCGGCGTGGGTGATGCCCTGGGCAAAGCCGCGCTTGTCCTTGGGCACCCAGGCCGCCATGGCGCTGGTCGACGCCGGGAAGGTTGCGCCCTCCCCCAGCCCCAGCAACATCCGCGCCGCCACCAGGCTCAGGAAGCCGCCAGCCATGCCGGTCAGCACCGTGGCCGCTGCCCATATAAAGGCACAAACGATCAGGGTGCGCTTGGCGCCGTAGCGGTCACTGACCCAGCCGCCGATGAACTGGAACACCATGTAGGGATAAGCGAACGCCGAAAAAATGAAGCCCAGTTGCGTATTGCTCAGACCCAGTTCGGTGCTGAACTGCCCGGCCGCGGTACTGACGTTGACCCGGTCGACATAGGTGATGAAGTACATCAGGCACAGCATCATCATGACGACGGTGGTGGCCTTGATCTTTAGCCTGTTCATGGTTGCGATCCTCAGTGTCTTTTTTGTAGTTGTTCACTAACGCGCTTTCCAGGGTTTAGAGCTCGAGAATCGCCCCCTCCCGACGCAGCTCGGAGATCTGCCCGGCGTCGTAGCCGTACTCCGCCAGAATTTCCTCGGTGTGTTCGCCCAGCAGCGGCGACGGTCGATTCACCTGTTTGGGGGTTTCCGAAAACCGGATCGGCAAGGCGATGCTGCGGGCCGAACCCGTCACCGGGTGGTGGGTTTCGACGATCATCTCGCGCTCGAGAATCTGCGGATGCTCGACGGCCTGGGAGATGTCGAGCACCGCGCCCACTGGCAGACCGGCGACGTCCAGCCGCGCGACCCAGTTGTCGGTGGTGTCCTGCACCAGGCACTCGGTGA
>Ga0160447_101197_pt1 | contig 10376 bp, 9 predicted proteins | sample HID1973K_E1MG_FD_108222 | JGI IMG/M metagenome (GOLD analysis project Ga0160447, IMG submission 108222) | Enriched mosquito-associated microbial communities from UW Madison campus, WI, USA - HID1973K_E1 MG | ecosystem: Host-associated > Arthropoda: Insects > Digestive system > Unclassified ...
ACGCCGAGCGTAATCAGGAACACACCGGCCCACGCGAGCGATTGCCACTGCGGGAACGGACTCATCGCGAACTTGTAGATCGTCACCGGCAGGTTGGCCACCGGCTGACTCATGTCCCACGAGAAAAACTGATTCGACAGCGCCGTGAACAAGAGCGGCGCGGTTTCGCCCGCGATACGCGCAATCGCCAGCAACACGCCGGTGACGATGCCGCCGACCGACGCCTTCAGCGTGATCGACATCACCATCTTCCACTTCGGCGTGCCGAGCGCGAAGGCGGCTTCACGCAGCGCGTTGGGCACGAGCTTCAGCATGTTTTCCGTCGTGCGGATCACGATCGGAATCTGCAGCAGGGCAAGCGCGATCACGCCGGCCCAGCCCGAGAAGCGCCCCACCTTCGCGACGACGAGCGCATACACGAACAGACCGACGACGATCGAAGGCGCCGACAGCAGAATGTCGTTGATGAAGCGCGTCACGTTCGCGAGCCAGCGCTTCTGCCCGTATTCGGCGAGGTACACGCCCGCGAGAATGCCGAGCGGCGTGCCCACGCAGGTCGCGAGCACGACCAGCATCAGGCTGCCGACGATCGCGTTCGCGAGACCACCGCCATCGGTGTTCGGCGGCGGCGTCGATTGCGTGAAGAGATCGATCGACAATCCGCCGATGCCGAGCTTGAGCGTCGTGAAGAGAATCCACACGAGCCAGATGAGCCCGAAGGCCATTGCGGCGAGCGAAAGCGCCAGCGCGACTGCATTGGTGCCGCGGCGGCGGCGTTGCAGCTTCATGCGCGTGGCTTGCACGCGTTCGGGATCCTGATTGAACGTAGCGGGACGGCTCATTATTTACGGCCCTCCCCGCGTTCCATGCGCAAGAGCATCAGCTTCGAGAGCGCGAGCACGAAGAACGTGATCACGAAGAGAATCAGCCCGAGTTCCATCAGTGCCGACGTGTGCAGCCCCGGACTCGCTTCCGCGAATTCGTTCGCGAGCGCCGAAGTGATGCTGTTGCCGGGAGAAAAGAGCGACACGTTGTCGAGCAGATTCGTGTTGCCGATGACGAACGTGACGGCCATCGTCTCGCCGAGCGCGCGGCCGAGACCGAGCATGACGCCGCCGATCACGCCGGCGCGCGTATAGGGCAGCACGATCTTCCACATCACTTCCCACGTCGTGCAGCCGATGCCGTATGCCGATTCCTTCAGCAACACCGGCGTCACTTCGAACACGTCGCGCATCACCGAGGCGATGTACGGAATGATCATGATCGCGAGAATCACGCCCGCGCACAGAATGCCGATGCCGATCGGCGCGCCCTGAAAGAACATGCCGATCACGGGGACATCGCCGAGCAGATGGCCGAGCGGCTTCTCGAAGTATTGCGCGAAGATCGGCGCGAACACGAGCAGGCCCCACATGCCGTAGACGATCGACGGAATCGCCGCGAGCAGTTCGATCGCGACGCCGAGCGGTCTGCGCAACCACGCGGGCGAAAGCTCCGTCAGAAAGAGCGCGATGCCGAAGCTCACCGGCACCGCGATGATGAGCGCGATGATCGAGGTCGCGACGGTGCCGTAGATCGGCACGAGCGCGCCGAAGCTCTCGCTGGGCGGATCCCACTCCGCGCGCCACAGGAACGAGAGCCCGAATTTCTGGATGGTCGGCATCGACGCGACGAGCAGCGAGACGATGATGCCGCCCAGCAGAAGCAGCGTGACGACGGCCGCAAGCCGCGTCAGGCCGCCGAAAATGATGTCGCCGGTACGGCTCGGCGCGCGCTGGGTATGCGCCGCCGGCACCGCCGACGATAAGTTGATGTCCGACATGGGAGCCTTGGTTACGCTACGTGTCAGACCGCGCTGCAAGCCTTCCGGCCCGCAGCGCGGCTTTTTTGTTACCGACCGTCCCTCGCCTTCAGCAGCTTAGGACAGTTTCAAACTACGCGTACTTCGCTTACTCCGCGACAGACTTGCCCGCGGCGTCCTTGACCTTCGCCTTCCACTGCGTCTTGATTTCGGCCACGACCGAATCCGGCAGCGAGATGTAGTCGAGATCGTTCGCAGCCTGATTGCCGTTCTTGAATGCCCAGTCGAAGAACTTCAGCGTTTCCGTGCCTTGCTGCGGCTTTTCCTGCGTTGCGTGCAGCAGCACGAAGGTCGCGCCGACGATCGGCCATGCGTTCTGGCCCGGCTCGTTCGTCAGGATCTGGTAGAACGACTTCGACCAGTCCGCGCCGGCAGCCGCCGCCTTGAACGTGTCCGTCTTCGGCTCGACGATCGTGCCAGCCGAATTCTTCATGCCGACGTAGGTCATCTTGTTCTGCTTCGCATACGCCCATTCGACGTAGCCGATCGCGCCCGGCAGACGCTGCACGAAGGCCGCAACGCCGTCGTTGCCCTTGCCGCCCGTGCCCGTCGGCCAGTTCACGGTCGAGCCTTCGCCGACCTTCGACTTCCACTCCGGGTTCACCTTCGACAGATAGTTCGTCCAGATGAAGCTCGTACCCGAACCATCGGCGCGACGCACGACAGCGATGTCGGTATCCGGCAGCTTGACCTTCGGGTTCAGCGCGGCGATCGCCGGGTCGTTCCACTTCTTGATCTTGCCGAGGTAGATGTCGCCGAGCACCTGGCCCGACAGCGTCACTTCACCGGCCTTCACGCCCGGCACGTTGATCACCGGCACGACGCCGCCGACCACCGTCGGGAACTGGAACAGGCCGTCTTTCGCCAGCTCGTCGTCTTTCAGAGGAGCGTCCGAGCCCGCGAAATCCACCGTCTTCGCGATGATTTGCTTGATGCCGCCCGACGAACCGATGCCTTGATAGTTGACCTTCCCGCCGCCCGTTTTCTGGTAGGCATCCGCCCACTTGGTGTAGATGGGAGCTGCGAAGGTGCTGCCCGCGCCGGTAATATCGGCTGCTTGCGCGGAGATGGCGAACAGGGCGCCAATTACGCCAGCCAGCGCGGTTTGCATCAATTTCATGAGACCTCCAGGGTTGTGAGCGTGTGAGTCGACACCGCGAAATATAGGAGGAGTCTGTGACAGTAATATGACTCTTCGTGAAGCCGACGTGTCATTTCGCTTACGTGCTGAAAGTTTGATCACACCCGATTTGTCAAGCCCTTGATGGAAATAAAAAAAGCGGGCCGAAGCCCGCTTTTAGCGAAATGTGACGACTTTCAGTAAACGCCTATGAAGTCGCCTCTTTCACGACCTGCGCAATCGTTTCCGCGTATCGAACCGCGTCCTGCTGCGCCGACGCTTCCACCATCACGCGCAGGACCGGTTCAGTGCCCGACGCGCGAATCAAGACCCGGCCGTGCGATTCGAGGGAACGCTCGGCTTGCTCGACCGCGCGACGAATCGCGTCGCTGCTTTTCCAGTTCGCGCCCGCGTTCATTCGCACGTTGATGAGTTTTTGCGGGAACAGGCTCACGCCATCGAGCAGTTTGGAGAGCGATTTGCCGCTGCGCTGGATCGCCGCCAGCACGAGCAGCGCCGACACGATGCCGTCGCCGGTCGAATGACGATCGAGCGACAGGATATGGCCCGAGCCTTCCGCGCCCAGTTGCCAGCCGTTCTCACGCAGTTTTTCGAGCACGTAGCGGTCGCCGACGGCCGCGCGCACGAACTGCACGCCCGCCTCCTTCAACGCCACCTCGACGGCCATGTTGGTCATCAGCGTGCCGACAGCGCCCGCCACCTTGCCGTCGGTTGCGATGCGGTCCTTGACCAGCACGTAGAGCAGTTCGTCGCCGTTGTAGAGGCGACCGGCCGAATCGACGATCTGCAAACGGTCCGCGTCGCCATCGAGCGCGATGCCGATATCCGCGTTGTGCTCCAGCACCGCGCGCACGAGCGCGTCCGGGGCGGTCGCGCCGACGCCGTCGTTGATGTTGAAGCCGTTCGGCGACACGCCGATCGGCACGACTTCCGCGCCGAGCTCATGGAAGACGTGCGGCGCGACGTCATACGCGGCGCCGTGTGCGCAATCGACCACGAGCTTCAGGCCGCGCAGGTCGAAGCTCGCGGGAAACGTGCTCTTGCAGAATTCGATGTAGCGGCCGCCCGCGTCGTCGAGACGCCGCGCCTTGCCGAGACGCTCGGACGGCGCGCATTCCATCGGCTGCTCGAGCTGGCGCTCGATTTCGAGCTCGACTTCGTCGGGCAGCTTGTTGCCGTCGGCGGAGAAGAACTTGATGCCGTTGTCGTTGTACGGATTGTGCGACGCGCTGATCACGACGCCCGCCGAGAGCCGCAGCGCGCGGGTCAGATAGGCGACGCCCGGCGTCGGCATCGGGCCGGCGAGCATCACGTCGACGCCCGCCGCCGAAAAGCCCGACTCCAGCGCTGCTTCCAGCATATAGCCGGACACGCGCGTGTCCTTGCCGATCAGCACCGTCGGGCGATTGCCCTTCTTTTGCTGCGCGCGATCCGCGCCCGCGAGCACCTTGCCGGCCGCGTAGCCGAGCTTGAGTACGAAATCCGGCGTGATCGGCGCGACGCCTACGCGCCCGCGGATGCCGTCCGTTCCAAAATATTGACGTGCCATTATTGCCTGACCCTCCTCGCGAACATACGGCGCCTGTTTTCGGTCCGCGACTTTAGTTGAGATTTATATCGGCGCGTGCGCCTGCGCCTGATTCCTGATGAATGTGGCCAGCTTCAATGATGCCCACTTAGGGCAGCATCTTTTGTGGCCTGCCAGACCTTCAGCGCATCGACGGTCTCCGCGACATCGTGCACGCGGATGATCGCCGCGCCCCGCTCCGCCGCGCACACCGCCGCGGCGACGCTCGCCGCGAGCCGCTCGCCCGCGCCGCGCCCGGTGACGGCGCCGAGCATCGATTTGCGCGACATGCCCGCGAGCAACGGGAAGTGCGTCCCGGCGGGCAGCGTGGCGGCGAGATGCGCGAGCAGCGCGTAATTATGCTCGACCGTCTTGCCAAAGCCGTAGCCCGGATCGAGACTGACGCGCGCCGCCGGGATGCCGGCCTGCGCAAGTGCGGCGACGCGTTCCGCGAAGAAATCGCGCACATCGGCGACGACGTTCTCGTACACCGGATCGTGGAGCTGCATCGTGCGGGGCTCGCCGAGCATGTGCATCACGCATAGTCCGCAGTCGCTGCCCTTCACGGCATCGAGCGCGCCTTCCTGACGCAAACCCCAGATATCGTTGATCATGTCCGCGCCTGCGTCGAGGACAGCGCGCATCACGGCCGGCTTGTAGGTATCGACGGAGATCGGCACCTGCACGGCGCGCAGCGCCTCGACGATCGGCACGACGCGTTCCAGCTCCTCGTCGAGCGGCACGGGCGGCGCGCCGGGACGCGTGGATTCGCCGCCGATGTCGATCATGTCGGCGCCGTCAGCGAGCAACTGGTGAGCACGTGCGAGCGCGGCGTCGCGTGAAAGGAAACGGCCGCCGTCCGAGAACGAATCCGGCGTGACATTGAGGATGCCCATCACGAGCGGGCGTTCGAAGGTCAGCGTGAAGCGCCCGCACTGGAGCGGTGCGGCTGAGAGCGGGGATGAGGTCGGTGTGGTCAAGCGAGTCGAACGATACAAAGTGGTGACCGGACGCAATCGGCGCCACGCTCAGCGCCCGATTAAAACGACGGCCGGAAATGGAAAATGGGCCGGCGTGCTATGCACACCGGCCCATGAACTCCCGCAGACGACTCAGGCCGTTGCCGGCGCGTTGCCCGGCTTGACCTCGGTGCCGCTGCTGCCGCCCGATGGCGTGTCGCCGGAAGGCGGCGGCAAGTTCTTCGGCGGACGCGGCGGACGATCCGCCATGATGTCGCTGATCTGGTCCGCATCGATGGTTTCCCATTCGAGCAGCGCCTTGGTCATCGCCTCGACTCTGACGCGGTTGTCCTCCAGCAGCTTGCGGGCGAGCGCGTATTGCTCGTCGAGAATCCGACGAATTTCCGTGTCGACCTTCTGCTGCGTGGCTTCCGATACCGACTTCGCGCCCATCTTCCCGAACATGCCGTTGTCTTCGGTATCGACGTAGACCATCGTGCCGAGCACGTCCGACATGCCGTAGCGCGTCACCATGTCACGCGCCATCTTGGTCGCGCGCTCGAAGTCGTTCGACGCTCCGGTCGACATCGAATTCAGGAACACTTCCTCCGCTGCGCGGCCGCCGAACAGGATCGCGATCTCTTCCAGCATCTTGTCGCGATACAGGTTTACGCGGTCGTGCTCCGGCAACTGCCAGGTGACGCCCAGCGCCCAGCCGCGCGGCATGATGGTGACCTTGTGAACCGGATCGGCATGCGGCAGAAGCTTCGCCACCACGGCGTGACCGGACTCGTGGTACGCCGTGTTGCGGCGCTCTTCTTCGCGCATCACAGCCGACTTGCGCTCCGGACCCATGAAGATCTTGTCCTTCGCGTCCTCGAAATCCTGCATCTCGACGATACGCTTGCCACGACGCGCCGCGAACAGCGCCGCTTCGTTGACGAGGTTCGCAAGATCCGCACCCGAGAAACCCGGCGTACCGCGCGCGATGACCGATGCATCGACGTCGTTTGAGATCGGCACCTTGCGCAGGTGAACCTTCATGATGTGCTCGCGGCCGCGGATATCCGGCAGACCGACGTACACCTGACGGTCGAAGCGGCCCGGACGCAGCAGCGCCTTGTCCAGCACGTCGGAACGGTTCGTCGCTGCGATCACGATGACGCCCGAGTTCGCCTCGAAGCCGTCCATTTCGACCAGCATCTGGTTCAGCGTCTGCTCGCGCTCGTCGTTGCCGCCGCCCATGCCGGCGCCACGATGACGACCGACCGCGTCGATTTCGTCGATGAACACGATACACGGCGCGTGCTTCTTGGCCTGCTCGAACATGTCGCGCACACGGGCCGCGCCCACGCCGACGAACATTTCCACGAAGTCAGAACCCGAGATGCTGAAGAACGGCACCTTCGCCTCGCCCGCGATGGCGCGAGCCAGCAGCGTCTTACCCGTACCCGGAGGACCGACCAGCAGCACACCGCGTGGAATTCGCCCGCCGAGCTTCTGGAACTTCTGTGGATCGCGCAGGAAGTCCACCAGTTCCGACACTTCTTCCTTGGCTTCGTCGCAGCCCGCCACGTCGGTGAAATTGATCGCGTTGTTGTTCTCGTCGATCAGCCGCGCTCGCGACTTGCCGAACGAAAATGCCCCGCCTTTGCCGCCTCCCTGCATCTGCCTCATCATGTAGAACCAGAAGCCGATGATCAGGATCGTCGGTCCGAGGTAGTACAGCGCGGAGACGAGCGCGTTCGGTTCATCGTCAGCCTTGCCGCTGACCTGAACGCCGTATTTCATCAGATCGCCGACCATCCAGATGTCGCCGGGCGACACGATCTGATACTTCTGGCCGTCTGCCGGAGTGACCGTCAGATTGCGCCCTTGAACGGTGACATTCTTGACCTTGCCGCTCTTCGCGTCGTCCATGAACTGCGAATAGGACACACCTTCCTGGACGCGGGGCTTATCGAACTGCTTGAACACCGTAAACAGCACCAGTGCGATCACGAGCCACACTGCCGCTTTAGAGAACATATTGTTGTTCAAAGCACCACTCCTCACTCATAGACGGGCGCCTACATAAACCTTGCGACGCCACGAAAGCATTCTAATCCAGACCGCTAACCCCTGCCATAAGGTTTATCTACCGCACAAATAGCAGTAGAGAGGCCTTTTTCGGCATAATCCGCGCAAATATCGCAGATTTTCGCCGAATCGCTTGAGCGGGCCGTTCAGTTCGGACGCTTCAGCCGCCGCCCGAGGATAAAAGTCTCCGACGATTTGTCGCGAGAAGCCTTGGGCTTGCGCGGCGCCACCACTTTGAACTGGTGCTTGAATTTCTCGACGATCTGACTATATCCGCTGCCATGAAAACATTTGACCAGAAGCGCACCCTCCGGTTTCAGGTGGTTCTGCGCAAACTCCAGCGCCAGATCGCAGAGATGTTCGATGCGCGCGGCATCCGCACTCGCTACTCCGGACAGGTTGGGGGCCATGTCTGAAATTACAAGGTCTACTTGCCGCTCGCCAACCATTTCATCGAGTTGCGCGAGGACAGTGTCCTCGCGGAAGTCGCCCTGAATGAACGTGACGTCCGCAATCGGCTCCATCGGCAGAAGATCCAGCGCGATGATCGTGCCGTCGATGCCGCCCTCGCGCTCGGCGTCGCGCTTCGTGCCTTGCGCAAGCTTGTTGCGCGCGTACTGGCTCCAGCTGCCGGGCGTCGAGCCGAGATCGACGATCACCTGCCCGGGCTTGATGAGCTTGTCCTGCTCGTCGATCTCCTTGAGCTTGTATGCGGCGCGCGCGCGGTAGCCCTCGCGCTGTGCCATCTTCACGTAGGGATCGTTGATGTGGTCATGCAACCACGATTGATTAAAACGGTTCTTTGCCATTCAAACTGAGCTCATGTGACGCGCCCGATCGTGACGAGCGGCGCGCCCGGTGCGTATTTTGCTGCCTCGTGCGAGGCTTTTAGCGGATAATACGCGTCTTGTCGGCCGGACCGGTCCTCGGGCGCTTGCGCGCGCCGAAACCCGGCATCCGGCCTGTTCTGTTTCTGATGGGCGGTGGCGCGATCGATGCGCCACAAATCGCAGCGTGTTCGAACCGCCTCGCGAGCGTGCCCGGTGTCCTGATGCCGCCCACATTTTAGTCGAGTCCCGAATTCCTCATGCCAGCTATTGAACTCTCCCCCGCCGAACGCGCCGATCTGCGCTCCCAGGCCCATGCGCTCAAGCCCGTCGTGCTCGTCGGCGCGGAGGGTCTGACCGATGCCGTGCTCAAAGAGATCAACGTGCACCTCGAAGCGCACCAACTCATCAAGGTCCGCGTGTTCGGCGACGAACGCGAGACGCGCGTCGGGATCTACGACGAAATCTGCGATCGCCTGAACGCGGCGCCCATTCAGCATATCGGCAAACTGCTCGTGATCTGGAGGCCGGAAGGCGCCGCGCCGAAGAGCCGCGCCACCCGTACGCGCAGCACGATGCCGCCGAGCGCTGGCGAAGCCGCCGACGACCGCTCGGCAAAAGGCCGTGCGCCGCGCGTCGTCAAGGCAGTGAAAATCACGCGCGACGGACCCGCCTTCAAAAAGCCGAAAAAGCAGACGTTGAAAGTGCTGGGTAATGAACGCGTGACGGCCGGCGGTAACGTGAAGCGCGCGAAGAAGCGTCAGACCAGTTCGAAGCGCCAGCATCAGGCCTCAAAATGATGGAACGGCGCGTGCGTTTCCGATGAGACCACGCGCCGTCCTGAACCCGGCGCGATTCAGCTTCGCGCCCGCTTCGCCGCCACCTTGGCCGATTTGCCCTTCGGCACGATCTTCACCGGCGCCGCACCCGGCAAACGCCACACCAGCGCAACGCCAAACAGGCATTCGACCAGATAGATCGCACTCGAAATGCCGTGCAGAATGCCGAACTGCTTTGCATACGGCGAACTCGCGAGATCGGTGCCCGCTTCCTGCGCGGCCATGCGCAACGAGTTCATGAAAGGCTGCAAAGCGAAGTAGCCGATCAGCACGCATACGAGCATCGCCGCGACGATCCACCGCACGCGCTTGTAATCGACGATGCCGCTTTTCACGAAGCGATTGCTGATCACGATCAGCACGAGCGCGCTGATCACGCCGATGATCGCCTCGATCCGGAAGAGCTGTGCCGCCACCGAGCCCGCCGAAGTACGGTCGAGCAACGAAAAGAGCACCGGCGCGGCAATGAGGCCGAGGGTCAGCAAACTGCCGACCCAGACCATGCTGATGGTGCGAAAGAGCTTGTGCTCCATCAGACGTAGCGAACCGCGATGATTTCGTATTCGCGCGCGCCGCTCGGTGCCTGCACCGACGCCACGTCGCCTTCCGACTTCGCGATGAGCGCGCGCGCGATCGGCGAGCTCACCGAAATGAGGCCGTGATCGATATTCGCTTCGTCATCGCCGACGATCTGATACGTGACCGTGTTGCCCGACTCCAGATCTTCCAGTTCGACCGTCGCGCCGAATACCACGCGGCCTTCGGCCTCGACCTGCGTCGGGTCGATCACTTGCGCGGCGGCGAGCTTCGACTCGATTTCCGCGATGCGGCCCTCGATGAATCCCTGCTTTTCCTTCGCGGCATCGTATTCCGCGTTTTCCGACAAGTCGCCTTGCGCGCGCGCCTCCGCGATCGCAGTGATGACCGCCGGACGCTCCACGGCCTTCAGGCGTTGCAATTCGTCGCGCAGCAACTCCGCGCCGCGCTTCGTCAAAGGAATCGTGCTCATAGACCACTCACAAACAATTTCGTCAAAAAAATTACCGCGGTTAAGCGCATCTCCCGATCAAAGGAGACGCCGCTTAACCGCGGCTCGTGAT
>Ga0160447_101201_pt1 | contig 10340 bp, 7 predicted proteins | sample HID1973K_E1MG_FD_108222 | JGI IMG/M metagenome (GOLD analysis project Ga0160447, IMG submission 108222) | Enriched mosquito-associated microbial communities from UW Madison campus, WI, USA - HID1973K_E1 MG | ecosystem: Host-associated > Arthropoda: Insects > Digestive system > Unclassified ...
GCACATCTGCGCCACGCGCACCGAACCCTGCATGGTCCAGAAGTGCGGGTCGGCCAGCGGGATGTCCACCGATTGCAGCTGGATCGCGTGGCCCATTTCACGCCAGTCGGTGGCGATCATGTTGGTGGCGGTGCGCAGGCCGGTGGCACGGCGGAACTCGGCCATGACCTCGCGCCCCGAATAGCCGTTTTCAGCGCCGCACGGGTCTTCGGCGTAAGCCAGCACCTTGTGCTGATCGCGGCACAGACGGATGGCTTCCTTCAGTGACCAGGCGCCGTTCGGATCGAGGGTAATGCGCGCTTTCGGGAAACGTTCAGCCAGCGCAGTGACTGCTTCGATCTCGGCATCGCCGCTGAGCACGCCGCCCTTGAGTTTGAAGTCTTCGAAACCGTACTGGGCGAAGGCCGCTTCGGCCAGACGCACCACACCTTCCGGGGTCAGCGCCTCTTCGTGACGCACGCGGAACCACTCGTTGTCGGCATCGTTCTCGGTGCGGTACGGCAGGTTGGTCTTCTTCTGGTCACCGACGTAGAACAGGTAGCCGAGCATCTTCACTTCGTCACGCTGCTGGCCTTCGCCGAGCAGGGCCGCAACCGGCACTTCCAAATGTTGACCGAGCAGGTCAAGCACGGCGGCTTCGATGCCGGTCACCGCGTGGATGGTGATGCGCAAGTCGAAGGTCTGCAGGCCACGACCGCCTGAGTCGCGCTCGGCGAAGGTGCGGCGCACGTCATTGAGGATCTTCTGGTAGTTGCCGATGGTGCTGCCGACCACCAGCGAGCGGGCATCTTCCAGCGTCTGACGGATCTTCTCGCCGCCAGGGATTTCGCCGACGCCGGTGTGGCCTGCGTTGTCCTTCAGGATCACGATGTTGCGGGTGAAGTATGGGCCGTGAGCGCCGCTCAGGTTGAGCAGCATGTCGTCGTGGCCGGCAACCGGGATGACGTGCATCTCGGTGATGACTGGAGTGCTGCCGTTGTGCTGTGTGGTCATGACTAAATCCTTGGGTCTACAGGGCGCCACAAGGGCGCCGTCAAAACGAGGTTCAGGGCGTTGAGGTTCAGAGCATCAGGAGTGGCTGTGTGCGGCCTCGACCCTGGCCACCGGCACCGCGCCGGGTTTGGGCGTGGTGCGGACGGTAAAGACCAGAATCGCAGCGATGATCGAAGTGGCGGTGAGGCCGTACAGGCCACCCTGGATCGAGCCGGTCTGCTGTTCGAGGATGCCGAAGGTGGTCGGCGCGACGAAGCCGCCGAGGTTGCCCACCGAGTTGATCAAGGCAATGACGCCTGCCGCGATCCGTGCATCCAGATAGCCCTGGGGGATCGGCCAGAACAGCGAGGAAGCCGATTTGAAACCCATGGCTGCGAAGCAGATGGCGACGAAGGCGAACACCGGACCGCCCGTGGTGGACATGAACATGCCGGCAGCGGCGATCAACAGCGCGGTGGCGACCCAGGCCTGCTGGTGCTTCCATTTCGCTGACATGGCGGCGAAGCCGTACATGCAGACGATGGCGATGAACCAGGGGATCGAGTTGAACAGGCCGACCTGGAAATCGCTCAGGTCGCCCATCTTCTTGATGATGCTCGGCAGCCAGAAAGTGGCGGCGTAGATCGTCAACTGAATGAAGAAGTACATCAGGCAGAACAGGATGATCTGGGGATCCTTGAGCAGCTTGCCGATGGACAGCTTGACCGGGTTCGCGGCTTCACGTGCTTTCTGCTCGGCATCGATGGCGTTCACCAGTGCGTCCTTCTCGGCAGCGCTCAGCCATTTGGCATCGTGGGGCTTGGAGTCCAGCCAGAACCAGACGAAGAAGCACAGCACCACCGAGAACATGCCTTCGATGAAGTACATCCACTGCCAGCCGTGGAAACCCAGACCTTCGATCTGCAACAGCAGGCCGGAGAGGGGGCCGGAGATCAGCGACGCGAAGGCCGAGCCACTGAGGAAGATGGCGATGGCTTTGCCGCGTTCGACGCCAGGCAACCAGCGTGTGAAGTAGTAGATCACGCCCGGAAAGAAGCCGGCTTCGGCCACACCCAGCAGGAAACGCAAGATATAGAAGTGGGTTTCGGTCTGAATGAAGGCCATGCCGCAGGCGACCAGACCCCAGGTGAACATGATCCGGGTCAGCCAGATACGGGCGCCGACTTTTTGCAGCAGGATGTTGGAGGGGACTTCGAACAGCGCGTAAGCGATGAAGAACAGGCCGGCACCGAAGCCGTAGGCGGCAGCGCCAATACCCAGATCATGCTCCATGTGACTACGGACGAACCCGATGTTGACCCGGTCGATGTAGTTGACGATGAACATGATGACGAACAGCGGCAGGATATGACGTTTGACCTTGGAGACCGCCGGCTGCAACGCGGAATCCGGGGCGTCATCCACCCGTGATGAGGATGTGTTCACTCTGATTGACTCCCACTGATTATTTTTATGCGGGTTGTTACTTCTAATGTGTGTGACAAGGTGTGTGCGCCTTGTTGCCAGTCATCATACAAGTACGGCTACGCTCCGCAAGCGATTTTGCGGGGCTTGTGGGAAATTTTTCGACCGAATATTCTTGCCTGTCTGACAAGTTGGATAAGTCGATAGGCAGACGTCAGGCCTCGAATTCACGAGGGGTTGGTGTACGGCCAGTGCCGTTTTCACGATAACGGTTGAACGCTTGGTCGAGCCTGTCAGGTTGAAAAAATACAAGTGGGCCGAGGCTGGTTTTCGGCTCTGATGATGTCACTGGTCGGACAACTCTCATGCAAGCGCCTGAACGAACGCTACCCAAACGACGGCAACACAACCTGGCGACGGATCTGGTCACCGATCTCAGTCAGCGCATCTTGATGGGCTCCATCGCGCCGGGTGACAAGTTGCCCTCCGAAAGCGAGATCGTCCGCGAGCACGGTGTCAGCCGAACCGTGGTGCGCGAGGCCATTTCCAAGCTACAGGCCTCAGGACTGGTGGAAACCCATCAGGGCAAGGGCACCTTCGTGCTGCAACGCACGGAACAGAGCGGCCTGCACTTGAAAGTGGAGACGGCGTTCAGCGTGCGGCACATCATCGAGCTGCGGATGGGCCTGGAGACCCAGGCCGTGGCGCTGGCGGCGCAGCGCAGGACGCAGGCGCAACTGACGGCCATGCGTCTGGCGCTTGACGACTATCAGGACTTGCTCGCCAAAGAGGACAGTTGTGTGGAGGCCGACCGGCGCTTTCATCTGCTGATCGCTGAGGCGACGGGCAATCCCTACTTCGTCGAGATCCTGCAGAACCTGGGCAATGCCGTCATTCCACGCAGTCGCATTGCATCGAGCGAAAGGGCGGGGAGCAGTCTTACCCATCACGCCTATCTGGCGAACCTTGAGCACGAAGCGATCCTCGCCGCGATTCGCCGACAAGACCCGGACGCTGCCCGCGCAGCCATGTGGACGCATCTGAGCAACAGCCGCGAGCGGCTGGCGCCGGTAGAGTGAGCAGCTAGCCGGTACAACACCAAACCTGTGGGGGCCTGCTTGCTGGCGAAGGCGGTGTGTCAGATTGATGATCGTTCCCACGCTCCAGCGTGGGAATGCCTCGCAGGACGCTCCGCGTCCCCGTTGACGCGGAGCGTCAATCGCAGCGTTACCACGCGGAGCGTGGGAACGATCAAGAATCAAAAGCAGGTCTACCAGAGGGCATGATGATTTGATGATCAGCCCACGCCTTTCAGCCAGAAGCAGACCGGCGAACATCTCAAATCGTCGCGTCATGGCGGGTCAGTTGGCCGGCCCCAAAACCCCCATCATCACGCCCATCTGCCACTCGAAATACGGATTGAACGTCAACCGTGCAAACACCTTCCCCGGTTCGCGATGGCCCCAGTCCGAATACCACACCGGCTCGCCGTTCAGGCACTTGCGCATGTCTTCAGCCTGCTGCCCGTTCCAGCAAATGCGCTGCTTGCCATCCTTGCCGTACAGCGCGTCATCCGGCGAGAACATCAGGCCCATGTGGGAGAACTGGGCGATTCGGTACTCCGGCAGATAGTCATCGCGCATCAGCACCCGTGGCGTCCTGGCGGCGAGGGCCGGGGTGTCGCCGTACCAGATCAGACGACTGAGCGGGTTGCTGAAGCGAGTATTGAAGGTGTCCAGCACATAGGCGGTGTCGAGCACCGAATCATGCTGAGTGATGGCGACGAACACCGGCTTGTCGTAAGGCTGCTGTTGGATATGGTCCTGCGCCAGCAGCGCGCTGCGATAGAACTGGGCAAAGCCATTGGTGGGCACGTTGAGATACCGAACCGGCGTCTGCATGGGCCGGATACCGTCGTCGGGCTTTGCCAGCCAGGGGCGAAACCAGCCGATGTACTGAGTCAGCCAGGCGTAGGTGTTCTGCGGCCTGAACGCGGGCGAAAACAGCACAAGACCGGAGATGTCGGGATGCTCATAGGCGTAATCCAGCACCAGATTGGCCCCGGTGGAAAACCCGCCCAGATAGACCTCCGGCACCTCGCGCTGAAGAATCTGCGACTGCTCGCGCACGACTTCCTGCCACTGCCCGAGCGTCACATCGAGCATGTCCGCAGGTTTGCTGCCATGCCCCGGCAACAGCACCGTGCGCACCAGAAACCCCTGATCGGCCAGCTTCTGCCCGATATCGTTGAATGAAAACGGCGAATCACCGAGCCCATGCACCAGCAGTATTCCTCGCTTGGCAACGCCATCCGGTCGCCATTCCCGCGGTGCATTCCACTCAAGCTCGGCTGCGTGGTCGTCGGTCTGAAACGTCCGGTTTACCTGCATCCAAGTGAGCGTCTGCTGGCGATACTCGGCAAAACTCGCCTGCCCCAGCGGCGCATCGCCGGACGCGCAGGCCTGCAGGGTCAATAGCGACAGCAATAGGGCGAGGTGGGGAAGGCGCAAGTGGCGGGCTGCTCTGTGCATCACTGAATGGCTTACTCGCTGACTGAGAGAAGAATTTCTGACGACAATGTTCGGCACTGTGCCATGGCGTTTGCGCGCTGGGTATCGGGGTCTCACATTCTGATGCAGGAACTCGCCGCAAAAATCAGGCAGACTCCCCCCACCAACAAAAACAAGTCGTGATGTGTATGAACCTTCTATCCCCTCGCTCGGCGCAGGTGTCCCATGTTTGCCCTTGATCATGCCCTGGCCCAGGACATCGTCGATCGGGCGATGGCGATCTTGCCGTGCAACGTCAATGTGATGGATTACCTGGGGATCATCATTGGCAGCGGCGAGGCGGAGCGCTTGTACACGCGGCACGAGGGGGCGCAACTGGTGCTGGCCAACAGTCGGGTGGTGGAGATCGACTCCCATACCGCCCGGCAATTGAACGGCGTGCGGCCGGGAGTGAACCTGCCGTTGATGCTGGATCAGAAGCTGGTCGGCGTGTTGGGCATCACCGGCGAGCCGGACGAGGTGCGGGTTTACGCCGAGCTGGTGAAAATGACCGCCGAGATGTTGATGGAGCACCGGCGTCAGCAGGCCGATCAGCAGTGGCGGCATCAGCGCAGTGAGGATTTGCTGTCGCGTCTGCTGCTGGGCGACAGCACCGGGCATCTGGTGGAGGAGGCCGAGCAGCTGGGTTTGCAGCCGCAGTTGCCGCGTCAGGCGGTAGTGATCGAGCTACCTGCTGACACGACTTATGCCGGTCAACTTGCCACCTGGCTCAACGGTCGTTACGCCAACAGTTGGTGCGTGTCCTGCGAGCCGAGTCTGGTCTATTGGTGTCGGGCGGCGGGTAAGGACCGCGACGATGCCTTGCTCCTTGAACAGTTCGATGAGCAGGGCTGGCCGGTGCTGCGCATGGCGACGGTCGAGTCTTCGAGCGACCTGGCATCGCTGCGTAACGCCTGCGCTGGCGCCCGCGACCTGCTCGACTACGCTCGCCACGTTCAACCGCAACAGAAGCTGTTGCGGCTGGCGAGTCATCGGCTCTCGGTGTTGTTCTGGCGAAACCGTCACGACTGGCTGGCCGAAGGTGTGGCCGAACCCGTGACCCGGCTGCAAGGCAACGGACAACTGCTCGACACCTTGCGCGCCTGGTTCGATTACAGCGGCGAAAGTCAGGCCTGCGCTGACGCGTTGGGCATACACCGCAACAGCTTGCGTTATCGTCTGGAAAAGATCGCCGAGGTCAGCGGCTGCGATCCCTATCGCACCGATGATATGTTGCGCCTTTACCTCGGGATGCAGATGGTGGCGAGGTAAGCGCCATGGCCTTGCCCGGTAGTCTCCACACCCCAAACCCACTGTAGGAGTGAGCTTGCTCGCGATGCGTCGTAACAGGCGCGATTGCGCAGCGAGACCTGACGCTATCGCGAGCAAGCTCACTCCTACAAGGTGATGTGCTTACAGATCCACCGCCTCGACCACCTCGACCCGTCCGCGAATCCGTTTGGCGCGATACAGCGCCTTGTCCACCGAGCGCAGCAGCGCTTCGAAATCTTCACGACTGTCCATCGACAAGGTCTGCGCGAGCCCCGCGCTGAATCCGATGGGGAAGGGCAGTGAAGGCGTGGGTGAATGTAGGGTCAGGGCTTCGCGCAGTCGCGCCATGAAGCCTTGGGCCTGGACAATATCGGTCCCCGGAAACACCAGCAGAAATTCCTCACCGCCCCACCGCACAAAGATATCGTCCTTGCGCACCAGCCGGGTTACGGTGCTGGCGAACAGCTGCAACGCAGCATCTCCGGCGGCATGGCCATGCTGATCGTTGATGAGCTTGAAGTTATCCAGGTCGATCATCGCCACCGACAGCGGATAGCGTTGCGGGCCGTTCTGGCGCCGATCTTGAAGAATGGTCGACACGGCACCACGGCGGTTGAGTGCGCCGGTCAGGGTGTCGGTGATGCTCAGTTGCACCACTTGCTGGCGCAACTGCTCTTGCAGCATCAACGCGAAACTCAAGGTGAACAGGAACGAGACCATGAAGTCCATCGCCAGCGCTGGCAGCGAGAACATGTCAGGTTCGTCGAAACTCAGCGGCGGTGGCGGTTCCAGCGTCAGGGTGATGGTCGAGTGCCCATGGAAAATCAGCAGCGCCACATGCCCGGTCAGCAATGCCCATGCACCCCGAAAGCGTTTCCTCAAGGGCCATGTCATGTAGAACTGCATGCCAATGGTGATCACGCAGAACAGGAAAAACCACGACAGCATGTATTCGTTGTGCAGTAGCACACTAGCGCCGATGCCATAGAGCAGCACTGGAGCCAGTAGCATCCGCAGGCACCACTGTCGGTTGCGAGGCTGGTCGGCCAGATGGTGCAAGGCAAGCGTGTGGCAACCGATGGCGAGCAGTAACCCGGCCGTATTGGCAATGAAAGCCGTTTGTGGTGCGAGGATGCCCAGCCATGAATATTCTGAAGACACGATGCCTGGCTGAAACAGATCAACGGCCCGATACGCCGCGAGCACCAGGTCGCCGGCGATCCACCAGTGCAGCGGCGCACGATGATGGCTGGTGCCGACGTAGGACAGGCACAGCATCAGCGTGGTCATGAGTCCGAACGGGATGATGACGAGAAGCAGGGTGACCGGATCGTTCAGGAGCATAGGGCTGCAGCGTTTATCATCAGAGAGCGATAGCTGACCCGTGATCGGGGCCAGAAACCTTAGGAAAAAAGTGGCTATATAGTGTCACGTTTGGCAGTCAATGTGGCTGAATCGCCCGCGACGTCTTCGTCTTTATAGAGAACATCCCGCGAAGCGTCGATTGACGTCGGTCGGCAGCGGGATTTTTGTTCGTATGAACAACGCGCTGATTCAGCCATTGTGCGAAGGGCTGGCGGAAATTTCAGGCACTAATGAGAAGATCGCGACTATCGGATAAGGAGAACAACATGAAAATCGTCATCGCCCCGGATTCTTTCAAGGACAGCCTCAGCGCTCAAGGTGTGGCCCAGGCCATCGCAACCGGCCTGCGCGAAGTCTGGCCGGATGCCCGTCTGATCGAATGCCCCATGGCCGATGGCGGTGAAGGCACCATCGAGGCGGTGCTGGCGGCCTGTGACGGGCAATGGATGAAAAATCGTGTCACCGGACCTTTGGGCGAACCGGTCGAGGCGCAGTGGGGCTGGCTCGCCGAAACCCGTACCGCGATCATCGAAATGGCCATGGCCAGCGGTCTGCAACTGCTGACGCTCGAACAACGGGACGCCACGGTCACGACGTCCTACGGCACCGGTGAACTCATTGCCGCAGCACTGGAAGCCGGGGCCCAACGGGTGATCCTGGCCATCGGCGGCAGCGCCACCAACGACGCGGGAACCGGCATGCTCGCCGCGTTGGGTGCCCGTTTTCTCGACAGCAATGATGAGCCCTTGCCGCCGGGCGGTCTGGCGTTGAGCAAGGTTGGACGAATCGACATCGACGGATTGGACTCGCGCCTTGACGACGTGCAGTTCGAAGTGGCCGCCGACGTCAACAATCCACTGTGCGGCCTTCATGGGGCCTCACATATTTTCGGGCCGCAGAAAGGCGCATCACCGGAGCAGGTCCTGGCGCTGGATGCGGCGCTGGGACATTTCGCCCAACACTCGGCGCAGGTGCTGGGCAAGGACGAAAGCGAACACCCTGGGAGCGGCGCGGCTGGCGGCATGGGCTTCGCGGCCAAAGCTTATCTGAACGCTTCGTTCCGGCCGGGGGTGGAGGTGGTGGCAGACCTCACCGGGCTGGCCGAGGCGCTGGACAGTGCTGATCTGGTGATTACCGGCGAGGGCCGTTTCGACGCCCAGACCCTGCGCGGCAAAACGCCGTTCGGGGTGGCGAAGATCGCTCAGCGCAAAAACGTGCCGGTGATCGTGCTGGCAGGAACCTTGGGCGACGGTTATGCCGATCTCTATGAGCACGGCATCAGCGCCGCATTCGCCCTCACCAGCGGTCCGATGACCCTCGACCAGGCCTGCCGCAACGCCGCAACCCTGCTGCATGATCGCGCACGGGATCTGGCGCGGGTATGGGCTCTGGCTGCGCGCTGATCCCGGGTCACAGCGATCTCTGTAGGAGCAATCCGAGGTTACGAGGGTCGCGAATGCGATCCTCCATTCAATCCAAAAGTGTCTGCCAAACGCTTTCGTCCGAACGCAGTCCACACCAGGTCGGGTTTCAAGGCCACGTCGCAAGCGGCCCGTCTCGTGGAATGGTTGAAGGCGGTGGATCAGTTATCGCCCAGGCAGGTATTGCCGCTGGTTTCGTAGCGCAGCGTGTGCGCCTTGCCCATATGGTCGACGTAACCCAGATCCACCGGGCGAACGCCGCAGAAATTCAGGTTCGGGGTCTTGGTGACTTCGGCGATGTCGACCTTGGTGCCGTAGGTGTATTCCTGAACCTGCGGCATGTTCTTCATGTCGGCGTTGGCAGTCAGGGCGAACGCGCTCACGGCGGTCAGGGTCAGGGCAATCAATGTGGTTTTCATGGAGGCTTCCTTCATATCGGCTGGAATGACTTTCTTGAGCCCGTATGACGAAGCGCGGGAAAGGTTATTCCATCGCCGATAAATAAAGATTCGCGATCCTCGATGACTCGACGCAACTCCCACAGGAGATTGGTAATGGGATCAAGCCACCTTCAGCTGCATCACCGGAATCGGTTTGCGCATCAGCGTCCCCACCAGCGCAGCAGCGAACAACCCGACGCATCCGGCCACCCACAACACTGAACCAAAGCCTGTGACGAAGGCCTGTTGCGCCAGCGGCTGGACCATCTCCCGCGCCCCTGCGTTGACGCCTTGCAAGGCAGCGTTCATATCACCGGCCACGACTCGTGAGGCCATGTATTCGGCCTGATCGAGCCAGTCCGGCGCGGTGCTCTGCAGGTTGATATTCAGGGCGTTCAAGGTGTGGCTGGCGAGCAGGGCGCCATATACGCCGACCGCCAGCATGATTGCGCTGAAGCGCATGGTGGTGCTCATGCCCGAAGCCATGCCGGTGCGCTCTCGAGGTACGCAGGCCATGATGTTTTTCTGCGTGTCGCCATTGAGCAGCCCAGCGCCGGCCCCCGTGACGGCCATGGCCATGGCGAAGACAGGATAGCCGCCAATGGATGTCGCCCACGCGCACAACAGATTGCCGACGCTGACCAGGGTGAGCCCAAGCGCCATCATCGCCGCCGGTGAAAGATGACGAGACAGGCTCGGCCCCAGGCGCGGCAGCAACAGCATGGTGATCGCGAAAGGCAACATGCCCAGACCTGAAGCGATGGCGCTGAAGCCCAGGCCGTTCTGCAAGTAGAACGGCAACAACGTCATCATGACCTGGGCACAACAGGCGTAGGCGAACATGCCCAACAGGGCGCCGATGAAGCGCGGGTATCTGAACAGCTGCAGATCCACCA
>Ga0160447_101202_pt1 | contig 10334 bp, 7 predicted proteins | sample HID1973K_E1MG_FD_108222 | JGI IMG/M metagenome (GOLD analysis project Ga0160447, IMG submission 108222) | Enriched mosquito-associated microbial communities from UW Madison campus, WI, USA - HID1973K_E1 MG | ecosystem: Host-associated > Arthropoda: Insects > Digestive system > Unclassified ...
AGGACGGCGCCCGCCGCCACCTCGCCGATGCGCTCGCCCTGGAGGCCGTAGCGCGCGACCAGCCCGCCGAGCGCGGCCGTGAGCATGTCCTGGTTGCTCGCGTGCGCGTACTTCCCGCCGGCGCGCGCGAACGGGATCCGGTTGCCGCCGAGGACGAGCGCGCGGGGGCTCGTCGGCGGGTTCGCGGACGTCGCTGCCGACGTCTCGGCGGACTTCGCGGTGGACCTGGAGGCAGCCATGGAGCGTGTCCCTCTCGCATCGATGAACATCGTCGGTGATGAGTCTCGAGCACCGGTCTGGTCGATCCGCGACGGACCTTCGTCCCACCGGTGTTCCCGGAACCCACAGTACCTGATACCTTCGGTCTCGTGAGTCCAGTCACACCGGGTCCCTCGAAGACGAGCGGACTGACCCTGCTGAGCACCGACGCCGCGCCCCCCGGGGGACGCGGCCTGACCCGTGTCCGGCCGACGCCCACCGCGCCGCCGGACGTCTACGCGGCCGACGGGCGGTCGACCCGCTGGGCCGACCACCGCGAGGCCCGCCGCGCGGAGCTGGTGCGCATCGCGCGCCGCACCGTCCACCACAAGGGCCCCGACGTGTCGATGGAGGAGATCGCCACCGCGGCGGGCACCTCCAAGTCGATCGTCTACCGCTACTTCGCCGACAAGACGGGCCTGCAGATCGCGGTCGCCGAGGCGGTCGTCCTGCAGATCCAGGGCGCGCTCGAGGGCGTGCTCCGGGTCGCACCCACGCCCCGCGACGGTCTGCGTGCGATGGTCGCCGTGTACCTCGAGATGATCGAGTCGTCCCCGAACGTCTACGCGTTCGTGACGCGGAACGGCTCGGTCGAGTCGGGCGGCCCCCTGGGGCACTTCCTCGACTCGGTCACCGCGCTGGTCGCCGCGCCGTTCGCGCGAGGGCTGACGGAGGAGGCGGCCGACGGCCGTCGCCTGGCCCGCCGCCCCGAGGCGGAGCCCGACGACGTGGCGTCCGCCCGCATCGCGCTCGCCGAGTCGTGGGCCGCCGGCGCCGTCGGCTTCGTCCGCGGGGCGGGCGAGTGGTGGCTGGCCCACCGCGACCAGCCCGGCAGCCCGGACCGCGAGGACATCACCGCCCAGGTCGCCGCCTGGCTCTGGGCGGGCCCCGTCGGGCTGCTCGCCCGCGAGCGCAACACCAGCACCACCCCCAGCACCAGCACCACCGAGGAGAACCGATGACCGCCACCACCGACCGCCCGGCCTCGCTCGAGGCCCTCCTGCCCGGCGAGTCGGACGTCCGCGTCGACGTCGCCGCGCTCGCGGACCAGCTGCTCGGCCCGTACGCGGAGCTGCGTCGGCAGGCGCGCGCGGTCGCGGGCGACCCGGACTTCCAGAAGATCGAGGGCCAGCCGCTCGGCGAGCACCGCGAGCGCGTGCTGCACCAGCTGCGCGAGCTGGCGGCGCACCACGACGTCCTGCGCGCGTTCCCCACCCACCTGGGCGGCGCCGACGACCACGGCGGCTCGCTCTCGCGGTTCGAGGAGCTCGTGGCCGGCGACCCGTCGCTGCAGATCAAGGCGGGCGTGCAGTGGGGGCTGTTCGCGTCCGCGATCCTGCACCTGGGCACGGCCGACCACCACGAGCGGTTCCTGCCCGACGCCATGTCGGTGGCGGTCCCGGGCGCGTTCGCGATGACGGAGACGGGCCACGGCTCGGACGTCGCCGCGATCGGGACGACGGCCACCTACGACCCGGCCACGCAGGAGTTCGTGATCCACACGCCCTTCCGTGCGGCGTGGAAGGACTACCTCGGCAACGCGGCGCAGCACGGCACGGCGGCGGTGGTGTTCGCCCAGCTCGTGACGGCCGCGCCGGGCGCAGGTCCGGTCAACCACGGCGTGCACGCCTTCTACGTGCCGATCCGCGACGCGTCCGGCGCGTGGCTGCCCGGCGTCGGCGGCGAGGACGACGGCCTCAAGGGCGGGCTCAACGGCATCGACAACGGCCGCCTGCACTTCGACCACGTCCGCGTCCCGCGCACGAGCCTGCTCAACCGGTACGGCGACGTCGACGTGGACGGTACCTACTCGTCGTCGATCGCCAGCCCGGGCCGCCGGTTCTTCACCATGCTCGGCACGCTGGTCCAGGGGCGCGTCTCGCTCGACGGCGCGGCCGCCAACGCCAGCAAGATGGCGCTGGCCATCGCCGTGACGTACGCGAACCAGCGCCGCCAGTTCGCGGGCGCCGGCTCCGACGAGGTCGTGCTCATGGACTACGGCCAGCACCAGCGCCGGCTCCTGCCGCTGCTGGCGGAGACGTACGCGACGACGTTCGCGCACGAGGAGCTCCTCGCCGCGTTCGACGACGTCTTCTCGGGCCGGGGCGACACGCCGCAGGGCCGCGAGGACCTCGAGACGCTGGCCGCGACCCTCAAGCCGACCTCGACGTGGCACGCCATGACCACGATCCAGACGGCGCGCGAGGCGTGCGGCGGCGCAGGGTTCCTGGCCGAGAACCGGCTCGTCGGCCTGCACCAGGACATGGACGTCTACGTGACGTTCGAGGGTGACAACACCGTGCTCTACCAGCTCGTCGCGAAGCGGCTGCTGACGGAGTACGGCCGTGCGCTCAAGGGCGCCGGTGCCGGTGACGTCGCGCGCCTGGTCGCGGGCCGCGCGGCCGACGCTGCCAAGCACCGCACCCCGCTGATCCGGGCGGTCCAGACCCTCGCCGACGCGGGCGACGCGCGCCGCTCGGTGGGTCAGCTGCGCGACGAGGCGTCGCAGCGCGAGCTGCTCACCGACCGCGTCGAGGCGATGGTCGCCGACCTGGCCATGTCGCTGCGCCCCGCGCAGAAGATGGCGCCGGCCGAGGCGGCGGCGCTCTTCAACGCCCACCAGCACGAGCTGATCGAGGCGGCCCGGGCGCACGCCGAGCGGGTCCAGTGGGAGGCGTTCACGCGCGGGCTCGCGCAGGTCACCGACCCCGGCACCAAGCAGGTGCTGACCTGGGTGCGGGACCTGTTCGGGCTGCAGCTCGTCGAGCGCCACCTGGCGTGGTACCTCATCAACGGCCGGCTGTCGGCGGGGCGCGCGCGCACCGTCACGTCCTACATCGACCGGCTGCTGACCCGCCTGCGCCCGCACGCGCAGGACCTGGTCGACGCCTTCGGCTACGGGCCCGAGCACCTGCGGGCGCCGATCGCGTCGGGCGCCGAGGCCGAGCGGCAGGACGAGGCGCGCGCGTACTACCGGGCTCAGCGTGCGTCGGGCGACGCGCCGGTGCCGGAGAAGCACTCGCGCTGAGCGTGGGCCGTGGCCGTTCGCGCACGCGCGGGAACGGCCACGGCGCTCACTTCCTGCTCGAGCGGCGGTAGTGCAGCAGCCAGCCGACGACGACGCCGAGCGCGAGCGCGATCAGCAGCATCACCCACGTCGGCAGCGTCACGGTCCAGAACAGGATGTGGAACGGGGCGTCGTCCTGGTTCTGCAGGATCACGACCACGGCGACCACCACGGCGACGATGCCGAGGTACAGCCGCCACGGGATCGGCTTCTTGGCACCGCCCCCGGCGGGTCGGGGCTGAGGGCTCGAGCTCGACATCGTGGCCTCCCTGCTCACGCGGTCGCACGCGGGCTCGCTGCCGCGGCTGTCCCGGATCCCATCCTGGCCCTTGTCAGGCCCGAACGGTGGGAGATCAGGTCGGGTTGCAGCGGGCGGCGATCATCGCGAGCGCGCCGACGTCGGGGCGCCACGGCTCGAGGTTCCAGGTGGCCTTGTCGGGCGCCCCGAGCTCGTGGCAGCTGAGCTGCTCGTGCATCGTGGGGGAGTCGGCCTCGGGCTCGTCGGCGATCAGCTGGGACCAGGTGAGCTCGGAGGCCGCCAGGCTCCCGACGCGCGCCCAGTCCGTGGGCGTCACCGCCAGGGACCGGCCACCCTCGCGGGTGCCCCACGACGTCCTGGCCACCGCCGAGCCGGTGAACCAGACCTTCGCGGTGCCGTCGGTCGGGCCGGCGGTCAGCGCCAGCAGGTCGTCGCCGGACGCCGCGATCGACGCGTTCGTCGGCGCGAGCCCGCCACCGCCCGCGAGCGCCGAGCCGTCGGCGAACGCGCTGAGGTCCGACCCTGTCGCGTACGCCAGCGGTTCGTCGTCGGGGAGATCCCGCCGGTCGTGGAACGTCAGACGGACCGAGCCGTCGGCCAGCTTCTTCGACGTCATCGACACGTCGGCCTGCGGTGCGACCCAGATCGTCGCCCCGTGGGAGCGCACGCGCGTCCCGGCGCGGACGTCGTCGGCCGACGGCAGCTCCGGTCTCACCGGTGCGGTCGGCGTGCTCGTCCCCGGCGAGGTCGCTCGCGTGGCCGTGGGAGCGGCCGCGGTGGTCGTCGGGCCGGGCGGCGGTGAGCCGCCCGTGCACCCGGCCAGTGCCGTGCAGAGGAGGGTCGCGCCCAGGAGCGCCCGCAGTCGGGGAGCGGTCGAGTCGGGCACGGAGGCGACGCTAGCGGACGTGGGCGCGGGCGTGGCTCGCGCCCGGGTGTCGGTATCCTGACGTCGTCCGCCGACGACGGCCGCGCGTCCCGCCCCCAGCGAGGCCCGCGTGCGAACTCGCCCAAGGGAACCGATGACCACCGCACCTGCGCGTCCTGCCCACCCCTCTGACACCGTCGAGAACGCCGCGGCGACGCCCGACCAGGAGCAGCCGTACGCCGAGCTGGGCCTGAAGGTCGACGAGTACCAGCGCATCCGCGACATCCTGGGCCGCCGCCCCACGGCCGCCGAGCTCGCCATGTACTCGGTCATGTGGTCGGAGCACTGCTCGTACAAGTCGAGCAAGAACCACCTGCGCCAGTTCGGCGACAAGACGACCGACGCGATGAAGGAGCACCTGCTCGTCGGCATCGGCGAGAACGCGGGCGTCGTCGACATCGGCGACGGCTGGGCGGTGACGTTCAAGGTCGAGTCGCACAACCACCCGTCGTACGTCGAGCCGTACCAGGGCGCCGCGACGGGCGTCGGCGGCATCGTGCGCGACATCATCTCGATGGGCGCGCGCCCGGTCGCCGTCATGGACCAGCTGCGGTTCGGCGCCGTCGACCACCCGGACACCGCGCGCGTGGTGCACGGCGTCGTGTCCGGCGTCGGCGGCTACGGCAACAGCCTGGGCCTGCCCAACATCGGCGGCGAGCTCGTCTTCGACGCCAGCTACCAGGGCAACCCGCTGGTCAACGCGCTGTGCCTGGGCGTGCTGCGGCACGAGGACATCCACCTGGCCAACGCGTCGGGCGCCGGCAACAAGGTGGTCCTGTTCGGGGCGCGCACGGGCGGCGACGGCATCGGCGGCGCCTCGATCCTGGCCAGCGAGACGTTCGACGACGAGAAGCCGTCCAAGCGCCCGTCGGTGCAGGTCGGCGACCCGTTCATGGAGAAGGTCCTCATCGAGTGCTGCCTCGAGCTGTACGCAGCGCGCGTCGTCGAGGGCATCCAGGACCTGGGCGCCGCGGGCATCAGCTGCGCGACCAGCGAGCTCGCGTCCAACGGGGACGGCGGCATGCACGTCGATCTCGAGCACGTGCTGCTGCGCGACCCCACGCTCACGGCCGGCGAGATCCTCATGTCGGAGTCGCAGGAGCGCATGATGGCCGTCGTGCGGCCGGACCAGCTCGACGCGTTCCTGGCCATCACCGGCAAGTGGGACGTCGAGACGGCCGTGATCGGCGAGGTGACGGGCACGGGCCGGCTGACGATCGACCACCACGGCGAGCGCATCGTCGACGTCGACCCCAAGACCGTCGCCCACGAGGGCCCGGTCTACGACCGCCCGTACGCCCGCCCGGCCTGGCAGGACGGCCTCAACGCGGACACGGCGGCGGAGCTGGCACGCCCGACGAGCGCCGCCGAGCTCCGCGGCACCGTCCTGGAGCTCCTCGCGTCGCCCAACCTGGCCTCCAAGGCCTGGGTCACCAACCAGTACGACCGGTTCGTGCAGGGCAACACGGCCCTGGCGCAGCCCGACGACTCCGGCGTGGTCCGCGTCGACGAGACCACGGGCCTCGGCGTCGCGCTCGCCACGGACGCGAACGGCCGCTACGCCAAGCTCGACCCGTACACGGGTGCGCAGCTCGCGCTCGCGGAGGCGTACCGGAACGTCGCGACGACGGGCGCGCGCCCGCTCGCGGTGACCGACTGCCTCAACTTCGGCAGCCCCGAGCACCCCGACTCGATGTGGCAGCTGGTCGAGGCCATCCGTGGCCTGGCCGATGCGTGCCAGACCCTCGAGGTCCCGGTCACCGGCGGCAACGTCTCGCTCTACAACGGCACGGGCGAGCCCGGGCTCATCGACTCCGCGATCCACCCGACGCCCGTCGTCGGCGTGCTGGGCGTGCTCGACGACGTGACCGACGCGGTCGCGTCCGGCTGGACCGCGCCGGGCCAGGCCGTCTACCTGCTGGGCAGCACGCGCGCCGAGCTCGACGGGTCCGCCTGGGCCGACGTCGTGCACGGCCACCTGGGCGGCCTGCCGCCCGTCGTCGACCTCGCCGCCGAGCGCCGCCTGGCGTCCGTGCTGCAGAACGCCGCGCGCGACGAGCTGGTCGACTCCGCGCACGACCTGTCCGAGGGCGGGCTGGCGATCGCGTTGGTCGAGTCGTCGCTGCGGTTCGGCGTCGGCGTGCAGGTCTCGCTCGACGAGCTGTGCGCGCGCGACGGCGTGACCCCGTTCGAGGCGCTGTTCTCCGAGTCGACCGGTCGCGTGCTCGTCGCCGTCCCGCGCTCGGAGGAGGTCCGGCTCGCGGACCTGTGCACGGCGCGCGGCGTCCCGGCCCTGCGGCTGGGGGAGACCGCCGAGCACTGCACGCCGGGCGCCGGCGCCGCGGTCGACAAGGCCGACCACGACCACGGCCCTGCGGTCGAGGTCGCGGGCCTGTTCACCCTCCCGCTCGCCGAGGCCCGCGAGGTCCACGAGGCGACGCTCCCGCACTACTTCGGCTGACCCCGCGCTCGCGGCGGACGGCGCGCGGTCGACGGATAAAGCGTCGAGACGGACGGGCGTGCGGGGCTAGCGTCCGGCGGGTGACGACATCGAGGGCCGACGAGGCCGTGCGCGTGGTCCGGGCCGACAAGGGCTCGCTCCTCGTCGTGCCCGCTGACGCCGGCGAGCCGACGCGGGTCACGCTGGACCGCGACGGTCTCGCCGAGCTGGACGGCACCCGCGCCGTGCCGACCGTGGGGGACTGGGTCGAGGTCGACGACGGTCAGGTGCGCGCGATCCGGCCGCGGACCTCCGCGCTCGTGCGCGACTCCGCGGGGGAGACGTCGCGCGAGCAGGTGCTCGCTGCCAACGTCGACGTCGTCCTGGTGGTCGAGCACCTCGACCCGGACCCCGATCTCGGTCGCGTCGAGCGCATGCTCACGCTCGCGTGGCGCTCGGGGGCGCGGCCCGTCGTCGTCCTGACGAAGGCCGACCTGGTGCCGGATCCCGACGGGATGGCGCGCGACGTGGCGCAGGCGGCGATCGCGGTCGACGTGCACGCCGTGAGCGCGGCCAGCGGCGACGGGCTCGCGCCGTTGCGCGCGCTGCTGACGGCGGGCACGACGCTCGTCGTCGTCGGGCCGTCGGGTGCCGGCAAGTCGACGCTCGTCAACGCCCTCGCCGGGCGCGACGTCATGTCGACGGGAGACCGGCGTGAGTCCGACGGACGTGGGCGGCACACGACGACGCACCGCGAGCTGGTCGCGCTGACCGACGGCGCCGTGCTCATCGACACCCCTGGCATCCGTGGGGTGGGCGTCGTCGCCGATGACGAGGCCCTCGACGCGACGTTCAGCGACGTCGCGGAGCTCGTCGCGCGCTGCCGCTTCGCGGACTGCGGCCACGCGGGAGAGCCCGGGTGCGCGGTCGCCGCCGCCCTCGCGTCGGGCGAGCTGAGCCGGCGCCGGTACGAGTCCTGGCGCAAGCTCGCCCGCGAGGCGGCGTTCCAGGCGCGCCGGGCCGACGCACGGCTGGCCGTGCAGGAACGGGCGCGCTGGAAGCGGATCGCCCAGGACAACCGGCGAGACTCGCGCATCCGTCCCTGACCTCGAGCGGACCCGGCAGGTGCCGGGCGGTCCGAAGGATCGCCCGGCGACCGGGGTCAGCGTGCCGAGCGGCGACGGGCGACGACGAGCAGGGCTCCCGCGCCGGCCAGCACGGCGGCGACGATGCCGACGGCACCCGCACCCGACGAGCCGGTGCTCGCGAGCACCTCGGAGTCGGGAACCTCGGGCGTCTGCGTCCGGTAGGCCGGCGGCGGGGTGGACCGCACGATGCCGCCGTCAGCGGTGGGCGTCGGCTCGGAGGCCAGGACCTCGGTGTCCGGGGTCGTCGGCGTCGGTGTGGCCGACGGAGTCTCGGAGACCGGCACCGACGACGACGGTGATGCCACCGGCGTCGTCGGGGTCGCGCTCGGCGAGGTGCTGGGAGTGGTGCTCGGCGTGGGCGAGTCGCTCGGGGTGGGCGGCTGGCTCGGCGTGGGCGCCGTCGCGGGCGGCACGACGGGCGGGACGACCGGCGGGGCCGTCGTGGTCGGCGTCGTGCTGGGGGTGACGCGCGGGGTCGGCGAGACCCGGGGCGTCGGCGAGCCGCTCGGGCAGGGGGTGTGGCTCGGGGTGGGCGTCGGCGTCGTGCCGCAGTCCGGAGCCTTCACGAACGTCCACGGCTGCTTCGTGTCCGAGTACGGGTACCGGGTCGCGAGCACCTCGGTCGGGTTGTTCGGGCCGTACAGCACGCCACCGGTCACCAGGCGGTCGGTGGTCGAGCCCGGAACGTAGCGGTCGTACTGCAGCCACACGCCGCAGGTGGCGGCGGTGGCCAGGTGCTGCGGCCACAGCGCGGCGTCCTGGCCGTCCTTCGGCTTGGCGGCACCCGACGACAGGGGCGTCGCCCAGCGCACCTCGACGTACTCGCCCTGCCCGGTCGACGGGGCGGACGACGACGTCGTGCGCGCTCCGTGGGAACCGTGCGACCCGCCGCCCGGCCCACCGCCGTGCCAGCCGCCGGCGGCCTGCGCCCCCGCGGGGACGGCGAGGATCGCGACGGACGAGAGGGCAGCGACGACAGCGGCGCGGCGCAGCATGAGATGGCCTCCAGGCAGGGGGTATCGAACGCAGGCAGGGGTATGACGGCGCGCGAGGGGGCAGCACCGATCGGGGCCGACGCGGACGCCGACCGGGTCAGAGCGTAAAGGATGAATCGGACATGATGGGATGATTTCTGCCGGTTACCCGATCGTTTGTCCAGATTCACCCAGATGCCAGGCCCGGAGCCCTCCGTCGAGCGACCCCTGGTCGCAGCCGGCGCGCAGGTCAGAGCCCGGGTGGGCCCACGTAAGCGCTTCGACGTGCGGTTTCACCACCGCTAATCGTTTAGGTGTCGCGTCAACCCTCGCCAGGACGGGTGTCGTCGGGGTTTCCTCGGAAGCGCCCGGATCGCTCGTCGGCGAGGCCGTGTCAGCGCGGACCCGTCCCCGTCGACGCAGCGATGCCGGGCCGCCAGCAGGCGGACGCCCCGGGTGTCCGCTCCGGACGACCCCCTGTCCGTCGCAACCGTGTCCGTCGCAACCTAGGAGATCCATCCGTATGCACACCCGTAGAAGCGCCGCGGCGCTGCTGTCGGCCGCGGCTCTCGCCGTCTCCGGCCTGACGGCCCTCACCGCGACGTCGGCCCAGGCGGCGACCGCCTGCAAGGTCGACTACCAGATCACCAACCAGTGGGGCGGCGGCTTCGGGGCCAACGTGACCCTCACCAACCTGGGCAGCCCCGTCACGTCCTGGAACGTCGGTTGGACCTTCGGCGCGGGGCAGAAGATCCAGCAGCTCTGGAACGGCACCCCCACCGTGTCCGGCTCGGCCGTCTCGGTCGCCAGCATGAGCTACAACGGCGCCCTGGCGACGGGCGGCACGACGAGCTTCGGCTTCAACGGCTCGTGGACGGCGTCCAACCCCGTGCCCACGTCGTTCACCATGAACGGCACCACGTGCACGGGCACCGTCCCGCCGACGACACCGACGCCGACGACAACCCCGACGACAACCCCGACGGCCACCCCCACCCCCACCGCGACACCCACCCCCACCCCCAACCCCCCCCCCACCCCCCCCCCCCCCCCCCCCCCGGCCCCCCCCCCCACCCCCACCCCCCCCCCCCCCCCCCCCGCCCGGCCAACCCCCCCCCCCCCCACCCCCCCCCCCCCCCCCCCCCGCCCCCCCCCCCCCCCCCCCCCCCCCCCGCGAGGCCCCCCCCGGGGGGGGCCCCGGGGGGCGGCCCCCCCCTCTCTCCCTTTTATGGCGGGGGGGGGACGCGGGGGCGCCCCGGCCCC
>Ga0160447_101204_pt1 | contig 10326 bp, 6 predicted proteins | sample HID1973K_E1MG_FD_108222 | JGI IMG/M metagenome (GOLD analysis project Ga0160447, IMG submission 108222) | Enriched mosquito-associated microbial communities from UW Madison campus, WI, USA - HID1973K_E1 MG | ecosystem: Host-associated > Arthropoda: Insects > Digestive system > Unclassified ...
ACGAACACGATCGCGAACGCCGCCGATGACGCCTCGCGTCCGGCCAATGGCGCGATCCAGCTGACGAAACCGCGTTCGTAGGCCGGCTCCCAAAGATTCAGCGCCAGCATCGCGTAGACCATCAACGCCGAGCCCGCATAGGCAGCAATCGCGTTGACGCCGAAGCTGCGGCCGATCGCCGGCCAGCGTCGCAGGTCGATCAACGCATGCGCCAGCCACAGCAGCAGCATCGATATGCCGCCGCACCACAACACGTACGAAGACGTCCACAGGTTCTTGTTCAACGGCAACCACTGCGCCCACACCAGGCCCAACGCCATCGCCAGCACGCCGCCGCCGAGCAGCCAGTCGCCGCGATCCTTGCGCAACCAATCACCGGCGCGCAGGCCGAACAAGGTCGAAGCCAAAGCCCCCAGCGTCGACAACAAGCCCTCCGGATCGTGGCCCAGACCGGTGGCCGGATCGTATTGGTATACCAACGGGCCGAGCAGCGCGGTATCCAACCGGCTGGCGGCGTTGTAGCCCGGCAACAGCGTGCCGCCAAGCCACAGCAACAAGGCGTAACCGGCCAGCAACGCGGCAAGCAACGCCCATTGCGCGTGCGGTCGCAGCCAGATCGCGACCGTACCGGCGAAGGCGAAGCACACGCCGATCCGTTGCAGCACGCCCCACGGCCGGAAGTGCGGCTTGTCCAGCCACCACCACGCCAACAGGTGCAACAGCAGCCCGAGGCCGATGATGCGCAGCGCGCGCACCCAGACCGTGCCGGTCAATGCGCCGCGATTGCCGGCCGTGACCCGCGGCGTCACGCCGAGCGCGATCGATACGCCGGCGATGAACAGGAACATCGGAAAGATCAGGTCGGTCGGCGTGCAGCCGTTCCAGGCGGCGTGTTCGAGCGGCCACCACACGTGCGCCCATTCGCCTGGATTGTTGACCAGCAGCATCGCCGCGACGGTCAGCCCGCGCAGCGCATCCACCGACGCGTAACGACGCACACCCTGTCGCGCCATGGTCAGTCCGCGCTGCCGGCAATCCAGGTGGCGACCACCTGCAGCTCATCGTCGAGCAGCACCAGATCGGCCTGGTAGCCCGGCGCGATGCGGCCAAAGCGCTCGCCCAGGCCGAGGAACTGCGCCGGATACAGCGATGCCATCCGCGCGGCTTCCGCAAGGTCGAAGCCGAGCAGGTGCACGGTGTTGCGGACCGCGGTGGCCATGTCCAGCGCCGAACCGGCCAACGCGCCCGCCGCATTGCGAACCACGCCGTCCACCGCGGTGATGATCTCGCCATACAGCGAATAGCTGGGGTCGTCCGCACCCACCGGCGGCATCGCATCGGTGACCAGGAAGACCTTGCCGCGCTCCTTGGCCGCCAGCGCCACGCGCAGGCTGGCCGGGTGCACGTGCACGCCGTCGACGATGATCCCGCACCAGCTGCCGGCGTCTTCCAGCGCTGCGCCGACCGCACCGGGCTCGCGCCCCTGCAGCGGCGACATCGCGTTGTACAGATGAGTGAAGCCGGTAATGCCCGCTGCCAGCCCTTCGCGGATCTTTTCGTAACTGCCGGCGGTGTGGCCGGCCGCCACGATGACGCCCGCGTCGACCAGCGCGCGGATCGTCTCGGAGGGCACCTGTTCCGGCGCCAGGGTCAGCAAAGTGACCCCGTTGCGCAACGAAGCGGCCATCGCGATCTCCGCCGCATCGGGTACGCGGAACTTCGAGGCGTCGTGGGTGCCTTTGCGTGCCGGGGCAATATAAGGCCCTTCCAGATGGATCCCGAGCACGCCCGGCACGCCGGCATCGATCGCCTCGGCCGTGGCGGCGATCGCCCGCTCCATCACCGCCGCATCGTCGCTGATCAGCGTCGGCAGGCAGCCGGTGGTACCGAAGCGTCGATGCGCGCGGCAGATCTGTCGCAACGCCTCGACATCGGGCGTGTTGTTGAACAGATAGCCGCCGCCGCCATTGACCTGGGCATCGATGAAGCCCGGCAGCAACGTGTGGCCTTGCAGATCGACCGGGGTGGCCGCGGCCACGCGCGGATCGTCGTGCGCGACCAATGCGCTGATCCGTCCGTCATCCACCAGCACCGCCAGCCCCTCGCGGAAACCCGCGTCGGTGAGTACCTGCCCGTTGTGCAGCGCGATCGTCATCTCGTATCCCTGCTCTATCAGACCGCGACGTCGTCAGACCGTCTCGGTGACCTTGTTCAGATGCGGCGGCAGGTCCGGGTTGTAGCCGCGACGCAGTGCCAGCGCGTTGATCGCGCGGTAGAAACTCTGGATCGTCAGCAACGGCGCGCAGACCGGGTGCGGCGCTGCCACCAGCGGCAGGTCGCCCTGTCCGTCGACCAGCCACACCTGTGCGCCACGCTCGCGGAACTCGGTCGCCAGCGCGCGGGTGCCGGCGCCGGTTTCGTCGGGCTGCGCGAAGGCCAGCACCGGGAAACCCGGGCCGACCAATGCCATCGGGCCATGCTTGACCTCGGCCGAGCTGTAGGCCTCGGCATGCAGTCCGCAGGTTTCCTTGAATTTCAGCGCCGCTTCCTGCGCCGCCGCCAGGCCCAGGCCGCGACCGAGCACGAACAGGTTGTGCGCCTCGGCCAGGCCATCGGTAAGCGCACGCCAATCGGCGTTCCAGGCCTGGCGCAGCGCACCGGGCAACGCGTCGAGCGCGGCGATCAGGGCCGGATCCTGCTTCCACAGCGCACCCAACTGCAGGATCGCCGCCAGCGAAGCCAAATAACTCTTGGTCGCCGCGACGCTGCGTTCCGGGCCGGCGCCGAGCGGGATCACCGTTTCGGCGAGCTGCGCCAGCGGCGAGTCTTCCACGTTGACCAGCGCGACCACGCGTGCGCCGGCGGCCTTGGCGGCCTCGGCATTGCGCAGCAGGTCCGGGCTCTTGCCCGACTGCGAGATCACCAGGTACAGCGCGCCGCGCAACGCCAGCGGCGACTCGTAGACCGAACCGACCGACGGCGACGCCGAGGCGGTGACGATGCCCAGCTGCGTCTCGAACAGATACTTCGCGTACGTCGCGGCGTGATCGGAACTGCCGCGCGCGCAGGTGACCACGAACGGCGGCGGCGAGGCGCGCAGCGACGCGGCCAGCGACTCGACGGTGGCGCGGTTGCGCGCGAACTGCGCGGCGACCACGTCGGCGGTCTGCGCGGCCTCGTTGAACATCAGGGTCTGGGTTTCTTCGGGCAATGACATGGGGGTGGTCGGCTCAGGTCGGTTCGGACGGGACGATGCGCTGCGGCGCCGTGGGTGCCGGCGCGGTCGAACCACGCACGACCAACTGCGGGACAAAGCCGCGGTTCTGTAGTTGCGTGGCCTGTTCGTCGTAGGCGTCGGTGCGCAGTTGGCTGATCAGCAGTCGCGCTGCATGACGGGCGATGTCTTCGGTGGCCTGTTTGGCGGTGGTCAGCGGCGGCCACGACTGCCGCGAGAACGGGCTGTCCTCGAAGCCGGCGATCGACAACTGGTACGGCACGTTCATCCCGGTCGACTTGGCGGCCGCCAGCACGCCGGCGGCGATTTCGTCGTTGCTGCCGAAGATCGCCGTCGGCGGCTCGCGCAGCGCCAGCAGCCGGCGCGCGCCACGGAAGCCGTCATCGAAGGTGTAGTCGCCCGGCACGATCAGGTGCTTGTCCAGGGTGATGCCGTAGTCGCGCAGCGCGGCCTCGTAGCCGGCGTAGCGTTCGCCGCTGGAACGGTGCTGTGGCCCGCCCCACAGGAAGCCGATGCGCTGGTGGCCAAGCTGGATCAGGTGCTCGGTGATCTCGTAGGCGGCATCGCGGTCGTCGATGTAGACGCAGGCGCCGTCGCCCGGGTCTTCGGTGGCGGCGATGATCCGCACCGTCTTGATGCCGCGCGCGGCCAGGCCAGCCAGCAGCTCGGCGCGCTCGGACATCGGCGCGGTCAGCACCACGCCGGCCAGGCGCGAGCGCTGCACCCAGTCGGCCAGTTCCTCGGCCAACATCGGCGACGTCGAATCGACCGGGTTAATCTGCAGCCCGAAGCCGGTCTCGCGGCAGGCGGCGAGCACGCCGTTCTGCACGCCGATGATGTGGTACGGGTTCGGGTTGTCGTAGACCAGCCCGATCACGAACGGCGTGCCGCTGCGCAGGTTTCGCGCGGACGGGTCCGGTTCGTAGTCGAGGTCGGCGATCGCGCGCAGCACGCGGGCGCGGGTGGCCTGCATCACCGAGGGCTCGTTGTTGATCACGCGCGAGACGGTCTTCAACGAGACCTTGGCGCGTTCGGCGACGTCCTTGATCGTCGGCCTGCGCATGGGCGGCTCCGGGGCAGTGGCGATGGCGTGCATCATGCGTCAGTCCGTCCCTTCGTGCTCGTGCCCGCTCAACCGCGCGCCTGCGCCAGCCCGGCCCGGTGGCCGCGCAGCGAGTAGTACAGGATGTACAGGTAGCAAGGCACCATCAACGCGGCGAACACCAGCTGGAAATCATGGTGCTGCTTGAGGATGGCGAAGGCCTGCGGAATGATCGCGCCACCGGCAATACCCATGATCAGCAGCGCCGAACCGATCTCGGTGAAACGGCCCAGGCCCTGGATCGCGAGCGGGAAGATCGCCGGCCACATCATCGCGTTGGCAAAGCCAAGCGCTGCGACGAAGCCCACCGATACGTAGCCGTGGGTGACATAGGCGCCGAGCGAGAACAGCACGCCGAGCAGTGCCGAAATGCTCAGGTAACGCGCCTGCGACACCACCCGCGGGATCAGCACCAGGCCGACGACATAGCCGAGCAGCATCGCGAACAGCGTGTAGGAGGTGAAGATCTTGGTGCTGTCCAGCGGCAGATCGAAGCCGCGGCCATAAGTACCGATCGCATCGCCGGCCATCACTTCCACGCCCACATAGACGAACAGGCACAGCACGCCCAGCCACAGGTGCGGGAACTGGAAGATGCTGGTCTTGCCTGCGCCGCCGCTGGCCGGCGTCGCATTGGCTTCGGAGGGCTTGAGTTCGGGCAGCGGCGAGAACAGCACGCCGATCGCCAGCACCACCAGCACGCCCGCCATCGTCAGATACGGCGCGTGGATCTTGGCGGCGAATTCGTTGAGCAAGCTTGCCTTGGTCGCGGCATCGGCAGTGGCCACTTGCGCGGACAGGTCGCCGATGCCGTGCAACACGACGGTGCCGATCACGATCGGCGCCAGGATGCCGGCGATCTTGTTGCAGATGCCCATCAACGCGATGCGCCGCGCCGCGGTTTCGATCGGCCCCAGGATGCTGATGTAGGGGTTGATCGCGGTCTGCAGCAATGCCAGCCCGCTACCGATCACGAACAGGCCGCCCAGCGCGCCCGGGTACCAACGCTGCGTGGCGAACTGGCCGAACGCCGCAGCGCCGGTCGCCATCACGAACAGGCTCAGCGCCAAGCCTTTCTTCATGCCGGTGCGCTTGAGGATCCACGACGACGGCAGCGCGAGGAAGAAGTACGACAGGTAGAAGACCATCAGCACCAGGAACGCGTTGACCTCGTTCAGATCGAAGGCCAGGCGCACGAAGGTGATCAGCGGCCCGTTGATCCAGGTGAAGAAGCCAATGATGAAAAACAGCACGCCGACGATGGCGATCGAAGTCATCACGCTGGAACGTTCGGGTGCGGCGGCAAGTGCGGACATGCGGAAAACTCCTGCGTCTGCAGCGGGTCATTGCGACCGGCTTGGCTGGGAACAACGTTGTCACAGCATTCGGCGCGGACATCGGCTTTGTCAACTTTGCGTGACGGCCGAAGGACACTTTTTCGTGCTGCGCCGCAGCATGGATCAGCTCGTTGGCGACCCCTCCGGCCCTATCCCTGCTGCGCTGCGCCATACGTGGCACGCCCTTGCCTTGCCGGGCTGTAATCGTTTCAACGGAGACGGTCTGGGTTACCCAATTGCGAAAATTTCGTTGCACCCCGTTGACATCGTTGTCAGCGCACTCCCACACTCGGCCCCGTCGCTGCCCTTTGGGCGACGGGTGTGCCGAAGCATCAGTCTGGTCCAGAGCAGGAGTCCGTGTGGCTGCAACTTCCCGTCCAGCATCGCCCCCGCAACTGCGCGACACGGCGCCATTCCTGGCCGCCGACGTGGGCGGCACGCATGTGCGCCTGGGCCGCGTGCAAGCCAGCGGCGACCCGTCCCATCCGATCGAGGTGCTGGACTACCGCAAGTACCGTTGCGCCGATTACCCCAGCCTGGCGGCGATCCTGGCCGACTTCCTGCGCGACAACCCCGGCCTGACCGACTGCGTCATCGCCAGCGCCGGCTATCCGCTGGCCGACGGCACGGTCATCACCAACAATCTTCCCTGGGTGCTGTCTCCGCGCGAAATCCGCGCGGAGCTGGGCCTGGATTCCGTCCACCTGGTCAACGATTTCGAAGCGGTCGCGCACGCGGCCGCCTACGTCGATGCCAGCGAAGTGCTGCAGCTGACCGGGCCGGTGCAGGTACCCCGCGCGCCGACGCTCGTACTCGGTCCCGGCACGGGCCTGGGCGCGGCGGTGTGGATTCCCAACGAAGGCCGGCCTGTCGTGCTGGCCACCGAGGCCGGCCAGGCCGCCCTGGCCACCAACACTGAGCTGGAAATGGAGCTGGTGCGCGTGATGTTGCGCCAGCGCAGCCACGTGCCGATCGAGCACGCGCTGTCCGGACCCGGCCTACTCAACCTCTACAACGCCCTGTGCGTGGTGCGCGGGGCCGCTGCCGCGCACGCCACGCCCGACGCGATCACCGCCGCCGCACTGGCCGGCGACGACGCGCTCGCCCGCGAGAGCCTGGACGTGTTCTGCGGCCTGCTCGGCAGTGCGGTGGGCGACATGGCCCTGCTCTATGGCGCGCAGGGCGGCATCTATCTGGCTGGCGGAATCCTTCCCAAAATCCGCCAGTTCCTGATCGACAGCAGTTTCGTGCAGCGGTTCCTGGACAAGGGAACGATGCGCGAAGCGCTGGAGCGGATTCCCGTGAAGTTGGTCGAGCACGGGCAGCTGGGCGTCGTGGGCGCCGCCAGTTGGTTTCTGGGCCACAAGCCGTAAAGCAGGTCAACGCAGCACCGTGGTGGAGGCGTCGGGTTCGGGGAGGACCGCACACGCAGAGCAACATCGGCGCGCCAGCAATGCCGGCAATTTCACAGATTGATGAGGAGAGACATCATGAATTACCGTAAATCCGCACTATCCACGGCTATCGTCACCTGTATCGCATTTGGCGCGCAGGCCCAGGACGCCGCACCGCAGCAGCCCTCGCCCACCGACCTGGACACCGTCCAGGTGGTCGGCATCCGCGGCAGCATGGAGAAGTCGCTCGACACCAAGCGTGAAGCTCGTTCGCACGTGGAAGTGGTCACTGCCGAAGACATCGGCAAGCTGCCGGCGCGCAACGTCGCCGACACACTGCAGCGCCTGCCGGGCGTGAACATCAGCTCGTCCAGCGCCAACGAAGGTGGTTTCGACGAAAGCGACCGCGTCAGCCTGCGCGGCACCACGCCGAGCCTCACCCTCACCCAGATCAACGGCCACACCATTGGCTCGGCCGACTGGTTCATCCTGAGCCAGACCGAGACCGTGGGCCGCAGCGTCAGCTACTCGCTGCTGCCGTCGGAAATGGTCAGCCAGGTGATCGTGCACAAGTCCTCCGAGGCCCGCCTCAACGAGGGCGGCAGCGCCGGCACCGTCGATGTGATCACCCGCAAGCCGCTGGAGTTCGCCGATCCCTTCCACGCCGAAGTTTCGGTCGGTGGCGTGTACTCGGATCTGCCCGACAGCACCAAGCCGCAATTCAGCGGCCTGATCAACTGGAAGAACGACGCCAACAACTTCGGCGTGTTGTTCCAGGCGTTCTACCAGGAACGTGAGCTGCGTCGCGACGGCCAGGAAATCGTCGGCGGCTTCAGCCAGATTCCGGTCGACGCTCCGGTCGTGGCGACCAACCCCGACCTGGCCGGCGTGTACTACCCCAGCCTGCCGGGTGCGGTCTATTTCGACCAGACCCGCGAGCGCAAGGGCGGCCTGCTCGGCCTGCAGCTCAAGGCGACCGACACGCTGACCCTCGGCCTGGAAGGCTTCGTGTCGAAGATGGATGCGAAGAACTACAACCGCAACTACATGCTGTGGACCGGCAACTTCGCCAACACGCAGGCGCCGAACCCGGGCTACGTGATCAAGGACAACACCTTGGTCAAGGCCGACTACGCGGGCGTGGCCGGCACCGGCTACGGCATCTACGACATGATCTCGCGCCCGGAATCGAGCGCCGACACCGAGTACGTGACCTTCGATGCCGACTGGCAGGCGACGGACATGTTCAACGTGAAGTTCCAGGCCGGCACCACCGAAGGCAAAGGCAAGACGCCGCTGCAGGACATCGCCGAAGTCGTCACCGGCGTAGGCCAGGGCGGCGGCTGGCAGGTCAACGGCACGGGCAGCCCGACTGACTGGTACCTCGGCGGCGACAACAGCTCGCCGGCCGGCTCGATGTGGGGCGGCACCTGGGGCGCGCAGAACTATGAAGTGACCGACAAGGAACATTGGGCCAAGGCCGACGGCCAGCTCTACTTCGGCACCGAAGGCGTCATGCCGACCCTGGATTTCGGCATTCGTTACGCCGACCATACCCGCGAAGTCGAAAGCCCGTACGGCTGGGACCTGGATGGCGACGGGATCTGGGCCGACCTGCAGGGCAGCACCCCGGGCCACTATCCGGGCAACTTCGGCAACGGCATTGGCGGCACTTTCCCGACCGACATCTGGTACTTCACCCAGGGTGCGCTGCGTGATGCGGTCGGCAACAACTCGACCCTGCGCAACGATGGCGCGCGCCGCAACTGGGCGTCCGAGTTCGAAGTGAATGAGAAGACCACCGCCGCCTACATCCAGGCCAACCTGGAAGGCGACGACTGGAGCGCCAACTTCGGCGTGCGCTACGTCGATATCGACCAGAACATCGACTACAACCGCGCGGTCGATGCGGCGTTCCCGGGTGCGATCACCACCTCGCTGTTCGGGCCGTTCATTCCCGTCCACGCCGACAATGAGCACAAGCGCCTGTTGCCGAGCGCGAACGTGAAGTTCCAGATCAACGACGACACCGTGTTCCGCGTCGCCGCGTCGCAGACGATGACCCTGCCGGACTACTCCGCCCTCGCCGGCGCGGTCTCGCTGTCGAACCTGACCCATACCGGCACCGGCGGCAACTCGGATCTGGATCCGATCATCTCGACCAACGTCGATGCCTCGCTGGAATGGTATTTCGCTCCGCGCGCCCTGTTGTCGGCCAGCGTCTACTCGATGGACCTGCGCAACTACGTCAAGTACGACACCGTCGTGCGTCCGTACGTGAACGACCAGACCGGCAACGTGGAAGACTACGAAGTCACCATCCCGGTCAACAGCGACGGTCGCGTGCGCGGCCTGGAAATTGCCTATGAGCAGCCGATCGGCGACAACTTCGGCTTCAGCGGCAACTACACCTACGCCGATGGCGAAGCAGACGGCGGCGGTCCGCTGGTAGGTACCTCGAAGAACACCTACAACGCGTCCCTGTGGTTCGAGAACGAAACGTTCAACGCCCGCGTGGCCTACACGTTCCGTTCCTCGTTCTATCACGGCATGCTGCGTGCCAACGAGTACTTCCAGGACGACACCGGCACGCTGGCCGCTTCCGTGGGCTACAAGTTCACCGACTGGTTCTCGCTCACCCTGGACGGTCTGAACCTCAACAACCCGAAGCTGAAGTACTACGTGGCCGATGGCCGTCCGCAGGCCTTCTACAGCAACGGTCGCCAGTACTACCTCAACGCGCGCTTCAGCTTCTAAGCCGCCGCGGTATGCAGGCATGATGTAAAACTGCGGGCCCGGATTCGTCCGGGCCCGCATCATTTCCGGCGTCTATACAGCCGCCACCGGAGGAGGGATCCGATGACTGCTCGCAATGTCCTGCCAACCACCCGCGCGCGACTGCTGCGCTGGACCCTGTTGTTGGCCACCATTACCGCGCCCGCCGCTGCCTTGGCCGCTTCGGCCGCCAACCCGCTGCCGGTGATTCCCGCGCCCGCCGAGGTCCGTGTCGGCGAAGGCAGCTTCGCGCTTACGGCGCAGACGGTGGTGCGCGCTGCCGATGCCGGCGCCGCCGATACCGCCCGCCAGTTCGTCGACGGCCTCGCCCGCGGCAGCGGCATCAAGCTCGCGCTGGCGCCGAGCGGCAGCCGCGCCGGCAAGGGCGAGATCGTGTTCGCGATCGACCCCAAGGCCAGCACCTCGCCGGAAGGCTACGTGCTGGACATCACCCGCGACGGCGTGCGCGTGCGCGCCGCCGAT
>Ga0160447_101212_pt1 | contig 10285 bp, 9 predicted proteins | sample HID1973K_E1MG_FD_108222 | JGI IMG/M metagenome (GOLD analysis project Ga0160447, IMG submission 108222) | Enriched mosquito-associated microbial communities from UW Madison campus, WI, USA - HID1973K_E1 MG | ecosystem: Host-associated > Arthropoda: Insects > Digestive system > Unclassified ...
AGCACTACGGCGTGGCCGAGCTCGAAGCCGCCAAGGCCGCGCGCGAAAAGCTTCAGATCCGCGTTCTCGGCCTGGCCGTCATTGCGCGCGACGTGTCGCCGGCGCTTGCTCTTGCAACCATCGAATCCATCACCGTGCTGGGCGCGCTCCATGCCAGTGCACCGGTCAAGGCGGCACTTGCCGGCCGGCTGCGGTGAAATATCAAACCAGGGGCCATCACATGACCATCGACTTCGCACGAATTTCGGATGCCACGCGCCTGGTGCGCTCCGGTCAACTGCGCGCCGCAACCGCGGCGATCCAGGCAGCGCTTTCGGGCCGCGCCGAGCCTCAGTCGCCTCCGGCCGCGCCGGCCACTGCGTTCGCGGCAGCGCCCGACGTCATCGACGTACCGTCGCGCGTCCTTCCGCCTGAAGTGCATCAAAGCGGCGATTCGCCGCAGCGCGACGAGCGCGACGCCGAGCACGCGCCGGAAGTTGCCGCCACAGGCGGCGCGCGGGCGCCGAGTGCCGGCCAGCGCTTCGTGGCAGGCAGCTTCAGCAACGGACACGACCGCCGCGACTACAAGTTCTTCGTTCCGGCACAGGCAGGCGAACGCCCCTTGCCGCTGGTGGTGATGCTGCACGGGTGTACGCAGGATCCCGATGACTTCGCCGCCGGGACCGGCATGAACGAGCTGGCGGAATCACGTGGGTTCTATGTGCTGTATCCCGCCCAATCGCGCCAGGCCAATCCGCAAGGCTGTTGGAACTGGTTCAAGCACACTCATCAGCAACGCGAACGCGGCGAGCCCGCGCTGCTGGCCGGAATGACCCGGCAGCTGATGGCGCAGCACCGGATCGACCCCGACCGGGTCTACGTGGCCGGCCTTTCGGCAGGTGGCGCCATGGCTGCCATCCTGGGCGAGACATACCCGGACCTGTATGCAGCCGTGGGCGTTCATTCCGGGCTGGCGTCCGGCAGCGCGCTGGATCTGCCGTCCGCACTCTCGGCCATGAAAGGTGCGGCCAGGTCACCGGCCGGCATGCCGAGCGGCGTGCCGACCATCGTCTTCCACGGAGACGCCGACGGCACGGTGCACGTGCGCAACGGCGAACACGTCATTGCCGCCAGCATCGGTGCCACGGCCTCGGTGGAAGTGTCGGCCGTCGAAGACCCGGGTGTGCGCAACGCCACGCGCGCCGTCTATCGCGCCGCGGACGGCCGGATCATCGCGGAGCGCTGGACGGTGCACGGGGCGTCCCACGCATGGTCGGGCGGCAAGGCGCAAGGGTCGTACACGGACCGGCAAGGCCCCGACGCCAGTGCGCAGATGCTGCGGTTCTTCTTCGAACACCCGCGCCGCGAGCGTGACGCGCAGGAGCCTGCCCCGTCCCGGCGGCGCGCATGAGTGCGCACAGCGCCGCGCACGCTCCGATTCAACTCAGCTTCACGATGTCGTCAGGCTTCCAGCGCTGGTCGTAGAAGGCCTGGCTGGTGCCGTAGAGGCGAACGGCCACCATGAAGCCGCGATCCCGCAGCGTCTGAATCCAGTTGCGCTCCGGCGCTGCCGCCGGGCGAGACGGCCCGAAGTACAGATCCACCGATCCGTCGGGATTGGTCTGCACCTTGTCGAACTGGTTGCGCGAGGGAAACGGCTGCTGTGTCTCTGGCATGGTGCCGTCGGCCGGGTTGTAGGCCGTCACGGCCCAGTACAGCAGCGCCGGGACGTTCGGCGGGAGGTGCAGCTTGTAGCTGCGGGTGCCGTCGAGCAGATCGCCATCGCCGTCGCGGATGGCGATCGGGTACTTGGAGCCCAGGCCCACGGCATCCACGACCATCGCCGGCGCCGACGAGTAGGCCGCCTGGAAGTACGCGGCGCGCTGATCGATGGATTGATAGCTGGGCGCGTTGAAGTCGGCATCGACGCCGCCCCAGGCATTGAGATAGCGCCGGTCCTCATAGTAAGGAAGACTGGGCAGGCCCTGCGCCTCGATTCGGAATGCCAGGATCATCCGTGCCGCCAGTTCGACAGCACGGGTGAGAATCTCGCGACGGTGGCCATCGGGCTCGAAGGGCTGGCCCTTCACGATGCCCAACGAGGCCAGCATGCCGCGCACGTTCGGCTCCAGGCAGTCGATAGGCTCGTAGTCGACAAAGCGCTTGAGCTTGTCCCAATACACGAAATCGGTCGGATACATCATGTTCACGCGAACCGGCGAGGCATTCGGGAAGTTCATGGCCTTGCGATTGCGCTCCAGACTTCCCAGGGGGTACACGCGCGTCATTTCAGCCGTCGCCACCGCCTTGGTGGTGTCCGGGCCATTGGCGCCCTCGGTGAGCACGGTGCGGAAGAACAGAAAGACGTTGTACGTGCGCGAGCGCACCACGTGATAGCCGCCGGGAACGGCACCGTCATGCCCTGGAGGCAATAGCAGATAGAGCCCGCCGCGGCCGAGATCGGGTCCGGCCGCGCCGACGTCCGTAAGGGTGCGCTGCATGAAGTCGGTGAACATGCCGATCACGTTCGGCGGGGCATACACGACCAGCGGCCCGGTCTCCTTCAGGTCGAGGTAGCTCATCGAGTACACGACATCGCAGTTGGGCGTCGGGACCCAGGTACGAGCGCCCATCCGGTCCTTCCAGATGGGCAGGACGTTGTAGCCGCGCCCGAATGCCCCCTCGGACCCGTCGCGCATGCCGATGACATTCAAGGCCGGCAGGGTGAGCATGTACGCCTGGACCGCCCGCTGAAGGAGGAAGTCGTCGTAGACGCGTCGAGTCTCCTGCGCGGACGGCCAACTGCCGGCATAGAGTTGCCGCACGAGCGGCGAGTCGGTGGCCGGGTTAGCGCCCGCGCCCGCGCCGGCGCCCGCGCTTGCACCCGCACCGCCCGGAGCGGATTGCGCAAGGCTCAGCGACGGCAAGGATCCGGCAGCGGCGAGCGCCGTGCCGGTAAAGAAAAGCTCACGACGAGACTTCGAGAATTCCGGCATATATCGCTCCTTGTGGATGGTTCAGGGTCCCTTGTTGACCGGCGGTGGCACCCAGGCACCGGACAGCGTCGCTTCTTGCGGCCAGTAGGTCCGGATGTAGAGCGAGAAGTCCTGGCCTTGCGGCGCCGGCAGCCAGTTGCTTTCCTTCTCGGCTCCGGGTGAGTCCGCCTGCACGTACAGCGTCAAGGAGCCGTCCGGGTTGGCCTTGAGGTTCTTGTTCTTGGTTCCCAGCGAATAGCGCTTGAGGGCGTTGTCGGCGAAGAAGTGGTTCTCGTTGTACAGCGTCAGCGACCAGAAGCCACGCACGGGCGGCAGCGCGCCCTTGGGGAAGGTCACGGTGTACTTGTTGGCGCCATTGAGCCGCCCCCCGGCCGCGTCGAGATCCTGATAGAAGTATTTGGTCTCGTTGACCTTGTTGATGAAGATATTCGACTTGGCCGCGGCCGTGCGGGTGAAGTAGTCGGCCTTGAACTGGGCCCCGTTGTCGACCGTGCTCCAATGCGCCGGCAACTGCAGCCCGTAGTTGCGGAACTGGAACAACGGATCGACCACCTCCTTGTCCGCGGCGGCTGCCGCCTTGACCAGCACTTCCTTCACGCGCGGATCGGCGGCACCTGCGGCGATGAGTGCATTGGCGCGGGCATAGATGGCCTCCTCGCCCGGCAGCGCTTTCGCGTCCTTCAGGATCGCGCCCAAGGTGTCCCAGAACTTTTCCGGGACCACCCATTTGGTCTTGGTGGTCCCGCCCGCCTCGGCCGGGAACGTGGGCGACTTTGCCCAATCGCGAAGCTGCATCTTGCCGGTGTATTCCGAAAGCGGATACGCATTGACACCTGCCAGCGACGCCTGGACGGCCTTCTTGTCGTGCGCAGTGTCGTCCTGAAAGACGCGCGGGATGACCACGCCGGTATTGCTCTTGGCCCGGAAGACCTTCGCAATGCCCTTGGGAACCGCGCCCTTCCAATCCGGGCCGACCAGAAGATAGAAGCCTGCCTTGGTCCCATACATCTTGCCCAGGTCCGCAAAGCTGTCGGTACGCAGATCGACAACCTGGTACACCCAGAAGCGAGTTCCGAAGTCAGGCACCTGAACGACAACCGGGCTCTCATCCAGGGCGAGCGACATGAATCCGTAGACAACATCCTGGTTCGGACAAGCCACCATCCGCTCGTCCGGCGTGATGTAGTCACTGAGCATGGACAGGTGGTTGGGCGGACCCACAGGTACCGTGCCACCCATCAGGCCTGCGTGCGGCAGGACCTTGAAAGCCAGGCGTCGGTTGTACAGGTTCGTCATCGGCCAGGCCCAGAAGTAGATGTCCCTGGCGGCCATGTCCAGATAGCTGTCGGGCATCTTGGTCAGGGATGGCACCTGCGCCGTCCCCGAGGGCGGCGCCGCGGGCGCAGACAGTGCGAAAGCGATCGACGACGCGACAACGGCGCGTGCCACCAGCGGAAGGGAAAACCGGACGAAGCTCGAGTTCACGCGTTGCTCCTTGCACCAGCGGCAAAAGAGCGCAGCCTAGCAAAAATTCGAGACAGGAAGCGAGCCCCACCCTGCGTCCGGCCTGCGGAAGGCATGCCGAGACGATGAAGGCATCCGTGCCCACCGCGAAGGTGCCGAGCGCGAGAACCCAGGTGCGCGCTGAACCATCTCAGCGCGCATGCCCCGCGTACCAGCGGTGCATCCGCTGCTCGCCGGCCGCGGGCGCCGAACTCACCAGGTCCGCCAATGTCTGCCTGGCAAGCTCGCCGCGCCAGGCTTCTTCGGCCTTGCGCATCGCCGCCGCGATGCCGCAAGGACGCGCGAACTCCCGCTGGTTCGCATGGCACCCGGCGCCGCGCTGGCGGATTTCCGTGCAGCGGAACGCCCAGTCGTCGCCCTCGATCGCGACGACGATGTCGAGCAGCGACACGTCGGACGGACGCCTCGCCAGGCGGAACCCGCCCTTGGCACCGGCCACCGATGCGAGCACGCCGCCGCGCACGAGGGCCTGAAGGAACTTGTTGAGATAGTGAGGCGGCAACTCGAACGCCGCGGCCAGGGTGGCCGTCGGCACGGGGCCTTCATTGGCCAGCCATGCCAGTGTCAGGCAGCAATGCATGGCCCATTCGACGCCTTCGCTCATCTTCATGGTTTCGGGTTCCGTTCTTATCTGGATGTATATTATCCTTATTCCGTGAGCAAGAGTCGTCGACATGAGCAACTGCTCCGTTCGAGGCGCCTCGTTGGAGGAGTTCATGAAGATCCGTCGATTCAGGTCCGGTGATGAAGCTGCGTTGTTCCGCGTGTACTTCACGGCCATCCATGACATCGCCTCGCGCGACTACTCGCCCGAGCAGATCCAGGCCTGGGCACCGCCCGACCTCGACATGGACCTGTGGGCGAACCGGATTCAAGGCATCCAGCCCTTCGTGGTCGAGCTCGACGGCGGCGAAATCGTCGGCTATGCGGACGTCCAGCCCAACGGCTATGTGGACCACTTCTTCGTCTCGGGCGCTCATCCGCGCCAGGGAATAGGGACACTGCTGATGGCTCGCATCCACGAAGAGGCCGAGTCCCTCGGCCTTGCCGAATTGAGCGCGGAGGTGAGCACGACCGCCGAGCCCTTCTTCACTCTCCATGGGTTCCAGGTCGTCGAGCGCAGGCAGCCGGTGCTCCGAGGCGTCACGCTTCGCAATGCCTTGATGCGCAAGGCGCTTGGGAGACAAGGTGGGGACGCATCGGGTTGAATGCCTCGTGCCCGGCCGGGTTCGGCCCAGGCCTCGTTCACCGGCGCAAGACGTCAGTCCAGCGGCAGCTCGATTCCTGACTCTGCGAACACCTCGCGCACCACGGACAGGCCGTTCAGCGCCGCCGGAAATCCGGCGTAGACCGCCATCTGCATCACGACCTCGACCACCTCTGATGGTTTGCACCCGACGTGCAACGCGGCATGGACATGCACGCGCAATTGGGGCTGCGCGTTGCCCAGTGCGCACAGCGCCGCAACCGTCGCCAGTTCACGCTCTCGCAAGCCCAGGCCTTCCCTGGCGTAGATGTCGCCGAACGAAAACTCGAGCACATAGCGCGCAAAGTCAGGGAACGACTTCGCCAGCCCCTCGACGACCTCCACGCCAGCCGGGCCGTCCACGGCGGCAAGCATGCGGGAGCCGCGTTCGTAGCGCTCGGCGCTCATTTCGCTGAGGGTGGAATGGGTCATGAATGCTCCGGAAAAAAAGTTGATGAAGGCCACTGTAGAACTGACGTGTGCCCCGCGGAATGACCAAGTTCGTGATACCTTTTTGATATGTCAAACCTTCTGGATTCGCGGGCACTGGCGCTGTTCCTTGCCGTCGCGGACGCGCTGAGCTTCCGTCAGGCGGCCGAGGCGCTGCACCTGTCCCAGCCGCCGTTGAGTCGGGCGATCCGCGAGCTCGAGGAACGGTTGGGGACACGGTTGTTCGACCGCAACACGAAGGGGGTGAACCTGACGGCGGCCGGGCAGCGACTGGTGCCGTATGCGCGCAGCATCGGCAGGCTGCTGCGCGAGGCCGAGGCCGAACTGGCGACAGGGGGCTTGCCGGCCACCCTTCGGCTCGGCCTGACCAGCGCAGCGGAGCCGAGCTGGTTCCGCGGACTGGCGCAACGGGTGCAATCGACTCATCCCGGGACAACGGTGTCGACCGTGTCCGATACCTCGCCCCGGCTGGTGCGCCAGCTTCGCGCCGGCAAGTTGGACGCCGCCTTCGTGGCGCTGCCCACGGATGCGCATGGGCTGGACGTCCTGGCGCTCGATCGGCTGCCGATGGTGGTCGCGATGCAGTCCTCGCATCAACTTGCCAGGCGCAGGGCGGTCAGGCTCGCCGACCTGGCGCGTGAACCGGTCTTCTGGTTCGAGCGTGCGCGGCAGCCCGCGTTCTACGACTACTGCCAGAAGGTGTTCTCGCGCCATGACTTCGCGCCGTCGAAGCTGAGGGAACCGACCGACCATCATGTGCTGCTGAGCGACGTGGCCAGCGGACGCGGCGTGGCGCTGCTGCCCAGATCCTTCACCGGCTTGAGACGGGCGGGCGTCGTCTACAGGTCGCTTGCCGAGGGCGAAGAACTGGCCGTCGGTATCGGGCTCGTCACGCGCCGGGACCGGCAGCCATTGCGGGACATGCTGACTGCGGCTGCGGGAGCGCGCGGACAACCGTAGCGCGTCCAAGGCGCAAGTTTCAGGCGCGCGTCACAAGGTCGATCGCGTCGCGGGCCGAAGCGGGCACTTCCGCCACGCGGTTACAGTCACCCACCTTTTGTTACAGGGTCGCCATGACTTCCGATGCCTTGATCGCCCCGCGCGCCGCTTTATCGAGCCCGGCCGCCAACCGCCTGGGGTGTCTGGCCTTGGCCATGCTTGCGGCAACGACACTTCTCGCTGGCTGCGGCGGCGATGCGCGCGACCCCGGGCCGGCGGCCGCGCCGCCGGTGCAGACCACGCCGCCTGTGCAGGCCTCGCCGCAGGAGCCGGGCGTGCCGGTCAGCGCACCAGCCGTGCCGGCCAGCGCGCCGGCCGACCTCGTGGTGGGCTATGCGGCGCAGCGCTACGACTTCAGCTGGAGCCCGGTGGCAGGTGCCACGTACTACCAGGTGCAGGAGGACCCTGACGGCAGCGGTCCGGTGCTCGCCAACCAGGTCGGCGCCGACGTGGGCGTGACCGCACTCCAGTACACCGTCGCACTGCATCTGCGCCTGAACGCCAGCTACACCGTGCGCGCGTGCAACGCGTCGGGCTGCGGGCCGGCATCGGCCCAGGTCGTGCCGGATCCGACCAAGGCCATCGGGCAAGTCAAGGCGCCCGGGCCGGCGACCGGCGATCTGTTTGGCGCCTACATGGCCCTGTCGGCCGATGGCACGACGCTCGCCGTCGCCGCGACTCAGGAGGCGAGCAATGCCACCGGCATCGATGGCGACCAAGCCGACGACAGCGCACCAGCGGCCGGCGCGGTGTACGTGTACACGCGCACGAACGGCGCCTGGGTCCAGCAGGCCTATGTGAAAGCCTCCAACACGGAAGCTGGCGATTGGTTCGGTTCCAGCGTGGCCCTGTCGGCAGATGGCACATCACTGGCGGTCGGCGCCCCCGGCGAGGACAGCAGCGCCCACGGCGTCGATGTCGGCCAGTCGGACAACAGCGCGGTCGACACCGGCGCGGTGTACGTCTACGCCCGCACGAATGGCGCCTGGGCCCAGCAGGCCTACGTGAAAGGCTCGACAGCGGCAGGCAGCTACTTTGGCACCAGCGTGGCGTTGTCTGCCGACGGCACCGTGCTGGCGGTCGGGGCGCTTTCCGAGCCGAGCGGCGCCACCGGCATCGACGGCAACCAGTTCGACACGAGCGCACCCGGCGCCGGTGCGGCGTACCTGTACACCCGCGCCAGCGGCACGTGGGCGCAGCAGGCCTACGTGAAGGCATCGAACGCCGACGTCGGCGATGGCTTCGGGCTTACCGTGGCGCTGTCTGCAGACGGCAGCATGCTTGCGGTCGGGGCGCCGTACGAGAGCAGCGGGACGTCCGGCGTCAAGCCCGGCGGGTATGCGGACCCCGACAACGGTGCGGCATCCGCCGGTGCGGCGTACGTATTTGCCCACGCGAACGGCACCTGGACCCAGCAGGCCTACCTGAAGGCGTCCAACCCGGCCGCCGGCGCAATTTTCGGCATCGGACTTGCCCTGTCCGCTGACGGCAGCACGCTGGCGGTCTCGGCACCGGGCGAAGCCAGCAACGCCACCGGCATCGACGGCGACCAGTCGGACACCAGCGCCCGCCTGGCTGGCGCGGCCTATGTCTACAGACGCGCGAATGGCGACTGGACCCAGCAGAGCTACGTCAAGGCCTCTATCGCCGGTGCCTTCGAATGCTTCGGCATGAGCCTGGCCTTGTCGGGGGACGGGGCGACGCTGGCGGTCGGCGAGAACTGCGCGCGCGCTGGCAGCCTGACCTTGAGCGACCCCGGTGCAGCGTATGTGTACACGCGCACGAGCGGGGCCTGGGCCCAACTGGCCCGCGTGGAGGGCACGGACTCGAGTGCAGCCTTTGCATTCTCCCTGGCGCTCTCGGCCGACGGCCGCACGCTGGCGGTCGCGCAGCCTGCACAAGCCCATGCGCCCGGCTCTACTGCAGACGGCGTCGACACCGTTCATTTGTACTGAGCCCGGCCATGGTGCCGGCAGCCGCGTCGGACGAGCGTGCGCCGGCGTCTCAGAAAGGCAGGCTGATGCCGATCGACCACCCGCGCACGTTGTCGCCGCGCAGGTAGCTGCCGGACACCCGGGCGCGGGCCGGCTGCCCCGGCGACAACGAGAGCGGCACTTCGAAGCCGCCGCCGAGCTCGGCCACCGTGTCGAAGCCCAGCGCGTGGCGGTTGGCGCCGAAGAAGCCGGCCACGCCGCCAAAGGCCAGCCAATCGAGCGGTCGTCCGGCAAGATGCAGCCCGGTACTGCGCACGAACTCGCCGCGCAGCGAATACAAGCTGGCGGTTTCGCGGAACGACTGCACCGGGTCAGTCTCTCCGAAGCTCGTGATCCAGGTATGCGCCAGGCGCGCGTGCACAGACGTGCGCCCTCCTGCGGCCAGCGCATTCCACTGCAGGCCCAGGCTCGGCGTGACGAGATACGCATCGGTGTGCCAGTTGAACAGCAGGCCGTCGAGCAGCGGGCGCAGCGGCTGCGCGTCGCCGTCGAAGCTCGCATGGTTGTCCAGCCGCGCCAGGCCGACGTCCAGCGCCGGCTCGAGCGCGAAGCCCTGCCCCATGCGCACGCTGGCCAGCACGCCGGCCGATGCGCTGTAGGCCTGCCAGCGGCTGCGGATGACGCCCGACTGCGGCGCCGCCAGCGTCAACTCGTCCCGCAACTGCAAGTAGCCGCCGGCAGCGCGCCAGTACAGGTCGGCGTCGGGCGTCAAGGCCATCCAGCGCCGTTGCAGCGGCAGGCGGAACACGTCCAGCCGCCCGGTGCTGCCCCCAGGCTGGTCGGGCCCGATGCGGTAGTTGGCCGCGCTGATGTCGGGCGCGGCCGAGAGGTTGATCATCTGGGCATAACCTGCCCCGAGCCGAGCGCCAGCCACGGTGTCGCGCAGCGCGTCGCGTGGCGCAGCGCCGGTCTGCGCCTCGGCGCCGCCGGCGATCGTGCAACAGGCCGCGGCCAAAGCCGCAGCGCGGCGCGCGGCGCCATGCCTCATGTGTGTCGCTCGTACTCGCATCGTTCTCCTTCGTTGGCAGACGGATGGCTGGCAGCGGAAAGCACCGGTCTGCGCACAACCTGTGGGGCGAATACTGCACTGGTCTTGC
>Ga0160447_101215_pt1 | contig 10277 bp, 13 predicted proteins | sample HID1973K_E1MG_FD_108222 | JGI IMG/M metagenome (GOLD analysis project Ga0160447, IMG submission 108222) | Enriched mosquito-associated microbial communities from UW Madison campus, WI, USA - HID1973K_E1 MG | ecosystem: Host-associated > Arthropoda: Insects > Digestive system > Unclassified ...
CACGACTGGAAGGCCGCCATGCGCCAGTTCGCGATCCTCTACGAGGATCGCTTTACACGACCAGGCGCTTAGCCGTCAAACCGTCATCGTCGATGTTTGAATAACTCAACTGCCTTGAACACGAAAACCCTGACAGTCCCGGACCGTATGTAATTCGACATCACACGGTACTCGGGAAGCTTCACTTGACCATGAAGCCATTCATTAATCTGTTCAGCCAGCAACGTCTCCACGGTTAGATCCCATTTTTCGAAGTGGTCACGAAGGTACAAATTAGAATAGACGTTGATCACTACGGAGCCGTAGTACTTTCTGAGCAAGGCATAGGCATCGTTGATAAAACCATCTCTCAGGACCATACGGATGGACGCGATCGTGCCCGCAATCGCAGAGTAGACGTAGGTGTCGATGTTGCAGATGGCGGTCGTTCCGACCGAGGCAAACTGGAAAACTCCCTCTGCCAAGCCATCGTAAAACTCCGAGTACCGCTTCAGATCGTCAAAGACGCGGTGTTCTTGGTATTCGAGATCTGAAATTCTCATGGGCCTACTCCCGGATCGGCGGTTTGCTCTTTTGTGTCCTGCTCCGATTTTCTCAGACACTCGAAGCATCAAAGAAGATCATATTGAACGACCAGCAATGGTTGTCCGCGTCGCGACCAAGTTGTATATATCAATCATTCACTTGGTCGGAACTATAACGCAGAACTCCAACCGATCAGTCTCACTACATCACGGCTTAGGACATCGGAGGTGGCGGAATTTGTGACCGGTCCGGTTCGTTGAACGGCCGTCCCGCCACGGATCGACGAAGGTCCGCAAAGGCCGATTAGCGAGCAGCGCGGCCCTCCTCTTCGTTGACGGGCCGGGAATCGCCGCACAAGCGGCAAGCAATGTGCCTTGTGATGGTTGCCGCGCCGCGCTTCAAGGCCGCCCGTCATCGCGGATATGGTCTTTGGAGACAAACGCCGACAGCAGATGTCACCGTCTTTGCCGATCCGGCTGCTTGCCTTATCAATGCCAACATCGCGCACGGAGTGCGCGAACGCTTTCCGTTAAGCCTTGCAAGGTGCAGGTTCGCGGGCGATCGCGGAGCCGGTGCACTTCTACAACCGTATCGTCCAACTTCTCCTGAGCGGTCTGCTTTTCAAAAACAATTGACACCGGCCTCCTGCGCCGTTGTCTGCCACCTGTCCTTTGCAGCAGACGGTGCTGACCCCGCTTGATAATAGTTATTAAGGGTTATACTGTGGGGGTGACTTCCTGGAGGGCAGAACCATGATCAGTGCAGACCTTGGACAACAGCTCGAGGGATACATTACGAAGCTGGTCGAAACCGGACGGTACGGCTCGAAGAGTGAAGTGCTGCGCGAAGGCGTGCGATTGATTCAGGATCGCGAGACGCAGCTTGCCGCGTTGGATGCCGTGATCGAGCGAGGCATCGCCGATTCAGAGGCTGGCCGAGGACAACCCGGCCAAGAAGTGTTCGACCGGCTTGAAGTTAAATATAAGGCGATGATGAACGGCAAGGCATGATCGTTCGCATTTTACCGGCCGCCGAGGCCGAGCTTGAGGCCATCGGCGACTACATCGCCCGCGACAATCCGCGCCGCGCCTTGAGCTTCGTTCTTGAGATGCGTGACAAGTGCATGAGCCTTGCAGACATGCCCCTCGCCTACCCGCTCGTGCCTCGATACGAAGATCGCGGCGTGCGGCATCGGGTTCACGGCAGCTACCAGATTTTCTACCGCGTCACGGGTCAACCCGAGCGCATCGACGTCATTCACGTCCTGCATAGCGCCAGAGACATCGCCGCTATCCTTTTCCCCTAGACACACCCACGAAAAGAGCCCAGAACGAGTTAAGTGCTGGGCAAGCCATCGGCTACGCCGGTGGCGGAGGTGCAATTAAGCAACTGGCCGTCTGCGGTGCCACCACAGCGGCCAGTTCTCTTGTTTTTAAGTCGGAGCCTCGTGGCTCTGTCGGTCGATTAGTGACCGAAATAGACAGGCGCGATGCTATTGCCGGTGTGAGCCGGGCCGCCCGAAGCCGACGCAGTGTCAGCCACGCCGCCGTAGCTCGTTTGCCCGTTCTGCGCCGCGACCTTCGCTTCAGCAGCTTGGATCTCGGCCGGATACGTCACGCGATCCGTGCTCGGGTTATATCCAGCGCGTTCGAGCTGGACCAGTTCTGCCTTTACTTGCGCGCGGCTCAGCGGCTGGCTTTGAGCGAAAGAAGAAACCGCCGGAATAGCGAGTGCAGCGGCGACGACGATAGTTGAGAGTTTCATGATGCTTACCTCCGAGTCTTGTTTTTCGCAAACAGCCCTGCTTGCGTTTCAGTGACTCAAGTATAGGTAAGTACCCGCTTAAGATTAATGAGCGTTTGAACAACAAATTCTTGTTGTATTCGGGATAACCCTAGGTCGATGCTCAACCGGTCACGGTCTCGCGGATTTCCGGTGCGACCTCGTCGCGTCCGTTGAGCTCGTTGAGCACGCGCGATACCGAACCCGCGGACACCTTCGCGAGGCGCGCGACGTCCTGCACGGTCCGTGAGCCAATGCCTATGCCGAAAGTCCAAACGCCAGAGTCCGCTTCGCCTTCCACGCGCAGCCGAAAGTCCGGAGCGAGATTTCCGAGTCAGTGATTCGGTTTTCGATCGGGACGCGGTGGTCCGAGGCTCGGTAGCATAGGCAGCTCATCGGTGCTGCACGTTCCGCGTTGCCATGTATAGATCAAACAGGCCCGCATGCAGACGGCGGATGTCCTGACGAAGGGCAATTAGTCCGTGCTGTTCGCCTTCACGTTCCCGACGCAGAATCTCTCCCAGCAGGGCAGTCGCACGCGATGCCGGCAGGTCGCGCTGCACGCGCGCCTGGCCGAGCCTGCCTGCAACTGCTGGTTTGCTGATCAACAGCCACGCGGGGAACCACGCGTAATCTTCAATCTCGCCAGTGCCTGGGAACTCTGCATCAAAGCGTCGACGCAGCGCGTCGAGTGAAGCGTCCCTCAGGGTGTCGAAGAGCGCGGCGACCTTGGCCGGCGCCAACCACGCCAATTCCGCAAATAGCGGCCACGCGGCGTCGATTCCGGCGGCACGATAGCGCGCCTCGGTCATCCAGGCAAGCGGCGACGGAATGCGCCACCAGGATGCAATCGTTTCGACCGCTTCGCTAGCCGCGGCCCAGTCGCTTGCTCGAAGCCACAGCGGTGCCGCGTGACTGTCAGGGTCGACGCCACAGTACGGCAACGCTGCGGCACGCTGCGCAAGTTCACGCCAGCATGTTGCCATCCACGATTGAGCGTACTGCCCGGGCAGTACTTGTTGAGCAGCGTGCGACACCTCATGCTCGAAGTGACGGCAGATCACAGCCAACTCAGCGTGGTCCGTCACGGCGAGCGTTGATGCGTTCTCGAGTTCGTGGACAAGCACCGTCATTGCGGGCAGAGCACTGTCGCGCGCGTAGTCGGCCGCGAGCACTGTCAGCGCCGCTCTCGCTGCGGCGGCGTCGCGAAGCTGCAACTGCTCGACCACATCATTGCGCATTGCTACGTCCCGGCTGTCGGCAAATATGTCGAGTTGCTGCATCGTCGTTGCGCTCAAGAAGGTCCAGGAAGAGCGTACAGGCTAAGCGATTTCGCCGCGTCAAAAAAGCTGCGATGCGTCATTGCACGCAACGCTGTGTTGATCCGTCGACTGTCAAGGAAAGCGACGCATTATTGAGATGCCTCCAAGTTCGCCGACTCACATATGGTTGGCCCATCCCGCGCGTGAACGAGGCATGCGACACAATAGCGCGCCTCTTAGCCAGTTATCATTTTGCCGCACGCATCTAGCAGACACCTTTAAGTCCTTCTTTGCCGATGTCATCTCGCCGCCCTTCCTCGCAATCTGCTCGGTCGCTGTGGCGCAAACCGCTCAGCAAAGAGATGCTGCTGCCCCTCCCGTCTTCAGCAGCGCAGACTGTCGCCTTGTCGAATCACTTGACGTTTGCCGCCTGTCGGGCCGGTGCTGGATCGGCGTATCTTTTTAACGAGCTTATTCAACTCGTCTACGTCACGTTCTTTGTGCAAGATGCGGGGTATGGGGACGCGGATGTAAATATTTATGCACGCGCTGAAGCGGCTCTGGAGCGCTGTTTGCAGCGCGCCGAAGTCGAGCGGCGATGGGCGTTCGAGGCGGCGGACCTGCCGTTGTTCGAAGCGGTGTTGCAACAGGCGGACCGACAACTATCGAGTGCGCCAAGATATGTTCACGTTGCTGCACGAGACAGGCTCAAACGGTTCGCCGCTAGCGGGCGCGCCTCGCCGCTCAGTTCCACTGCGGCGCGCCACTAATCGCGATCGGTCCCCGCCGCGCGAACGCGCCCTCCAGCACCACACACGACGCGTGCGTGGCGATAGTCGCTCAGATCGAACGACGGCCGATATAATGGAACGCGGAAATTTCACGCATTGCACCGGAGTTCTCCTATGAGTCAAACCCGCGGACCGAATGCGGGATATCGGGGCAAGCCTCATCACCTGACGAATCCGAAGCGCCCACCGCGAGGCCAACCTCCTATAAAGGCGAGTGATGGTGGAATCACGCCGGCGTCGATTATTAAGACTCGCTCGTTGAAATTACTCGTCGATGCGGTCGGCGCGAAGAATATTGCGTTGGGACTTGACTCCAGCATGACCCGAATCGCCGAACTAATGCGCGGAGAGCGATTTACGCCCGAAACCGCCTTCCACATGGAAACGACGCTCGGGCTACCTTCCGGCTTTTTCGACCAACATCATCCGGCCCTCTCGCCGGAGACGATTGCGCGCCTGAAGGCGCCGCTCGAGTTCGTCCATAGGGAAGAGATTGTCGATGAAGGTGACATCGACGCAGCACCCCTTCTTCCAAGTGCGCAGAAGCCATCGCTGCTTGCCAGCAGCTTGTCCAAGGATACGACCATGCCGTCTAAGAGTTCGAAGGAAGCGTCGGGCGCGCCCAAGACCCGTGCCCAAAAGGCTTCTGCGCAGACAAGCGGTCAAGCTGCAAGAGCAGGAGATACGTCCAAACCGCACGGGTCGCATCAAGCGGCCGGGCGTAAGCAGGCCTTGCCAAACGGCGGTGCGACCGTAGAGCGCATCAGGCAGGCCAATCTTCACGTTCTCACCGCACGTAACGGTTCGAAGGTCAAGCTCGGCGCGGTGTTGGGTCTTAGCGGTTCGAATATGGCGCACCGACTCCACGGTAAGAAGCGCATGGATGATGCTGAAGCCGAGCGCTTCACCGCGGGGCTTGGCTTGCCTGCAGGGTGGCTCGACACGCCCCGCATTGAAGCCGACATTCCCGAGTCAGTCGCGCAGTTGCTCGCGCCCGCATCACGCGTGCGCGCGCCTGGCCAAGCACCGGCGCCAACCGCTGCGGCGGCGTATGAGGATACACAGGTCGCAGCCGCTCCGACCAGCGAGATGGATGGAGCGCTGCCTAGCACTTCTAGTAACCCGTACACCGAGCCATTGCCAGCTGATGCGGCGGGCCACGGCGACAGCATTGGGAGTCCTCAGCACGAGAACGTCAGCGGTGCCGTTGCAACCCGCGCCGACAGCCCCCTGGAGCGCATCGAAAGCCACGCCCCCGCCCCCATCTCTGCGCCCGGGGAGTCGCTGCCCCCGTTGTCAACGTCGCAATCTACAGCAACGCCGCCCTCCGCCGCTTTGGGAACCAACCTAGACGGTCTTGACGGGATCCCACCGATCGCCGAGGCACTCTTGAAGACGCTCGCCGGCAAGGCGCGCACCGGTCGCTTGGACGAGTTGAAAGCCTTGGAGCTATTGCAACAAGCCGTTCTGCTATGACAGCGACGTCCGGAAAGCTCTATGAGTGCGGGTCTCACGGACGGACTCGCCAAGGCGCCGCCCGTTGTCGAGAGGCAGCAATCGAGCACTGAAGCATCTTCGAGGACGCCGCTACGCCACGCGGCGTTCATCGCTCGGCCCTACCTCCACCTGTTTCTGTGCGATCTCCTCGACGTCAAGCTCAAGCACAGACAGCCGGGCAAGTTGGGCGGGCAGCAACGCGTAGGCGACGCGTAGCTCATGCAGACGTGCCCTCCAGTACCGAACGCTTATCGGCAACGGAGCTGATGTTGCACGCACTGCCGTCACCAGTTTCCGTATATGAGCGAGTTCGCGATCAGCTTCCATGGAGGTCCGCTTGAGCAAGCCGGGCGACGTACCGGGGACGTGATGTTTTCGGTCGACTGCGGTTGTCTTCATACGCTGTGCATCTCCTGATCGGTTGAGACCAGCGTATTGAGATTCTCGGGATGTCAAGGAAGCATGCGGGCGCGCAACCGGCCGGCCTTGGGGTCCTGGCTGCGAACGATCGGACCGTGCCGCATTCACGCACAGAAGTGCGCGACGCCCAAGGGCTGCATCAGCCGATACCCTTCTCTTTTCTTCTTTTCTAGCGCCGGGCGGCATCCATGCGTGTGTGCAACGCTCGCCCCACCAGCGAATTCGCATTGCTAATCAGGCTTCGCACACAGTCGTCCACCGCGGCCATCGGCACGCGACCGGCGAGCGCCGCGGCAACGAGGGCATCATACGCATCGATGACATCAGTCGCCGAGATTTCGTAGCCATAGCCGGCCTCCATCCAATGCAGCGCGGAGACGGCACATTCCATCGCGAACTGCGGTTGCGTCGTCTCGTAATCTCGCGCGGCGCGAATGAGCGTTTTCGGATTGGTGGGACTCTGCCTGGACAGCGCGACCGCCTGATCGAAGAGGCCGGCGTCTTTTGCGGCGGCGAACCACTTGCCTTCCGAGCCGGGCTCACTCCGAATCAGGTCGGACAAGATCGTTTCTTGCGGTCTTTCAGGATATTTTTTGGCAATGCCCCGGAACGTTGCGAGGTACGTGCCTGCACGATTCGCGGAAATGGCGTAGCGCTCGTAGGCTTCGTTTCTCATCCCACACCCTAGAAGAATCGTCTCGCACGCTCGCGCGATCGCGTGCTCGGGCGCGTTCAGCCCTCGACTCGCTTCAGCCAGACGAAGCGCATCGCCCGGACGTCCGAGCGAAACCAGCGCGTCAACGGCCCAGCGTCGATACCACCAGGACTTCAGCCGATCACGCTGGGCGAGCTCAACAAGCTCCTCGAAGCGGCCGGCAGTGAAAAGCGCACTCAAGCACGGCACCGTACCGACGAAGTAGTTGAAGCCTTCGGCCTGAAGCACGTGCGTGACAAGCGGCAATAGCCGATCCGCCCATTCCGACGCCAACTCGGGCGTCACGCACAGCGTGCCCCAGTGATCACCCAGAGGCTCAATGTAGGGCATCTGATCGTCTTGCAAGGACTCGAATAGCCTGTCCAGCCAACGTCCGCGTACAGCAAGCGTCACGTCGGCCGCTACGATCACCGGCACAAGCGTGTCGATCGCGCGATTGACCGCACTGCCCAGGGCGCCCGAGGAACTATCGACCTGCTCGAGTGCGGGTGATAGCTTTTCGAGGAGCAGAACCGCCCCATCGGCCGCGAGCGCGCAATCCGTACGCGCGACGGAACGAATCTCAGACACCGCCTCCTTCAGACGTTGAATTGGTAGCGACGATCGCCACCCGAACGCATTGCGTCTAAAGCGTGAAGCAAATATCCATTTGGGTGAGGGCATGACAGTCACGTTTCATCAGCACGGTGCACGATCGGAACCATCGCGATCGAGTCGGTGCGATATTTGAACTGGTAGTTGAGGTGGAATACCCCGTGGCGCGTGCGCATCATTTCATCGGTGGTTTCAGGACGCGGCCAGCATCGTCCCTCGACAGGCGCCCGACCCGCAGCGACACGCATAAAGCCGCTTGAGCGCGGCAGATTTGCGGCCTTCCACAAAAAGCCGATAGTCGATAAACAACTCTTCGCCGGGCGCGATGTCGCGCAGCGTGTGAAAGAACACCCGGCTGCCGTCTTGCTCGGTCTCGCAGTTCGGCGCGCAACTGTGATTGACCCAACGCGCCGAGTTGCCGCCCTGTGCACCGTCGATCACGCGCCCGTCGTCGAGATCGAAGTAAAACGTGTGACCGTCTTCGGCAGCGGAGCGCGCATACTGGCGCTGCGCCTGTGCCCACGACACCCGCTTGCCCTTGTATTCCAGAATCTGCTCGTTGGCACCGATCTGGGTGAGCGCGAATACGCCGCGTCCGTGGACCGGCGAAGAACGTACAACGATGCGGCGCATGCTTTTGCCCTTCCCTATTGCTGTGACCTGGTGAGCGACACGATGTGCCGCCGCGGCATCTCGGCATGATACGATCGCCGCACGCCCGTCGATACCCCTATGCCTTCTTCCGGTCGCAGCCGCATCAAACGCAAACCGCCCCGCGGTACCCTCATGAGGTACGAGGATCGCATCGTTGAGGTGCTGGGCGAAGCGCGTGGCCGACGGATCATGATCCGCTCGATTCATGCGGACGGCACGGAACGTCGCACGGCCGTCAAGCTCAATAGCCTGCGGCCGCTCGATGCGCAACTCTTCTAAGTCGGCGGCGTGACGGGCGCCGCCCTCGCTCAGGCTTGGTTGACGGCGTCCTTGAACGCCTTGCCCGCGGTGAATTTGACCGTCTTGCCTGCCGCGATCTCGATCGGCTCACCGGTCTTCGGATTGCGACCGGTGCGCGCGGCGCGTTCGCCGGCCCCAAACGAGCCAAAGCCGATCAGTTGAACGGCATCACCTGCTGCCACCGTCTTCGCAATCGTCTCAAACACGGCATTGATTGCCTCCTCGGCGGCGAGCTTGCTCGTACCGGCTCCGGACGCCACCGCGTCAATCAGTTCCTGCTTGTTCATTAAAACCCTTCCTTTCTGTTAGAGACAAACCGGATGATACCGAACGCTGGCAACGCATCGGATCGCAGACGCTCTGCTGTCTACGAGCCTGCGTCGGTCACGTCCAAGTCGAACAAGTCGGAAGTCGCGCTGCGCGCGTCAAGCAGGTCAGGCAAATCGCCTCTTCGGACCTTGGCGAGCGTCTGCGGCGACAGCCAGATTTCCTCCATGGCCTCGATGCCCTCTTCGATCATGCGCTGCAGGAAGAACGATTGTTTACGTCCCGTGGCCTCGGCCAAGACCCGCAACCGCTGCTCGATGACGGGGTCGATGCGCACCGCCACCACCCGCAACTTGTTCTCTGCCGATCTTCTCATCTGTTCACTCCTTTGGCCGATCACGCGCATGGCGCGCCTCGGCGTGGATTGCGCCTACCCGCGAGCGCAATCCGATCATTATTTACGGACGACCTTTCACGCTCGCCTTTTTGCCGGCCGCTGCCTTTCGGGCGACTCGCCTCGAACGGTCTTCGCGAGCGGGCACGCGCGTCGACGGCCGCGCCGCGGTGCGCAGCGACTTCAGCTGATCCTGAAGCGCGTGTTGTGCCGCTTCGAGCGCGGCGAGCTTGCCCTGGAGCACCCCGTTCTGGTGGCGCGTGTCGCCCTGCTGCGCCTGCAGCGCGTCGACGGTGCGACGATGCTCGGCCTCTCGCTTTTCCGCCCGCTTGGAGGCCTCGGCCAGTTCTTTCTGCGCCTTCGCTGCGGCGCTGCGTTCACGATCGATTTCCAGGAGCGCGCGCTTCTCGGATGCGCGTAAGCGCTCCTCGGCACGGCTGGCGGTTTCTCGCAGCTTCTCCAGGTCTCGCGAGAAGAGGTCGCGCACTTTTTCGACTTCCCGTTCGCGCATAGCCGCCTCCTCGGCGAGACGCTGGATCTGCGCCTGCAGCGCTTTACGCGTGGCGGCGTCTTCCGCCTGCTGCCGCTCCAATTCCCGGATCTCGACCTGGGCCGCCAGCAGCGCCGCCGTGCGTTGCTCGAGCGCCGTTTCTGTGCGGCCCAGTTCTTCCCGGGCTGCGATAACCCTTCGCTCAGCCTCCGCGCGCTGCGCTTCGACTTCGTCGCGCAGCGACGTCAGTTCGGCCTGGGCGGACGTCGCCGCGCGCGTCCACAGCGTCCCGATCAACTCACCCGCCGCTTCGCTTAAATCTTTGGGCAAGTCCGGATGCTCGATGCGCACCCGGCTCTTCTCCCGCAATTCCGCCCAAAATTCGCTCAAGACCGACGCGGGTGTACTCATGGTGCCGCGCCGGACCAGGTTGTAGAGGCGGTTAGCGGTGGGGGGCACGCCAAAGCGAAAGAACAGCAGCGCGCACACCTCGCGATAGAGCTCGCGCGTCTTCGGGAATTCGACTTTGAGGCGCTCGATATCGGCGGCTAGGCGGGTTTCGTCGGAGAGAACGTCGGGCATGGCC
>Ga0160447_101216_pt1 | contig 10270 bp, 3 predicted proteins | sample HID1973K_E1MG_FD_108222 | JGI IMG/M metagenome (GOLD analysis project Ga0160447, IMG submission 108222) | Enriched mosquito-associated microbial communities from UW Madison campus, WI, USA - HID1973K_E1 MG | ecosystem: Host-associated > Arthropoda: Insects > Digestive system > Unclassified ...
AACCCGCCTGGCGTGAGGCGCTTGTCGGGTTCTTCAAGGATCAGGGCTGGCCGGAGCTGCAAGTACGGCCGGCAAGCGACGCTGGGGGTGCCGCCGACGTCTGGATGCCGCGCTTTTGCGAACTGCAAGTCGATCTCGACCCGGTGGCCGCTGAGGATGAGTCCGCAGCGACTGCCGCTCCGGGTCTACCCACGGTGACGCTGGCTTCGGACGTCGGCTCATTGCGGATAACCGCCAGTGTGCACGCCGGTGAGCTGGAGTTTCGTTTGAACCGCGTTGCCTTTGCCAAAGGCATGCGTATAGCCGCCTGTATGCCTGAAGTGCCTGATCGGGGGGCTGCTGAAGATGCGCCGTGGCCGATCTCAGTGACGGCCGACCGGATCACGTGGGGCGCACTGACCAAACCATGCACTTACGAGATCAGCCTTGACTGCCCTGAGAGCCTCCACGGCGAGCAACAGCAAACCGTGGGCCACGTCGGTGCTTTCACGCAAACGCATTTCTGGCAAGCACCGCAAACGGTGGAGTACACCCCGCCCAGCGTGTTAGAGCCTTACTTGCCGACCAGTCTGCTGTGTGAGGACTACGGCAATACCGAACGCTCGGAAATCTTCGACACCCTCAGTCAGGGGGAGAGCGGCGTGGACCCACGCACTGGATTGTTCCACGCCCATTACCCCGTCGCCACGTTGCAAGGCTTGAACGGGCTTGGCCCGATATGTGATCTGACCCTGCATTACTCGGCCTTGCGCGGCAACGAAGCGGGACTCGGGGATGGCTGGGCCTGGCGATTCTCGAGCCTGGATGTGCGTGAGCGTCGCCTGACATTGGCCGATGGCACGCGGATCACTTTCACCATTGAGGAGTGGCAAGCGCTTGGTGAAGCTGTAGCGCTGAAGAAAAAAAACTGTCTGGTGCAATCCAACAAGGATTACAGCGAGTTCACCCTCGACCTGCCCAGCGGTCGCCGGGAGGTATTGAGCAAACCCGCTGCGGCGGGCAGCGATGAGGAAGAGCCCAATGCCAAATTTGTCGAGAAAGTCATAAAGATCCTTGAGGCCCTCATACAAAAAAAACGGCCTGATTTTCCCACAGTCCCCTCGCACTGGACCCAATGGATGCTTATCGTCCTCTCACAGGGGGGGTATTACAGCGGCGCTGCGCTGGATCACAACGAAGCCCTGATCGCTTGGGCGAAACACACCAGCGTCAAGGAACTGGAGGAACGCATCGCTTATTACCAACGACCCTACGTGCAGTTGGTGCCTTCACGCATCGTGTCGCTGTACGGCGAAGCATTGGACCTGGAGTGGAAGCGGCAAAAAGGGCATTTTTTGCTCGTGGGCATCAAGAGCGGGGAGCAAGCGTTGTTCACTGCGCAATACCCTAATCCGGGAGAGGCCGGTACTCTTGAAAAGCCCGGTACTGCGAAACAACCCGAGGCCGAGGTCAATATGCAGGTCTGGCCAACGAGCGATGAGCGCTTCGAGGTCAAGCTGCAACTGCAGAACTATTTATTGCGCACAATCACGCGCACCCAGAAAAAAGACTCGGAAACTGCGCAGACCCTTCAGCAGGTCGACTGTGGCTATGCCGACGATCCGACCCTGGATCGGGTGTTGTGCCGGTTGACCGAGCTCGACGGGTCGGTCGAGTGCGTCCATTACCGCCCAGGCATTCGTGGAAGCGGTAAACCGCTTTGGCCGCAGGCTGTGCTGTATGCGCTGATTCCAGGTGACGGGCAACAAAACCAGGTGAATACCTACCGCTATACCGGTCGTCTGCTGGACACCTCCGACCAGCTCTACATCGTCGAGGGTGAGCGTGGTGCCCATGGGGCAAGGGAGCACCACCTCCAGGTGCTCGGTCTTGACGGTCAGGCGCAGCGTCAGGAATTGCTGGTGGGCTCGGCCTCGTCCGAGAGCCAGTGGCTGGAGTTCAAGTCACGGCAAGCGGGCAAGGCTGAAGTGATTCGCTACGCGGGGTACGGGGATGATCTGGTTCAGGCCATTGCACAAGTCAAGCTGGACATCAAAAAAAACAAAGCGGTGCTGCTGCGTGGCAAGCGTCGGGTCAAGTATCAAAAGAATATTATCGAGATCCTCTGGCGGTATGGTCGGCGTGGCCGGGCGCGCTTGATCCGTTCTATCGACTCGCTGCTCCAAGTCACCCCTGCGTCGGGGCGTTCGGCACTGGGCAAGGGGGTAGACAGGCTGATCATCGAACAGCGCGACGATGGCCTTCCGGTAAAACTTGCTACTGAAGGTCAGCACACCCTTCACAGTGCCTACTACCCGGCGGAGGGCGGCGAAAACATCGTCACTGCCGCTGCGTTGAATGGCCTGACAGGCGTATCGGGCGCGCCGCAATTGAGCTGCCCCAAATTGCCTGATTATGCAGTGCCCCCACTGATGGCCGAGTATCAATGCGATGATTTCGGGCATTCGCTGGGTTTGAAACTCTTCGGCTACCGCTCGGTGCAGCGTGACGGCAGAACGTTCCTTGAGCTTGAGCAAGAGGTTGTGATTGAAGGCATAGGCGTCGACGGTGAGTTCGACGGGCAGCTCTCTAGCAGCACGCGGTGGGTCAAAAAAACTGCCGAAGAGGTGCTTTGGCGTCAGCGCATTACGACCGTTGAAACCGCCAACGGCAAGCCAACACCGGGCGGTGAGAGCAAAGTCAGGGAGTGGAGCCTCAGCGATAAACAGCTGACTCATCTGGGCAATGAGACCTTCTGGCTGGAAACCACACGCCTGTGCGAAGACAACCCGAATAACCCGTTCATTGTGGTGCGCACAATTGCGAAGACACAGGCTGGCAGCCAGGCGATCAGTACCGAGCGGTGCTCACGTTATAGCCAGCGTTGTCTGGAGCGCGTCGAACAGGATACGGAGACGACCTGGGCGTACGATGCTGCCGGACGCGTGTCCCTCGAAGCGCAATATCGCCTCAAACCAGGCAAAAAAAGCAGGGCCGTGGGCCAAGCGCCGGATGCATGCATCGAGACCCGATACTCCACGAATGGCAAACAGGCAATCCAGGTTCATGACAACGGCGACCATAGTCGCGCTTACCTGGACGGCTTGCAGCGGACATGGCGCAGTGACTGGCAAAAAACCGGCTCTCGGGGTTTCCTGCCGTTGTATGAATGTGCGCTGCAAGGGCTGGACGAATCGCACGTAATCGGCAGTTTCGAGTGGGATTATTTACCGGGTGGACAGGCCATTATCGAGAGGGCGCAGGTGCAGCCGCGGCAGGGGCGTCAGCCATGGGTGAGAGCGTGCGGAGTTATAGATGTTGAGGATGGGGCTAAGCTTGAAAATCATTCGCTGGCGAATCAGGATGGAGATGAAGAAGGCGATGAGCTTTATATTGAGTGCCACGACGGCACACACAGCACCGATGCCGCCAAGTTTATTCATGAACTGTCGAAGCTGGTGGGGTTGCGGTATGACGATTGGCTCGATGTCGATGACAATACTTACCGTATCATCCACCTAGTAACATCAGCGCTTGAGAGAGGATGTGCTGTTTTTGGCCGGGATGCCGTTGATAAGCTGAAGTTCGTCAGGTTTGCACTAAATTTGGTAGGGTATAAGGAGGATTTAGTTATTCCTGATGCTGCCGCCACTACAATAGATAAGTTAACCGACGGTCAACTAGCCGAATACACTCTAAGTTTAAAAATGCCTGGAAGTTGGAGGTGTTTGCCTGATATTGAAAATGTTGAACCTTGGGAGTTTGAAGTTTTTCTCAATCCTGATTCAGTCGGGAGAGCAATGGCGAACTTTGTTAAGTCGTGCCCAGAACGAATAGCTACTAAGGATGCTGTCCACGACATAAAAACCTCTCTGATCGAGGAACAAGGCCTGGACCAAGAACGCCTCTCCAAACGCACCACCGAATACCTGACCAAAACCGATGGCACTTTCGAACGCACGCAAACCCTGTCGGACGGTGCCGGTGAGCCACAACTGAAACTGATCCAGCGCCTGGATTCGAACGGCCGCATCGTCAGCACCGAGCGGGTCGTCGGCGATGAACCCCGCATCTATGCGCTCAAACGTGACGCCCTGGGTCGAGTCACCCAGATAACGCGACCTGACGACACCCTTATCGAACGGACCTATCACGGCCTCAGCGACCAGATCACCGAACTTAAAGTGGGTGGCAAGGTGGTGGCCACGCAGCAAATGGTCAACGATTCCACGTTGCGATCACGTAAGGTCGGCAGTCGCACCTACACCTTTGATGACGACACCGTGACCCTGCCGGACAAGAAGCGCTTACGGACGCGCGTCGACACCGAGGGTGTCAGGTGGGGCGCAGGCGACAGCACTGTCGCCAGCCTGACGCGCGACCAAGGGGTCACCACGTTGGCGTCGGGCACTGCTGCAAACGACCTCTGGAAACACAGCTTTACCTCGACGAGCCTGCCTGGCCGCGTCAAGGAATGTAAGACCTCTGTGCGCAGCGAGTCCTACAAAGTCGAGTGGCAAAGCCTGCGGGGCGCTCCTGTGGCTGCGCTGCGCGCCGACGGCCACTGGCAGCGCGCTTTCGCCGATCACGAAGGACGAGTGCTGCGGACCTGCCAGGAGCATGAGGATGTGGCCTACCGTTACGATCCATTGGGCCAACTGCAATCGCGTCAGGTGCAGGCGGTGAAGGCTGGCGAACAATGGCAGGTGCTCAGCGACCACAATGCCTTCGGTCAGGAGGTGAAGCGCACCTTCCTGCACAACGGAGCCCCCCGCTTCGAGCAACGCATGACTTGGCGCGGGGATGGCCGGCTGGCAAGCAAGGCGAGTTACCGGGCGGGCGCGCTCAGTTCTACCGAACGCTTCAGCTACGACAAACTCGATCGACTGGAACGCTATACCTGCGATGCGACCGATGCTGCGCATTGTCCGAGGGACGGCCACAACAAGGCGGTCAAGGAGCAGGTCTTTACGTGGGATGCACTGGACAACCTCGTCAGTTGCGTGACCACCGGGTTCGATGGTTCCAAGGAAACCCGAGCGTTCGATTACGGCGACAGCACCGATCCTGTGCGCTTGACGGCCTTCGGGCTCGGCTCCGAGTCTCATGAACTGACCTGGACCGACAATGGCTACATGAGCGCCGATGCAAAAAACCGCGGCCGCTCACTCGCCTACAACGCTTGTGGCCAGTTGAGCAAAGTCAGCGATGTCGATGGCGGCTTGCTGGCCCGCTATGAATACGACGGCTATCAACGCCTGGCGGCGCAGTACGTCAAGGCCGATGAGAGTGTCCGTGAACTGTGCTACGTCGGTGATGAGTTGATCGGTGAAATCCGGTTCGACAAGAACCGGGCCGTGACCCGGCGCACGAGCCTTTCGGCCGGGCTTGCCGAATATGATGAGGATCAGGTTCGTTGGCTGATCGACGATCCGCAGGTCGGCGTCGCCGGACAGGTCAAGGAGGGCGAATTGAGTCTGGCGCCGTTGTTGCCGTTCGGCGAAGGCGCAGCGCTCGAGGAAGTCGTCCTCGGCTACAACGGCATGCGCCGCGATCCGGTTACCGGCCAATACCATGCTGGTAATGGCTACCGCAGTTATGACCCGACGCTGTGTCGTTACGTCCAGCCGGATTGGCTAGCACCGGTCGGTGAGGGCGGTCTCAACCCATACCAACACTGCCCAGACCCGGTCAATCTGCATGACCCCAGTGGCGCGATCATGCTCAGCCGCTGGGAGCAGAACAAGGTGTTGCAAAACCTCGACCAGGAGCTTAATGAAACCCAGGCCATGGAGGTGGGCGGCAAGTGGCGAGGACTGGCCCTGTCGTTGGTGTTGACGGTTTTGGGTGTCGTGGCAACGGTGTTTTCCGGAGGCACGGCCTCAATGTTGCTGTTTGGTGTGCTGACGGCGCTGAGTGTCGCTTCCTTCGGGCTGGAGGTGGCTTCCGTGTTGACGGCTGAGTCGAATCCGCAACTGTCCAGGGACTTGGGCATCGCCTCGATGGCTACGGGTGTGCTGTCCGCCAGCTGTTTCATGGGGGCCATCAAGGCGGGCGTCAGTCTGATCAAGGGGGTGATCCGCGCGGTTCGAAGTACGGTGCGTCTGATAGGACGCGGGGCGAAAACGCTCGGTCGAAGCATTGCCCGATTCTTCAAGGGTCAAAACAGCCTCACCCGAATCGCCAATGCCTCACTGGCCGCCACGCGTCTCCCGTGGCGGATGCGCCTGCGCGCATTCATGCGTGTGGCGGGCGATTATATTAAAGCCCCGGCCGCGCCGCTTCAGCCGATGCCCACCTACGACAGAAGCGGTTGGCTGGGTAAGCTCAGAAGCTTCTGGGATGGCCCTGACCCGCTCAAGCTGACAGGACGGCCAGCCAGGCTGTACGAGTTGGCCAATCGGTCACGTTCAGCCTCCAAGGCCAGTGAAATCGTAGGATTGGCACTCGAAATCAATATCTTGCGAGGTACAGGAGAGTCGTCACAGGCCCTGATGCAGGGGGACGATTCCTCATCCATCAGCTCGCGGGCACGCGCCACCCTTCGCGGCGATAACCCTTACAAACCTCGTGATATCAAGCCTCGATACGATCTATGGATGGCAATGGGATTGAGCGGCTGAGCACGTTTGCGCTCTCGGACGACGGCAAGTCAGCGGCCATTGCTGGCGGGGTATTTCACATCGGCTGCAGCTGCGAAACGGAAGGTGATGATCATGAAAGGGACAGTGAAAAGGCTAAACGTCGACTTAAGGTTCGGCTGGATCGAGTACAGGCCAGAACCCGCAGAAGATGATGAAGATCTCGAAGAGATTTACTTTTTCTGGGGTGAACGGCGCGATGAACTGCCAGAAATCGGCACAAAGGTGACGTTCGCCCTGGAGCTCGACGCGGAGAAATCTAAACAAGAGCGAGAGGATATCTACATCGCAACGAACGTCACCCCAACGAAGTAATAGCGTGTGGGCCTGCGGTGCAGGGATGAATGTTCGACACGCGCCGCATGTATCTCCTTGGCAGTCCGGCCTGCCGGCAGCGATTTCACGGTCGCTACCGCCGGCAAGCCGTGCTGCTACAGGGGCAGCGATGCGGCGACCATCAAACAAGCACATACCTTCAAGTCACATTCACAATCCCGGACTACGCTCAATCTTCCCTGCTCACTTCCCGAGGATTGCGTCCCATGTCTATCTTGACCCTGAAAGACGGCACCGAGTTTTTCTACAAAGACTGGGGCACCGGTCAGCCCATCGTGTTCTCCCATGGCTGGCCGCTGGACGGCGATGCCTGGGATGCGCAGATGCTGTTCCTCGGCCAGAACGGCTATCGCGTTATCGCTCACGACCGCCGTGGCCATGGTCGCTCGGGTCAGACCTGGGAGGGCAACGACATGGACACCTACGCCGATGACCTGGCGCAGCTGTTCGAAGCGCTGGACCTCAAGGACGTGATCATGATCGGCCACTCCACTGGCGGTGGCGAAGTGGCGCGTTACATCGGCCGTCACGGCACCTCGCGGGTCGCCAAGGCGGTGCTGATTGGCGCGGTTCCGCCAATCATGCTGAAAACCGATGCTAACCCTGAAGGCCTGCCGATCGAGGTGTTCGATGGTATCCGCGCAGGCTTCACCGCCGACCGCTCGCAGTTCTTCAAGGACCTTGCCGTGCCGTTCTTCGGTTTCAACCGCGACGGCGTTAAAACTTCGCAGGGCGCCATCGATTCGTTCTGGTCCATCGGCATGCTCGGCAGCGTCAAGGGCGAGTTCGATTGCATCAAGGCGTTCTCGGAAACCGACTTCACCGACGACCTGAAAAAGATCGACGTTCCAACCCTCATCCTGCATGGCGACGACGATCAGATCGTGCCGATCGTCGCGGCTGGCTACAAGAGTCACGAGTTGGTGAAAGGCTCGACGTTGCACGTGGTCAAGGGCGGCGCTCACGGCATGTGCACCGTGCAGCCGGATGAGATCAACAAGATACTGTTGGGGTTCATCAAGGGCTGATTTGTGCGTCTCCTTGTCCCGCGGTGAACGCCTTACCGGCGGTTCCCGGCGGACTTTTACGCCTTCGGCAGAAGCTATCTCAGGTCAGAAGGGGACCCACACCCTCGGCAGAAGCATCGTCGGCAAGCCGGCCTCCTACGCCTTCGGCAGAGGCATCGTCGGCAAGCTGGCACCCCATGCCTTAGACAGAGGCAATGCGGTGCTGGCCGCATGGCTTTTGATTCTGCCCGGAGGGCGTGGGAGGTCGCCGGGGTGGCGCTCCACCTTGTCGGCGATCGGCTGCGCAGCAGTCGTAGAATCAGAAGACTGGGTTGTCTCTGGCAAGCCGCTTGCCAAAAAGCTCCCCCTTGCGCATATTCATCGGAAATATCAAGCAAAAATCCCCTGCGCGAATGATCGTCACTGCCTTCTAACCTTTGACTGGACAGTTATCGCCAGAGGCAAAGGAATGCTGAACTCAACGCCCCATTCTCGCCAGCTACGCACCGGCCGATATTCCAGCCATCACCAACTTTACCTACTCACCACCATCGTTCACTGCCGCTCCCCACTCTTTGCAGACTGGCGTCTGGGAAGGTTGGTGGTTGACCAGTTCAGACTCGCCGAAGCAGAAGGCGCCGCTCATTCGTTGGCTTGGGTGGTGATGCCCGATCATTTTCATTGGCTAATCGAATTGCGCGACAGCTCGTTATCGGCATTGATGCGACGCGCGAAGTCTCGCAGTGCTCACAGCATCAATCATGCTCTGGGTAGGCAGTGTCAGGTCTGGCAAAAGGGTTTTCATGATCGCGCGCTCAGATCTGAGGAAGATATCAAAGGGGTCGCGCGTTACGTAGTCGCCAACCCGCTACGTGCGGGATTGGTCAAGCGAATCGGCGACTACCCATTGTGGGACGCGATCTGGCTACCCTGAAGTTACGGATGCCGGGCGCGTCTGTCTGACTCACCGCATGCCCAGTATTTGCTGCCGCTTCGCGCCAGATCGTCGGCAAGCCGGCCTCCTACGCCTTCGGCAGAAGCATCGTCGGCAAGCCGGCCTCCCACGCCTTCGGCAGAGGCAGCGTTGTGTGGGTCGCATGGCTTTTGATTCTGCCCGGAGGGCGTGGGAGGTCGCCGGGGTGGCGCTCCACCTTGTCGGCGATCGGCTGCGCAGCAGTCGTAAGGCTACGTAACTCGATTACATGCAATCACCGCTTCGCCACATTCGCTTTAGTCACCTGCGGCCAGCCGCCACCCAATGCGCGGAACGTCGACACTGCGGCTCGTGCATCGTTGGCGTGTAACTGAGCTAACTGGTCGCGTGAGACCAGCAACTGGCGATCCTCATCCAGCACCTCCACAAGACTGATCGCGCCGCCTTTGTAGGCGTCTTGCGCGGCATCGCGGGCGGTCTGGTGGGCGGCGACTTCCTGATCGACTTCCAGGCGCTGCGATTCCAGTTCGACCAGCGTGACGATGGCGTTCTCGACATCTTCGGTGGCTTTCAACATCACCTGACGGTACTCGGCCAGTGCTTCGGCGTTGGCGCCTTTGGCCTGGGCGACTTCGGCGTCGACGCGACCGAAGTCGAACAGGCGCCAGTGAAGGCCAAGAATCGCTTGCGGCTGGAACCCCGACGAGGTGAACAGTTGCCCGCTGTGAGCGGTGTCGAAGCCCAACAGGCCGGACAGCGAAACCTTGGGGTAATACTCGGAAATCGCCGCGCCGATCCGCGCATTGGACGCCGCCAGTTTGCGCTCGGCAGCGATCACATCCGGGCGACGACGCAGTAACTCAGCAGGGCCTTCGGAGTCACTGATGGTCGGCACGCTGTACTGTTGCGAGCTGTTTTTCAGTTCTTGGGCATACGTGCCAGGTTGTGCGCCCATCAGCACGTCCAGTCGGTTCAACTGGGTTGCCAGTTCAGTGCGCAGCGGCGGGATGGTTGCCCGCGCCTGCAAGACCAGCGCCTGGGCCTGCGCCTGTTCGCGATTGGTCGCCAGGCCGCTGCCCATGCGGTCCTTGATCAGATCGAGCAACCCGTTCTGGGTCTTGACCTGATCCTCGGCGACGGCCAGTCGTTGCTGGGCGCCGCGAATGCGAAAGTAGGCATCGGCGGCCTCGGACGCCACCGAAATCCGTACGCCGACATGGCTCGCTTCCGCCGCCTGCGCTTCGTCTACCGCAGATTCCTCGCCACGCTTCAGACCACCTGCAAGGTCGGCCTCCCAGCTCGCACCAACGCCGATGGTTTCCAGTGTCTGATTGCGGTCATAACCGGGGAAGGTGCTGCCGACCTGGCCTTGG
>Ga0160447_101219_pt1 | contig 10252 bp, 8 predicted proteins | sample HID1973K_E1MG_FD_108222 | JGI IMG/M metagenome (GOLD analysis project Ga0160447, IMG submission 108222) | Enriched mosquito-associated microbial communities from UW Madison campus, WI, USA - HID1973K_E1 MG | ecosystem: Host-associated > Arthropoda: Insects > Digestive system > Unclassified ...
CCAGCTGATGAGCACGGTCAGGCCGACCGCGCACCAGGCGAAGGTCTTGCCGATCCAGGTCGAGAGGCTGTCGATGCGCAACAGGAAAGACTGCATTTGCGGAATCCCTTCGGGCCGCGCCGCGGCCGATGCAACAAGGGCACCGCGAAGGTGCCCTGCGAGGGTCGGCCGCGGCGCGGCCCGGCGGACGCGGCGGCCTGCGCGCCGCTTCAGGTCTTGCGGGTGAAGTAGTGGTTGTAGGCCATCTTGAAATCGACCGTGTAGTCGTTGTGCCAGGCCACCGCGCGCTCGGCGAAGGCGCGCTGGGACTCCAGCACCTTCTTGAACATCGCGTTCTCCTCGGACTTCTTGGCGATCGTCTTGTCCCACGACGCCAGTTGCGCGCGCAGCACCGCGTCGGGCGTCTTGTAGAACTTGATGCCGGCCTTCTTCAACTCCTGGTAGTCGGCCGAGTTGCGCTGGATCGCCTTCCAGCTCATGTCGGCGCTGGCGGCCTGCATGGCGTACTCGATGATCGACTTGAGCTCCGTCGGCAGTGCGTCGAGCTTGCCCTTGTTGAACAGGATCTCGAACTGTTCGCCCGACTGGTGGAAGCTCTGCAGCATGCAGTTCTTGGCCACGTCCGGGAAGCCCAGCACCCGGTCGCTCGAAGCATTGTTGAACTCGGCCGCGTCGATCAGGCCGCGGTCGAGCGCGGGCACGATCTCGCCGCCGGGCAGCGGATTGACGGCGGCGCCCATGTCGGTGAACACGTCCACCGCCAGGCCGACCGTCCGGAACTTCAGGCCCTTGATCTCCTCGGCGCGGGCCACCGGCTTCTTGAACCAGCCCAGCGGCTGCGTGGGCATCGGGCCGTACAGGTACGACACCACGTCCAGGTTCAGGCTCTTGTAGATCTCGTCGAGCAGCGCCTTGCCGCCGCCGTAGTAGTGCCAGGCCAGCACGGTGTTGGCGTCCATGCCGTAGCCCGGACCCGAGCCCCAAAGCGCCAGCGCCGAGTTCTTGCCGTACCAGTAGGCCACCACGCCGTGGCCGCCGTCGAGGTTGCCCTTGGCCACCGCGTCCAGCAGCTGGAACGCCGGCACCACCGAGCCGGCCGGCAAGACCTCGATCTTGAGGCGGCTGCCCGCCATGTCATTTACCTTCTTGGCGTAGTCCTGCGCAAACTCGTGGAAGATGTCCTTGGCCGGCCAGGTGCTCTGGAAGCGCAAGGTGGTGGTCTGCGCCATGCTCACCATGGGGGCGGACATGGCCCCGGCCGCTACGGCGGCGCCCTTGAGCAGATTGCGGCGGCGAGTCGACTTGGTCACTGTCATGGCATGTCTCCGACGTTGGAAGCCAATTGAAAGGAAGTCCTGCGCCCGCCATCTTTGGCAGGCGCTCGCCGATGACAAGCGGGGTTTACGCGAAGTAACGAAAATTGACAGGGAAATCCCCGAGGTTCCACGCGAGAGGGCGGGCGTTGACGGTTATTAACCTGATTGAGAAGGATGAATTGATATGGACAAGCCCACTGTGAATGCCGGGCGGATGGGCGTGCGGCCGGCCGAGGGCTACGCCGGCGACGTCACGCCGGAGCAGGCAGAGGCCTGGATGAGGGCCGGAGAGGCCGTGCTGGTGGACGTGCGCTCCGATGCCGAGCGCGAGTGGGTGGGCTACGTGCCCGGCGCCGTGCCGCTGGCCTGGAAGCAATGGCCCGGCATGGCGATGAATGGTGGATTCGACGAAGGCCTGAAGGCTGTCGTGCCCGCGGGCGGCAAGGCAGTCCTGCTGTGCCGCAGCGGCGTGCGATCGGTGGCGGCTGCCCGGCGCGCCACCGAATTGGGCATCACGGCCTACAACATCCTCGAGGGATTCGAAGGGGACGCCGACGAGCACGGCCAGCGCGGGCGCAAGGGCGGCTGGCGCCTGCGCGGCCTGCCCTGGCGGCAGAACTGACGCTGCCGCCCGGGCCGCCGGTGCGCGATGGCGCAGCCGGCGTGGGGAAGGTCAGGTCAGAGCTTGGGGATGCGCAGCTTCTGGCCGGGGTAGATCTTGTCGGGGTGGGTCAGCATGGGCTTGTTGGCCTCGAAGATCGCGTTGTACTTGTTGGCGTCGCCGTAGTACTTCTTCGAGATGGCCGACAGCGTGTCGCCGCGCACCACGTCGTGGTACTGGGCCTCGTCGGCCGGGGCGGACGATTTGAGCTGGTTGTCCACCGACACCACGCTGCTCACGTTGCCGGCCGCGAGCGATGCCTTCTCGACCGCTTCCTGGCTCGGCGCGTCGCCCTGCAGCGTGACCTTGCCCGAAGCGCCGTCGTACGCAACGGCGAGGTTGGACAGCCCCAGGTTCTGCTTCTCGATGTAGGCCTTGATGGCGTCGGCGGCCGCGGTGTTGGCCGCGGCAGGATCGGCGGCCGGGGTGGCCGCATGCGCGGACGATCCGCCAAAGAGTTTTTCGCCGGCTTCCTTGATGAAACTGAGCAGACCCATGGTTTTCTCCTTGTCGACAGCGTTGAGGATCGTCCACTTTAGCGGCGAACCGTGGCGCAACGCGCAATGGCCCCGCCTGATCGGAAAGAAATTGCAAGCGCCGCGCCGCCATCGCGCCGCGGGCCTTCACCCATAATGCCGCGCATGGCTTTCCTCGCAATCGACATCGGCAATACGAGACTGAAGTGGGCGATGTACGAGGTGCCGCGTCCGGGGGCGCGGCTGCTGGCGCATGGCGCGGAGTTCCTCGATCACATCGAGCGCCTGGCCGAAGGGCCGTGGGCCGACCTGCCCGAAGCCACCGCCATGCTCGGCTGCGTGGTGGCGGGCGACGCCATGCGCCGCCGCGCCGAGGAGCAACTGCACGAGCGATTCGACTGCGCGCCGCGCTGGGTCGTTCCCTCGACCGGCGAGGCCGGCATCATCAACGGCTACGACCATCCCACCCGGCTCGGGGCCGACCGCTTCGTCGCCATGGTCGGGGCACGCCACCGCATGCTGGCTGCCGGCACGGCGCGGCCGATGGTGGTGGTGCTGGTCGGCACGGCGGTGACGGTGGAGGCCGTGGACCAGCACGGCAGGTTCCTCGGCGGCCTGATCCTCCCCGGGCACGGCATCATGCTTCGCGCACTCGAGTCGGGCACGGCGGGGCTGCACGTGCCCACCGGCGAGGTGGTCGAGTTCCCCACCAACACGAGCGACGCGCTCACCAGCGGCGGCACGTACGCCATCGCCGGCGCGATCGAGCGCATGGTCGCGCACCTGCGCCAGCATTGCGGCATGGAGCCGGTGCGCTACATGACCGGCGGCGCGGGCTGGAAGATGGCGCCGGCCATGGCCAGCGAATTCGAACTGGTCGAGGGCCTGATCATGGACGGCCTGCTCGTCATTGCCGAGGAACGCGCACGGCAGGCGTGAGGCGCCCGGTGGCCGCCGCGCTTGCGCACGCGCGCCTTCCGGCCATCATCCCTTGAGCCCGTCCACCGCCTGGAACAGGGCCTGCCTCGCCTGGCTGATGACCTGGCCCTTCCAGGCGTCGGTGTCGCAATAGAAGGCTTCGAGCATTCCCTGGCGGATGGACGCCCACAGCGCTGCCGAAGCGTGCTGCCCATTCTTGTGCAGCCAGTGGTCGGCGCGCAGTGCGCCGGTCACCTCCAGCATCGGCACCGTGCCGTATTCGAGCGCGATGCCGGTGTATTCGGCCTGCGGGCATTCCTCATAGACGCTGTTGCACATCAGGCCGTTGAGCAGGGATGACGTGGAACTGCCGTCGTACACCGAGGTGACGGCATGCTCGCCGCCCCACCAGGCGTTCGCGCGCGCATACGCGGCCTTGTCGTCGCGGCAGGCGAAGATGCGTTCGCCATGCCCGTTCGGCCCGAGGCCGGTGTGCAGGTCGATCCAGGCGATGCGCCGTGCGGCCCGCCCATGGCTGCGCAGCACTTCGCGCAAGGTGCGGTTGCTCCACGTCGGCGCCTGCCCGCCGAAGAACATGCCGTCGGCGAACTGGTACTGGCCGGCGGTCACGGCCGCCTGGTAGGCCTTGATACCGTGCGTGGCCATCCAGGCGTCGATCTCGGCCTGGTTCTGCGCGGTGGGAGGCCACTGCGCAGGCAGCAGCAAGGCGTGCAGCTGCGCATAGTCCGCATTGACCGGAAGCGGCGCGTCGAAGTCGACGAAGTTGCGGTTGATGTCGACGTTCTCGTGCGTCACCCGCCGTCCGTGCGAGAAGCCGTGCGGATTGAGCGCATGCACGTAGAGCACCGACACACCGGCGGCGCGCGCCTTGTCGCGCCATTCGGCGTCATGCAGGGCGAACACCTGCACGCCGCTGCCGCAGTGGCCCTCCACGCCATGGCAGGCGCTGGTGACCACCAGCAGACGTTCGGCATCGGCCGGCCCGTCGAGGGCAACATCCATGGCCAGGTCTTCGCCCGCGCGGCCCTTCAGGGGATGCGGATGCGAGCGCACGGCCAGGCCGGCGGCGGCGCAGCCCGCCAGGAACTTCTCGCGCGCCTGAGCGTAGCTGTCGCAGAAGGCCTCGACGACGCCGATCATGCGGCCACCTTCGGCGGTGCGGCGAGGAACTGCTCGGCCAGCTCGACCCACATCGTCGCGCCCAGCGGAATGAGCTCGTCGTTGAAGTCGTAGCTGGCGTTGTGCAGCGTGCATGGGCCGGCGCCATGATGCGTGTCGCGGTGGGCGCCGTCGCCGTTGCCGATGAAGGCGTAGGCGCCGGGGCGCGCCTGCAGCATGAATGCGAAGTCCTCGGCCGTCATGGCCGGCTCCTGCTTGAGCACGTTGTCGGCGCCGACCACGCGGGCCATGACCTGGCGCGCGAAGTTCGCCTCCGGCTCCGTGTTGATGGTGGGCGGGTAGGTGCGCACGAACTCGAAGTCGCAGCCGGCGCCGTGCGCCGCGCAGATGCCCTCGGCGATTTCGCGCATGCGCCGCTCGATCAGGTCGAGCACCTCCAGCGTGAAGGTGCGCACGGTGCCCTTGAGTTCGCAGTTGTCGGGGGTGATGGTCGGGCCTTCGCCGGCATGGAACATGGCCACCGAGATCACCCCGGCGTCGATCGGCTTCATGTTGCGCGTGAGGATGGTCTGGAAGGCCAGCACCATCTCGGCACCGATCGGCACCGGGTCGATGCTGGTGTGGGGCAGCGCCGCATGGCCTCCCTTGCCGCGGATGGTGACGTGGAACTGGTTGGACGAGGCCATCACCGGGCCCGGGCTGACGGCAAATTGGCCGGCCTTCATGCCGGGCCAGTTGTGCATGCCGAACACGGCGTCCATCGGGAACCGGTCGAACAGCCCTTCCTTGATCATCTCGCGCGCCCCGCCGCCGCCTTCTTCGGCCGGCTGGAAGATCAGGTAGACGGTGCCGTCGAAGTTGCGGTGCCGGGCCAGATGCTGCGCCGCAGCGAGCAGCATGGCGGTGTGGCCGTCGTGGCCGCAGGCGTGCATCTTTCCGGGGATCGTGCTGGCGTGGGCGAAGGTATTGAGCTCGGTGACGGGCAGGGCGTCCATGTCGGCGCGCAGGCCGACGGCCCGGTCGCTGCTGCCGTTCTTCACGATGCCCACCACCCCGGTGGTGCCCAGGCCACGGTGAATGGGAATGCCCCACTCGGTGAGCTTGCGCGCGACCAGGTCGGCGGTGCGCACCTCTTCGAAACACAGTTCGGGATGGGAATGGATTTCACGTCGCAACGCGGCGATGCCCGGCGCCTGCTCGACGAGGGTGTCAATGAGTTTCATGGGCGCAGTCTACGCAGAGTCGGCCGCATGTGCGCTGACGGCCGGGCGGGCGCCGTACCGACGTTCGGGACGCCCAAGTTGACCGACAATCGGCGCCATGCCCCACGCCCTTTCGAGTCGCGCCCTGGAGATGGCCCAGACACTGGTGCGGATGAACACGGTCAGTGCCAACAGCAACCTGGAGCTGATCGATTTCGCGCGCGACCATTTGCGCGGCCTGGGCGTGCGCAGCCGCCTGACCTGGAACGCCGACAAGACCAAGGCCAACCTGTTCGCCACGCTGGGCGAGGGCAAGCCGGCCGGCGTCATCCTCTCCGGCCACACCGACACCGTGCCGTGGGACAACCAGGACTGGAGCGCAGACCCGCTGTCGGGCAGCGTGCAGGACTGGCCCGGCGATCCGGACGATGCGAGCGGCGCGCGGCTGTACGGGCGCGGCAGCGCGGACATGAAGGGGTTCATCGCCGTGGCACTGGCCAATGCGCAGCATTTCGTCGAGAGCGCGTCGCCGTTTGCCGTGCACCTGGCGCTGAGCTTCGACGAGGAGACCGGCTGCATCGGCGTGCGCGAACTGATCGCCGACATGAAGGAATCGGGCATCCAGCCGATGGCCTGCATCATCGGGGAGCCGACCAACATGGTGCCGGCCATCGCCCACAAGGGGGTCTACCGGTGGCGCTGCTGCGTGCGCGGCAAGGAGGCGCATTCGTCGTTGACGCCCGAGTCGGTCAATGCGATCGAGATGGCGGCGCGGCTGGTGGGCAAGGTGCGCGACATGGCCGAGGGCTTCGAGGCGTCCGAGCCGCGATTCGACGGTTTCGACGTGCCCTTCAGCACCGCCAGCGTGGGGCAGTTCCACGGCGGCATCGCCGACAACGTGGTGCCGCGGGACGCCGAGTTCCGCTACGAATTCCGCAACCTGCCCACGGCCGATGCGATGGTCATGCAGGAGGAACTGATTGCCTACGCCCGCCAGCTCGAGAGCGGCATGCGCCGGGTGGCGCCGGACGCGGGCGTGAGCTTCGAAACGATCTGCGAGGTGCCCAGCTTCCTGGCTTCGGCCACCGACCCCGTGACGCGCCTGGCGCAGCGGCTGGCCGGGCGCAGCGAGACGACGCTCGTGGCCTTCGGCACCGAGGCCGGCCTGTTCAAGGGGGCGGGCATTCCCACCGTGGTGTGCGGTCCGGGCAGCATCACCCAGGCGCACCAGCCGGACGAATACGTCACGCTGGAACAGTTGGCGCGATGCGAACTCTTCATGCGCGGGTTGGCCATGGCCCGCTCGGTGGGCTGAGCCCGCCGCGCCGCCGGACCTGCCGCGCCAAAATGGCCGCGCCGCGCGACTTGCCCGAGCGCCGGCTGGCCCACATGAAGCGGCTGGCCCTGGCGCTGCTGGGCGCGGCGGCGCTGACCTACGCCCTGGCCACGGCGCTGGGCGACCGCCATCCGGCCTGGGGCTACCTGGCTGCCTTCGCGGAGGCGGCCATGGTCGGCGCGATTGCCGACTGGTTCGCGGTGGTGGCGCTGTTCCGGCACCCGCTGGGCCTGCCGATTCCACATACCGCGATCATTCCTGAAAACAAGTCGCGCATCGGGGCCAACCTGGCGGGCTTCATCTGCAACAACTTCCTGGCCACGCCGCAAGTGCTGGCCAAGCTGGCGCAATTCGACCCAGCGTCGCGGCTGGCCGGCTGGCTGGCCCGGGCGGAGCACGGGCAGCAACTGGGCCGCATTGGCGTGTTGGCGGCGCGCTACGGCCTGAACGCGTTCGACGACGAGCGGGTGCGCGCCTTTCTCGGCCGGGCCGCCGCCGCCGGCCTGGCGCGCCTGGACCTGTCGCGCGCCGCCGGCCAGGTGCTCGATGCGCTGACCGAGGGTGGGCGCCACCAGGCCCTGCTTGACGACGTGCTGCAGCACGTGTCGGCGCTGGTGGAGGGCGAGCAGGTGCAGGAGCACATCACCGAGGCCATTGCGCGCGAGATCAAGGCGCTGCGCTATGTCGGCCTCGACCAGATGGCGGCGCGCTTGGCCACGCGCAAGGTGGTGGCGGTGGTGGCGCACACGCTGGCCGACCTGGCGGCCCAACCGGATCACCCGCTGAGGCAGCGCTTCGACGCCTTCACCGCCGAGTTCGTCGATCGGTTGCGGCACGACCCGGATTTCCAGGCGCGCGGCGAGCAGCTGCGTGCCGACCTGCTGGCGCACCCGGCCCTGGGCGGCTACCTGCACGGCCTTTGGGACGAGGTGCTGGACTGGCTGCATGCCGACCTGGACCGGCCGGACTCGACCATCGCCGCGCGCATCGCGCACCTGGCGGCAGCGCTGGGCCAGCGCCTGCAGGCCGACGCGCCCATGCGCCGCTGGATCAACGAGCAGATCACCGATGCGGCGCCGCTGGCCATCGAACGCTATCGCGAGGACATCCGTCGCTACATCGTCGAGCGGGTCGACGCCTGGCCGACGGCGGACATGACACGGGAGCTGGAGCGCAACGTGGGCCGGGACCTGCAGTTCATCCGCATCAACGGGACGCTGGTCGGTGGGCTGGTGGGGCTGGTCATCCATGCGCTGACGCACTGGCTGCATGGCTGAGCGCGGCCAGGCAAGGCCTGCGGGGCAGGGCAAAGCCCGAGCGCTGCAGTCGAAGGCGCGGCGAGCGAAAATCGCCCCCGACCTCCGGGTGCCCCGATGCAGCCGAACCACCGCCCGCGCCGATGGCGCGTGCGCCCCGAGCAAACCTGATCCGCACGACCATGGCCGCCACCTCGCCTGATGCGAAATCCACCCTCGTCGTGCGCGGCGCCTGCCCGCACGACTGCCCGGACACCTGCGCGCTGCTCACGACGGTCCAGGACGGCGTGGCGGTCAAGCTGCAGGGAAACCCGGACCACAGCCACACCGCGGGCGTTCTGTGCACCAAGGTGTCGCGCTACATCGAGCGCAACGATCACGCCGGCCGCCTGCTCACGCCGATGCGCCGCGCCGGCCCCAAGGGCAGCGGCAGGTTCGAGCCGGTGAGCTGGGACAGCGCGCTGGACGACATCGCCGGGCGGCTCGGCGAGATCGCCAGAACCGATGCGCAGGCGATCCTTCCCTACAGCTATGCCGGAACCATGGGCCTGGTGCAGGGCGAGTCGATGGACCGGCGCTTCTTCCACAAGCTCGGCGCGTCGCTGCTGGACCGGACGATCTGCTCCACCGCGGGCGGCGAGGCTTTCGGCTACACGCTGGGCGGCAAGGTAGGCATGCGGGTCGAGCACTTCGCGCAGGCCCGTCTCATCCTGATCTGGGGCAGCAACTCGATCGCCAGCAACCTGCACTTCTGGCGCCACGCCCAGGCGGCGAGGCGTGCCGGCGCCAGGCTGGTGTGCATCGACCCGCGCCGGACCGAGACGGCCGACAAGTGCGACGAGCACGTGGCGCTGCTGCCGGGCACCGACGCGGCCCTGGCGCTGGCGCTGATGCACGAGCTGATCGTCCATGACTGGCTGGACCACGACTACATCGCCCGGCACACCGTGGGCTGGCCGCAGTTGCGCGAGCGCGCATTGCAATGGCCGCCTTCGCGCGCGGCGGCGGTGTGCGGCGTGCCGCAGGCGCAGATCGAGGAGCTGGCGCGCGCCTACGGCACCACGCGGCCGGCCGCGATCCGGCTGAACTACGGCATGCAGCGCGTGCGCGGCGGCGGCAACGCGGCGCGTGCGGTGGCCTGCCTGCCGGCGCTGGTCGGCGCCTGGCGCGACGCCGCCGGCGGCGTGCTGCTGAGCAGTTCGGGCCTGTTCCCGGTCGACCGGGCTGCACTGCAGCGGCCGGACCTGCTGGCCGGCCGGCGGCCGCGTACTGTCAACATGGTCACCATCGGCGATGCCTTGCTCGACACCGCGCACCCGATCCGCGCGCTGGTGGTCTACAACAGCAATCCGGTGGCGGTGGCGCCGGAGTCGGGCAAGGTGGTGGCGGGCTTCGCGCGCGAGGACCTGTTCACGGTGGTGATGGAGCAGTTCCAGACGGACACGGCCGACTATGCCGACTACCTGCTGCCGGCGACGACCCAGCTCGAGCACTGGGACATCCACGCGAGCTACGGCCATACCGACGTCCTGCTCAACACGCCGGCGCTGGCGCCGCGCGGGCAGGCGCGCTCCAACGCCTGGGTGTTCCGCGAACTGGCGCGGCGCATGGGCCTGGACGAACCATGCTTCTCGGACACGGACGAGCAGCTGTGCCACCAGGCTTTCGCGCCCGGCGCCATCGACCGGGAGGCCTTGGCCGCTCAGGGCTTTGCCTCGCTGCGTCTGCCCGATGCCCCATTCGCCGAAGGCGGGTTTCCCACGCCGTCGGGCAAGTGCGAGTTCTTCAGCCAGCGCCTGGCCGACATGGGGGAGGACGGCCTGCCCGACTACCTGCCCAATCACGAGCCGGCCGGCAGTTCGAGCGACTATCCGCTGGCCATGATCTCGCCGCCCGCACGCAATTTCCTCAACTCGAGCTTCGTCAACGTGACCAGCCTGCGCGCCA
>Ga0160447_101221_pt1 | contig 10244 bp, 8 predicted proteins | sample HID1973K_E1MG_FD_108222 | JGI IMG/M metagenome (GOLD analysis project Ga0160447, IMG submission 108222) | Enriched mosquito-associated microbial communities from UW Madison campus, WI, USA - HID1973K_E1 MG | ecosystem: Host-associated > Arthropoda: Insects > Digestive system > Unclassified ...
CAAGCGCGCTCCTACAAAAATGCACCGCGCTCCGACTCCCAGGAAAACCAATAAGGACCCACGATTCACATGCCAACTTCGACGCCGCAACTGGACGCCAGAACCTTGCGCTGGATGCCATGGGTCATCGCAATCGCCTTTTTCATGCAAAGCCTGGACGGCACGATCCTCAACACCGCGCTGCCCTCCATGGCCCGTTCGCTGTCCGAAGATCCGCTGCGCATGCAGTCCGTCATCATTGCCTACATGCTGACCATCGCCTTGCTGATCCCGGCATCCGGCTGGATTTCCGACCGCTTCGGCATCAAGCGCATCTTCTTCAGCGCCATTCTCTTGTTCAGCTTCGGCTCCCTGCTCTGCGCTGCCGCCAACTCCCTCGGTATGCTGGTCGCCGCGCGCGTGATTCAGGGACTCGGCGGTGCATTGATGATGCCCGTCGGCAGGCTGATCGTGCTTCGCGCCTACCCGCGGACCGAGCTGGTGCGCATCCTCAGCTTCATCACCATGCCCGCGCTGCTTGGCCCGCTGATGGGCCCGACAGTGGGCGGTTGGCTGGTGGAGTACCTGAGCTGGCACTGGATCTTCCTGATCAACATCCCCGTCGGAATTCTCGGCTGCTTCGCGGTGCGCAAGTTCATTCCCGACCTGCAAGGCGGCGGGCGCACGCGTTTCGATCTGGTGGGTTTCGCGCTGTTTGGTGCGTCGATGGTGCTGATCACTATCGCGCTGGAAGGCCTGGGTGAATTGCATCTGCCGCATCTGCGCGTGGTGATGTTGCTGTTCGGCGGCATGGCTTGTCTGGCGGCGTATTGGTTGCGCGCAGGGCATGTGGAAGCGCCGCTATTTTCCGCCTCCCTGTTCCGGACCCGCAGTTTTGCGGTGGGGATCATGGGCAACCTGTTCGCCCGCCTGGGCAGCGGTGCGTTGCCATTTCTGGTGCCGTTGATGTTGCAGGTAGCGCTGGGGTATTCGCCGTCCCACGCCGGGATGAGCATGATTCCGCTGGCGTTGGCGGCGATGTTCGCCAAACCGCTGGCGACTCGGGCCATCGAGCGTCTGGGTTATCGGATCGTGCTGACAGGCAACACCCTTCTGCTGGGCATGCTGCTGGCCAGCATGTCGCTGGTGGACGCCGAGACACCCTACTGGATGCTGCTCATTCATCTGGCGTTCCTGGGCGGGGTTAACTCGCTGCAGTTCTCGGCGATGAACGCCGTCACCTTGATCGACCTGGACGACGCCAGCGCGGCGAGCGGCAATAGCCTGCTGTCGGTGGTCGCGCAGTTGTCGCTGAGCCTTGGCGTTGCCTGCGCGGCGGCGTTGCTGGGCGGGTTCACGGATGATGTTTCGACGGGAGAAGTCAGCAGCGTCCTGGGCGCATTCCAGCTGACGTTCCTGTGCGTCGGGGTGCTGGCGATGCTGGCGGCGTCGATTTTCCTGCAGCTCTCGCCCCGCATGCCGCCTGAGAATCCACCGCGCAAACCGCAGACCGAGCCGGAGATCGAGGCTTGAGCGATTCCGCCACGGCGCCCCCTTCTTGTAGCAGTCCGGCTTGCCGGCGGCAGCGTTCTCAATACGTCACCGCAGGTAAGCCGGACTGCTACAGATGTTCACCGCGTGGGACATCATAAAGCGCCACCATTTATCGCCCGCAGCCCCAAGGCAGGGGCTGCGACCTGATACACTGCGCGACATTTTGTTTTGCAGGCCACTCTTGTGACTAACACCGCGTTCAACTCACTGCCCCTTTCCGCCGCCATGCTGGCTAACCTGGAGTCCCTTGGTTATGCCGAGATGACGCCGATTCAGGCGCAGAGCCTGCCGGTGATTCTCAAGGGCATGGACCTCATCGCCCAGGCCAAGACCGGCTCGGGCAAGACCGCGGCATTCGGTATCGGCCTGCTCAACCCGATCAATCCGCGTTACTTCGGCTGTCAGGCGCTGGTGCTGTGCCCGACCCGTGAACTGGCCGACCAAGTGGCGAAAGAAATCCGTCGCCTGGCCCGTTCCGAAGACAACATCAAGGTCCTGACCCTGTGCGGCGGCGTGTCCTTCGGTCCGCAGATCGGCTCACTGGAGCACGGCGCGCACATCATCGTCGGCACGCCGGGGCGCATTCAGCAGCATTTGCGCAAGGGTTCTCTGGTCTTGGACGGCCTGAATACGCTGGTCCTCGACGAAGCCGATCGCATGCTCGACATGGGCTTCTACGACTCGATCGCCGACATCATCGAGCAGACCCCGGAGCGCCGTCAGACCCTGCTGTTCTCGGCCACCTACCCGGTCGGCATCAAGCAACTGGCCTCCAAGTTCATGCGCGACCCGCAGACCGTGAAGGTCGAAGCGCTGCATGCCGACAGTCAGATCGAGCAGATCTTCTACGAGATCTCGCCGGAGCAACGCCTGGAAGCCGTGGTGAAAGTCCTCGACCATTTCCGTCCGCAGTCCTGCGTGGCGTTCTGCTTCACCAAGCAGCAGGTTCAGGAAGTGGTCGATCACCTGACCGCCAAGGGCATGTCAGCGGTCGGTCTGCACGGCGACTTGGAACAGCGTGATCGTGATCAGGTATTGGCAATGTTCGCCAACCGCAGCACCTCGGTACTGGTCGCGACCGACGTTGCCGCCCGTGGTCTGGACATTGACGCGCTGGACATGGTGATCAACGTCGAGTTGGCCCGAGATTCGGAAATCCACATTCACCGCGTCGGCCGTACCGGTCGCGCAGGCGAGACCGGAATTGCCGTCAGTCTGGTTGCGCCGGGTGAAAGCCAGCGGGCCCGCGCGGTCGAAGAACTGCAAAAGGCGCCGCTGAACTGGCAACAGTACGATCAGCTGACGCGCAAGGAAGGCGGCAAGCTGCTGCCTCCTATGACCACCCTGTGCATCGGTTCGGGTCGCAAGGACAAACTGCGTCCAGGCGACATTCTCGGCGCGCTGACGGGCGAAGCCGGGGTTCCCGGCACTCAAGTCGGCAAGATCGCGATCTTCGACTTCCAGGCCTACGTCGCCGTTGAGCGCAGCATCGCCAAGCAGGCGCTGGAGCGTCTGAACAATGGCAAGATCAAGGGCAAGTCGTTGCGGGTCCGGATTCTCTAAGATTCTCGCAAAGCCCACTTTGATCGTTCCCATGCTCCGCGTGGGAATGCCGTGCGGGACGCTCCGCGTCCCTGCGACGCGGAGCGTCGCTATATGGGTTCCCACGCAGAGCGTGGGAACGATCAAGTGTTTACAACCTGAACCACCTCCGAGGACACCGCTTTGCCCGTTACTGACGTTGTGATCATCGGCGCTGGCGCCGCAGGTTTGATGTGTGCATTCACCGCCGCCAGTCGTGGCCGCAAGGTGATGCTGATCGATCACGCAAACAAGCCGGGCAAAAAAATCCTCATGTCGGGCGGCGGCCGCTGCAACTTCACCAACATGTACACCGAGCCTGCCAACTTCCTCTCGCAGAACCCGCACTTCTGCAAGTCGGCGCTGGCCCGCTATACCCAGTGGGATTTCATCGCGCTTGTGGGCAAACATGGCGTGCCGTACCACGAGAAGAAACTCGGCCAGCTGTTCTGTGACAACAAGTCCAGCGACATCCTCGGCCTGTTGCTCAGCGAATGCGACGACGCCGGCGTCAGCCTGCATATGGACACCTCGGTGCAGACCATCGAGAAGACCGAAGACGGCTACCTGCTGCAAACCACTCTGGGCAACATCAATTGCGAATCCCTGGTGATCGCCACTGGCGGGCTGTCCATTCCTACTTTGGGTGCCACCGGGTTCGGTTATCAGGTCGGTAAGCAGTTCGGTCACACCCTGTTGCCAACCCGCGCGGGCCTGGTGCCGTTCACCATCACCGATCAGTTGAAAGAACTCTGCACCGAACTGACCGGCACCTCGGTGGATTGCATGGTGAGCTGCAATGACACCAGTTTCCGCGAGAACATCCTGTTCACCCACCGTGGCCTGAGCGGCCCGGCGATCCTGCAGATTTCCTCATTCTGGAATCCGGGCGATGCGGTGGAAATCAACCTGATGCCCGATCACGACGCCCACAGTTGGCTGACCGAGCAACAGGCCGAACGTCCCAACAGCGAACTGAAAACCCTGCTTGGCGAGGTTTTCACCAAAAAGATGGCAAATCTCATCGCCGAACAGTGGTTTGTGTCCAAGCCGATGAAGCAGTACACCCACGCTGAATTGGCCGACATCGCCAATAAACTGTCGAGCTGGCAGGTGGTTCCGGCCGGAACCGAAGGCTATCGCACAGCCGAAGTAACCCTGGGCGGGATCGACACACGAGAAGTGTCGTCCAAGACCATGGAGTCCCTGAAGTCGCCGAAGCTGTACTTCATCGGCGAAGTGCTGGATGTCAGCGGGCATCTGGGTGGCTTCAACTTCCAGTGGGCCTGGGCTTCGGCGTATGCGGCAGCGCAGTACGTTTAACGCCTAACGCCATACAGGCCGAACAACAACCGGTGGCAAAACGCAGTCCCTGTAGGAGCAATCCGAGGTTACGAGGGTCGCGAATTGGCCAGTACATTCGACAGATCTCTATTGCCGAACCTCCGCATTCGCGACCCTCGTAACCTCGGATTGCTTCTACAGGGGTGATGCGCTGGTTAGCGATCACGGAATAAATTTTGCTTCGCGGATGTACAGCGTGCATCCGGCGCTGTACATATCCTTCTGCAGAATCAATCGCGAACAAGGCCGTCAGCGTTCATGGCATCGAAATCGTTGCGCAATACCTTCCGCCGCCTCTGGGCACTGGACAAGTTTTCCTACAGCGTGCGGGTATTCATCGCGCTGACCGGCAGCATGGCGCTGTGCTGGTATCAAAACGAGATGTCGCTGCTGATCCCCCTGTTCCTGGGGATTATCGCCAGCGCCCTTTCCGAAACCGACGACAGCTGGCAGGGCCGCCTCAATGCGCTGGCGGTCACGCTGGTGTGTTTCAGCATCGCGGCGTTGTCCGTGGAGCTGCTGTTTCCCTACCCCGTCCTGTTCATCTGCGCCTTCGCCTTCGCCGCGTTCTGCCTGACAATGCTGGGTGCATTGGGCGAACGCTATGGGGCAATTGCCTACGCGACACTGATCCTCTCGGTCTACACCATGATCGGCGTGGACCAACGTGGCGGTGAGGTCACCGACTTCTGGCATGAGCCGATGCTGCTGGTCGCAGGCGCCGCCTGGTACGGCCTGCTGTCGGTGCTGTGGCAAATGCTGTTCTCCAATCAGCCCGTACAACAGGCACTCGCCAGGCTTTTCCGTGAGCTGGGGCTCTACCTGAAGCTCAAATCCGAGCTGTTCGAACCGATCCGCACGCTGGACGTCGAAGCCCGCCGTCTGGAACTGGCGAAGCAGAACGGCAAGGTCGTGGCCGCGCTCAACGTCACCAAGGAAATCATCCTCAACCGCGTAGGCAGCGGCCGTCCCGGCTCGAAGGTCAGTCGTTACCTGAAGCTGTACTTTCTCGCTCAGGACATCCACGAGCGCGCCAGTTCCTCGCACTATCCCTACAACTCCCTGGCTGAAGCGTTCTTCCACAGCGACGTGCTGTTCCGCTGCCAGCGCCTCCTGCGCCAACAGGGCAACGCCTGTCGCGATCTGTCGGTTTCGATCCAGTTGCGCCAGCCATTCATCTACGACGACAGCTTTGCCCATGCGCTGGACGACCTGCGCGCCTCTCTGGAGCACCTGCGCATCCAGAGCAACCCGGCGTGGCGCGGCCTGCTTCGCTCGTTGCGAGCGTTGGCAAACAACCTGGCGACGCTGGATCGCCTGCTCAGCGATGCGAGCAATCCTGATGCGCTCGCGGATGCCACCGACAGCAGCCTGCTGGACCGCTCACCGCGCACGCTCAAAGACGTATGGACGCGTTTGCGCCTGCAACTGACGCCCACTTCTCTGCTGTTCCGCCACGCCCTGCGTCTACCTCTGGCGCTGGTGATCGGCTACATCATGGTTCATCTGATTCACCCGTCGCAGGGCTACTGGATCATCCTGACCACCGTTTTCGTGTGCCAGCCGAGTTACGGGGCCACGCGGCGCAAGCTCGGCCAGCGGATCATCGGCACCGCCATCGGCCTGACGGCGGGCTGGATTCTGTTCGATCTCATCAGCACGCCGGTGCTGCAATCCTTCTGCGCGGTCATCGCCGGCGTCGTGTTCTTCGTCAACCGCACCACGCGCTACACGCTGTCGACAGCGGCAATCACCGTGATGATCCTGTTCTGCTTCAATCAGGTCGGCAATGGTTACGGGTTGTTCCTGCCACGGCTGATGGACACCTTGCTCGGCAGCCTGATCGCAGGTCTTGCGGTGTTCCTGTTCCTGCCGGACTGGCAGGGCCGCCGCCTGAACAAGGTGCTGGCCAACACCCTCTCCTGCAACAGCATTTATCTACGCCAGATCATGCAGCAATACGCGAAGGGTAAAAGCGATGATCTGGCGTATCGACTGGCGCGGCGCAACGCCCATAACGCCGACGCAGCGCTGTCGACAACCCTCGCCAACATGCTCATGGAGCCGGGGCATTTCCGCAAAGAGGCCGACGTCGGATTTCGTTTTCTAGTGCTGTCGCACACACTGCTCAGCTACCTGTCGGGTCTGGGCGCGCACCGGGAAACCCAGCTGCCTGACGAAGTACGCGAACAATTGATCGAAGGCGCCGGCGCCAATCTGGCCGCGAGCATCGATGAAATCGCGCAGAGTCTGGCGATGCGCGAGCCGGTTGCGGTACAGAGTGACGCCGAAGAAGCTCTGGCGACGGAACTGGAACAAATGCCCGAAGAAATCGATGAGGGCCAGCGGCTGGTGCAGACACAGCTGGCCTTGATATGCCGTCAGTTGGGGCCGCTGCGCACACTCGCTGCGCATCTGATCAAGGCACCCGAAAAAGAGCCGGACGTCACAGGCCGTGCAGCTTGAACAACTTGTCGTAGGTGCCATCGGCCCTCATGGCAGCGATCGCCCTGTCGAAATCGGCAACGATTTTTCCGTGATCGGGGTTCTTCAGGCTGACCAGGATATGCAGGCTGTTTTCGCTCAGTGACTTTGGCAGGAACTCCACATTGTTCCGCACCTCATCAGGCTCGCCGCCGAGGGCGAAACGCGCGGCGTATTCGTCCTCGACAGTCAGTTCGACCCTACCGGCGGCCAGCATCCGCACGGCCGTCGAGAAGCTCGCCACGGGCACCTTCTTCAAATCAGCATCGCTGTCGAACTCAGGCGAGTAGGCGTAGCTGCGCACCACCGCGATGGAATACGGGTGCAGTTGCGTCAGATTCTGATACTCGATGGTGGACGTCTTGCGCTTGAGAAAACGCAGGCGGTTGATCAGGTACTCGCCGGAAAACTGCCCGATGCGGGTGCGCTCTTCGCTGTACCAGGCGTTGATCAAAATGTCGTAACGCCCCTCGCCGACGCCGTGAATCGCGCGAGCCCAAGGCACTTGCTCGTATTCGGTGGTGTACCCGGCACGGGTCAAAGCGGTACGGATCAGGTCGATAGACAATCCGCCGTTGAGCAGCGAAACATCAGCATAAGGTGCCCATGCATCGCCTGCCAGACGCAGCTTCTGCGCCCACGCATCTTGCGCGATCAGCAGCATTCCCAGCAGCCCAATGGCTCGAAGCAAACGCGACATGCTCAAGATCCTTAGGCAGACGAACAGCCTGCGACGATTTCAGCTGCGATAAAGCGACACTGTGACATCCCTGATGCAAGCAACGGCCAGCGAGAAAAACGGGTATGAGCGGGTGCGTGGATAGCAAGTGGCCTTCATTGAAGACCTGTTCCGCGTTTTCCACAACCGATAACAAAGCGCTGTTTGTGTCGCAGTTCAAGAAAAGGGCGCAATGTCTCGTTCATTCGCCTCCGGGTCATCACGCGGTTACTTTGGGATGAGCGCAATATGCGTTTAGTATCCGCCATGGACTTCATTTCGTGAGCCGGCGTCATGTCTATCAACTGGATTTGCAAACACCATACCGCCCTGAGCAAAGAGCAGTTGTACGCCATTTTGCAGCTGCGCGCGCAGGTGTTCGTAGTAGAGCAGAAATGCTGGTATCAGGACGTCGACGGTCTGGATTTATTGGGCGATACGCGGCATCTGATGGCCTGGCAGAATGACGAGCTGGTGGCCTATCTGCGCTTGCTCGACCCTATACAACAGGACGGCGACGTGACCATAGGCCGTGTAGTGACTGCCCCATCCATGCGCAACAAGGGCATGGGCCATGAACTGATGGTGCAGGCGCTGGAGCATGCCGAACGCAACTGGCCGGACCAGCCGATCTATCTCTCGGCACAGCCGCATCTGCAGGGTTACTACAGCCGCTACGGCTTTAACCCGGTGGGGGACGTTTACGTCGAGGAAGGCATCTCGCGCATCGGCATGCGTCGGGATCTGGATTGAAATCGCCGGCGTCCACCTGAAAACGGTGGGAGCCGGCTTGCTGGCGAATGCTGTGCATCAGCCACGAATATGTTCACTGACAACCGGTATTCGCCAGCACGCCGGCTCCCAAAAAGCGCCATGTCGCGGCCTTAAACTCAGGGATAGCCCAACACCGCCTTGATCTGCTGCAGATTCTGCGCAATCCATTGCTTGTCGATCGCGCCCCAGTCACGAATCCGATACCCCCCGGCGTGGTTGCGAGCGCCATCGAGCTGCTCGAATTCGCAGACGATATCCAGATCGGCCAATGCAGCGATGGTGTCCTGCGCGGTACGACGCGGCATACCTGTGACATCGGTCAGTGCCGGAACGCTGCTGGCGATCTCGCTGTCGATCAGGTAAGCGACGTAAAGACGCCGATAGAAGCTGCTTTTGGTCTTGCTGACGTCCATCGTCAGGTCCTTGTCGAAGAGAAAAGTAATCGCTAACCCTGCTGCATATCCCGCCACGTCAGGTAAACGCGCAGGTCGAATTCCAGTTGGTGATAGCCGGGCTGCATGTGCTCGCACAGCTTGTAGAACGCCTTGTTGTGCTCGGTCTCTTTGAAATGCGCCAGCTCATGCACCACGATCATCTTGAGGAACTGAGGCGCGGCATCCTTAAACAGGGACGCTACGCGAATCTCCTTCTTGGCCTTGAGCTTGCCACCCTGCACACGGGACACCGTGGTGTGCAGTCCCAGGGCGCGATGAGTGAGGTCCAGGCGATTATCGAACAGCACTTTGTCGATGTTCGGCGCATTGCGCAGGTGTTCCTGCTTGAGCGCCAGCGCGTAGGCGTAGAGCGCTTTGTCGCTCTGTACGTCGTGACGTCCGGGATAGCGCTGCTCCAGATAGGCACCCAGTTTGTCTTGGGCAATCAGCTGCCGGACCTGATCCTGCAATGAAGCGGGATAGGCCTGAAGGTATTTGAGCAGCGCTGCTGGGGTGGAAGTCATGGTCAGATCGAATAGCCGAAAAGGCGCCAGTCTACCGCGTCAGCTCTGGCTGAGCAGCGGGTGAGCCGTCGGCAGCTCGATCGGTTCGACGAAACGCAACGCATCGTCCGGCGCCAGCGGGTGCGCCAACAGAAACCCTTGAATGATCTGACACCCGTTCGCCACCAGCCATTGATACTGCTCCAGCGTTTCCACACCTTCGGCGATCACTTCGATGTCCAGGGTTCGGCACAGGTCGATGATGCTGCGCGCCACCGCCAGATCCCGGGGAGAACTCATCATCCCCCCGATAAAGTGCCGGTCGATCTTCAGCGTATCCAGGTCCAGATTGCGCAGATGCGCCAGCGAACTGTCCCCCGCCCCGAAGTCGTCGAGTGAGACCCGCACCCCGATGTCATGCAAGCTTTGCAGCTGTTTGCGGCTATGGACCAGGTTATGCACCAGCGACGGCTCGGTGATTTCCACTTCCAGCTGCCGTGGCTGCAGGCCATGAATATGAATGGCTCGCTGCAACTCGGCGGCGAGATTCGGCATGCTGAACTGAGCCGGGCTGACGCTGACGCTCATCACCAGATCGTCTGGAAACACACCGTCCCACCGTTGGCGTTGAGCAGCACCCTGCTCGAAGATCCAGCCGCCGAGCTTGTTGATCAGCCGCGTCTGCTCCAGCAACGGGATGAACAGGCTGGATGGCACATCACCGGCATCTGGATGATTCCAGCGCAGCAAGGCTTCAAAACCCCGGGTACGGCCTGTGGCGACGTAAATCTGAGGCTGATAGACGATAGAAAAATCCTTGCCTTCGATGGCCGTACGAACGCTTTCTTCAAGCATCAGACGCGAACGTGCGCG
>Ga0160447_101223_pt1 | contig 10231 bp, 6 predicted proteins | sample HID1973K_E1MG_FD_108222 | JGI IMG/M metagenome (GOLD analysis project Ga0160447, IMG submission 108222) | Enriched mosquito-associated microbial communities from UW Madison campus, WI, USA - HID1973K_E1 MG | ecosystem: Host-associated > Arthropoda: Insects > Digestive system > Unclassified ...
CGCGATCGATCGGTACGCCTCGTTCGACCTCCTCCGGGGTCGCTTCGCCCAGTGTCTTGTCGATCAACCGGATGGCCTGACGGCATTCAGCGGCGACCGAGTGCTTGCCCGCCTTGAGCTTGTCCAGTTCTTCGAGGACCGTCATGGGGAGTGCGACGTGATGTTCTTCGAAATTCAGCAGCGCGTTTGGATCATGAATCAATACATTGGTATCGAGCACATAGAGGATTGGCTGGTTAGAGGAAGGGGTGCGTCCGTGGTCATCCATACTCGCTCACCTTTGTAGAAGCCAGGTAACGCGACACACAAGACGATGTCGCGCCACGAAAAGGCCGCCGAGGCTCTCTCCTTGAGGCAGGAGAGAAATGCGCAAAGTGGGGTCTGGGGGACGCCACCTGTGTTGCAGGGTTCGGCGGTCTGTTGTCGTAATACCGCAAAACCGATGACATAAAAAAGCGTTTTGAACGTAATTTGAAGTTTATTTCACAGCGTGACGAATAGCCCTTGGCGGATGCCTTCCACGCGTTTACAGTCGGAAGTCCGGTTCACGAGAAATCCTCGTATTTTTCTGACCAGCCCTGCCGCGTTACCCCCCTACTCCCCTTGTTTTACGGGCTCTTCAGCCTGATCCGTCGGTTGTTCCTGCGAATTCTGCGTCTGCTCGTCCGAAGACTCGTCGGAGTCGTCGTCATCGGGTTGGGGATCATCGGTTTCGTCCGATATCTGCTGCGGATAAATATGACAGTCTTCCCAGATCACACCACTCTGCGCAGTGTTGGCCATCAGCCAGGGCACTGCCTGTTGCGGCTTGTCAGTGCTGTCGTGGAACACGATATTGCCACGCCGCCATAACAGCATCAGGGTCAGCACCCGGTGCGCGCTCTGTTCAGCGGAAATGCGTCCGGTCGCGTCCTGTGAATCGATATTCCACAACGACACCTGCAACTGCTGATCACGGAAGAACTGTGCACCGTCGGCCCGACGATGACCGTACGGCGGGCGGAACAGCGGCACGAAATTATCCGGCAGCGTTTGTTGAACCAGCGCCGCGCTGCGCTCGATGGAATCCTGCCAGTCGTTCCAGTGAGCGTGCGAGCGATATTCCCAGCCTTGCAATCCGACACACTGCTGGCGATACAGCGTTTGCAGCGCCTGCGGGGAACTGGCATCAATACGGCTCTGCAGGTTTTTGCCCAGCACGAAAAACGTTGCGTTGATCTTCTGCTGACGCATGAAGTCAGCGAGCCAGTCGGTTGCACCGTCAGCGACCGTAGGGCCACTCTCGAAGTTGAGCAGGAAGGTGCGATCCGGCATCTCCTCGCCACTCAACTCATCCGAGTTGTAGCGCTCGATTTCGCTGCTGGTCTGCGGGAACAACGCCGCCATGCGCAGCAGCTCGTTCAGATAACGCTGGTTGAAAGCATCGGCAGGGGCTGCCCAACGTGCGTAGAAGGAGTCGTCAGCAACCTTGTACTCCGCCGCTCGCTGACGAAGCATTGGCACGTCGTCGACCAGCACGCAGAACGAGGCATCGGCCTCGCAGGATTTTTCGGCGGCTTTCCAGTTCTCGAACAACCTCGCCCACATGCGCGTGCGGACCACGTTGACGGTTTGCACGTTGATCTGGCGCAAACCCATGCGCTCGGCAAGCTGGACATCGCTGAGGTTTTCGCTCTCGATCAACTGGTGGGCAAAGCTCAGGATCTCGGCGCGAGAGGCGACATCGAACAGTTGCGGAGTCTCCAGAACCTCCGGCCAGACACTGCGATCCATCGTCGCAATCTCTCCGGTCGCCGCCTGAGCGTTGAACGCCAGCAGACAGGCACTGATCAATAACGGCATGCGCAAAACGACGTGCTCCCAATCCTTGAACAAAGCGGCCGAAACCGGCGAGGCACTATAGCGGATTTGATGGCTGCACCCAGAGTCTCGAATTCATGCTCAGGCCTTGTAGGCGCGCGCCTGCCCGCGATTGCGGTGTTTCAGTTATCCATTGGCTAGCAGGAACACCACAATCGCGGGCAAGCGCGCTCCTGCATTTACTCCGACCATCTGTGGACCTCTACCTATCATCACCATAGCTGGAGTCCTCAGGTCACAACCCCTAGAATCGCCCCCACGATTAAAGGAGACGACTGCATGCTGATGGTGATATCCCCAGCGAAAACCCTCGATTTCGAGGCCCCGCCGACCACCGAACGCTTTACCCAGCCGCAATACCTGGACCACTCACAGGAACTGATCACTCAGTTGCGCGAACTGACACCGGCGCAAATCAGCGAGCTGATGCATCTTTCCGACAAACTGGCCGGGCTAAATGCCGCGCGGTTCGGGAGCTGGACGCCAGCGTTCACCCCTAAAAACGCCAAGCAGGCTCTGCTGGCATTCAAGGGCGACGTTTACACCGGCCTTGCCGCCGAGACCCTCGCTGAAGCCGATCTCGACTATGCGCAACGGCATCTGCGCATGCTTTCCGGGCTGTACGGCCTGCTGCGCCCACTGGACCTGATGCAACCCTATCGGCTGGAAATGGGCACCAAGCTGGCCAACGCCCGCGGCAAGGATCTTTATGCCTTCTGGGGTGAGCGCATCAGCGAATGGCTCAACGAGGCACTGGCCGAGCAAGGCGATGACGTGCTGCTCAACCTGGCATCGAATGAATACTTCTCTGCAGTCAAACGCCCTGCCCTCAAAGCCCGGGTGATCGACACCGAGTTCCGCGATCAGAAGAACGGTCAGTACAAGATCATCAGCTTCTACGCCAAGAAGGCTCGCGGCATGATGAGCCGGTTCGTGATTTCCGAGCGGATAGACAACCCTGAACACCTCAAGCAGTTCGATGTGCAGGGTTACCGTTACAGCAAGGACCTGTCGAAAACGGACAAGCTCGTGTTCCTGAGGGAAGAGTCCGCCGATTGATCAGGCACAAAAAAAGGGCTCGACCGAGCCCTTTTTCATGCCGAGTATCTGTTGAAGAAACGATGGACGGAGTCGAGCAGATCCCGACGCGTTTAAAAAAACGTTTAACCCCCATCCAATTGAATGTCCTCCAAAGTTCCTTTCCGGTTCTATCGGCGGACGAACGGTGCGGCAGGCAACTATTTGGCGCCAATAAAAAGTCATCATCCATACCTGTCACTTTTTTCTCAAAAAATTAACAACATTTTTGAGTGCTGGCACTTTGTCTTTTTGCACTAATGGCACACTTACATGCACTAGGCGCAAACCCTTTATTACTAAGGGCAAAACCTGAAGTGCTATCAGAGTGGAATTACTCGTCAAATCGAAGATATTTCAAAAAATCTCAAAAAGAGGACGAGCGGCCAGGAACTTATGGGGAAACCTCACGTTCCTACATCCCGTAACAATTCTCGCCCAGCTTGTGAGATATCTCTTACATAGCAGCAGGGCGATTCTGGAAGTTGCTTATCAACGTAGTTGGACGATCCGTCCGTGTGGTACGTACAAGGAGAGAACGCACCAAACTAGTTGAGGTAAATCGAGCAAGCACCAATCGGGTGCCTGCAGCCACTGACGAGCAAGACAAGACTGATCATGGCCAAAAGCCTTGAGCCAGAGGCGCGGCAGCGACTCGCATCATTCGTTGGAGTGTTATGCCATATCCCAGATCGGGAACCTACATACATATGTATTGGTTACCCGACGCTTATATTCTGTAACATTCGAGCCCGCCTACGGAAACCAGGCCGCTCACATTAAATTCTGCCTGTGCTTGTGTCACGACATTAACTTGCCGTGCGGACGAGTGCGCGAAAGTTGTTAGACAGTACTTATATCCAGCCAACTAAATGGCGTAAAAAATCGAGGAGATTACGATGCATATCAGCATCTTTGGTTTGGGCTATGTCGGTGCAGTATGTGCTGGTTGCCTCTCGGCACGTGGTCATGACGTTGTCGGTGTGGATATCTCCAGCGCCAAAATCGACCTGATCAACCAGGGCAAATCGCCGATCGTTGAACCGGGTCTGGGTGAACTGCTGGAAAACGGTATCAAGACCGGCAAACTGCGCGGTACGACCGACTTCTCCGAGGCCATTCGCGCCACCGACCTTTCGATGATCTGCGTCGGCACGCCAAGCAAGAAGAATGGCGATCTGGAACTGGATTTCATCGAATCCGTCTGCCGCGAAATCGGTTTCGTACTGCGTGAAAAAACCTCTCGCCACACCATCGTCGTGCGCAGCACCGTTCTGCCAGGCACCGTCGCCAACGTGGTCATCCCGATTCTGGAAGACTGCTCGGGCAAGAAAGCCGGCGTCGATTTCGGCGTTGCGGTAAACCCCGAATTCCTGCGCGAAAGCACCGCGATCAAAGACTACGATCATCCTCCGATGACCGTGATCGGCGAATTCGACAAGGCCTCCGGTGACGTTCTGCAATCGCTGTACGAAGAGCTCGACGCACCGATCATCCGCAAGGACATCGCCGTTGCCGAAATGATCAAGTACACCTGCAACGTCTGGCATGCGACCAAGGTCACCTTCGCCAACGAAATCGGCAACATCGCCAAGGCAGTCGGTGTCGACGGCCGTGAAGTGATGGAAGTCGTCTGCCAGGACAAGGCGCTGAACCTGTCCCAGTACTACATGCGTCCGGGCTTCGCGTTTGGCGGCTCCTGCCTGCCGAAGGACGTTCGCGCCCTGACCTACCGTGCCAGTTCTCTGGACGTCGAAGCACCACTGCTCAACTCTCTGATGCGCAGCAACGTGTCTCAGGTGCAGAACGCATTCGACATCGTTGCCGCCAGTGACACCCGCAAGGTTGCCCTGCTGGGTCTGAGCTTCAAGGCCGGTACCGACGACTTGCGCGAAAGCCCACTGGTCGAGCTGGCAGAGATGCTGATCGGCAAGGGTTTCGACCTCAGCATCTTCGACAGCAACGTCGAATACGCTCGCGTCCACGGCGCGAACAAGGACTACATCGAGTCCAAGATCCCGCACGTTTCGTCCCTGCTGAACTCGGACTTCGACGCGGTCATCGATAACTCCGACGTGATCATTCTCGGTAACCGCGACGAACGTTTCCGCGCACTGGCCAATAAGGCGCCAGCCGGCAAACGTGTCATCGACCTGGTGGGCTTCATGAAGGGCACCACCACCGAAGACGGTCAGACCGAAGGTATTTGCTGGTAAGGCAGCTGCAAGCTGCAAGTTTCAAGTGACAGGTTCAAAGCCAGCTCCAGGCCACAGGTCCAATGCGTTTTCGCAAGGACCTGCGGTTTGAAGCTTGCGGCTTGCAACTGACTTCTAGAGGTCCAGATTATGCTCAGGCTAAAACACGGCTTACTTCAGGCCGCAGGTTGGCTGTTTTATTTAAGTTTGCTGGCCGCCATTGCCATGGCGCTGCCTTCGACGCTTTTCGACTCTCAGTCGAAAGACTTTATTTTTCTCGTCGGTATCGTCGGCATCTGGCGTTACTCGATGGGCGCAACGCATTTTGTGCGCGGCATGATCTTTCTCTACATCGTCTATCCGCACCTGCGCCGCAAAGTGCGCAAGCTCGGCAAGGCAGCTGATCCATCCCACGTGTTTCTGATGGTCACCAGCTTTCGCATCGACGCACTGACCACCGCTCAGGTCTACAGCTCGGTGATTCAGGAAGCCATCGCCTGCGGCTACCCGACCACGGTCGTCTGCTCGCTGGTGGAAATGTCCGATGAACTGCTGGTAAAGGCCCTGTGGGCCAAATACAACCCACCCGAACATGTGAAACTGGACTTCGTACGCATCGCCGGCACCGGCAAGCGCGACGGCCTGGCGTTCGGCTTCCGCGCCATCTCCCGCCACATGCCGGATGATCGTGCAGTCGTGGCCGTGATCGATGGCGACACCGTACTGGCCGAAGGCGTGGTGCAGAAAACCGTGCCGTGGTTCCAGCTGTTCGGCAATGTCGGCGGCCTGACCACCAACGAATTCTGCGAAGTACGGGGCGGCTACATCATGAGCGAGTGGCACAAGCTGCGCTTCGCTCAGCGGCACATCAACATGTGCTCCATGGCCCTGTCCAAACGCGTACTGACCATGACGGGTCGCATGTCGGTTTTCCGCGCCACGGTGGTGACCGATCCGGACTTCATCGCCGACGTCGAAAGCGACTCGCTGCAACACTGGCGTCTGGGTCGCTTCAAGTTCCTGACCGGCGACGACAAGTCCAGCTGGTTCAGCCTGATGCGCCTGGGTTACGACACTTTCTACGTGCCTGACGCCGCCATCAACACGGTTGAACACCCGCCGGAAAAAAGCTTCCTCAAGGCCAGCCGCAAGCTGATGTATCGCTGGTACGGCAACAACCTGCGCCAGAACTCCCGTGCCCTCGGCCTGGGCGTCCGTCGCCTCGGCGTGTTCACCAGCATTGTGCTGTTCGACCAGCGCGTCTCGATGTGGACCTCGATCCTGGGCCTCACGGTCGCGGTGCTGGCCGCTTTCAAATTTGGCATGGGTGTCCTGCTGGCCTACCTGCTCTGGATCGGCATCACACGCCTGATCCTGACACTGCTGCTGTCTTGCTCGGGGCATGCCATCGGCCCGGCCTACCCCTTGATTCTCTATTACAACCAGATCGTCGGCGCGCTGATGAAGATCTACGTCTTCTTCCGCCTCGACCGCCAGTCCTGGACACGCCAGGACACCAAACTGAGCCGCGACATGGCCAGCTTCCAGGGTTGGTTCAACACCTGGTCGTCTCGGACCATGACTTTCTCGGCTGGCAGCATCTTCGTTGCCGTGCTGCTGACAATGGTTTGACCGGGTCTCTGACCGCACTAATGGATCAACTCGATTAATCAGGAATTACCGCCATGAATACAGCCGTGAATGTGAACGTCGTCCATGAATCCGAAGCCCAGCGTCAGCACGCCCGGGTCAAGATTCCAGCCAAGCTGCGCCTGCTCAATGGTCAGCCGAACGCGCCACTGGTGCGTGTCGAAGATCTTTCCGCCGGTGGCCTGAGCTTCATTGCGCCAAGCGGCCTGAAACTGACGGCGGGCCAGGTCATCAAGGGCCGTATGCAGTTCCTGATCGATAACCTGGGACTGGCGATGGACGTCGAACTGCAGGTTCGCGCTGTCGATGCCGCAACCGGCCGAGTCGGTTGCCAGTTCCAGCATCTGGAAGCACAGGACATCGCCACACTGCGTCACTTGATCACTTCGCACCTGTCCGGCGATATCGTCAGCATGGGCGAAGTGCTCGCCACCCTGCAGCGCGACAACTTCACCAAGGCGCGCAAGGTCAAGGACAGCGGCAGCGGCATGAGCGCATTCGGTCGCCTGCGTGCAGTGACCTTCAGTGCCGGCATCTTCGTCATCGGCCTGGCAGCTTTCGGGTTCGTCGCAAAATCCGTCTACGGCATGTATTTCGTCAGCCACTCGACTTCCGGCCTGGTCAGCGTGCCGAGCATGGACGTGACCATGCCGCGCGAAGGCACCGTCACCAGCCTGGTCGGTCCTGACGGCGTGGTAGCCAAAGGCGCCCCGCTTGCGACGTTCAATACCAGCATGCTGGAAATGCTCAAGGGCAACCTGGACCCGGACGAAATGCAACCGGCCAAGGTTGAAGAGCTGTTCGGTCGCCAACTGGCCGGCACCATGACCAGCCCATGCGATTGCGTAGTCGGCAAGCAACTGGTTGCGGACGGTCAGTACGCCGCCAAGGGCCAGGTGATCTTCCAACTAGTCCCTCGCAACGTCGCCGCCAATGTCGACGCACGCTTCACCTACCGCCAGTTCGCCGACGTCCAGCCGGGCGCTCGCGTGAACTTCCAGATTGCTGGCGAAAGCGGTACTCACAGTGGCAAGGTGGTCAGCTCCACCGCCCTGAGCCCGGCCGATCTTTCTTCCGACCTTCGCGTACAGATCAAGCCTGACGACTCGATCAACAGCAGCCTGGCAGGCCGTCCGGTCGAGGTGGTCAGCGATCGCGGCCCTTCGCTGAACTGGCTGATCGATAAAGCTACGGCCGCAGGTCTCTAAACATGGCTAGCCCACTACGAAGCTTGTCAGCCCCTACGTTGTTGAGCCTGGCGATCGCCATCGGTCTGGGCGGCTGTGCCGGCCTGCCCGATCAACGCCTGGCCAATGAAGCCCTGAAACGCGGCGATACCGCGCTGGCGGAGCAAAACTATCGGCAACTGGCGGACCTGGGTTATAGCGATGCACAGGTAGGTCTTGCGGACATCCAGGTCGGCACTCGCGACCCGGAACTGATCAAACAGGCCGAAGCGACTTACCGCGCCGCAGCCCAGACTTCGCCCCGTGCGCAATCGCGTCTGGGCAAGCTGCTGGCGGTCAAGCCCAACTCCACCGAAGCCGAGCAGCGCGAAGCCGAAGGTCTGTTGAAGCAAGCCTTCGCCAACGGCGAGGCCGGTACGTTGATCCCGCTGGCAATGCTCTATCTGCAATACCCGCACACGTTCCCCAACGTGAATGCTCAGCAGAAGATCAACGAATGGCGCGCGTCGGGTTATCCGGAAGCCGGTCTGGCTCAAGTGCTGCTGTATCGCACTCAGGGTACCTACGACCAGCATCTGGGTGAGGTCGAAAGCATCTGCAAACAGGCCCTGCGTACCAACGACGTTTGCTACATGGAACTGGCCACGGTTTACCAGAAGCGCGGCGAAGCCGACAAACAGGCCGCATTGCTGGAGCAGATGCAAAACGGTTATGCCATGGGCAGCGTGCCCGCCATGCGTGTCGACAGTGTCGCTCGCGTACTGGCGGACTCGACCCTGGGCAAGCCCGACGAGAAGACCGCCCAGCAACTGCTGGAGAAGATCGCGCCGGCTTATCCCGCTTCCTGGGTGAGCCTGGCCCAGTTGCTCTACGACTATCCCGAACTGGGCGACGTCAACAAGATGATGGAGTACCTGGACAACGGCCGTGCCGCCGACCAACCGCGCGCCGAACTGCTGCTGGGCAAGGTGTATTACGAAGGCAAGCTGGTGTTGCCGGACGCGAAGAAAGCCGAAGAGCACCTGCTCAAGGCCGCTCCGACGCAGATATCCGCGCACTATTACCTGGGCCAACTGTATCGCCGTGGCTACCTCGGCCATCCCGATGCCCAGAAAGCCGTCAACGAACTGCTGACCTCCGCTCGCGGCGGCCAGAACAGCGCCGACTTCGCCCTCGCGCAGTTGTTTTCGCAAGGCAAGGGCATCAAACCCGATCCGGTGAATGCCTGGGTGTTCGGTCAGCTCGCGCAGGCTCAAAACACGCCTCAGGCGACGGATCTTGCGCAGCAACTCAACGATCAATTGCCGCCTGAGAAACGCGCCCAGGCGCAGAGTCTTCTCCAGCGAGAACAGCAGGTCCGTGGCACCACCGCGCAGAACGCGCTGGCCATGCAGGCACTGCAAGAAGAAAAAGACGGCGAGGACGCACCTCTATGAAGCTTAAGTTGAATCCGCTTATGGCGGCCGGGCTCGGTCTGGGTTTTACCCTGATCTGGGCCACCCCGACATTGGCTGCCTTGACCGAAGACAAGAACTTCGGGATCGAAGTGAAGGCCACCGGCCAGATGGAAGATGACCGTGACCTGGGCACCCGCGGTGGTGGCGACGTCAACGGTATCGGCCTGGACCTGCGCCCTTGGATGTACGGCCAGTGGGGCAACTGGAGCGGCTACGCGATGGGTCAGGTGGTCACTGCCACCGACACCATCCAGACCGACCCGCTGGACGAACAGACCACCGACGCCGAAGGCCAGACCAGCCAGCGCGCTCGCAGCACGTCAAGCAGTCGCGAAGTGGACGACAGCTACGCGGCCCTGCGTGAATTCTGGATCGGCTACAGCGGCTTCACGCCCTACCCTGGCGAGATCCTCAAGTTCGGTCGCCAGCGTCTGCGCAACGACGACGGCCAGTGGCACGACACCAATATCGAGGCCCTGAACTGGACCTTCGACACCACGCTGCTCAAGGCCGAAGTCGGCGCTGCCCAGCGCTTCAGTGAATACCGCACCGACCTCACCGAGCTGTCGGCGCAGGACAAGGATCGCCAACACCTGTTCGGCGATGTCGAATACCAGTGGACTCCCGGCCAATGGGCGGGTGTACGCGCTCACTACAGCCACGACGGTGGCAGCCTGAAACATCAGGGCGAGTCGATCGACGATCTGGACAAGACGTCCCGCGGCGATCTGACCTGGCTCGGCATTCAGGCCAACAGCGACGCGTATAACTATCGCAACCTGAACACCGTCAACTATTGGGGCAG
>Ga0160447_101227_pt1 | contig 10217 bp, 7 predicted proteins | sample HID1973K_E1MG_FD_108222 | JGI IMG/M metagenome (GOLD analysis project Ga0160447, IMG submission 108222) | Enriched mosquito-associated microbial communities from UW Madison campus, WI, USA - HID1973K_E1 MG | ecosystem: Host-associated > Arthropoda: Insects > Digestive system > Unclassified ...
TACGTCGAACGAGGGCATGTAGATTCTCCAATTGATACGGCGCGGCTCGACATGTAGATGGAGCACGCCTGACTTGACGGTATGAAAGCCCGGTCATTATAACGAGACTTTTCCTATGTTCATGAGAGCCTGCGATGCCGATTTTGTTTTGTCTCTCAACGTCGGGTACTGACCTGTGGTACAGATGCCCTTGAAGTCCACGCGTTGGCATATTCTGGGCGCTGGCAGTCTGGGCACTTTGTGGGCAACGCGCCTCGTCCGGGCAGGCATGCCGGTGCGCCTGATATTGCGCAATGCAGCGCGCCTTGCGGCTTACAACGCCAAGGGTGGTCTGACGTTGAGCGAGCAGGGCCAGCGCCAGACGTTCGACATTCCAGCGCAAACCTTCGACGTTCAAGAGCCGATTCAACGCCTGCTGGTGGCCTGCAAGGCCTACGACGCCGAACATGCCGTTGCCAGCGTTGCGTCGCGCCTGACATCCGGAGCCGAGATTCTGCTGTTGCAAAACGGCCTGGGCAGTCAGGACGCTGTGGCGGCCCTCGTTCCGCAAGCCCGGTGTATTTTTGTCTCCAGTACTGAAGGGGCGTTTCGCGACGAAGACTTCAGCGTGGTGTTCGCCGGACAAGGCTTTAACTGGCTCGGGGATCCACACCATGAAGAACCACCCCAATGGCTGAACGAGCTGACGGGCGCAGGTATTGCCCATCAATGGACGTCAGCAATTCTGGATCGCCTGTGGCGCAAGCTGGCGCTGAACTGCGCGATCAACCCGCTGACCGTGCTGCACGGCTGTCGCAACGGCGAATTGCAGGCGCATGCAGAGGAAGTCCGCGCATTGTGCGACGAACTGGTTCAAGCGCTGCAAAGCTGCGGCCAGCCACAGGCTGCGATCGGTCTGCACGAGGAAGTGATGCGCGTGATCGAGGCGACAGCCGCCAATTATTCGTCGATGTATCAGGACGTGGCTCAGGGTCGACGCACCGAAATCAGCTATCTGCTGGGGCATGTCTGCAAGGCGGCTGCGCTGAGTGGATACGATGTGCCTCTTATGACTCGGCTACGTGCTCGATTGATCGATCACCTGATTGGCAAAGGCCTCCCCAGCAACTGAAAGCCCTGTAGCTGTCCGGCTTGCCAGCGATTGCGATCTTGCGGGCGTCAGCGCCGGCAAGCCGTACTGCTACAGGTGTGTTCCACGTCGTTGACGAGTATTTGCGCTGAGGTAACCGGTGTTCGCCTTGCAGAGACATTTCCTTTGGTTGTGCATCGTGGGTTTGCTCAGGCCCTGAACAGCGCTAACCTGCCTGCTCCTCATTCGTCAGTGACTTCGCCCAATGCCATTGCGCCAGCGCCTCGAAAACCTGCCGGTCGGCCAGAAGCTCCTGGCTGCCCTGCTCGTCTTGCTGACCACCGTTCTACTGGTCGCCAACCTGACCTTCATCAGCGCGGCCTATTACATCTCTCAAGAAGCCATGGCACCACAGGCCCTGCAGACCATCGGCCGGTTGATCAGCAACCCCGGCCTGTCGGAACAGGCGCTCTCCTCCCCCTACAACGCCCAGGCGCTGCTCAAGGAGCTGAAAAACTACGGCCCATTGCGCGCCGTCGCCGTTTTCGACAGCAATGGCAATCGTCTTGCGCAAGTCCAACAGGGAGACAAGCTGCATCTGCCGGATCACTACCGCAACCTGGAAAGCTGGCGCATCACCGAATTCCGCAACACTCAGGTCATTCCGATTCCCAAGCAAGGCCAGGCACCCGGCCATCTTTTGCTGGTCGCCAGCAGCGAACTGCCCACTGCGTTCTACACCGGCACGCTGACTGCCAGCCTCGGCATCCTGATTTTCAGCGTGCTGCTGTGGGCGGGCGTTGCACGGCAGATTCGCCGTTTCATCACCGAGCCCATTTACCTGCTCGAACAGCTGTCGCGCCGAGTCACTCGCGAAGAGAACTACGCCCTGCGCGCCGGAACCGGCAATCGTGACGAAATCGGTTCGCTGGCCGAGGCGTTCAACACCATGCTGTCGCGCATGGAAGCCCGCGAGCAGCAACTCAAGCGCGCCCGCGATGAATCTCAGGAGGCTTACGATCAGGCTCAGGGGCTGGCAGAAGAAACCCGCCACACCAACCGCAAGCTGGAGCTAGAGGTCCAGGTACGGAGCAAGATCGAGAAAAAACTCACGGGTTTTCAGAATTATCTGAACAGCATCATCGACTCGATGCCATCGGCATTGATCGCGCTGGATGAGCAGTTGTACGTCACCCAATGGAATCAGGAGGCCGGCGCACTTTCCGGAACGCCGCTGGACGAAGCCCTGAATCAACCGATCTTCCTGGCATTCCCACCAATGAAATCCTTCCTGCCGCAGATCAAGCAGACCGTCGAACGCCACACGGTGACCAAGATCGAGCGCGTGACTTGGGTCAAGGGCGAAGTCACCCGCCACTATGCGCTGACCTTCTACCCGCTGACCGGCGGCGCCGGGCGTGGCGTGGTTATCCGCATCGACGACATCACCCAGCGCCTGTCCCTGGAAGACATGATGGTGCAGTCGGAAAAAATGCTCTCGGTGGGTGGGCTCGCGGCTGGCATGGCGCATGAGATCAACAACCCGCTCGGCGCGATCATGCACAACGTGCAGAACATCCGTCGGCGTCTGTCTCCGGAGCTTCCAAAAAACCAGGAGCAGGCCGAACAGGAAGGCATCGAGCTGAGCGCCGTGAATCAATACCTCAGCGCCCGGGAAGTCCCGCAATTGCTCGACGGCATCCAGCAGGCGGGGGCGCGAGCGGCGAAGATCGTCAGCCATATGCTCAGTTTCAGCCGGCGCAGCAATCGGCAAATGGCGCCTTGCGACCTGCCAGCACTGATCGACCAGGCGGTGGAGATCGCCAGCAACGATTTCGATTTGACCATCGGCTTCGATTTCAAAGGCCAGAACATCATTCGCCAGTTCGACCCCAGGCTCGGGCCCGTCCCCGGCACCGCCAACGAGCTGGAGCAAGTGTTGCTCAATCTGCTGAAGAACGCCGCGCAGGCGATCCACCAGCGCGAGAACGAAACCGAACCGGGCCGGATCATCCTGCGCACGCGACTGAACCCGCCCTGGGCAGAGATTCAGGTCGAGGACAACGGCATCGGCATGTCGGAGGTTGTGCGCAAGCGGACCTTCGAGCCGTTCTTCACCACCAAGGAAATCGGTCAGGGCACCGGGCTTGGGCTGTCCGTGTCGTACTTCATCATCACCAACAATCACAAGGGCCAGATGGAGGTGCACTCCACGCTGGGCCAGGGCACCTGTTTCACGCTGCGCCTGCCTTTGGTGGGCAACCCGATGAACGTGCCCGCCCCACAGATCATTGGTCAGAACGACCGGGAGTAGCACCATGGGATTTCGTTTGTCGAAGATTTACACACGCACCGGCGACAAGGGGGAAACCGGGCTCGGTGACGGCCGCCGCGTGCCCAAGGACCATCCGCGCATCGAAGCGATTGGCGAAGTCGACACGCTTAACAGCCAGTTGGGTTTGCTGCTGGCCGGACTTGAAGGGCTCGTCGGCGCGGTGCCAGCGATGCAGGACATCATCGATGTTCTGGGGCCTTGCCAGCACCGCCTGTTCGACTTGGGCGGCGAACTGGCAATGCCGGAATATCAGGCGCTGAATGCCCCGGAGATCGAACGGCTGGAAGCGGTGATCGATCTGTGGAACGAGGAACTGGGGCCGCTGGAAAACTTCATTTTGCCTGGCGGCTCGGCCTTGATCGCCCAGGCTCACGTATGCCGCAGCCTGGCGCGCACGGCCGAGCGACGTTGTCAGCAGTTGAACGCCGTCGAGCCACTGGCGGGCGTAGGCCTGGCGTATATCAATCGGTTATCGGACCTGCTGTTCGTCGCAGCGCGGCTGATTGCGCGTCGCCAGGGTGTCGCGGAGATTTTGTGGCAGGCAGCGAAGAAGCCGGAGTGAACGAGACAGGACGCAGTAACTGCCCTGTAGCAGCACGGCTTGCCGGCGGTGGCGTTTTAGAAATCGCCACCGCCGGCAAGCCGTGCTGCTACAGGTCAGGAAATCCGTTCAAGGCGTCAATCAAACCCTTGCGGCCAGAACGCCCGGATCCCCGCCACGCCCTGCGCGCCGTTTTCCCACGCCTGCTGACGCTCGTGCGGGCCAACACCACCGAGCAGATAAACCGGTTTGCTGAAACCTTCGATCAATTCCCGCGCTTTTTCCCATCCCAGCGGCTGCGCATCGGGGTGCGTCTGGGTGGGTTGCACCGGCGACAGTGTCACGAAATCCACACCCATCTGCTCCGCCAGCGACAACTCTTCAGCGTTGTGGCACGAAGCGGCCAGCCAACGCTCTTCGGGGAACGGACGACCCTTACTGGCGTATTTGCGCAACTGCTCGCTGGTCAGGTGCCAACCCGCCGCCGGAAAGTCACCCAGCCACTCGAGCGGGCCTTTGAGCATCAATTGCGCCTTGCCCGCACACAGCCCGACCGCGTCCACCGCCACATCCCGATATTTCGGGTCGTAGCCGTTCGGTGCGCGCAATTGGATCAGCTTGATGCCCGCTCCGATCGCTTTCTGCATACCTTGCAACAGCTGTGGAGTATCCAGCGCATCCGGGGTGATCAGGTACTCGCCCGGTAAACGCGCAGCAGCGACAATTGGCTGATTGGCCGCAGGAAATTCATACTCGGCCAGTTCCCTATTCGACACCCAGGCCAACGGCTGACCTTCGGCGCCATGAGGCTCGCCGGTAAACGAGGAGACTTCCCAGACATCCAGCAACACCTGCTTGTCCGGGTAATCATGCTTGATCTTGATCAGAGGGCGCGCCTGGGCGACGACGATGCCCAACTCTTCCTTCAGCTCGCGAGAAAGAGCCGCTTCGACGCTTTCGTCCGGTTCAACCTTGCCACCGGGAAACTCCCAAAAACCGCCCTGGTGCTGTTTATCAGCGCGCCGGGCAATAAGAATTTTGCCGTCGGTGCCACGGATGACCGCAGCGGCTACATGGATACGTTTCACGTTCAGCCTTCCTCTAAAACTGTCCGCCGTGCCGCGATGAGGGCGTCGCCGCCCCTGTAGCAGTCCGGCTTGCCGGCGGCAGCGATCTTGAATACGCCGCTGGCAAGCCGTGCTGCTACAGATCAGCAGCGCTTGGTAGACCTGCAATCAGGTGCGGTATTCGGCGTTGATCTTCACGTATTCGTGGGACAGATCGGTGGTCCAGATGGTTTCGCTGCAGTCACCGCGACCCAGCTCGATGCGGATGGTGATTTCTGCTTCAGCCATCACCGCCGAACCCTGCGCTTCGGTGTAAGTTGACGCACGAGCCCCTTGGCTGGCGATGCAAACGCCACTGAGGAACACGTCGATCTTGCTGACGTCCAGATCAGGCACGCCCGCGCGGCCGACAGCGGCCAGAATGCGACCCCAGTTCGGATCGGACGCGAACAGCGCGGTCTTGATCAGCGGCGAGTGAGCGACGGTGTAGCCGACGTCCAGGCACTCCTGATGGTTGCCGCCTCCGTTGACTTCGACGGTCACGAACTTGGTCGCGCCTTCGCCGTCACGCACGATGGCCTGAGCCACATCCATGCACACGTCGAACACGGCCTTTTTCAGCGCCTCGAACAGCGGCCCTTGGGCTTCGGTCACTTCCGGCAGGTTGGCCTGGCCGGTGGCGATCAGCATGCAGCAGTCGTTGGTCGAGGTATCGCCGTCGATGGTGATGCGGTTGAACGACTTGTTCGCCCCATCGCGAATCAGGTCCTGCAGCACGCTCTGGGAGACCTTGGCGTCGGTGGCTATATAGCCGAGCATGGTCGCCATGTTCGGTCGGATCATGCCTGCGCCTTTGCTGATGCCGGTCACCGTCACGGTCACGCCGTCGATCTGGAACTGACGGCTGGCGCCTTTTGGCAGCGTGTCGGTGGTCATGATGCCGGTGGCCGCAGCCGCCCAGTTATCCACAGACAGGTCATCCAGCGCGGCTTGCAGTGCGCCTTCGATCTTTTCCACAGGCAACGGCTCGCCGATCACACCAGTCGAGAACGGCAGCACCGCGCTCGCGTCGACGCCCGTGATCTCGGCGAGCTTCGCGGTGGTGCGTTCGGCAGCGACCAGACCTGGCTCACCGGTGCCCGCGTTGGCGTTGCCAGTGTTGGTCAGCAGATAACGCACGGTGCCCTGAACGCGCTGCCTGGAGAGAATCACTGGCGCTGCGCAGAACGCGTTGAGGGTGAACACACCCGCGACACTGGAACCTTCAGCGCAGCGCATCACGACGACGTCTTTGCGACCCGGGCGCTTGATGCCGGCAGAGGCGATGCCAAGTTCAAAACCAGGGACCGGGTGCAGCGTCGGCAAAGGACCAAGACCAACAGCCATGAAATGCGCTCCTTGAGAGATAGCCACGCCGCCCGGCTTGACCGGTACGGCTTGATCGATTGAAAAACGCCGCGACGGCAGGGCCAGTCGCGGCGCGGTGTTACGGTTCAGATACAGCCGGTCGAGCGTGTCGACTCAGTTGATCTGACCGTGACAATGCTTGAACTTTTTGCCCGAACCACACCAGCACAGCTCGTTACGACCCAGTTTCTGATCGTTGCGAACTGGCGACATGGCGGTGGCTGCCGCGACGGCGACATCATCGCCCTCTTCGGCCAATGCCAGCGGCTGGTCCAGACCTGGAGCTTCGGCATGCTGGAACTGCATGCGCTGAGCCAGCTCTTCGGCTTCGCGACGCAGGCGCGCTTCTTCTTCGGCCGGATCTTCGCGGCGAACCTGAACGTGTGACAGCACACGAATGGTGTCGCGCTTGATCGAGTCCAGCAGTTCCTGGAACAAGGTGAACGACTCGCGCTTGTACTCCTGCTTCGGGTTCTTCTGAGCGTAACCGCGCAGGTGGATACCGTGACGCAGGTGGTCCATGGTCGACAGGTGGTCTTTCCACAGATCGTCCAGTACGCGCAGCAGAATCTGCTTCTCGAAGGTACGCAGGGCTTCGGCGCTGGCCTGGTCCTCTTTCTCGTTGTAAGCCGACATGATGGCTTCCAGGAGCTTGGGACGCAGGTTTTCTTCGTGTAGGTGATCGTCTTGGTCGAGCCACTGCTGAATCGGCAGCTTGACGCCGAAATCGGTGTTCAACGCAGCTTCCAGACCGGCCACGTCCCATTGCTCTGGCAGCGACTGTGGAGGAATGTGCGCGCTGATGGTCGCGTCGAGGATTTCTTCGCGGAACTCGGCAATGGTGTCACCAATGTTGGTCGCAGCCAGCAGGCTGTTCCGCATGTGGTAAATCACTTTACGCTGTTCGTTGGAAACGTCGTCGAACTCGAGCAGCTGCTTACGAATGTCGAAGTTACGGCCTTCGACCTTGCGCTGTGCTTTCTCGATGGCATTGGTCACCATGCGGTGCTCGATTGCCTCGCCGGACTGCATGCCCAGCGCCTTCATGAAGTTCTTCACTCGGTCAGAGGCGAAGATGCGCATCAGGCTGTCTTCCAGCGACAGGTAGAAACGGCTGGAACCGGTGTCGCCCTGACGGCCGGCACGACCACGCAGCTGATTGTCGATACGACGGGACTCGTGGCGCTCGGAAGCGATCACGTGCAGACCACCCGCTTCGATCACTTGCTGGTGACGCTTCTGCCAGTCGGCCTTGATCTGCGCGATCTGCTCAGGGGTTGGGTCTTCGAGACTGGCGACTTCGACTTCCCAGTTACCGCCCAACAGAATGTCGGTACCACGACCGGCCATGTTGGTGGCGATGGTCAGGGCGCCCGGACGACCGGCTTGCGCGATGATTTCGGCTTCTTTCTCGTGGAACTTGGCGTTCAGGACCTTGTGGTCGATGCCTTCCTTCATGAGCAGATTAGACATGTGCTCTGAAGTTTCGATGGTCGCCGTACCGACCAGTACCGGACGTTGTTCGGCCAGGCAGGCCTTGATGTCGGTGATGATCGCCAGGTATTTTTCTTCGGCAGTCAGGTACACCAGGTCGTTGAAGTCCTTACGCGCCAATGGCTTGTTCGGCGGAATGACCATCACGGCCAGTGCGTAGATCTGGTGGAATTCGAACGCTTCGGTGTCTGCGGTACCGGTCATGCCGGACAGCTTGTTGTACAGACGGAAGTAGTTCTGGAACGTGGTCGAGGCCAGGGTCTGGCTCTCGGCCTGAATATTCAGGTGCTCTTTGGCTTCGATTGCCTGGTGCAGGCCTTCGGACAGACGACGACCCGGCATGGTACGACCGGTGTGTTCGTCGACCAGCAGGATCTGGCCATCCTGGACGATATATTCCACGTTGCGGTGAAACAGTTTGTGCGCACGCAGACCGGCATAGACGTGAGTCAGCAGGCCCAGGTTGTGGGCCGAGTACAGGCTTTCGCCCTCAGCCAGCAAGCCGACTTCGGTGAGCATCTCTTCGATGAACTGGTGACCGGACTCGTTCAGCTCCACCTGACGGGATTTCTCGTCGATGGTGAAGTGACCTTGCTTGGTGACCTGGCCTTCCACTTCCTCGATGTGCTGTTCGAGTCTAGGGATCAGCTTGTTGATTTCGGTGTAGAGCTTGGAGCTGTCTTCGGCCTGGCCGGAGATGATCAGCGGAGTACGGGCTTCGTCGATGAGGATCGAGTCCACTTCGTCGATCACGGAGAAATTGAGTTCGCGCTGGAATTTGTCTTCCAGGCTGAACGCCATGTTGTCGCGCAGGTAATCGAAACCGAATTCGTTGTTGGTGCCGTAGGTGATGTCCGAACCGTAAGCGGCGCGTTTCTCTTCAGGCGGCTGGAATGGCGTGACGACGCCCACACTCAAACCAAGGAATTCGTACAGCGGACGCATCCAGTTGGCGTCACGACGGGCCAGATAGTCGTTCACGGTGACGACGTGCACACCCTTGCCGGACAGTGCGTTGAGGTATACCGCCAGTGTCGCCACCAGGGTCTTGCCTTCACCGGTACGCATTTCGGCGATCATGCCTTCGTGCAGCGTCATGCCGCCGATCAGCTGAACGTCGAAGTGGCGCATCCCCATGATGCGTTTACCCGCCTCACGGCAAACCGCGAAGGCTTCAGGCAGGAGCTTATCGAGGGTCTCACCTTTGGCGATGCGGGCCTTGAACTCTTCGGTCTTGGCGCGCAGCTGCTCGTCCGAAAGGGCCACCATTTGCTCTTCGAAGCTGTTGACGACCTGAACCGTCTTGAGCATGCGCTTCACTTCGCGCTCGTTCTTGCTTCCGAAAAGTTTTTTTAACAAAGGTGCAAACATATCGACAGGATCTTCCACACATAGGGATGGAGGGCGGCCCCGTGAGTCGCCCGTGCAGCCCTCATGGCCGCATGCGAACGAGCATTCTACCCGGAAATGGTGGTGAGGAAAGTGGCGTTATTCCACGATGCTGGCGCAGCAATGTTACGGGGCAGAAGTACAATAGGGGCATTTCTTCGGACTTCAACCCACCGAGGGCAGAAGTTTGATTAATGTTTTTTCATAATGGTGCCAGATGCTTAGCGCCGAAACCGGCAGCCAGGTGGCTGCACCGGGCTTTCTGATAACATCATGCATTCGTACCACCAGGCACCTCTCATGGCATTTCGTCCTTTACCGGCTCGCGCACCGGCCGTTCTTTTGCGCGAAGCCAGGCCGCTCAAAGCCATTTTCAACCATGCACAACGTCTGGCACATTTGCAGCGGCTACTGGAAAGTCAATTGCAGCCGGCGGCCCGGGCACACTGCCACGTGGCCTCGTGGCGAGAAGGTACGCTGCTGCTGATTGTCACAGATGGGCACTGGGCAACGCGTTTGCGGTATCAGCAGAAGCGTTTGCAGCGGCAACTGGTGGCTTTCAAGGAGTTTGCCAACCTCACTCGACTCCAGCTAAAGGTACAACCTGCGACGACCCATAGGGCTGCCGTTGGTCATTCGAGAGATCTGTCGAATGCTGCAGCCGAGTCGCTCAGTTCTACGGCCGAGGGCATCAGCGATCCCAAGTTGAAGGCTGCGCTGGAGCGATTGGCGGCGCACGGAAAACCTAAAACATCCGGCGTGTCATGAGGGCGCTAGCGACTTTTGGAGGCAAAGCAGGCGATGCGTAAGAGTCAGCGCAACATGGATGTGCCAATGACCAGCAGCGACCCGAACCTCCAGCCACCCCACCCACTACAACAAACCCCCCAATAAAAATACACACACAAAAGCACA